>JAALOO010001223.1_pt2 | contig 13854 bp, 7 predicted proteins | sample 7257641 | NCBI WGS metagenome assembly JAALOO01 (sample SAMN14085613, study PRJNA598686) | mite metagenome | biome: ENVO:01001000; feature: ENVO:01001002; material: ENVO:01001226; isolation source: single female mite from University of Michigan culture on fish food culture... ... | reverse complement strand
AGCAGTAGCAGCCTGCACGTCTGCTTGCTACTACCAAGGAAATATAAACTTTCTGCTTTTCTTTGCTCTGTGATAATCACTCAATTGTGCTCGCAACAGAATGGAACTCTTTATTCGATTCACGAGGTTGCACTGCGCTGCTCTCAATGTAAATAGTAGCGACAGAGTGAGCACAAAGACACACTGAAATAGAGTCGTTGGCGGAACGGGCTACCATTTGGTGCAGTCTGGTGCTGGTATTCTGTCTGTCGCCAAAGTGCGGTCACACCAAGCTTGTCATCAGAGCTTGCCATGCGGCACTGTCCTTTCTCGACTGACAATTGCCGCCATTTGCAATTTGCAGTTAGGCAAAGAGGAAACTTGGTAACGGGGCACCGTCTTGGAGAGCACTAATCGAATACACCATGCTTCAATTGCTTTTGCCATTTGAATTATTGAGTGGCTAACTTTTCAATTTATTAATTATTAATAAGACAACTTTGATTTTACTAATTTAAAGACGATTTCATTGATTGCTTTCTAAATAACGGTGAGCTCTCGCAGTGTGCCTCCGGAGAATCAAAGAGCACACCGGCAGCACTGACTGCAGCCAATCGATCGCTTCGTGCAGACTTGTCATCGCACACTTGCGCCATACTTTTCTTTTGCTTGAAGTGAACCAAGTGCAGCTGACACTAGCTCAATAATCTGGTGCATGGCAGGCCTTGGGCAATTACCCTGGACCAACTGGCACCAGACGATCTTTGAGCGAGCGAGCGAACGAGCTGTGGCAGTTGTTGTGCCGCTTACAGATATCGGCCACGTGCTACAGTGCACACTGTTCTCAGTAATCCCTGCTCATTCTGCAGTTGATGTTATTCATATGACCTGTCCAATCACTCACTGGCAGCTTTATTTGTCTGCTTTCGTCTTTTTCCGGTCTTTCCGACGTGTGTAGTTGCTGCTCTACACACAAACATACTAGGCACACATTGCCTCCGTTCTCATGAGCTACATGTGCTTAGTGCCTTATGGTGGCAGTGCAGTTAGCTGTTGGGAAGCAGACACTTCTCAAACTTATTTATCCTCCAGACGTGTCGATCCGCCGTATCTGGTGCATTGGACTTCTCCTTACAGAGCACGTTGTTATGAACACCTATTAACTGGTCGCTAAAGGGCTTTCCAGTGCGGTTTTCTCTTTTATTCTATGAATTTTTCCCTTCAACGGCCATGTCAGATTAAAGAGCACGCATTATGCAAGGTTAATGGCATTCTTCAGAGTTTGGTTTGCCATTAACTTACATATCAAGCACAGTCAACAGAAGCTAAAGGATTTTCATTATGACAGTGCAAGTGCTTCTGGCTGATCGTCTCACAGGCGCAGTGCTCTGCTGAAGAGCTAACGGTCACCAGACGCTCTGTGCCACTAGGCTGCCAGAGTGTGTACAGAGAGAAAGCAATGCTTCTCCAGGCAGACACTGTTGCCAGGCTGTCCGTTGCAGTCAGTTGTTTGCTGGTGGATTAGCATTGGCTCAGATGTAGTTTGAACGTTTCCATTACGTGGCGGCAATGAGCGCCAGGGCGCAGAGGGCACAGACAATCGATTCGATCCAAGCAGTGTAAGCTTGTTTGCTCCAATTTGTAGGCTGCCGCTGTTTACCCAAACGGCTGTCCTCTTCGTGCCCACACGAACACATCTCAGTCTGCCTTGCTAATGAGCACTCGTTTGTTCTCCAATACTCGTTCGTTGGTTCTTTCAGTAGCACTGAATAGTCATGCAGCTCCTTTGACCACTGCGCACAGCTTTGCCTAGTCAATCTCCGTAGGACTGAAGTAATTAGAGACAATTAGAAGAATGATAATCGAAGCGACCACAGTGAATTCCGTGCCCCTTTTCATATCTCCGCATGGGGAGATCACTCTCTGGCGAGCACTAGTTGGACACATTAGTGCCATTGCCTGAGCACTGCTCCTGTCCCTATCTGCTGGCATTTGTTGATTGCACATTCACGCAGCTGGTGGCACTGCTCTGGTAGGCGGTGACAGTACAGCTTGCAGCAATTAGCTCTAACTTGCCAATAATTGCGCTAACTGGCAGTTAATCTCTCTCCCACTCCTACAAGGCCTCTTTTTATTGACTACCCGGACGAGCTTTGATTTATTGGCGTCCCTAAAGCAAAAGGGTTCGTACAGGATTTTTTTGGGCGTGCTGTGGCAACTTCTCTGTCAGTGCTCCTTCTCCCTGGCTTTCAGTGAAGCTCGCTCCCAGTCTCTGTATCACAGCTCATCTGTCCTCCTCAACTGCTCCCAGTGATGTCGCCTGAGTCAACAGAAAACAGCCTTATCCGCCGAGAAACCTTAATTAAAATATCTTCCCTATCTGTTCTCGCAGTGACAGCTCTATCGGTGAGAGGCTGTGCTGTGCGCTGCACTGATTCACCCCATTGTGCCAGCTCGGCGGCTGCACCTGTCTCCCATTGATAGCAGAACACTGTACGTCGTCATGTACACACACAAACACACCAACTTGACAAACTTTATTTTCCATTCACAACAGTTTTTCCTCCGTTTGTTGACAAACCAAACAATCTCCTTTATGCTTGAGCTTTTATCAACCCTAATCGAAAGTGTCAGATCAAGCTCATCTAGTAGAGTCTTAGTGAAAAACTTAAACCTTAGAAAAACGATTTGCAATGAATGCCCTCAATTAATGGACATTGCAATTTTGTAGTTGCTTATCTTATCATCCTCATCTGAGTGTTCATTTATTATGGCTATTGACAGGAACATCAGCAATTTATCTCTTATATTACTAACTCAAGGGTCATTGCATTCGTTTGACAGTTATTTACATTATATTCGCTGATTGCTTTTTGACCTTTGCAGATATTGGTTTGGGGCATTAAAGTGCTGAAAAATGAAGATTTAATAAAAGCAACTGCAAGCCAACAACTGAGCAGTTAAAGTATAGTGATCCAATTGATGTCATTGTTTGGCCACTTGAGCGGCCTGTGTTCGTTTTGGCCTCAGTCTCAATTGTAAACCTCAACCTCAAGTGGTGTTGCTGGTGTACAAGTCACGTCCGGCGATGAGTTGCTGGTACCAAGTTGCTGTGTGGATATTCTTGCGTGCTCCTTCCACTCTTCTCACTCCATATTCCCCGTTTTCCTTCCTTGATTTGCCAGCTGTCATTTGCAGTGCCACCTCCTCCACTATTGCTGCTTAATTAATGTTTTTCTATCATCGAGGCGCTCTGCTTTATGGTGCCTATGGGCTTACCCCATATCCTATTCTAATGGGTAGAAGATGGTGGAGATGGCAAAGACAGCAGCTGCAAGTGCAGACAAACTGGTACTGTGCTCGAGCTTTTTGTAAACTAGGAGTACTGTTGTGCAGTGTTTTCCCTCGTTTAGGAGCACTTCATTTGGCGTTTTTTGTCTATGGCAATTGACATCAACTACACAAAGACACAAATCAATGGTAAATGTCATCATTTGCGTTTGCTAATTTCTCATTTTCTCTTAATTGTTTGCATATGATAGTATATTTTTAGAGCAGCTGCAGTAGAGTGTGAAGTGTAAGGCATTGTCTTTTGTTTGTTCACTGCTCAAGCTATTATTTACCAGTTTTATGTTTCCTCTTTTCTAAAAATAAAAAATTCTTTGTCGCCTGAACTGTAATTGGCAAGACCCAGTACACCAATGAAGCATCTCAGCGGTGGTGACATGATGAGACGGGGCAACAGACGCGCGTCTCATGTCGTGCTAGGGTTGCCTCAGTCGTTCGAAGTGCTGCTAGTGCTCATTCTCTTGCTGATGGTGATGGTGGTGGTGGTGCACTTGCGGTCAACCAAATGGCACTCACTGCCACAGCAACACTGGCAACTAGTCTGCTGACATTTGGCAGCAGCAGTTCTCTGTCTCCTTCTTCGACTGTCTGAATGTGTGTGTTCGCTGGCAGCAGCAGTGCCTGTTGTTTGCTTTGTTTTTCGGTGGAGGCATTGAAGGAGACAACACAGCTAGCTAGCGCACATTTTGAGTCACCAATAACGATAAATCTGTCACTAGGCGCGATGCTTTATTATTGCGCTTGCATGCCTCTGTCACCCGAATGAGCAGCCCGAGCGCAAGGCGACCAGCAACGCCAGCACAGCCAGCATCAGCAGCAGCAAAAACAGCCTGAGCAGTCTGAGCGGACGTTGTTGCCTGACTGTCCGCGTGTTACCCTGCCAACGAAGCCGCTTGTTCAATGGTGGCCTTTATTAATACTTCCCAGCCAAGTGACTCTCTTGTACATTTCTCAGCTGCCGCAAATATTTTATTTATTATTATGCCTGTCAAGTGAGCGCTTCTGCGCGAAACGCGAATATGAGCAGTCAGTGGAAAGGAGCTCATTTTCAAAGAGGTCCAATCGGCAGATTATCGACAATGGATCAATAATAGATGAAAACTGCTGATTGGCTTCACTACTGTTCAATAATTCACACCACTGAAGCCATTGTCGTCTGAGGAGCTTGCAGGTACCACCGATCCATTATTCATTGTGTCTGCTTGTGGCCATAACCGTTTGCATTACAATGCCTCACATTTAGAGCAAGGCGTAAACTGCACAGTCTTTCATGATTCCTAACATTCTGCCAGAATTCGCATGACTGCCGCGTGCCTGGCGACTCATCTTGGCGTGAGCCCTTCTTCCTCTTGATGCCTGCTACTCAATCAACCGCCATTGTGCACTGTCTGCTTGCGTGTGTGTGCGTTTTGTGCTTAGTGTTTTGTGTTAAACCACTAATTGAATTATCGAGTGTGCCCGAGGCACTTCGACAGTGTGAAACAGGCCACTAAATGGACCCGTTGGCTTGTTTGCTCAAGCATTCTCTAGAACTGTAGCATCATCACCCAATTGCACTTTCTATTTGTTATCTAGTCTTCTATCTGATGCAGTGTTTGCGTGGTCCGAGCTTAGTTTTCAGTGGAAAAAGCACACAAAAGCCTCTGTAATTAAAGAGACCCGCACAAATCGGTTCTATTTGAATGATAGAGTAGATAAATAAGAACATACACACAAACTCACCCAAACACAAACACACACACATATACAATTTACTACCCATCTCATTTGGTACAACAGCAAAAGAATGCGCCCATCACCCGCAATGTAGAAGCAAGATGGCAAAACCTGCACTTTGCAGGCAATGGCTAAAAGTAATGGCTGGCCCATTTTCTTCTGATTTTATGTTTTCTTGAAGAAAGGAACATATGAGGCTATCAGTGAACGCACTTGCCTAGGACACATTTGCGAAGAAAGGCTATTTGCCATGGCTGCTGGCACACACTACCACTCATTGGCCACTCGAAGGTGTCATCAAGCCGAGTGCTGTACTGAACAACTGCCTGCTGATTGCAGTAGTCTTTGCAGTAGACAAACCAGGGCGGCTAATAGAATTTGTTTGCAGCTTTTGCTGCCTGCCGCACTAATGACAGCTCGAGAATAGCAAAAAGTTGGCGTGAAGATGACGATGGCCAGTGCAAATCGAAATCGACGGTTCCTTCTGCTTCGCATTTCGGCAGATTGAGTTTGCCAGCAAATTAAACCAACTGCCATCTTCTTCCTCCTTTGCTGCCTCCTTTCTCATTCTCTCTTGCTGTTTCCTCTTAATGGAATCTCAGTGCATTGGCAATCGGGCAAATTAAAATGTAATTAAAGCCAGGCGGGAGCAAAGAATTTTTAATTAACTGCCTTAGATCGAAGTGAACACACGCTAGTCGTTGTAGTAGTCATAGTGGTAGTTGTGCACTTATGCGTGTGCAATTTGTTATTCGACTTGACACGCAAAGTTGGCTTTTAAATAAAATTGAATAAATTTATTTAATTAAATCACAGCACACATTGTACTGCAATTCTACTGCTCGGTTTGCAGCATTGTCAACCGTCGGTGGAAGGGCTGCTCTGCTCTACGGATGCCACTGCAGCCGCATCGGTCGTTACCGTCGTCAATCTCAACGACCCGCAGTGTATGTCAATCAAGTGGTGCATCATTTGTGCTGTACACACTTTTATTGGGCCAGTCTGTGCCATCGATTTCCAATCAGACAGTCTCTGCTCTTTATCATCACATTCACTTGACTAATTGCACAGAACTCCACTGCAGAACAACAATGCCGCCAAGTATGAAAGACTCAGAAGGAAAAAGGAGAGTTTGAGGCTCTGGCGCCTGAATGATGCACCGAGTGGGCGGCTCATCATTTAGCGCTGGTGATGACACTGCATCAAACTTTGCGCAGCACTGTTTATATTTAGCAAGTGTGGCCAATGGAAAGCAAACTCAATTAATCTAATTTGATTATGGTGTCACTGCAATTGGCCTTGTAATGTGAAGTGATGCCTGGTGATGCGGGAGATGGTGGCCGAACTTTGCCTGTCGCCTGCCACCCTGCTACACAAAAACTTGCCCTGGTGAAAGCAAGCTCCTTCATTTTCGGGCCCATTGCTATTCTATATTTACCCGGTGTTGTGCTCGCTTCTGTTTGCACTCTTGTAGCAATCTATTTTTGTCAAATCGTTTTGCCAAAACCAGATGAAGCACCCTCTGCCACAACTGGGATCGCTTTCACTCGGATACATGCAAATTAACAAACGCACAAGCGACTGCAGCAGACAGTCAGACAGCGTAAGTGAGTGAAACAGAAAAAGCACAAAGCTGTGACCAGTCGGAAGAGAATTCCTGTCAATAGTCACTGCAGTTTCGATGGCTAGTCGATGAACTTGCAGATCGAATGAAGGAAAAAGAGAAAGTGGTGCTCGGGCTGCTTTCTCTGGACAGTTTGTTCTTGTCAGGCGGCACACTGAGCTCAAAACGCAAAGCTAAGCAAAATTAAAATTGCACTGAATAGAATCCTCAATTGGAGCGAGCAGCACTCGAATCCGTTCTTGACTTAAAAGCTTTCAAGTGCGCCACTTCAAATACTTGCCAAGATAGCTGTAAAATTTGTTTGTTTGTAATTTAGATTTATCGCGCACTTTGCCAGGCAATTCTCATTACTTTGCAACTTCTCTGGAGGTTTTGAATGTTTGCAGTTTTTCAGTTCCTAAAAGTCTAAAGTCGTATCACATTTTACGGTGCATTCATTTTATATAAACCAAGTAGAGGAAAACCTACTGATTAGAATTTTTCTAAATTGTTCCATAATGGTGCATACTTTATAATTATATCTGCTTTATTAATCAATTAATTGCCAATGATTATCATCAATCAAGAGGTATTCTAGCAGGACAGTGCTCTAGTGAGTAGTTTTTTTGCGAGTGTCATCAAGTCCTATTGAACAATATGGCCTGAGTTTGAATTTAGGCTTTGGAAACTAACTCTTTTAGGTGGAGTACGAGTGACAAAACTCTGCATTATAATTAATATATAACTGCAACAGCAATAAATCAATTTGATAGCGATGTACTTTGAATCGAATCGATGGTTTTCCGATCGACGCATTTGTCCCCCACAATGCAGTTGTCATCGACTGAAGTCTAGTTGGCTTTTGTAATAAATGAGATTCTCCCTGTAACGATTATTAATTCTTTTTTAGATGCCAACTGCTTGTTTTCTCCTCACTTGTGTCGACATTTTCCAGTGCCTTTAGCTGCATTGTGAGTTTACTTTAATAATTCTGGGCACAAGCCAACCTTGCAGCTAAGGGCTATAATTTAGGTAGCCACTTTTCTTTCATTTTCTTGTCGTTTTCTTAGAAACGTTTCTAATTAAAAAGCGCCACCATGGTTCAAGCCGTTCCTTTTGCTACCAGAATGTGTCTTGTTTTTGTTTGTGTCCTCCATACAAACAAATGTTTAGCAAAAAGAAACAGCATGCTGAACCACCGGCACGCCAAATGAATTAATTCAATTCCATTTTAAAGTGGTCACCACAGTACTTTTGGTAAATGCGTGTGTGGACATTCGCTATTCTACAGTAGAACCAGAAGTAGTGTTAACTGCCTTGAAGAGAGGCCTAGTTTGGAAGCCAAATTAGTTAGCTCTTCATTAGGCGACTGCCATTGGCTGAAGTTGCGAGTTGAACAGTTGCCTGCTGCAATTTGTGATGAACCAGTGGGGCGATGTGAGACCCTTGCTATGGCTACTGCCAATGTTTTGCCAGTCTAATTTGCTTTGTGCTCTTTCTCTCGATAGTGATCTTCTGCTGCTTGGTTATTAGCATTTCACTGCAGCACACAATTGGAAGCAGTCTGGCGCCACCGGCATGGCAGGGCAGTCACTGTTCCAATTGGAAGGCAGAGCACGCAATGTGCATTTAAGAAGGCCCCGTTGTCAGCGCTGCTCTGTTAATTTGTGCTCTCGGTCCAACGACGACGCTGCTGCTGCTGCTGCTGTGTTTGCTGCTGGACCTGCTCCCGCGTTGGAGCCTCCCGAAGCGTTGTACCTGCTTTGCTACCCCTGCTTGTGCTGCCTTTAGTTTTGCCTGAATGGCACCAACCGACAGTTCCAATTCGGTTAGAATCGCCCAGCACCGACACTGGCCCGTGCTACGGTTGCATGAACGTCTGCATTTTGCCAAAACACTGTTTCCTTTAGAGTACTGGCTATAACTCTTTCGATGTGGGCTAATTAAAATATCAAACACAATTATGCCCACTTCCAAAGATTGGACCAACAAGGCAGGCTAAAACGCTTCAAAAAGACAAGTGTCTCTGTGTTTAACTTGCTAGCAACTGTTCTCGCAATTACCCAGCCGCGTGTCGACCGTTTTCTGGCCATTTTTTCCTTGTTTCAGTGTTTGAAGTCTGCTCTTTCAACTTCAGCAGTTTTGTCTTTCAACTGGGTTGCCTTTGTTGAGAACTGCTCTTTTCACTGACGCTCTCTCAACATCTGGAATCGGCTCTCAGTTAAAGTGATTGTCCACCCGTAATGTTCATTGCCTGTCCGATTGACTTTGTCTAGAATTCATTGATTCGTTTGATTGTTCTAATCAAAACTACTGAAAATGAAAAGAAATGGAGAAACCCTAAGCTGGTATAAAGAGACCGCCTCTGCTATTGTGCGGCGCTGCGAATCCCGAATGAATCAGTGCTGTATTCAAACAACACTTCAATCTTGTTTGGCGTTTTGCATGTCTGCACAGAGCCCGAGGCTAGTTGTGGTAAATTGTATTGCGAATGTTTGTTGTATAATGTATCGAATAGATGAGTCTGACAGTTCCTAGTTTGTGAAATGTTGGAGAAGGCCTGTGTCTCGCCTAATGGCTAATCGGCATCAGTAGCAATTGCAGTCAACGTTGTACTGGAGGGCCTGGCGAGGTGCGATTTAAGGGAATGCACTCAATCTGGTGGCGCGCGACGAGCATTTTGCAGCCTTCTCACAAGAAATGTGTACCTCCTGATGTGATCGATTGGCCAATCAATAACGATAAATGGCACCGCACACTAGCCCGTATCACTAATGGTCGCTCTTTTCGTAAAAGCGCCTCCTCGAAACAATGATGCAATAATCGGTGCCAGTGATTCGCTGGTTTAGTGGGCCAATTTACAATTCAAAGTGGCTAATCTGGTTGGTTTCTCAAGTTGCTTGAGACTCTGCTAAAGCTGTCTTTCTCTCTCTCTCTTTCTTTTCAATCGCCAAGTTGGCAATGCAAAGAATGCTGCAGATTTCTTTGCTGCCGTGAATGCAAACACACACACAATTTGCACCCCGTGGACATTTCTTTGAAGTGCCTTGTCGCATTTTCACTCTCTGCCTCCCATTTCTTTGCCATATTTTAATTCACCATTACTCAATTGCATTTACACTCAAATATTTTTTCATATCTTTCCATAACTTTTGAGGTTTGCATTTCACAGCGCCCGCAGTGGCATATTGCACTCACTTTGTTTTAATTTCCGTTTGTGAGACCACGTTTGAATAAAAAAATTTAATATCTTTAGGGGTTCTATATACCAAAGAGCCGTCTGCAGTGTAGATTGCCGCATTAGAAGCCTTTTCTGGAGTGCTGAGGGTAGTGTTGGAGCTACACACACACACTCACACTCACATCTCCACCAGCCGACTTCTGGCAAGTGGTCGGCGGCGGTGCTGGTGGTGGTGCAGATATCGATTCAGGCGAGATTGACTGCTTGCTGCGAAGTAATCCTGCCCCATCAGCAGTGATATCACTGAGCCATTCTCCTCCAAGTTGGCCCCCTCAGGATGCAGTCGGCACCTTGCCTTGCCCAACTTAGCAGCACTTGCCCTTTAGGCAGGCAACCTACTTCCCTTTTGTCCTTCTGCTTTCGGCGGTGTTTACAGTAAAAATCAAAATTTGTATTTGTATTTTATTTTCTTGATTATTACACACATCCCAAAGTTTATGTAATTAACAAGGGCAATTATTATAAATCAAAACATTATTAGTAAATCTTTGTTGATTAGATGTTTCTGGCAAAGCAGTTCTTAAAGCCGCATTGTCTTTACTTCTTTTCCACTACAGAGTGACTTGAAGTTTACACTCTGACCTATCAGTGTTCTTGATCGATATCTCTGTTGAAGCGAACACATGGCTCTCTGGCCCCTCTGTAAAAGAATGCAGCGGTCACTGAAGCTGACTCCTCTGCAAAAGTGGCTTGTGCTGTGCTCACAGTCTATTGGCAATTAGAGAAGCGGCTTCTCATATATCGGACAGGATAGTGCGTGTGTGTGCTTATGTGTGGTGCACGTCTGGCTGAGCAGTTTGCAGCAGAAGCAGCAGCAGCACGGCGACCCGGCATCTCCGAAGACGACCATTGGGCCATTCTACTTGGGCAGATCCATTTGAGTTTGTCATTTAATTCTCACTGGGCTCGTAAGTGCAGCAACTGCATTCCTGTGCTGTGCTCAAGTGCTGGCCAGCACTGCGAATTAGTCAAATGGCCAACAGCGCAGGCATTTATCTTGCCAGCAAAACTTGAACGCTATAAATTGTCGTTTGCCATTATTTTCCGGTTTCCATTCGTGAGCTGTTCTGTCTTGTCTCAATCGCAAGTAGTCGACGTTGCCAAATGGGGACACTCACTAATCCCCGACTACAACTGATTGGACACATTACATTGAGATGTAACACTTGCCATGTTCATACTTTGCTTTTAAAAAATTGTCAAGCAAAATGACATTTGATGTTTCAGTTTTCCGTTTTCAAATTCTTCAATGTTTGTACTTTGCCGCGGTCTTCTTTTTACTTTAAAACTCAAAAAAACACAGAATAGGATGAGAGAGAGAGAGAGAGAGAGAGAGAGAGAAGAACAGCAATTTAGCCTGTTTTGCGCTCTTCGGAAGCACATTTGCATATCATATGGGTAGCCATTTGTTGATAATTTACTCTCCACAAAGTTCATCATTAACTTTCTACTGCAGTGTCTGCTGACTGCGAGAGATACTTCTGCTCTTGACCTTTGCCTTGCCAGTGTCATTCTGCGATAAGGCCCAGCTTGTGTTTCACAGCTTGGCCAGAGACCGATAATGGATATACGCATGTTAAGTGCTATTAAATGAGTCAATGTGTGCATGTGTGTCTGTGTGTCGCAGTGAGTGGTGCCACTGTCCCCTGGCTTCTTCAGACCATTGGTATTTCTTTGTGAGCTCCAAAAAGTTGCCCATTGCCCAGACGCGATAGCACTTTGTGGTTCTCCTTTCACTTTGCTCATTCATGGAGATCGAATTACTGAATTAGTACTTTATTAGTCTCGCTAAACTGCAGTGCCATCAAAAGGCCACAAAAATGACGCTTCCACACAGTGACAATTGTCATATGGCGGGTCTTTCAAATAAGTTGCTTAGAGGAAACATTTGCAACTTGGCGGATGCATGAATAGAGAATTATCAATTAAACGTTTAGTTTTTGTGAATCATCAAGCGAATGCCTCTGAAAAAAGCAAGAAAGAGCAGTGTTTATTCAGTAATACATTCACATTAATATTAGTTTTAATGCCTAAGCTATTGTGTTCATTGAGGAACACACAATCGCCCAATCTGTACAACGAGCAATTAGGTTTACGAGCACTGTGCATATCTGAGCACAGGACAAAGCTCTATTGTGATTGAGTTGATGACTTGACCATTGAGCACACTTTCGTGGTGTAGTGTCAGTGTCAGTTTCAATCAATCTGAGCAAATTGTATAAATGGCAGTCATAAGTGCACTTACTGTTCTTTCAAAAATATACGATTATTCTCTGTAGCTGTCAAGTCCACTGGGCACAAGCAAAAGTGCAAGCAAAAGTTGACATGTGCTTCTTCTTAATTAGAGTCCACTATTTTCCAGTGACAGTGGTCAGCAGACAATTTTGGAAACCAGCACTAATGCCACGTGCAATTTGCTTTAACTCTTTTTCATGTCAGAAGTGAACGTGTTGGACTTGCCTTAAATTTTCACTAGTTCTAGTACGCATTCTGAGAGAGGCACATGTGTGGCACCCAATCTGCCGTTTGTCAGTTGTTTATTGCTTTAATAGATTTATAGCAAAATAATTCTAGCATTTACGAAAGACTTGCGACATTACTACTACAGCAAACTGCTTCTGTTTTCTTTCATTTTTGTGTTTCAGACAAGGCCAATAAATCTACGCATCTAGCACTAAATTATTAATCAAGGCGAGTTGTCTCAAGAAATGGCTAAAGAATAGACGCGGCAAGATAAAAGAAAATGCACGACAAACAGAGCTCAGTAGTAATCGATAGTTGGATGCTGGTAGGCAGACACATCGACATCGATCACTTGCCAGGTTTGCCCACTTTTTACGGCAAAAGTTGTTCCACTAAATTCCACCAATCGATGCTCTACAAAAACATTTTACTTTTTTTATTAAAATAAATCAAGTTAAAAGTGCCAAAATGATTCTATTAACTGTAAATTATAATGTAATTAGGAGTGAAATAAATGTTTTTATGCACAATCGACACACCATCAATTTTATCATTTTAAGTGGGATCTTGGACTGATTATTTTTAGCCATTTTGTAGCATACTTTACTTGAAAAGCGATTTTTACTGAAAAGATAAATAACGCAATGACGTTTTAAGACTTTTGAGAAATAGTTTTGTTGACTGTTTGTTGCTTTGGTTTTCCCATGACACACAATCATGAGCCTACTTTCTATTGCTTAGGCTAACTTTGATTTATACGTTTGAAATAGCCATCGTTTTGTGTTTTGTGCTTTTTTACCGAATTTAATTCGAATTGAAAGCAAACAATCATTTACGCTTATTGTTGAATGAAACGTTGCCCTAGAATTGACACGGAATCAATAGAATTTAGCTTTCGAGTTGCTGCTTGGTTAAGTACAACATTAATTGTTTTGTTTGTTTTACGTCTTACGATGTCTTACGTGTGTCCCAAGCCTTAAAAAGCAAAGATAGGTTTTCTGCATTGACCTTTGCAAGGAGAATTGTAATGTAACTGTTTCATAGGCAATTAATTTTTACAACTAAAACTTATGCCGTTATTTATGTGGCTTAAATGACAATGGTGCTATTTGTTTTTTGTGTATGGCAAGCATCAAGGCAGCACACAAATCACAGTAAACCACTCGTTTTGCACGATCTAGGTGATGACAGGGAGTCAACCTCAAAGACAACCTCACACGCTGCTCTGGCTTACAGATTCAACGTTCGATTTATCCTCCAGATTACCACATGCGATAACCATACAGTACAATCAGTCACTTGTCAGGTAAAATTGAGGGCATTTAGCTCAGCATTCTATTTAGATCGGTACTGTATTTTTACCATTTCTACTGTTTTGAAAGGCTTTCAGTGGAAACAGTTGAAAGCGTTTTATCAGAAGTACGATAGTTAGCTGAATCGTCCAATCACATATAAAGCATCTGCAATTGAATGCCTGTTGTAAATCTTGATATTAAATCGTTTC
>JAALOO010001705.1_pt1 | contig 13859 bp, 9 predicted proteins | sample 7257641 | NCBI WGS metagenome assembly JAALOO01 (sample SAMN14085613, study PRJNA598686) | mite metagenome | biome: ENVO:01001000; feature: ENVO:01001002; material: ENVO:01001226; isolation source: single female mite from University of Michigan culture on fish food culture... ... | reverse complement strand
CTTTGTGGCCAACTCGCTGATCGTCACCGCCTGGCACACCGCCACCACCTTCCAAAAACCTTCCGAAGACCGTCAGCTGGTGGTGCACATCACCAGCGGCGTCCAGAACCCGGTCACCTGGGGCCAGATTCTCGACTTCAGCCGGCTGGGCGCCCTCAAGGCGCCCTCCACCCGCCTCGTCCGCCCCATTGCCCGGGTGAACCCGGTCAGCGCCCGCGGCGGGCCGCTGGGCAAGGCGGGCTACCACCTGACGCGCCTCCTCTCCCACCACCTCTTTGCCCTTCTCTTTGACCTGGTCCTCCTGGTGACGGGCCACCAGCGGCTGATGGTGAAGGTGACGCGGAAGATGCACCGCGCCTTTGACGTGCTGGAGCACTTCACCAACCACCAGTGGTGCTTTCGCTACGCCGCCTACGGGCGCATCTTTGGCCGCCTGAGCGGGGAGGAGCAGGCGCTCTTCCAGTCCAATGTGGGCGTCATTGACTGGCCGGCGTACTGTGACGCCCTGACTCTGGGCTCCCGGCGCTACCTGCTCAATGAGGACGACTCGACGATTGAGGAGGGCCTGAGGCGGCAGCGCCTGCTGACCGCCGCCTACCGAGCTCTCGATGGGCTGATCTACCTGGGCGGGACGGCGCTGGCGGTCTACCTCGGCGGCCGCCTCTGGCACCAGGCCTGGTGAGAGGAGAGGACTTTTTACACCATTTTTTTTGACACACCCCTTCTTTTGTTTTTAGTCACCCCCTTTTCTCGCCCCTCACACTTTGTGACCAAATTCTCCTTCTCTCCCCTTTTTTAGGCAGACTTTCCATTCGGGGCACTTTTATTCTCCCACCCAGGCTTGCTGGTACCTGCTTCTTTACCTTCTGCCCCCCCCCCTGATTTCATTCCCCCTTATCTAATTTATTTCCAACACCTAATTTAACACTACCCCACCTCCAACTACTACCTACCTACTATTACTACCCCTTCCCTTTTGTGCAATATGTCTGCCACACAAAGCACCGATCAACCGATTTTTTTGATGATTTTAAGTTAAATTAAAAAAATTTACATATAACAACAACAACAAAACCCCTTTGAGTTTTTTGGTTTATTTTGCTCTTTTTGCTAGAAAAAAGATTACACTACATTAGATTGAACAAATCTTTCAGAATCTCATTTGCGTTCTCCAAGTTTTTAAACTTTGATGTGAAAATCAACTTTGAGTTTTTGGTTAGATTGCCAAATTCTTTTAGAATATTCTGCAGTGAACAGAACTTTAGCTGCGCCCGTTGGCGGTTGTGGTACTTCAGCTGAAGGTAGTTGTAGAGAATACTTTTGTAGCGATTGAACTGATAACTAAACAAATGAAAAAAAATTTTTGTTATTTGCTGAATTGCACTAAAAACTCATTACCAAATAAATTCTGCTGATGAGGAAACGACAGAAAGTGGTTGAAAAAGTGCCTGAGCAATGAGCTGAAAAAGGTACAAATCAATGTTTAAACCCATGTTTAATCAACTCTTTTCCTTCTCACTTACCAAATCCCGAATTTTCTCATCATTCTCCAGCTGCGGGTGAATCAACCAGACCTGATTTCTCCCGTAGTACAGCGCCCTGTTTTGCCTCTTCAGCTGATGTCCTTCTTTGCTTAGGTTTTTGGACAGAGGCAAAAAGACCGCCCTCGCCCCACTTTCATCCTCAATCATCGGGTAGCCTTGCAGGTGGGGGCTGTAGTTAAAGGCACACCTCAGCACGAGGACCTTCATGAAGAAGGCCTTCAGAATGGTAAACTGTTCCGCCTCTTTCAGTTCTCTAAAGGGCGGCATACTTTTGATGAACTTGACGATTCGCTTTGCGTAGAGGCAGTGCTGGTTGAAGGCTTCCTCCGCTGAAGATACATTTTTCACCACCGGAAGTTGCCTTTCATCTTCAAAGGCCGCCGCGAGGGCGTTCTGCAGCTGCTCCAGCACCTGCTGCTGGTGGACGCTGAGCCGTTGAGGTGTGCGGCGTTTTCTCCTCATTCGAGTAATAATCATTTGCTTTTGCTGTTTAAGCACTGCGTCCAGTGTGTTGTTGCCGCTCAGGCTGAATATTCTGGATAGGAATAGCTTATCAAAGTTGCTGTTGTCTTCTATTATGCTGGTGGTGGTGGCTTTATAGAGGTCATTGTCAGGCAGTTCAGTAGATTCGTCGATGGCTTTTTTCATGCCAATTTTCAGGCACTTCAACAGGCGACATCGTGAGCAGAACCGTCGGCTACTGTGGTCAATGTTGCAGTTGTCGGTTTTGGTTGAGCATTTTAAAATCTAATAAAAAAAATTACTAATGTTAGTTTTCATATGGTAAATTGAATTTCAATACCTTAAGTTTATTGTAGTTTCGACAGAAGAAGATTTTGCACGGCTTACAGGAGAGATTGCCAGCGTTGTAGTTGAAACCACCTGATCCGCCTGAATCGCCGCAAACTCGACACACTTTTGGTTCCATTTGTTTTTTGTTTCTGGTAAACTTATTTGCACTAAAAGTAAAAGTGTAAAACGCGTGTAAATGTGTATGTGCAATCCGTACTGCCACTGCAGTATTGTTATTGGCAACAACTTTGGTTTATCTAATCTCAGCCAAATTGTTTACAGTAATAGTAGAAGTACAAGGTTTTCGGTCATATATAAAAAAATGCTTTTGGTTTGTTTTTATTTTAGATTTTAGTATTTTAACTATAATTTAACTAAATTATTTTATACAATTTTTATTTCTACAAAAAAATATTACAACCTAGGGTTAAAGCTTAGCCAAAGATGGAGTAAAGAATATTCCGTGCTGTCCTGAAGATAACTTTCGCACCATCCCAGATGGCGCGGATTAGCTTTCGAATTTGCTCCAGACAGTACTCCAGGACATCAGTGGCCAGCTGTTCCACACACTGGCAGCCTTGCTCGAATGTCTCCACAAGTTCATTGGCTTCTCGCTGAGGCAAACTTCTCACCTGTTCAACGACCGCCTCTTCCGTTTCCTCCATTTTGTTGCGAACTTTAGTTGATGCGGCTCTAATGCGCCTGACTCGTTCTTCAGTTCCGCTCGCCTCCAGTGCCTCTTTAGTGTCGCCTTCGTAGCTCCCGACAATGTCTTCAAAGTGGCGGCGTGACATTGTTTTTCCTTTCTGCGTATAAATGGCAATTATTAGTTAATCTAATATTACAAAAAACAATGTTTAATTTAACTTACATTTACTGTAAGCGTTTAGTAAATATATAAAAACTAACGTCAGTGGAACAGAAATTCGCTACTAAATACATTTTTGACTACTACCACTAAATGAACATTGAAAGTTTTTGCAATATTTTAGTCTGTGATAGCGTTTGATGAGTAGCCGAGTTTATCAAGCAAGTAATTAATTAGAAAATGAAGCATCTACGTTGTTTTAAAGCATCTAATCATTTACCACTAAATGTTCTTTAATGAGCAAGCCAGTTATCTTCTTTTCCCATGCATTTTTTCAACAGTTATCACTTTTAGACAGAACTGATTAAAACTAGCGAATCAGTCACTAGTCTTGATTTTTTCATCATAAAATAGTTAGAACAAAGTGTGCTTATTGAAAATAATCAAAATTTTGACTAATTTTACCATTTTTGCAGCTAGTTTCAAACGAGTTTATAAGATTGCCATATTTCATTAATTGCCGCAATCAACAGGACGCAAGAACCACATTTATTTTTTTCATTTTTTTACACACAGCAAACTTTCTGTTAAGTTAAATATATAAACAATTTTTCTAAACTAGTTAGCTTACCACATTAAATCACAAACAACTTTTAAATTGTTAAGCTTTCTCAAAGCAAAAAAAACAATGAACTTCTTTTCCCGCAATTCTGGCCTTGCAAGTCGCACTCAGCAAAGTGCACGTACCATCACTGCCGATGAGCTGCTGAACCTCGAGCCGACGCTTCACCTTCGCCTGATCGACCGAGCCCGGCAGATGGCCCAGGCGGGACATGGCCCGAGCCTGGAGGGCATGCTGGAGGGCATATTCCGAGACACGGCTGCTCAAGTCATTGCCTCCACCTCCTCCTCTCAAAACGCCCTTTCAAATGCCACCCACGAGGAGCTCATTCAGCGAGTACGGCGAATTTTTGACGATTTTAAGAAACAGGTGGAAGGCTACCGGGATCAGATTATGAGCGACTTTGACCGGCTGACGCCCGAACAGCAGGAGGAGGTGTGCGCCTACTTTGAGGCCTCCTGCGAGCTGATCTGCGACATGTTCGCCTGGCTGGATAAGGTAATCAATTTTACGGTGGCCAAGCTGAAGGCTGGCTACAGTTTGGATCGTGATGCGATGAAGGCCCTCTTTGGTGGCATTAAAAAGCAGCTGGCTGATTTGTTTAAAACTAAAACACCGCCACTACCACCGCCACCACCAGCACCACCTGCGGCAAATGGTTTACCTGAAAATGGTTATGTTTTATGATTTCCATACATTAAAAACAAGTGTTATATATTTTGAAACCTAGATTTTTTACATTAAATTAAACAGCTCTCCCATGATTTCATTTGCTTCATTTAAATCTGGAAACTCCGACTTGAAAAGTCGCTCAGAGTTTCTCAAAATAGTATCAAACTCTTTTAGTATGCCTTGCAAAGCGAAAAACTTTTGCTGCGCTTTTCGTTGATTTCCCCTGTACTTTATTTGAACGTACTTGAATAGAATCCGGTTAAAAACGGTGTAGTGATACCTAGGTGTTAAAAATATGTTGTATTATTTTAAAAACAAAACATTTTTTTGTAAAATTTTACCGAACAAATTCATGTGAAGATAGAGTTGGAATAGGAGTGAAAAGTGCCTGAGCGATGAGCTGAAAAAATGTAAACAAAATTTATTTATTTTTACAAAAGCACTGTTTGTTCTTACCAAATCTCTAATGACCAAATCAGATTCTAGCGCAGCGTGCATTCGATTCGTTTGCCGAATGTTGTACTCCACAATGTCCTGACACTTCATCTTCTGTCCTAGAGATGAGCTCATAAATAGTGCCCTTCTTCCCGACTCGTCCTCAATCACCGGGTAGCCCTGCTTCTCCGCGTCCCAGATGAAGGCAATGCGAATCATGAGAATTTTCAGGTAAAAACTTTTGAGGATAGTAAACTGATCGGCTTCTTTCAGAATCTTAAAAGGGGGCATACTTTTGCAGAACTTGATTATCCGCCGAGCGTACAGGCTGGTCAGGTTGAAGGCAGTCTTCACCTCGGTGACGCTGCCCACCAGCTCCAGCTTGGTTTCATCCTCGAAAGAGGCGGCAAGGGCGGCCTGAAGCTCAGTGACCACCTGTTGCTCGTGGGTTGTCATGCACAACGCCAGTTTTTGTCTCTTTCTTTCAACATTTGATTTGCTAATGGCCACGTTTGTTTCTTTATCACTGCTACTGAGCGCTAGAATTTCATGCAGTGACACATCAAAGCTGTTTTGGTTATCAGCACTTTTCTGAAGTTCACTTCCTTTCCTTTTAGTTACTTCAGTCGCCGGTTTGGTCATGCCATTTTGGATGCATTTAACTAATCTACAACGGGAGCAGCTCCTTCGGGTACTGTGGTCGATGAGGCAGTTGTTGCTCTTTTTTAAACAGGTAAGATTCTTTTTTGTTTGATTAAAGATAAACATTGTTAGCTAAAACTTCAAGATTTATAAAGATTCAATGCTTACCTTTAGTTTATTGTAGTTACGTAAAAAGAAAATTTTGCACTTTTCACATGACAGGCCGCCATAGTTAAAGCCAGAGGCTTTGGTTCCGCACACCCGACACAGTTTGACTCGCTGTAGTTGACCGTTGTTGTTGTTTTGCATTTTTGATGGTGGTACCTGTTTTTGCGTTTGTTTTGATTTTCTAAAAAGCACAGTTGCAGTGTTTGCTGTGTTTATTGTTGACACAACATGTGCAACTTGTGTGAGCTCATTTGTACGGAAAACAAACTGCAGTTCTACGTTTGGCAAAGCAAAACAGTGTGATAGCCTTGACTAATGATCAAAAGTTATTGTAGTAGTGGCACTGATTTGTGGAGAAGAAAGAAAAAGTACATTGGAATGTTTTGTCTATCGTTTATTAAACGGTTTAATATTTAGAAATCTTTATTTATATGATTTTTAATTGTAGTTAACAATGAATATTTTTACAATAATTTCTATTTGCTTATGATATTTTACAAAATAAAAGTTTACTATAAAAAGGTAATACAAAAGATTATAAAGGAGGTAGCAAAAAATAAGAAATTTTTCAAACTTAAAGCTAGAATCTGAAATTTGGCACACAGATACAACTTGTTGAGACAATTACAATGGTATAAATTTTGTTTGGCGGCGCCCTCTGGAACTGTTCCAAAATGGCGTCTAAAGTCAGGGCGTTGCCGCCCAAAAATGGGCAGCTGAAATGCATGAGCGTCTACGGTGAGCAAAAAAATCAGGGTGGCATAGGGCCCCGCTTACTGCCTGCCACACATTTCTATTGAGGGCAAGCTGGGCAGTCAATTGCGCAATGAATGTTGCCTATTGCTACATTGGTAGATGATTGTTTCATCATTTGTTTCAATCAACAAGCTGAAAGAGTTTTCTCATAAGTCCATTAATCTAATCAAAATTCAACTCGAATGGTCTTAAGACCCTCTTAGTTGATGTGAATTGAATCAGCTGATGAGAAGTAGAGTTAGTGAATTTTGATTTAAGTCGATTTTTAAAACTTTTGTTGATTTTTGTTTCTACTCTGGTCATCAATGCCTCGATCATCTCCATCTGTAATTGTGCACTGTCAATCGTGCCAAAAAACTATATATGAAAAAGAAATAACAAGCAAAAGAGCTGTTGGAAGTCGAGTGACTGGCGTCTGGGAGCATCGAGAATGTTATAATCAAAATCTGTACCGTAAGAGAAAAGCTGAAGGACAAACAGTAGAAATTGAACTTCCTCTTTACGGTAGTCCTAGTAATGAACAATGTTTATTCGAGAGTTGCTTAAACAATAATGTAATAATTATAGAAAATGAAAGACGTATCAGTTGCTCAGTTTCGAAAGGAATAGTAATTGAAAAAGGTTGCTGTGTGTGCATTGAGCATTTCACTAAACTGGTAACACTTGACTTTGAATCTACTGATCTTACAAAAATTGCAGATTCTTTTTGGCTAACTCCAAATGAAAATACTCATTTTATTCGCAGTTTACTAGATTCTGCAAAAAAGAAATTAAGAAAACCTTTTCAATTTTCTGAAATGACTGATACAGAACTCAAACAGCTCACTAGCTTAAATCGGTCAGAATTTGAGCAATTTAAATCATCCTTAGATTTTAGTAGAACTCAAGAAAGTAACCGCATTAATGATCCTGACGTGACTTTGGGTTTATATTTACTAAAAATGCGTTCAGGATTATCTGACTATTTTATAAGTGCGCTTTTTAAAATGACAAGGCAAACAGTTGATTATCACATAAAAAATGCAAGGAAAATCATTTTTGAGCAGCACACTATTAATTATCTTGGTTTTCAATCTGTTGATTCTGATCATATTCTTGCTCATACTACTGACACTGCTAAAACATTATTTGGTGCTAACAACTTAATTGTTGCCATGGACGGTACATATGTTTATTGCCAAAAATCTTCCAATTTTAAATTCCAGCGCAGCTCATTTTCTATGGACAAACATAGAAATCTCGTAAAAATGTTTTTGATTGTAACAACAGACGGTTATGTAGTTGATGCAATTGGGCCTCACAATGCAAATGCATCAGATTCTACTTTGCTAGAAAATCTATTAACATCAAATTCATCTTTCACAAATTTGTTTTTGCCTAATAATTCAGTATTTGTGGTTGATAGGGGTTTTAGAAATGTAATCCCTAAATGTCAAGAACTTGGGTACGATGTTAAGATGCCTCATTTTATGCCTTCAGGTGCGAAACAACTGACATGTGAGCAAGCAAATGAATCAAGATTAGTGACAAAAGTAAGATGGATAGTTGAAGATGTTAACGGACAAATTAAACAAACGTTTCAGCATTTCAATAAGACTTTGCAGAATGTTCTGCTTGACAATGTTGAGGCAGATTTCAAAAATTGTCTTGGTATATTGAATCATTTCCATAAATGCAAAAGTTCTGACTTTAACAATCCAGCAATTACTCATCGAATAATGACAAGTAAAAACAAAGAGAACTTGCTAGCAAATGTCGATATTAGCAAACTTGTTCGCAATCGATCTTTTTTTGACAAAAAAATTGATGATCCCTCTATTGATACTAATTACGGTTTCCCACGACTGGATTTATCTGAGATTGAGTTATTTTGTTGCGGAACTTATCAGATAAAAATGGCCAGGTCGTACTACGGCGAGCATATTAATGCAGATGGCCGTTATCATTTTGCTATTAGCAAGTCAAATGTCGATTTTGAAATACCCGGAATCAATGCACCAATTGACGAGTTAGTGTTATTCAAATGTCGAATGAATTCCCGTCATTCAGGAGGAGTAAAGTATAACCAATTTATATTGGTGGATAAACGAAAAGAAGGAATTCAGTCATTCAGTGAATACTATTGCTCTTGCAAAACTGGACTTCGCACAATAGGATGTTGCGCTCATGTTGCCTGTTTTATATGGTATTTTTGCTGGGCGAGATATCAAGTGAACATAACAGCACCAGCGGCATCACTTTCCACTTTATTCAAAAACCTTTCTAGCTTACCAGAATATGAACAGTTTTCAGAAGAAGAAATTGAAAATGAGTTAGAGGATATGATTGAATGCGAGATTATTTTTAATGAGGATGATGATAATGAGTAGATTTCATTTTGTAACAAGTAATACAATTTTAAATAAAATCTCTTTGCTTTGCTATTTTTCGCGGTCTATTTTTTAAGTTAAAATAGAAATAAAGTGTGCGATCGGCTGCCCAGCCTGCCCTCAATAGAAATGTGTGGCGGGCAGTAAACTGGGCGCTACGCCACCCTGATTTTTTTGCTCGCCGTAGACTCTCATGCATTTCAGCTGCTCATTTTTGGGCAGCAACGCCCTGACTTCAGACGCCATTTTGGAACAGTTCCAAAGGGCGCCGCCAAACAAAATTTATACCGTTGTAATTGTCTCAACAAGCAGCATCTCTGTGCCAAATTTCAAGTTCTAATTTTAAGTTTGAAAAATTTCTTATTTTTTGCTACCTCCTTTAAACACTAGGAAATTTATAAGTAAAACATTTTGTTGACCAATCATCAATATTAGTTGATGTGTGAGTCAGAAATAAAAAACAACAATTAGGTGCAATTAAAAAACAAATTAAACAACAACAAAAATAGATGATCACAGAGGATCACCGTAGAAAATAATTGTGAAGCAGGTCATCAAAGTTCACTGACCAAAATGTAAGTGAGTAAGTGTAATAGTTTCAATGCCAAAATTAAAACACTAAAACCATCAGAAACATCAGTAGATGCCATTTCAGTGTTTTGTGCTTCTGTTTCGGGAAAGCACAGTACAGTAAACTTGAGTGTCCTTGTGACAGTTTTTTGCACTTCACCTGCAGATGTCTGTGTCGGTGTCTGTGGTTATCAGTTTCAGGGCATCAGTTAGCATCATCATCATCATCAGTTGCATCACCTGCATCACTTATTACTATTATTTTGAGCTTTTGCAGCACGTGCAGCAACAGTATTCCCCTTACGGCATCAACAACACTTAACTGTGTACTACTGTACTACTCTGTATTTTCCATACTGATTCATTTCACTGGCTTTTCACCTCAGTTTAGCTTATCTATCTACTGCTGATGCTGTTGCTGCTGTTGCTGTAGTCAATGATCAAGGTAAAGCTCTCCTTCTCTTGTCAATGTCAAGTTCGAAGCTGGGCTAAATGTTAAGTGTGAGCATCAATTAAGTGCTTCGGCTATATAAGCAGCAAATCGCATTGAAAGTTGCATTCAAACTGATAAATTACCGACCACCACGTGGTAAAAAGATCTATTTAGTTTTTATCTTCAAAACACTTCAAACTCACCTCACTTTACCTCGTCAAAATGAAGTTTCTGGTATGTTTAGACACACTGTTTAAATTGCTTTTTGTACAACTTTTTCACATCTATTTTCCTCATCCTTATCTATAGTCACTCCTCTTCCTCGCCACCATCTTCACCTCTGGCTGGGCGATCTTCCACAAGCACGAGCCGGAGGCCATTCACCTGGTCATTGCCAAGCCCTATGTAAGCCTTTTTATTCAATGCTCAAAAATATTTAAAAAAATCTTTAATTTGAAACCTTTTTTACCTAGCCCGTGCACATCTACCGACACGTTCCGGTGCCGGTGCCCGTTCCCGTGCGAGTTTACCCGGCGCCCGTCTACGCGCCGGCCCCAGCCTATGGCGGCGGCGGCGGCGGCGGCTACGGAGGCGATGACTACTACCGAAAGTAGTGTCTTGGACTCATAGACTCAACTAAAACAAAACCAGAAAAAAAAGTATTTGCGGTGACGATAAACAGCTTTTTTGTTTATTGTTCTTTTATCATCATCATCACCACCACCACCACCACCACCACCACCACCATTTTTGAGACCACCATCATATCCTCACATGTCCTTTTAGTTGTTGCACAACAGATAAAAAAATAGCAATAAAGAATCATTAAAGAATGCTCTAAAAATACATCTTTTACTCCCTTTACAAATTACCCTTTGCCCAATGGTTTGGGCAGAAAGGGGAAAAACATTTCAGAAAAAAAATAAAAGTGCTACCGTTCTGACAGCATTTGTTTTTGGCAATGTCCAGGCATTAGCTGTTGGGCCAACGTAATCTAGCTTGATGGCAGTTTTTTTATCCTCTTTCCCTCATTAGCTGGCAATCAGCAAAGTGGTAGTTGTAGTGGTGGTGGTGGTGGTGGTGGTGGTGGTGATAGTAATGGCATTGCAGCCATGATATCAGTTTTGCAGCAGCAGCAGCAGCAGCAGCAGCACTGGTCGTGGTGGCAACACAAGTCACCAGTGGTGACAGCAAGTGCTCATGTTTTTCTGCTTCTTATTTTGTGCTATACAACAGCAAAGAAGAAGAAGAAGAAGAAGAAGAATAAACAACTTTTTTCTTGTTTCAGAAATGCATCAGTTTTCTTCTTCATCATCATCATCATCATCTTCAGCGTCTCAGCCATCACCACCACCACCACCACCAGCAAACTCGCCAGTAAAATCTCCGCTGCGGCCAATCGTGTACATGGTTTGCTCATTTAGTTATCAGCTGCAGCATCGAAATTTGATCGCTTCTGCTACTGATGCTCCTGCTGCTCCTGCTGCTGCCTTTCACTCAGTCATTTAGTCAGTCACTAGTCACATTTTAGTTCACTCGCTCTCTCTCTCTCTCTCTCATTGACTTTCATCAGCAAGCACTTGTTGCTCACAAACACACACACACACACTCTCTCTCTTTCTCACTTGCTTGTCACTAATCTTTGCTCTGTTTACCACCACCACCACTGAGCAAGTTCATCACCTACATTCTCCAAAGCCTTTGCCTACACTCTGTCTTATCATCACCACTACCAGTGTTCTTGCTAGACACCACCATCACACCACCACTACTACCACCAGCTTTTTGTCTTGAACATTTGGGCCAAATATTTTCTTCTGAATGCTGTGATGCGCTCCGGTTGGTTGATGTGCATGTGTATGCAGTGTTTATGATAAGTTGTTAGCGGTCACAGAAGATGGTGGTGGTGGTGGTGCTGATGATGAGTTTAGGTACTAGTGATTCAGTGAGAAGGAGTGAAAGTGAATAGTGATGTGAGGATCATCGCGTGAATGAAGCTTTCTTATTGATTTAAAAACACAGTAAACAGCTGATCAGCAGCAGCAGCAGCAGAAGCACCAGCAAATGCTATGGAGATGCAACCAACGGACAAGAACGGCAGCAACAACGGCGGTGGACGGAAAGTGAAACGATGCCGCGTCTGCTCCGATGAAGCCATCGGTAGGTGGTATAGCCAACTCTCTAAGTGCAAACTCTGTTCGCCGGCAGTTGTACATTAAGTTGACTTATAGTGAGCTAAATGTTAAAACAAGCTTTTTTCCCCTTTCAACCCTTACTAGGCTTCAACTTCAACGGACTGAGCTGCGGCAGCTGTAAGTAACTTCATAAATGTTTTTTTTGTAAATTTTCCCGACCTTTAACTAAATATAATTAATTATACCTCTTCAATCCTCCTGTGTCCTTAGGTAAATCCTTCTTTCGGCGGAACATCACCAAGTACGAGAGCTTCGTCTGCAGCCGCAACAATGACTGCGTCATTACGCTGTACAGCCGCAAGTGCTGCACTCGGTGTAGGTAATTTTTTTTCTTAGCCGGGCTTATTATTATTTTAGAAGGATGAAAAAAAGGGCTAAACTTTCATTTTCATTTTTCACTTTCCAGACTGACCAAATGCATTGAGATTGGCATGCGCAAGGACTTGATCTCCTTTCGCGAGGAGTGTCCGCCGGAGCAGATGGTAGTGCCAACTGCAGCCAACGGAAGCAGCAGCAGCAGCAGCAGTCAACAACAGCACCACTTTACCGCCAACTTCAACTTCAACCTCGAGCACATTCTCACCTACGACGACGGCAGCGGCGGCAGCAACAGCTATGACTACCAAAGTCAGCAGCAGCAGCAGCAGCAGCAGCAGCAGCCGTACTACTATCCCGCCTACTTTCAAGGCTCCAACTTCAGCTATCATCAGCCGGTGACTACCGCTGGACCGGTACCGCTGGAAATGACCCAAACTCCTGCTGCTGCTGCTGCTGCTGCTGCTGCTGCTTTGCCTTACCCCGAAGACTTCGTTAACCTTCTGAGCACCACCGAGTCACTACCGGAGTTGACGAGCACTTCTACCTCCTTCCAAACTCCCATCACCCCCACCATCACCCCTAGCATCACCCCCACCACCCCCATCACCCCCATCACCCCCATCACCCCACTCTCAATCCCCCCCACAACCGTCGACCACCCGCTCGGCCGCGCCGACAGCGCCAAAAAGTACGAGCTGAACTTCATCGAGCTGCACTACATTGCGCAGATAGTGCGCGCCTCCGCCGCCGCCTTCAAGGACGAGGACAGCGCCCCGGTGGTGGCCAACGCCACCGACGTCGTCTACATCCTCAACCTGGCGGAGTACTACATCGGGAAGACGATCCGCTTCGCCAAGTCTCTCAGCGCCTTCCTCGTCCTCTCCCAGGAGGACCAGCTCGCCCTGCTGAAGGCCTTCTTCACCGAGCTTCTGATCCTCCGACTGGGCTTCTTCTACCAGGCGGCCACCGATGGCTACCTGGCGCTGGTTGATCACATCGGCAGCCCCGTTTCACGCGGCGGCGCTAACAGTGGTGGTGGTAGCAGCAGCAACCACAACCACAACAGTCAGGCGATCTTCATTCGCCTGAGCACGCTCTTTGGAAAGGCGAACAAGCTGCACCAGGCGACGCTCATCCGCCACTTTGTCATCAGCTACCAGGCGGTGGTGGACAAGGACTCGACGTTGAGGGATCTGGTAAGGGATCTGGTTGACAAAAAAAACTGTGTTTTGAAATAAGAAGCCTTTAACTGATAACGAGTTTTTTCTTTGGTTTTCACCAGATAATCACCTCGCTGCTCTTCAAGAGTCGCCTTAAAGCTCACCAACAACCACCATCATCATCCTCATCCTCATCCTCATCCTCATCAGCCTCAGTCTCAACCTCAACCTCAGCCTCCACCTCAACCTCCACCTCATCATCAGATAATTTAGAGCCCAGTTCTACAAACACCGAAAGTACTACTACTACCACCACCACTACTACTAGTCCAAACTACCTGCTGAGCTGCCCGGAGTACCTCCGCTACCAGTACT
>JAALOO010001704.1_pt1 | contig 13861 bp, 16 predicted proteins | sample 7257641 | NCBI WGS metagenome assembly JAALOO01 (sample SAMN14085613, study PRJNA598686) | mite metagenome | biome: ENVO:01001000; feature: ENVO:01001002; material: ENVO:01001226; isolation source: single female mite from University of Michigan culture on fish food culture... ... | reverse complement strand
GAACAAATGCAGCATTCTTTGGATCGCCAGATCTAATTTTGATTTACTGGCCCAAATAAAAGGACTATTGCCCTCTATGATATTTTCAAATGTTGAAATTGTTTAGAATAAATCGGATAACAAGATAAAGTTTAAAATTCCAAAAAGATGAACGTACTTTTAGGCGGGCTTGTCACGGTTAAGTACGTCTCTGCCACTCAGTGACGAACGCCGTCTGTCAAAATTAAACTGCAACTTTTTGAGTTACTTTGGCTGTGTGTTTTTTGCCGAAAGTGAGTCAAAACGGCCGTTTTGCAAAATGCACTGGCCAAAGCGCGAGGCTCATGGCAACATGCTTCCAGCGTATTCCGCGAGAGGCGCTCGTTCTTGCGTGTTTGGGGCAAATGATAGTGCAGTGCTTCTTTACACGTTTCAGACTAGAGAGGTATTTAAAGACTTGCCGGCATCGTCTCATTCTCTCCGCATCTTCGGCCTTTACCGTACACCACCTTTGCTATCTCAGCTAGGCTCATCACAGTAAGTCATCTAGAGCAAGGCTGTTTGTGTTTGCTTTTTTTAAACGCCACTTATTTCAATTTCATTCTCTTGACAGGTAACACACAGCCACAATGACTGTTGAAGGTCTTCTCGCCGAGGCAAACTCTGTCAACAACTTTCGATTCCGTCAAGTTGAAAAGTGCCCTGGTGCCAAAGCTGTAAATACCATATCCTTGTTTTGCCCTTTTCATTTGCTCATTCTGCCTTTAGTAGCCATCTTTCCATTATATAGACTAGTGCAAGCTTTTTGGTACTTTTTGCATATACGCTTTTGTTTTACGGTTCCACTAGTGTAGTTTGCTATGATTCCTTTGCTTTTTATTATTAATCATTGAATTGCTAACGTTTTGTGGGTTCACTTGTTTCTGTTCTCACAGAAGGTCGCAGAGAATTCACCAAAATGCTCAACTACTCAAGACGTTAAATGTGACGATTCTATTGTGTCTGATATAGTAAAAGCAAGACAAATTATTCAATTATCGTTAGCTTCTGTGAGTAAAGTAACTCGATTCACTTCTATCGTTATAATAAGATTTCAAGCTTCTCAAAATCACTTCCATATATTTGTAATAGTTAACCTTGAAAGTGTTTTCTAACTTTGTTTTTTAACTTTTGCAGAACGGTGGAGATGGAGCTTCTCGACCAAGCGAAGAGCGAGTTCAAAAACTCGAAGCTCGAGTTTCTGAACTTGAAGATGGTATAGATATTCTATTGTTTTTTTACAAATAAACTAAAGATTTTATTTCTTCTAGTTGTCAAAAAGCTGAGCAGTTTGATTTCAAACCTTAATTTAAGTTCATCTTCGAAGCCTGCAGCTGTGGCTCAGACCGAAAGTAAGCCCAAGCAGGCTCCTCAGCCAGCCAAAAAGACTGATGATGACGACGACGACGTCGATCTTTTTGGCTCTGATGATGAGGTCGACGAAGCGGCTGAGAAGCTGAAACAAGAACGCTTGGCTGCCTACGCTGCCAAGAAATCCAAGAGTAAGAGATTGAGGTAAAGTGAATATCATCTTTTTAAACTTTTCTTTTGTAGAGCCCGGCACTATTGCCAAGTCCAACGTCATCCTCGATGTGAAGCCTTGGGACGATGAGACCAACATGGCCGATTTGGAGGCTGCTGTGCGCACAATTCAAATGGACGGTCTGGTTTGGGGTGTGTCCAAGTTGGTTCCCCTTGCTTACGGCATCAAGAAGCTGCAAATTGTCTGCGTTGTTGAAGGTAATCTATTACAGTTATATTTATATTCTCTATACTCATAATAACTTGTTATTTTTCAGACGAAAAAGTATCAATTGAAGAACTTTCCGAGAAGATCGAATCATTTGAGGACTTTGTTCAGTCGGTTGACATTGCCGCTTTCCAGAAGATCTAATCCTTACATTAATCTGGATGGTTTAATCAACACGAATAATTATTTTTTATTGCTCTTAACAGAGAAATAAACTCTTTTTACCACCATTGTGTGTTACACTATGAATGTGCCCTGGGCGAATGACCTGGCCGATCCACCCAGCAGTGCTCGTCCATCAGGGCTGACTTGAGTGGCCATCAAGCCGCTGCGTTTAGACAATTGCCGTGCTAGAAGAACGCCACTGACCTGTTGGTACTCTGGCTCATTCTCTCTCCAGTATGGAGCCAAAACTGTGACCAGCAAAACAAAAACAGTCTGTTAAATGGGAAAATCTGCATTCTGAAACACCAGTAACATACCAGTGTGAGCTGAACCAGTCACTGGATCTTCATCAATGCCATTCCAGGGGGTGAAGTACCGCGACCAGAAGTGTACCTTGTCAGCCTGAATGTCAGCCTTCTGCGTAACAATCACACCTCTGACCATGTCACCACTGTTGATCTGGCCGAGTTCGGCAAAGTTGGGCTTTAATGTTGTCAAGATTTGTGTTTTGCCTTTGTCTGAGTCAAGTCGAAGCAGGAGCTTTTTAGAGCTGGCCGACCACTGTACGTCGAGTAGCTTAACATTATCAGTGCCGGCGAGGAGGCTGCTGTACAGTTTGCCGAACCACTGGTTCTGCCCGGTGGATACCACGTCAATGGGCACGGGCTTGTTCACTGGAAAGTTGAGCACCAACCTCGATTGCTCCTTCTCCACCGAGCACTCCAGTTTGGAGCCGAACTTGGTGGTGAACTTAACTCGCTCACACGACTTTACCACATCGTAGAATCTGTTCGTCTTTTCATTTACCAGAACGTGTGTGGCCGCCAGCGTTGCGTGCCCACAGAGGGGCACTTCGTTTGTCGGTGTCATCCACCGAATTAAAAACTGTCCATCATGTGCGCTACTTTGGGGCAACTTTGAAACGAAAGCAGTTTCGCTTAGATTAAACTGAGCAGCTATGTCGTGCTTGATACTGTCGTTAATGTCACTCTGAAAAGGGCGTTTTAGGAATATCATTCAACAAGCCACATTGATGAACTTACATCATTGTCGAGCAGAACCACCGCTGCTGGATTGCCCGAGAATGGCTTTTCTGGATCGATAAATGCGTCGACGATAAAAAACTGAAAATTCATTGCGGCAACCGGCTGTTCAACTGCTTTAATTTGATGTGAAATCGACTGCAAACCTCTAAAGACTAATTGGCACTTGATAAGACGTTTAAGCACTCACTTCAATGTGTAATTGATCACGCCATGAGCTTTGATAAGAGCAGATAGGCAGATATTTCATTTTATCAAGTTTAACTTCAAAGGTTGAAAGGGCATTCAAGAATATAGTTTAATATATTGGACATGGGTATTTGCAAGATATAAAATTAAACATTTATTACAGGTGCAACTGACGGTTTGCGATGATGACAGGGAAGAACGTGGAAACAGTAAGGATCGTCACAGTGGCAACAGTAGTGCAGATGTGAGCAAATCAAGTGCTGTCACTCAACCAACTGATCAGCAGTTGATCATCAGGCGCAGGGAAAGCAACGAAACGACGAGATGACCCAGCAGAGATGACATCGAGTATGGACGAGTGGCTGAGTTGCAGCCATCGTAGTCGCACGTGAGGATGCAACCTTTGTACACCTCGTCTGCAGAGGAAAGATTAGTAATACAGCCACTATGAACAGCTGTGCTAAAACAGTGTACTTACTTTCGAACTTGAAGAGTCCGCACTGGTTATCCATTGACTCCAGCGAACAGGCGCGAATGATCAGCTCGTGTCCAGTGGAGAGAAGCTTGCCAGTGACTTTGACGCAGAAGCGGGCGGGGAAGACTCCGATGTGATTCAACTTTGGCACTTTGCAGTTCTCCGAATACTTGACCATCGCGGGGTTGAAGGGGTCGTGGCAGTCGGAGTTGGTGAGGTTGGTGATGTTGGTAGCGTTACCACTGCTGCTGCTGCTGCTGCACACGAAGCAGCTGATGGAGGAGGAGACCTTCCGGACGCCAGCACCGTCTGCAGTGGAGGCGAACAGGCAGAGGAGCAGTGGGAGGAACAGGGCACCCAACACTCGCAGGTGACTCTGCTCCATTGGTGCCCCGAAGACTGCCTGCCAGGCTGATTGGCCCATCGCCCCAGGAAGACTGACTGAATAGGGTGTGTACGACTGCTTCGTGGTCACCGCTCAGGAAGGCTGCATAGTGTCGGCCCAGTGAGCAGTGGAAGGCTTAGTTTCCGGGCATGGTACTGCTACCTCATATGATCACTGGCTGATGTGCACCACCACCAGTGATTTGGGAAGGGGAAGGTAACTGAGAGTGCAGGCACGACCCTCAAAAAGAATACGGTGCAGTTTGTCCCCTGACAGGACCTGTGTGGTGTGTCGCTAAGAAGCCATAGAAATACTGGGCAATTGGTAAATTATACCAGTCAGAATTCCGCAGAGGAAGCAAAGGGGACGGTGGTGCAGTGGCCCACTTCAGCTGTGTGACCAGTGGTCGGCTCTCTATATATAGACAGCAATCTACCGTCAGGACTATATAATCAGCCAAACCGAGATCTCACAGATTGAGCAGCAGCTGCTTTCTGCGGAAGGGCTGAGACCGGTCCATTTGGAACCGCCACCAGCGGGGATGTAATAGTGAGCTATATACCACTGGGAATGCCTTCATTGCCACTATCTCCCCACTCTCAACGCTTCTGCACTGCACTGGGCTATCCACTGTTCTGGCGGTAGATGTAGGTGCTGATGCGACGCGTGTCGCCCAGTGGCAATCGACAGTGGGGCCAGGGTGTATGCCTCTGGGCCCAGCAGGCAACACCACCAGCAGCACTGGGCGCTTTGTTCGCCGACGTAGCTGAACATTTCCCACTCGGTAGATGTCGCCAGCTTTTTTCGGCACCAGTCTACTTTTGATCGATTTGTTGTTGCAGGCAGCCTGTAAGCCTTAGATTGAAATCTCCACTTGACCCTTTATTTGCGCACAAATCTAGATTGCGGTAAGTGAAACGGATTGACATTTTCTACTTTTCAGTGAAGACGGCACTTCTTGATGCTCACTAGTGGTGGCGCATGTTTATCCGCCACAGACAACAAACAACTTTCCGCATCATATTTACACTCAATTCTCTTTTACAGAACCTGAATTCTGTCTAGAATTTTAAAACCTGATCTCTTCTCTTGAAAACATTCTTTATAAGGTAACCTCTCTTTTTTTGCCTTACTTTTTGAAACGGAAATTGTAGAAAAAGAATAACCGAGAAACCTCTTATGAAAAGGAATACGACGACAAAGACGACGACGACAAAATGTCTGCCAAAAGGGAATCGAGAGATGATGATGCCAAAACTAATCTCATTGTAAACTATTTGCCTCAAGAAATGACGGATGAGCACTTTAGAGTGCTGTTTGCAAAATATGGCGATATTCGTTCGGCAAGGATTATAAGAAACAAAAACACCAATTACTCCTATGGCTTTGGATTTGTAGATTATTTCAATCCGGAAGATGCCGAACAAGCCATTGAACATTTGAATGGCTCTGTTCAGAATGGAAAGTCCATCAAAGTGGCATTTGCTAGGCCATCGAGCGATGAGATTAAAAATGCAAATCTGTACATCACAAATCTGCCGCCCAATTTCACCGAAAGCAAAGTTACCAATTTATTTTCTCCTTACGGTGAGATTATACAGTGCAGACTTCTCGGGGGAAATCGCCAAGGTTCGGCCTTTGTGCTTTTTAATCTCCATGAGCAAGCTCGAAAAGCTATGAAGGCTCTGGACGATCACCAGATACAGGGAACAGATTGCAGAATCTCGGTAAAATTGGCTTCAAGTGAGGTAAATGAATATCAAAATGTGTAAATGGCAATTTTGAACAACCACAACTTGTTTTCTAGTCATTCAAAAAGGGCTTTAACCGACAAGAGAGAACCAATTACAATGGAAACTACTCTGGCAACCAGCACTCCAATGGCAAGTACCATAACCGTCACAAACCTTCTGGTCCAATTCGCAGTACATCTCATAGCAATCGTGAGTGTGCGGGTGGAACTTTTCACGCACTGACCGTACTAAATTCATTGTTTTGTCTCCCACACAGGCTACAATCCCATGTCGCAGCAATACGGCTTTTCCCCTGACATGCTTCCGAACATGTACGGCTCCGGCAACCAGTACTACCAATCTTCGCATAATAACTACGATAATCATTACGATGACGATGATGGCGGCGGCGGAGAGCACATTCTCTTTGTTTACAATATTGGTCCAGACCCCGATGAGTCTGAGCTCATTCAGCTTTTTGGTAACTTTGGCCATGTTCTGGACGTCCGTCTTGTCCGTCACCAGGAAACAGGTAACAGCTTCCCTTTGAGAGCTTTTCCCTTTTTAATATGTTTGTTTTCAAAACAGGCGAATGTCGGGGATACGCGTTTATCACCATGAACTCACATCATTCGGCACTGAGGGCAATTGACGGACTGAACGGCTACCAGTACTACACCAAGCCACTGCAAGTGTCATTTAAGAAAGTGTAACACACGTACAACTCAACTGTAGGAAACACATGTCAGAGAACAGCAATTTCTTTTACTACCGCTAAGCTATCACTTTTTCTTGAACTCGCGATTGAAACGAGTTTTATCATTTCTCTATCGTATTCAGTTTGTCATTTTCCCTTTTCTATTATCTCAAAGTAGTGGCCACCACACAGTGAAGTGTGTGGTGCCAGCTTGTGCTTTCTCCTCTGTCTACTTGTCGCACACAACTAGGAAACGCAAACACCCGCAATAAACTTGATTCATTGTTGGAATCAGAGCGTTCCAGCTGGCTGCCCGAAGGAGGATATCATTCGAATTTACTGCACTGTCTGCACTGGCTCGTTGCACTAACCGCCGTCAGGTGGCGAATTTCAGCCTACTGTGCGCCTCCTTTTTGCCGGTGTGAGCCAATCACAGACTGCCAGATCTGCACTACCACTTTGCCAGCACCGGGCGATTCATCAGCAATCATCACAGTCTTGTTGATCAGTCCAAGTCATCGTCATCAGTGTGATTTTACCAGTGTGATCTCCCACCTCTTCAACCACAACTTGAACTGACCACGAGAATGTACCGTTACGGCCTTGCACTTCTCTTCTTCATCTCCTGGGCGCAGAGTACACTGGCTCTTCGCGAGGGACAGTGTGAAGGTATGTCTTCTTTGTTGTGGTGGTGGCAGTCGCCTTGAGCGCAGACATGCTGCCGGCTTCGGGTTCATCAGCTGATCCGCATGCTTTCCTCCTTACTTGCAATAGTTTGTGTTGGCGTCCTCAACAAACTGGCCTCGAAACTTGGCGCCGACGAAAAGTCCAACCCCGAGCTTATTGAACAACGTTTTCGCGAGCTATGCCTTGAGACGAAAAAGGCCGAGAACCGATTTGTAAGTTCAGTCAATCGGCTGCGAAAGGTTTTTCTCTAACCGTTGCATTCTTTGAATATAGTGCTACTACATTGGTGGTTTAGAAGAGTCCGCAACTAAGATTCTTGGCGAAATGTCCAAGCCTTTAAGTTGGAGCATGCCAGCTGATAAAATTTGCGAAAAGCTGATGAAAAAAGATCCTCAAATCTGCGACCTTCGTTACGGTATGAAGTTCCTTCAATCTTGCTAAACTTTCCAAGTTGGACTATAAACTAATAACTTAAACTTTTTGATAATTTGCAGAGAAAACGATTGACTTGAAGACTGTTGATCTGAAGAAGCTTCGCGTCAAAGACTTGAAGAAAATCTTGTCTGACTGGGACGAGGTGTGCGACGGCTGCATCGAGAAGGCTGAATTCATCAACCGAATTGAGCTGCTTAAACCAAAGTATGTTCGAGAAGAGTTATGAGCACTTCTGAACAGAATGAAACACATCTAGCCTATTTATTTCTAGCCTTTTGTGATTCAAGTCAAGGCCTCTCAAGATACTAGGTACTTTTTTAATACAATTCCTCTGTACATACTCCTGTGTCAGGTTCTTTTTATTTATTGCTGACATTTGCTCTGTGTAATAAATACTAAATAAGTTTAACAAATTGTCAATAGTCCAAAAACAACAACAACAGCTTAATTAGCAGTAGTATAAAAGTTGAAAAGGCACTGGTAAATCAGGAAAAGGTTAAAAAGATTATGGCAAAGGGCAGCAGCAGCAGCATCAACCGTTTGAAGCGGTATTCTCATCTGCCTCTTGAACGTAAATCATCGTGATGACAATATCACCAGTGGACAGCGTCTGTGTGCTCACCTCGCGACATTGACTTTCCAACGGCCGACTAATCTTGTTGTTGCCGGCGGTGCCATTTGTTGAGTCGCCATTCAGCTTGGCAGATTTGCCGTTCTGATGGCAGTTGCAAGAACACGGCTGATGTTGGTTAGTTGCCTTCGCCGAGAGGGAAGAGGACTCGTCGGTGGAGTTGGAGACGTATTCGCCGACAGTGGCCACCATGTACTCGTGTGACTTGAGTGAAGAGTTGAGCGATTCATTCTCCGTTTCCTCCTCGTCCATTCCCATTTCCTCTTCCTCGAGCATCTCCTCGTAGTCCAAGTCGTCCAGTTCGTCATCGCTCAGGTCACACTTGCCAGCGTCCTCTGATTGCATGGCCTTGTTCAGTCTTCTTCCCTTCTCAGTGCAGTCATCGGCAGTTTCAGTTCTCGGCGACGCATCGATTCCGTTAACTTTTTTGCTGTCGAACCGTTTTAGCTTTTTCGCTACGTTCTGAGGACCTTCAATTTTATTTCGTATTTCATCGGTCAAATCAACGTACCTAGAAGGATGGAATCAGTTATTGGTAAGTAAAGCTTCCAAAATACTCTAATCATGTTACCTTAGTAGCCGAATCTCCCGATTGCTGAGGACAATCTTTTTCTTTTCATTATTAAATAACTTCATCTTTAAGTCAGTAAGCTCTAGGTCAAACTTGCGCTGTCGTTTAATTTGCCTAATTTCATCAGTGTTGATATAGGTAAAGATTGACTCGTAAGTTAGCTGCTTGAACAGTGGCTCGTACTCTTGGCGAATTTGATCACGCATTGTTCGGTAGACGTTTGGTAGGAGGGCCACGACGTCGGTCATGGCGAAGACCAGCATTTCGTCATTCAGTGGCCTCCTCTGCCAGTATTTGAAGTCTTTTCGGTATATCTTGTGAAGCTTATCCTTTGCCTTTGGATTCAGATTCGGTCCTCCGTAGAGACTGCACAAGGTGTACAGTGAGATGTACTTGGTTGGCTTGTAGGCAGGTTTCCCCGTCGATTGTTGCTGTATTATAAGATGTGCGACCTGAGTGTCAAAGACGTTGTTCAATTTGATGTCAAAGTTCTGCAATTAAAGTCAAAGGGTGGTCAGTTAAAAAAGTGTTGTTAGTACTGAAAAAACCAGACAAAAGCTTACCTTGTAAAGAGCTGCACTGTTGTTTCGAATGTCATGAGAAATTTTAACTATGTGGTCCGATTCGAGTAGGCTCTTGAGACCTGACTTGATCATGTTCGGGCACAGAAGAACATCAAAAATAAACACACGCGGAACAAGTGTTTCTGCTGATGCCCGGGCAAAGTCTTTTGAGTAGATGAACGCCACCTGCACTAGTGTCACTTCTCCTGATGAGCCTAGGTTGATGCCCTCAAGGTCTAGGGCGACCTCGGTGCAGTTTCGAAAAATGTCGGCCACTACATCTTCACACTCCTTAAGGCTGGACACAATCTTTGGCTTGATGAGCTGCAAGTCAATGCTGTCGTAGAAAGTGTCACTGGTGTTCTGCGGCGAGTCGGAAGTGTAGAAGCATTCACCGGAGTATATTTGCGAGCCAGAACATCGCGAGTCATGTTGCAAGTTGTCAGTTACAGCTTTGATTATGTGAGATCTAAATCGTTCGTTGAGGCTTTTTGGCGATTTCACTGCACTGGGGGTGATCGAGGAAATGGCCGCGACGGCTGCGGATGCCGGTGAAGATGATGGCAAAAGGTTGACACTGTGGGCGGATTTTGACGACTGACTAGTGGGACCAACTTTCAGCTCTTGGCTAGGCCTAGTAATATTCTCGCTGTAAAGGTAAACAAAATGGTTTTATAAACTCGACACCAAATTGCCCTCAATCCCTTTTACCTTGACTTGTTTGAGTCAAAACGTGTCTGAGATTCAGTTTTGGCTTGGCGAGCTGCTGTAACTGTGGGCGCTCTTTGAACATTACCTAAGCGCAGTGCTTGCTCTCGGTCCGCAGTAAGACTGACCATGTTGCTCTGTACGAGAAAGACCCGCGAGTTCATGTGAAGAAAGGTGAGCAAATCACTTGACTGCTGGACAAAGTTGCTCCACAGAGGAGGCAGTTTCTCCTTTGACCTGATGGTGTTGAAGAGCAATTCGACTGAAATTTTATTCGAATACTGCTCCGTCAAACTGAACAGCGTTTCTTCCAACTCGTTTACCAACTGTTGCATCAAGTAAGGGTCAAAACTAATTTCTTCTGGCATTCGCTTCAGTAGCTCGTTCGTGCCGTCCTTCTCCAGCTGATCCAGCACTGATTTGAGCACTACGTAGTCATCGCGAACGACAAAAGTGTTGGCTTGTGCGAAAAGAAAGTCTTTAAACTCCTTTACGTTCTGTCCGGAGACATGGCGAACTTCTGAGGACGCCTGGGATCTATGACCAAAGAGGCTTTTAAGCGGAACTTCGGCATTACCGTAGGTGACCAATTTGTTATAAAAGAACTCCACCGTTTCCTTGGTGTAATCTCTCGTCGAAGTGCCGTATCTTTCATTCGACAGCGGTGTGATGGTCACCTGATGGGGAAATCATACAGAGTTATACAGCTGAAGTCTGGACAGACAAGACTGCACTTACGTTGTCGCCATCAATGGTGAACAAGCTAGGAAACTGGCTTAAAAACTTTTTCAAGCCTGATTGGCTGCCACCGGCTATTTGGCGCATCTCCTTGGTGAATCCCTTAGCACCGAATTGACACGAAAGATCGTGAAGCGTCCGAGACTGTCCCTTTTCCATGAGGTGGTCAAGGAAAAAGAGCAGTGTCTGATCCCTAATGGAATCAAAATCGGCCATTTTTGATCGGTCAAATTTTCCAAAGTGCAAAACTTTTGTTTTATAAAATAATAAATACTAAATGCATTTAAAAAATATGGCTTTCATGTAGAAATCACAATGTTGAATCACTCATTATGGATGACTTGAGGTGCATAGAGGTGATGAAAAAAATGATGGCACTTGTTGTACAAGGCACGAACAAAACTGAAATGTAGTAAACATCAGCAAATGGCATGCGCCACAAGGACAGGCGAGGAGGAGGTGGCGGTGGTGGCGGTGGTGGTGGTGGTGGTGGTGGTGGTGGTGGTGGTGGTACTGAAGCCACCGATACGTACAAAACTGGTGATGGTATGCGAGCGCAGACGGCTGGTGTGATGCTCAAGTGCCTTCGAAATCATGCTCACACCAAACATGAACCTTCCTGCTCACAAGGTACAATGGGCGATAGGAACTAGCGGGAACACAGTGGTACACCGGTGGAAATCAACAGTGGACAGCGGCTACATCCTTCCAAGGCAGTGGTGCTTGGGTGCACCGTCGAGATGATAGCGGAGTGAGAAGGATAGGAAGAGAGAGGGGAAAGCGGACGGCGTCGTCGTAAGGTCGACTGTAGCTGGAGAAGAAGAAGCAGCAGTGAGAAGTAGGAAAACATTTGGATGACGCAGAGATGCGGTGTGGCGGCTGGAGAGCGGCTCGAAGAGCATTCAACAGTGGTGCAGCCAACAGTACAAGGAAGACAGGAGAGGAGGAGAGGAGGCTACTTCTCTGATGGCTACTTGATGGCGGCTTAGATGTATTGGCGGCTGTCGGTTATCGCTTATTCCCTTCTCCTTCCTCGTCGCTGCCTGCCTCCAGTAGAAGCTGCCCAGTGATCGGCGATGATGGCAGTGTGAAGACAGCCAGTGAAGACGCTTTCGGCGACCGGTGCTCTGACAAACGGTGAAGTTGTTGTTAGTAGTTGCTGCAAGTGAGACCACTGGTGAGTAGCAGCAGTGCCAGGTTGCCTGCACTACAAACTACCACCGCTGATGAGCGTAGCACCTCGGTGGACGGCTTCGCAGCACTTCCCTCACTCACTCTTCTCATCATGGTCAGTGTCGCCTGGCAGGCAAAAGGAAAGAGGGACTTCGAAGCTGGTTCAGGCGACAGCTCGAGGCAAAGAGCCAGCAGCACTGGCCACCCACCTGGACTGACAGTGGATCAGAGAGAGATTCTGTGGAGGTCAGCACAAGACGTCGTTTCCGTACGGTCAGCACATTGCTGCTCACTAGTCGCGCAATATTCAAACTTGAAACAGTGCAGATTATTTCACTTTTTTAATTCGTGTACACAAATCTTTGTATTTACAGTCAAGGAGCACTCATATCTGTGTTCATATTGCCGATTCTAGTCTAAGTCTGGGTTTGCTTTCGATTGTCGAAGTGTTGAGTTCAGAAGCTTTATTTCTGTAGTAAGAATGTATTTCTCCCGGATTTGCTAGATAAGTGAAACCATTTCGCGGTACTTTGTAGATGGTTCCAGGGACTGTTTCAGGAAGGCCAATTGTATTTATGTCACCTTTTGGCGTCTCATGGGTGGCCTGTTGTTTGTGACTAGTTTGCGGGCTCATCACCTCGCTCTCGTTGCCACTGCCAATCAGCGGAGTGACCAGTTGCTCATCCTTTCGCTCTTCCTCTTCCGAGTCAGTGTGCTCTGCTCTTGAGCCTGAAGAGCTACCGTCGTGAACTGTGCAGGAAATGACAGCACAAATGGATGCAAAGATGATCAGTGCGCCGCCAACTGAGGCTAGGATGACGATAATGGTGAGTGGTTGGAAGTCATAGTCCCACTGGTTTGCGTCCGTTTGCTGGTACAGCGTTCTCTGCCTGTACGTCTCAGAGTTAGGCAGTGCTCTGGTGGAGACGCGGAAGATGACGAAGAGGGCAATGGCGCCCAGGAGGATGAGCGTTCCAGCGACGAAGAGAATGGTGGCCAGTGTGCAGAAGAAGAAGCGTCGTCGTGAGGGGACCTTGATGCCGGAAGGGGCGGGATTCTCCTTCATCGCTTTCACACTGCTGCACTGCACTGGGCACTTTTTGCGGCGGTACGACGGTGGCACAGAGGAACTACGGCAGCGGACCTATCGGCGGCACTGATTCACCGTACGCAGCATTTTCATTGCACTGAATCTTTCTCTTTTTCAGCCTGGATGGCCTGGTTGCGACGACGAAGGCAGCTTGTTGCTAATTCAAAGGTAGACCGAAGAGGCATTCGGAGCTGTGTGTGTGTGAGGCGGCAGAAAAGCTGCTGTATAACACAGCACAGCAGTTCGGTGGTGTGATGTGGTGTGCTTTTTTGCTCTACAGAGTGACAGTGGTGAAGGAGCCACCGGTGCACGAACAAGGCAAGGAATGAAAAGTAGCGTTGCACGGTGAGGAGATGGAGGTGAATTGGGTGCCAGCAGAAAAAGAGAGATCGAGAAAGAGGCAGACAGACAGACTGCCAAGCAATACCAACCAGTGGCACTTTTTTCTGAACTAATTTTAGTAGAAGAACTCTATACACTTGTTTTGTTGATGACTTCCCCTTAACTGTAAAAGTTTAGGTGCTTTTTTCCCCTGGGAGTATCTGTTTTATTTACCCAGCAAATAAAGCGAGCCTCACCGGTGACTGCCAACATTGTTGTTGACACCTGTTGACACTACTGAGAACTGTAGACACTGAATTTATTGCTTCATGAACATGTATGCGTTTTGTTTTAGTACAAGTTGTGGCGTCAGTTTGTGTCCGCTTTCAAGATGAAGCATAATGCCAAAAGCAAGAGTAAAAGTGGCATCAGTGTACGACGGGGAAGATATTATGAAAAACAGCTGCTGTTTAGATATTTTGTGAATTC
>JAALOO010001311.1_pt1 | contig 13868 bp, 11 predicted proteins | sample 7257641 | NCBI WGS metagenome assembly JAALOO01 (sample SAMN14085613, study PRJNA598686) | mite metagenome | biome: ENVO:01001000; feature: ENVO:01001002; material: ENVO:01001226; isolation source: single female mite from University of Michigan culture on fish food culture... ... | reverse complement strand
GCAAGACAATGGACTTAAAAAGTTTGAATGTGTTTGAAGTGGTACACACAGCGTGATACCTTCCTCCTTTCAGTTTAAGTGCCGCTAAGAGGTAGTCCTGCTGCTGCTGTCAAGATCAATTAACAAAAAACAGATCTGAAAAAGTAATTACAAAGAGGGCAAAAACAAAATATTTAGACCTTTTTGGCAAAACTAGTTAGACATTGAGCAGCAGCAGCAGCAGCTATGGACCAAAAGTGGGCGGAAGTGCAAATAAGGATATGGGAACAATAAAAAAGTAAACAGTGAGCAGCAGCTCTTTTTCTTTGCTTTAGATTGATTGCAATAAAAATTTGAATTTTTATCAATTTGAATTTTATCACCACAACTACTACTGCTGTTGTTGTTGCTGCTGTTACTCCTAAATGCTCATCCATTACCATCCATCTTCTTTCCCTTTTTTACTGAATCAATTGTGCTAGATTATGGTTTTATTACCTTTGTTTGTTTGTTTGTTTCAGTTTTGGCTTTTGCAATTTTAATGAGTAGTAGGCTTCTTTTTGCGCTGGGTTTTGATTTGCTAACAAGATTTTTTTCTATTAAAATCTTTAGCATATTTTTCATCTTTGAGTGGTCACATGGTATCAGTATCAGTGCCGCCGCCTCTGTTAAGTGCTTCCTGGCGATTAGACCATTGATGTTGTTGCTGCTGTAGATGCTGCTGTTACTATTAATTAAGTCACTCTTCATTACTGCTAATTAATTAAGGTGATAGAGTAATGGCAGTAATAGAGTGAAAAGAGAGAAAAGAGATTAGGTAGTAAAAAATCAGGAAAACATTAGATGAAAAAGGAGTGATAAAAATAAAAATGAATCTATTGAATGAGTTTCAAAATCTATCTTTTTATTAACATGTGAAATTTGCTAATATTTAAAAAATTTTAGCAAATAGATGACTTACTATTTAATTTGAAACTCACAAAATACTTGCAACTTTTACTACCTTTCTTTTCATTTTTAATTTATTACTTTAAGACCCGACATTGGGTGCCACAATGTTTTGCAACCTGTTCATAAATCACCGAGGTGACCTTTTGGCGACTATGCAAAAACGATAAGAAAAAATTAAGAGTTTGGTATTGAGAACGGAAACCTGTCGTTTAAAAATGACCTCTTATCGTTCAGTTTCAATGGCAGCAGCAGATCTATTAATCGCCGCAACCGCATCTTTCTCTTTGACACAAACAGAGACAAAGAGTCAGGCCAAATAGACAATAATGAATTCATCATTCACAGTTGGAGGTCGCAAAACAGTGAGAAAGAGAGTGGTAGTGATCACCTCTTCATCTTCTTTCTTGAAGTTAAACAGAAGCTGTTTATCACTGTTCAAAGTAGTATCGATGATGGATGATAACCCCATCTATATCTTCTCATTTCCTTTCCCCCTCATTCCCGGCCATTGTTCAGTCGTTCTCAGTCGGTCAGGTGTTAATTGACCACTGTTTGAATCTGACTGACTGAGTGAGTGAGTGAGTGTTTCAAGGTGAAGAAAAATGTTTCAAAATAGTTCAAAATAGAACCGGCATCCTCCTCACAATTGACAAAATCTAAAAAAAGTTCTTGTTAATGAGCTTACTGTTTGGTGATGATTCGGGTGTGCTGATAAGAAAAGTATAAGAATAAGGACCACCTGTTGGTTGAGTTGCAGCAAAAGTTTCTCTCTTTAGGTTAATAACATTTTTTTGGGCAGTATGAAAAGAGAAAGGAGAAAGAATATAAGTGCATCATCATCATCATTTGTCTATAAGTCATCATTATTAAAAAAAGTACTTAGGAGATGCCAAAAAACAAAACAAAAATATTAAAAGTAGTAAAGGTGCTTTAGAGTGTATTTTTAGTAAAAAGAATATCTAATCAAACTATTTATAAAAACAAAAAATTAAAGTTGAAAAACAGTTTTTAGGCAGATTAAAAATGCAAATCAGAAAAATGAAACCAAAGTTTTATTGTCATTTTCAACTTGCGGTTTGAGCAGCATATTATTTTAGAAACTCATCTTACTTACTGACAAACAAATATTTTAAAAAAATGTTTTTTGTATTCAATACAATAAAAATGTGTAGCCCACGGAAGCAATATAAAAGTTATTTTATCAAAACTAAATTTAATAGCTTTTTTAATTTGACAAAAAAAGCAAGACATATGCCCCGTTTCATAATCATACACAAACAGTCCTCGTCTTTTTCTTCTTATCACTATCATCATCAACAAAAGCAAAACTTTCACCTGCTACCAAATTGAGCACCTTTTGCTACTCTAAAATTGAACACGTTAAATTTATCTCACTGGCTCAAAGCTCTCTGCTTATCGTAATTGATTTCCAGCAGCAACAGCAGCAAAAGTGACGCCAAAAACTGAAAAATTGAAGCTGAAAAGACGATAGATTGAGTGTGTGTGAGTGATCATTAAACCTTTGCACTGTTAGCTGCCACTGCTAATTAATCACTTTCCAGTTGAGAAAAAAGAAGAAGTCGTGTTTGACTAATTTAATTAATTTGTGCCCAAGACTTCTTTCTTTGGCTCCTTGATTGATCAACCCATGATCAGCTCAGTGAGTAAGTAAACGACAAAATCGGAACAAACAAACGAGGTAGAGACTGAAAGAAAGAGAGGAAGTCTAGATACCAATGAAAGAAGTCTAAATTTAAAGTCAGTCCTTTTCTCAGTTTAATTTCCTAAACTCAACCGTTTTTTGTTGCTACTTTGTTTGTCATTTGTCTGCCTGCTCAGTCAGTCAGTCAAACAGTCGACTCAGCTAAAAAAGAAAATAAAAACAAAAAATTTTTAAGTTAAAGTCAAAGCTTTGCTCACTTACTTACCTACTACTGAATCAAACCTTCTTCTACAAAAAGAGCTATTCATTTCCGATTAGTCACGTCCTCTATCTGTTTGTCTGCTGTGTGCTGTGCTTTTTGGTCCATTGAAGCGTAAACTCCTTCTTTTCTTTTTTGTCTTTTTAAGATGGCCGTCAAACAAAACACTCAGTCAGCAGTCTTTACTTCCCTCTTCTTTATTTCCCCTACCACCACCACCACCAACAACAGTTTGTAGACAACAGACAAACACCTTTTTTGTCTATTTTAATCTGAGTCGGAAAAGAAGTCTGCTGCTGTCCACCACCTGCTCAACTGCAGCAGGAAAAAACGCCCCTTCTTTTTTCCTCATTTTTTTTCTCTGATTTTTTGTTATGAAGTACTAAACGACTGCAAAAACTGTTGCCTTGATCAATCCTCCGAATTTTCAGAGTGAGTGGACATTGAGAGGATAATTTTTCCTTCTTCTTCTTCCTCAATGATTTGTTGTATAATTTGATTTGAGTTGAACCAGAAAACAGCAGACAGTTTGAGTTTTCTATTTTGTTTGCCAAGCGAGCTGCTAACCGTTTTCAGTCTGCAAAGCAAAACTGACCGTCCTTTGTGTTCTGTCCTTTTTTGCTCCCATCTGCTGCTGCAACAGCCGGTCTAAAATTAGAACCTCCAAAGCAAAACTTTCTACTTTTGTCGACAGTGGACAGAAGGTATCTGGTTACTTACTAACTTCAATCGAAAGTTACACACAGACGGACAGTAAAAAGAGTGAGCGAGTGGACAGTTAGGAGACGAAGAAGTAGAAGACGGGGTAATTGGCGGTGAAGCACACCGAGCACTCTTCTCTCTGAAGGATTTTTTGACCTGCTGCCGCTGCTGTCGTTGAGGTTACCCGAACACTTGAGGGGACGACGAGCTCACGACTCACTCTCGAATGTTTAATCAATGACTGCGACTGTGTGTACAGACTGTCATGACCAAGAAGTTGAAGAAGAAGAAGAGTGAATCGAGAGTGTCCAGCAGTGTCGTGGACCGTTTTCCCCGTGCTCCTCTCCATCATCATCATCCTCTTCTCCTTCATCATCATCTTTTTCTTTTCCCCTTTTCATCCTTTTATTTATGTGCATCACGAGTTTGCTTTTTGACCAATAACAACAACGGCAACGGCGGCAACAGTATCAGCAACCGAAGAAGAAGAAAGTGTACAGCCAAAAAAAGTGCTGTTTTCAGTGATGTTCTCAGTTAGCGTGTACTCACTAAACGGTTCATATTGAAGAAGGCTTCAGTCAGTGATCATACAGTGAAGACAACAACGTGCTTATTAGCGAGGAAATTATTGTTAGTGAAAGAAAGAGAAGGGAAAGAAATACATCGCCGGATGAACTCGGATAGAAGAAGAAGTGTTAGGTGATCTGCAGCAGCAGCAACAGCAACAATAATAGCAGTGAAAGCAACTTGCCGATGTGATAAAAGAAGAGCAAAAGAGGCTGAAGTTGCAAGCAAGATGTTTCCTCGACACCTCCAAAGCTGCCAATTAGGAAGGGGAAGAAAAGGCAAAAATTTTAAAAGAGAAAGAGAAAAAGAGAGCTTGATGATGATGATTAATTTGAATTTTGTTTCAAGCTGGATTAAATTGTGTTATTTCCCCCTTTTTATTTTGATTAACAATCTCAAACTTTTAATATTTTGTTGCTTTTTTGTTCAATTACCGACCCCTTACACTGCTTTTTTCTTTACCGCCCAGTACACACGCTGTTGGCCTACTTTGAATCTGTTCATCAATTTTTTTTGCAAAATTTTTTGTTACTTTCACTTCTCAATTACCTACCAGCTAATCTTTATCTAGAGAATCTAGATTAAAACAGTTTTGATTTGTTAATGATAGCTCAGCGATTCAATGAAACACGTGTTTAGATAGTGATAATTGAGCACCTTTAGTTCACGAAAGTGTTTAGTAATTACTTGTCTTTCTTCTTCTCCTTAGTCTTCGGATCAAGATATTACCAGTGTGTTTTCTTTTTTCCCCATCTACTCAAATGTCAGAGAACACAACTGCTTGTCTGAGATTGAGTCAGTGTTTAAAGTGGAGGCGGTGGTGACACAATCGATTTAATTTGAGAGCTTAAGAAACTGTCTCTTCTTCTTTTAGATCTTTTTGTGATCTCAATCTGCGTTGTTCCATCTATGCAATTAGATAGAGCACCCGTTTTAACCAGCAACAGCAACAGCAGCAATTACATTACCATCAATCCAGTTCAATCCAATTGAAACTTATCGATTCAACTGCTGCTATTGCTGTGAGAATCCCTTTTCAATCTAGTTTAACCCAAAGCTTTCTTCAGTCTAATTTAGTCCTTCTCTTTCTCTTTCTCATTGTTCTGCTTCATTGAATAGCAGCAGCAACAAGTGGTCTTGTTTCTTTTTACTTCTTGCCTTGTATTCTAATTAATGCTAATACCCAATCACTTTGGCGGTAGTAGTCCTCTTCTAGTTACCCTTGAGAATTTTCAGCTGTTGTTATTCGCTCGGTTGAATTTGAGGAGTTAAACAAAGTAAGAAGAGAATTGCCCCAATTACTAGCACTAACGAAGCCGATCAAAGGTGGTAGAAAAAGGAGGTAAAGCGGGATGAAAGAAGGAAGGCGTTTGAAGAAGAAAAACCAAAAAAACGCAAATTAGATCAGCAAATCTCACTGTCTGGTCTAGTCAGAACATACTTTGCATAATTGGCCAATTACAGGCAAAACACCTTTTACCTTTTTAAGCCGACTAATTCTGCTATTAGAGAGGCTCAAATTTTTAAAAAGTGCTTCCTGTTACTGTCCATTGTTTAACAGAATTGACAGCAATCACTGATCACTGATGTTTAATTTATTGCTGTTTTAAGATGAAGATCATTTCCTCTCTTTTTTTAATTGCAGGGTATCATGTTATTTTAAAAAAAACTTTTGCAGTTGAAAAAACTGAATGAATTTTACGCCAAAAAGTAAAAAGTTGTTCAGCAGGCAAAAAATGAGGTAGCAGCAAAGCTACCATTAAAACACAACATTACAGTTTAAAAACACAATTTGAATATAGATCACTCAGGATATTACTACATTGTAACGCAGTTCAACAAGTTCAGGGAAGAAGAAGAAGAAGACAAAAGCTTGAGAAGACAGTAGACATAGTCATCATCAGTATTAGACGTGCTTCACTAGAGATTAGCAGGGGTGATTTAGGGTGAGAGAGAAAGAGAAAAGAAGGTGACGGTGAAGGGGGTGAAAGAAGGTGGAAACTTTTCCCCTCCCCTCACATCGATCAAGATCACCCCACAAGCGACAGGGGTAATTTGGCAAAGACGGCCGAAAAATTGCCAATCATAACGATCATAATGACAAAGAAAAAAAAGAACAGCTCCAATTGATCAGCAAAGCAGAACAGCAGAAGTTGCTGAAGTTACAGTTGTTTCTACTGTCTCTTCTTCTTCATTAACTGCATTATTGTTAACTTTTTTTGCTGTTTCCCATGTTCCACACACACACACACAAAACACACGTACAAACTCTGTGTAACAACCATTTTTTTCTGGTAATGATTTTTCATTGCCACTCTTATCATTAGCACTGTGTGTGTGTGTGTGTGTGTGTGTGTGTGAACAGCCTGACTAAAAAGTAAACATTTCGTCATTATAAAAAACAAAATTTTTTGTTTTGTTTTTAGATTTAACTTTTCTGAAAAATAATATTTAGTTTTATTTATCCAAGTTTTGTTTTGACAGTACAAAATCTAACCAATTTTTCTTTTTTTATTTATCAAAATTCAGGTCATTGGCAACGCCTCAGCACACGGCGGCAACATTGAACTGTCGATCATTGGCCCTTCCGACTCTGCAGGAGCCATCTTCACCTCCAGCAAGTCCTCCTCCACCTCGTCGACGTACTACAGTCCAACCTCCTCTTCCTCGTCATCTTCATCAGAAAGCTCCTCTTCTCGAGAAACTTTTGGCCGGCGCCTGGATTCTGGCAATGAGACAACTGAAAATCCCATCCTCTCTGAACCGACCATCCCGATTCGCATTGATCCAGGAACGAAACGGTTAGTGTTGGCACGGAAACTCGATAAAGAATCCGCTGAGGGTGAATCCGGCCTGACAATTGGCGTCCGCTGTCGACCGGTCCGTCGGAATCGACTGAGAAACAGTGATCTTCCAAACTCTCGACTCCGGAAAAACTCTTTTTTCAACGAGGACGAGCACGACAACGAGACAGACTCCACCAATGACGTCCTCAACGACGTCCACTCTGGGTCTGCATCCTCCAAAAAATCCACCAAAATATCCTCTTCAGACAGCAGCAGCAACAGCTACTGGATCTACGACACTAGCTCTTCAGAATCTTCCGGTTCTTCAAATCCCGACGACGACATCATCATTCCCATTCGAATTCTGGTCACCGACGCCAACGACAATCGACCCGAGTGGACCGGCCTTCCAGTGCCCTTTATCCTGAACATCAGCGAAAGCACGGCCGTTGGCTCGGTGGTGGCCAGCGGTCTTCGGGCTCTGGACGCCGACCAACAGGGACCTTATTCAACAGTTGAGTACTACATCGAACCAACGGGAGGCGCCCACGCCCACCTTCTTCGTTTCTCTTCTCCACTGGAGGGAACGCTAGTGTTAGCAGCTCCTTTAGATTACGAGGCGCTGCCCAACTTTACCATCACCCTACGGGCTCAGGACCAGGGCGTCCCGCCCAATTGGGCGACGACCGAGGTGGAGGTGCGAGTCCTAGACGCCGATGATCAGAACCCTCGTTTCGAGGTGGACAAGTACACCACCGTGCTAGCGGAGGGTCAACGATCAGGTGACCAGCTAGTAGTATCACCTCGAGCCATCAAGGCCGAAGACCCTGATCGGGCGATCAACTCGCCCATTGTTTACGGTTTCAACTCCCGAGACTCCAGTTCAGATGATGGCCACGGAAGCAGTTCATCAGTTAATAACCTCGAATACTCCTACTTTGCCATCAACCCCAACACTGGGGCCATTTCTCTGAAAAGACCGCTGCCCAGCTCGGTGCCACTTCCGGTCACGCTGGTGATTCGAGCGACCCAGCTGGACAACCGAGACCGCTACGCCCTTACCACCCTAACCGTTCTCAGTCGTCGAAATCAGATGCTGATGCCGGAGCTCCGATTCCTCCACCTCAACTACTCCACCTCGCTCTTGGAGTCAACACCGCCAGGACACGTCGTCCTCACCGCACAAACTTCGAGGATAATAAATGAAAATGCCGGTCAAAACGCCGGTCCACTCCGTTTCACCATTCTCGACGACGAGGAGGGCCACTTTTCAGTTCGAGGAAGCGGTGAAGTGTTGGTGAAGAAGCCGCTAGACTATGAAAAGCACCGAAAGCTGAGCTTCCGCGTGATGGTAACCGATGGCCGTCAATCGGATGTAGCTCGAATTACCGTAACTGTGCTCAATGTCAACGAGTACGATCCGGTCTTCAGCCAGGGCAGTTACCTCTTTCACGTCAGTGAGGCAAGGTTGAGGGGAAGTCCGGTGATTGGAGCGATCAGGGCCACTGACGCCGATGATGGTGATAAGGTGCAGATCAGCTTGGCGGGACCGCATGCGGCGGCTTTTGCTCTTTCGGGTAAGTTGTTAAAAAAAACTTTTTTTTATTTTGAACTTCTTTTAACTCTTTTTTTCTGAATATCTTATCAACAACTTTCATATTTCAATTGCCAGCTCTAGACGGCACACTTCGCCTTCGAAGTCTCCGCCTGGTGAACTCCACCGAGTGTCACCTAATTGCGACGGCCACCGACTCCGGCTCACCGCCTCGATCCTCTTCCGCCTCGGTGGTGGTCAAATTTAGCCCGGCCCTCCTCAAAAGCTTCAACCTTGGGCGGAATGTTAAAAGTGGTGATCCATTAGCAAAATCGACCTCTTTTCTCACTGATTGGGAGGATGACCTTAGCGATAACGACCTCGCCTCTTCCGGTTCATCACCCTCGGCGGCGGACATTCTTCAGCAGGGAGCCCACAGTCTCTTCTCCGCCTCAGCCAACTCCACCGCCCTCGTCCTGGTCATCGTCTTGGGAGTCCTCCTTGGAACACTTTTTATCATCATCGTCGCGCTGACGATTCACGTGCTGAAAAACCGAAAGTACGATCGAGGTAACAACGGGAGATCGGGATCGCCGAACGCCACTGCAGCACTTCACCTTCCAGGAGGAGGAAGTTCCGGAAACGGAGAGAGCTCCGCCGCATCGACCACCTCCAGCTCTTCCTCTTCAAGCTCCTCCAGCTCTCTGTCGATCAGCTCTCCGACCGACATGGCGAACCACTATCATCTCGCTGATCATCACCATCACCACCTTCACGGCCACGGTGCTTTTTCCCATCACCCTCATCACCCTCATCACCCTCCGCCTCAGCAGCCGCCTCGAGTGCAGCACTATCATCAAAAGCAGCAGCCAGTTCAACTAGCCAAATCATCAGCTCCCTCTCTAAACGGAAGTCGAAACTCCTCGCTTTTCTTCACCGGCCTCCGCCTGAACGCCAACAAAGTGTCGCCCTCGGAGTTGACCTCTGTGACCGGAAACGGAAGCTCTCCTGACACGGACAACACCGGCAACTACGATGACACGCTGGATGAGTACCAGCTGCACCTTCATCACCACCATCACCACCTTCAACAACAACAACAACAAAATGATCCACTGAAGGGCTTCACCCGAAAGACCTTCATGGACTCCGCCTCTAGCTCTGACCTTCACCAGGTTACCGGTGAACACACTAAATCGATTCACCACCTACATCAGCACTCTTCGGCGGAAATGGACTCTGCGATTTCCAGCGACCTCTCCACTGGATCAGACATTGGCAGTGGAGGTGGAGGAGGTCAAGGGTCAAAGTCGGGTGATCATCAGGCGGATTCTGCCGCCTCCAGTCGCTCCTCCTCGGCTGATTTAGTAATTCGAAACAGTGGCAATCAAAACTCTTCGTCATCCTCATCACCCCCTGACACTGGTCATTCGAACAATTCAAATTCGACGACAAACGTCACCGTCGGCTCGCGAATCTCGGTCATCAAGTGGCCACAGGGATCGATTCCTCGCCGCGTCAAGAAGCTCACCTGGCAGGATGAACAGCGCAACAATCATCTCGATCAGATGTACACCAGCAATTCAACGGTGACGGCGCCGGCAAGCGGCAGTACTGGAGTTTCAGCAAACTCCACCTCCTCAGCAGCAGTGGCCAACCTCCCAACGACCGGTCTGGCTGCCAAAACCAAAACCCTTTCTGGTCACCTCTTGACGGGAAACGGAGGAGGAGGAGGGAGTAATTCATCAAAGATGACAACCATCACCACCACCACAACCTCCCCCAAATCACCCCCTCCAGCGATAGCTCCAAAACCTGGAAACGGAGGAAATGGTGGAAGCTCCAGCAAAACCTTTGGTCAGTTTATGCCACCTCGAGTGGACGCCTCTTTAGACCAAGGTGACAACTATTCCAATCACCACATTCATCACCACCACGTCTACTCGCATCCTCACGTCCCTAATCACCTCAGTTCCCAAAGTAGCCATCAAACTTCGGCGGCGGCGGGAAATCTGCCCGATCTGACGGTGTACTTTTAGTGAACGGAAGAACAGTCAACACACAGTCCTCTTTTTCCTTTTAAACAAAAACAATTTGTGATACTTCCAACTTCTACTTCAAACACACTTAAAACCCCACAAAGTTATTACTCCACCAAAAACAAAGTAACTGATGCATTTTCTGCCTCTACTGCTGCTATCACCAAAATGCTGGCAAATATCGTCATCATCTTTTTCACATCGTCACCCCACTTCTTCTTCTTCTGGCCATTATCGTCCTCTTCCACTTCTTCTTCTTCTTCTTCATCGTGTTCATCATCATTCTCTCACCCTCTCTCTCTTTGCCATATTTTCTCCCTTCCTTCCCTCTTCAACTTCACTTCTCATCACTGATCATTATCTATCGATCATCATCACCACCACCAAGAACATTGCTCTCTTACCACCACCGCCACCAAAAGGTGTCATTATCGATCAACAACAAAGTCAGAGTCAGAGTTTGAAGTGAACTTTTTTTCATAAAAAAAGAACCACAAGAAGGGGCAAATTGATTTTTTGCTAGGCAGCAGGAAAACAATGGAGAGCAAAGAGCAAATGATGTATCGTTAGGCAAACACCAAACACACTGAGTTCGACCACCAGAGAACACGACAGAACAATTAAAATGCCATCGATCATCGAACTGTGACTAGCGATCTTTTGTTAGACAAATTGTGACTGCTCCTGCTCAAAGGTCACTGCTGCTGAAGGGTCGACAAACAAAACACCGAAAAAAATCTCGACTTTTAGTAAACAGAAAAAAGTGGGCGCCCATTATTCTACCCTCCAAAAAGTGGTGATCGTGATCATCGGCGGTGGTGGTAATTGCTGAGACAAAAAACTTTGCGGAAGAGGACGACGACAGTTTGACGATTCGATTCGATTCGATGGCCTTCATCATCACAATCATCATCATCACCCTCTTCATTTGACTCGGAAGTATCACCTCCTCTTTTGTACATATTTGACTACGGAGCTTTGTACACACAAACACTTTTGCACCCCCTTTTCACACTTCCTATTTATACCAACGTCAAGTTCATCTTACCTGTTAAAACTGTTCCCTACTACTGCCAACCCTCATTTTGTACCATAATTTATTCTTCTGTTTTGATGATCTATTTAAACAAAAAAAATAAAAGACGTTCAAATTAATTCTTTAGCCTAGTGTTTACTGAGTGTCGAGTGTGGGCGTGTGCTTTGTACAAAATAAGCGACTAAGAACAACAACAACATTTGATAACATAAGAGAGGGAAAGAAGTAACATACAGAAGTGTCAGTCGCCCAGCTTCTTCATCTTCTCCACCGCCAAGAGGCGGGCAATGGCCGCGTTGGCCAGCCGGTCCGCCTGCACATTGCCTACGATGCCCCGGTGACCCTCCACATGCCGCCAGATGACCTTCTGCAGCCGGCCAATGGCTCGCTCCAGCGCCAGCAGGTCGTCGATGTTCTTCACCGGGGCGCCGGCCGACGTCCGCCACCCGTTTCGCCGCCACTTGGGGATCCAATCGAGGGCACATTGGATGACAAAGTGCGAGTCGGTGGCGATTGTGAGCAGCTGGACGCCCCGCTCGGCGGCCGCCTCCAGGGCGGTGATGGCCGCATGCAGCTCCGCCCTGATGTTCGACTGCTTTCCGGTCGGTGGCATGGGCGTGCTTATGTTGTCCTCAGGGTGGGTGGGCCAGTAGACGCCGATGCCGGCGCAGGCGTTGGGCATGCCTAGAAAAGAAGAAAGAAGGAAAAGAGGTGGTTAGAGTCAAAATAGAAATAGAAACCAAGATTGAATCAGTAGTTGGGGCTGAGATTTAGAACCCAAAAACGGGTGCCCCAAATAGAACTCACACACCTCCTTCTTCACTTACCATTCCTCCAGCAAGACCCATCCACGTAGACGATGTCCTGCTTCAGACCTTCACCACTGCCATCAGCACCAGCACCAGCTGGAAGCGTGTAGTCCTGCAGCGGCTGCGGATCCTCCCCTTCTCCGGCCTTCACAAACTCCAACGCCGCCCGGTGGTTGTCGAAGCGGCGGTAGCGGGCATTGGCGATGCCGTCAATCTGCACCTTCGCCGAGGGCCAGCAGCGGTAGATGCCGGTGGTGCGGCCGACGGCCACCGCGTAGAACATCGGCGCCGGATTTTGCCTCCGCTTCTGGTTCCCGGAGCGGCTGTTCCGCTTGATGGTCCGTACCTGGCGCAGTAGGTTGGGAAAGGCGTGCTCGTAGAAGGCCTTGTAGGACATCGAAGAGGAAGAGGGAGGAGGAGGGATTCTGGAGTGAAGGAAAGCAGATTCTTCGGCTTGATGCAAAACAGAAGAGTCTTCTTGACTTTCAAAACAACAACAACATGTGAGCGCAGCAGCTGTTGCGGCACGTCCTCTACGAATGATCGGCGACGGCGGCTGTGCGGCGACGGCGGCGTTTCAAAAGTTTCTCCTCCAAACGGCGCGAACGAGGAAAAAGTGTTTACCTGTTTAGTAAACTGACGTTTTTAAAACTTTAAAACACAAAAAGGAATACAAATGCAAATGAGATGAAATGAGACAGAGGCAATAAACGGTTTACCAAAAAACAAAAGCTATTAGTGAACCATTTACCTTCAGTTTTGTCTGCATTTAAGATGACCTCCAAAAAGCAGTGGAGACTTACTGCAAAACGGCTAAGCAAAAACAAAAACAGAAAAAGGATGAAAGGCCATTTGCATTGATGGATGCCGCTGCTAAAACTTTCTCTCTTATCATCATCTTAGATGAGAAGACAGTAGCAGCAGCCGAAGCACATCTTCTGATGAAAGTGTGCACGAGCATCTCGTTAGTCGTCTGTCAAACTGTTAGGCACAAAAAACTGCACTTAAACTTGACTTTGTTTTATCTCCACTTTTTCCCTTTTCATAACAGTCAGCACGTGGTCCAAGATAAAAGGTTAAAGGTTTTATCCTCAGAAGACCTGACTGTAAAGCTGACAAAGCTGAAAGCTGAGTGCGCCCATTTTCCTTTTCCTTTTCATCTTTCTTTTGACAGCCCTTTTTTATTATTGACAAGTTATTGACGTGAAAATTTTGTTTTTTTGTTTGTCCGTGATTAGATAAGTGCACGGACAAATCATAAAAATGCTTTTGTTTTTTGTTTTGTTTCATCAAATCAGACTAGTATTTAGATGCTGCTGCTTTTAAACGGGTGCTAATGATTTGTGCTTGTTCTCACCTTTTACCAGATTTTTAATTTGGAGTGGTACTTATCACATTTTTACCACATTATTCGGTCAAATCGTGTCAGTATCATCATTTTCTTTTTCAAATGATGTCCGTGTAGAAATTACTTTTTCTTCTTTTAGTTAAAAACATTTAATCTATGTGTAGATTTTCTTGATTTTGGAGCAGATTAAAACGG
>JAALOO010001071.1_pt1 | contig 13876 bp, 15 predicted proteins | sample 7257641 | NCBI WGS metagenome assembly JAALOO01 (sample SAMN14085613, study PRJNA598686) | mite metagenome | biome: ENVO:01001000; feature: ENVO:01001002; material: ENVO:01001226; isolation source: single female mite from University of Michigan culture on fish food culture... ... | reverse complement strand
GACGACGACAATGACGATGACGACGATGACAATGATGATGAGCGAATCAGACAAAAGAAGATGCGAAAGGAGCAGTTTGACGACGAGTACGATAATCTAAAAAGCTCTGATGTTATAAATCCTGAGGAAAAGACGTTTTTGGATTTGGAAAGAGAAAAAATGAAACAACAAAGCGAGGTAAACTTATAGAAAAAACGTTTCACTTTTACAAACTGTTCTAACGGTACTTTTCTTTGCAGTTGAATCGCCAAGAGTTTGAGCACTTGCCTCAAGAGCAGCGAGTGCACTATGAGGGCTTTCGCGCCGGCCTTTATCTTCGCGTGGAAATTGAGGACGTCCCACACGAGTTCATTGACAACTTTGACCCAACTTTCCCTATTGTCATCGGCGGCCTGCTGAGTGGCGAGTCACAGATTGGCTACGTCCGCGTGCGAATTAAGAAACACCGATGGTATGGGCGAATTCTCAAAAACCGCGATCCTCTTATTATTTCGATGGGCTGGAGACGCTTCCAGACACAGCCGCTCTTCTCCGTAGAAGACCACAATGGACGAAATCGATTGCTCAAATACACACCTCAGCACATGCACTGTCTGGCCACATTTTGGGGTCCAGTGACGCCGCAGAACACGGGCTTTATCGCTTTGCAGAGTGTCTCCGAAAGGAGCTCGGACTTTCGTATTGCAGCCACCGGTGTTGTGCTGGATCTCGACAAGTCGGCGCAGATTGCCAAAAAGCTGAAGCTCATCGGCAAGCCGGTGAAGGTCTTCAAGAAGACGGCATTCATCAAAGACATGTTCAACAGTGCGCTGGAAGTGACTAAATTTGAAGGTGCCGCTCTTCGCACTGTCAGCGGAATTCGGGGACAGGTGAAAAAGGCCATCAAATCGCCTATCGGAGCTTTTCGAGCCACCTTTGAGGACAAAATATCGGTCAATGATATCGTCTTTTTGCGTAGCTGGTTCACCGTGCCTATACCAAAATTTTACGCAACTGTGACTTCGTTACTACTGCCACCGGCAGAGAAAACGCAGTGGACAGGAATGAAGACGGTTGGCCGACTACGCTTCGAGCAGGGAATCAAAGCGCCAAACAATCCACAGTCGCACTACACTGAAGCTAAGCGGAAGGAATTTCACTTTAAGCCCTTCAACATTCCGAGCAAACTGCAGGAGCAGCTGCCGTACAAGTCCAAACCCAAACTGAGCTCACGTAAAGTGAACACTATTCAGCGAGTGGCCGTTATTAAGGATTCACATGAACGGAAGACCGATAATCTAATTAAAAAACTCAAAATGGCTCATAAAAATCAGCAGAGAAATGATCGCCAGGCAATGAAAAGACGAGCGGCTCAGCATAAAAAAGCAAGTGAAAAGATTGACGAAAACCGAGCAGCCAAAATGAAAGAGCGGAAGAAGGAGATTATGCGAAATCTCGGAAAGGCACATAAAATCTGAGTAAATTATTATTTTAATTGTTTGATGATTTTATAAAACAATAAAACTATTTTTTGTTTTTAAAAAATTGCTGAACCTGAGAGAGTGACATGTTAAAGTTATCACATGTAGTGTAGCGATTTTTTATCCAGTCAGACAGTTTCGTTTTGACGCTGGTCTTTGTGCAGTACCGACTGTCCAGGAGGATAATGGCAGCATAGTCGTCCTTGTGGCGAATGGCACGGCCAATTGACTGATTTACTGCACGCATGCAGAGATTCTCGTAATACTCCTAAACGCAGGAAGAAATCATCCATTTTGTTATTAGGAAAAATATAATCTTCCAGCAAACTTACATTAGCAAGGCCAGCTGAGCTGCGCTCCAGAAATGCCATTTTCTCTTGAAGTTCAACGGAGTTTTTGTTGGCATACGGCAGACCAAGGACGATGACCCCTCGACCCAGGTCATCACTGAAGTTGATTCCTTCGCTCATCTTTCCGCCAATCACCGAGAAGAGGACGGCGCCGTTCGACTGGCTTGCCTTGTTCACCCGGGTGTAGCCGTTGAGAACTGCCGCCGTTAGTGTGGCTTTCCTTGGCTCTTTAAAAACGCGCTTGCACGATTCTATTCGTTTGAGAATGCCCGACTGCTGCCACTGTTTTAGCACCAAATCTTCGTAATCATAAGAGGGAAAGAAAACCACAACTCCCTTGGGGATAGCCTGACAATATTTTAGCACAGCCTGACCAGTTTCATCAATAGTTTTAGGCAAGCTCCGGCTAGAATAGGTAAAGTTCAGTTCCGCATTATTAGGGCCTCTTCCACATCCGATGGCAATTAAATGGTCTTTCTCAATGACGTGTTCACAAGAAAATGTCAATATTCGGTTGTTGGAGATGTTCAAAGGCTTGAAAAGTTGATTTATATAATCCTCAAACGGCTTCATTGTTCCACCACAAAGAATCACTGATCTACAGTCTTCAATAATTTCCTAGTATTACGAAAATTAATTAGTAAATTGTTGAAACAACGTTTGTAAATACCTTGAAATGAGTGCTCGAGTTTAAAAGTATATATTTGCACGTTGAATCTGCAGGAGTTTCCTGGTTGATAGTTAAGAGAACCTTCCCCTCAACTGAGTAGTCCTTTAGAGCAAAAAGCAACTCTTTTAAAGTATAAAGCATATTTGAGTTGAAAGACTCCTGTGGTAAATCATTGTCACCACCATTGGCTACTTCTTTCGGTTGCTCTTTACTGTTTGTAGCAGGAGTGACTTCTTTATCTTTTTTAGTTGCGGGACCACTTTTGACTTTGTTCAGAAATGCAAGTGTTCCGCTGATTTTCGTCTTTTTTATAACTTCTTCTGATGGTGGCTTGAGTGAAAACATGTACAGCTTGCTGGCAATGTGGCTCTTGTCAATAAACTCTGCCAGCTTGTAGATATTGATACGCTCAATTTCTAGTTTAAGGACAAACTCCAGTGGATTATAAGATCGCTTATCTCCTGCAAGTGCTTTCAACGAGAGTTGCAGTCTTTTCACGATGAATATGAGTTGTTTCAGATACATGAGATTCAGTGGATTAAATCGGGAGTAATACTTGGTCATGTACTTGGTCAGTAGAGTTTGCAGCATCTCTAAATGACGCTGACGAATTTCAATACTGTAGACGTTGGCTAGTGTTTCAAGCAAGTTGTGTGCTTCGTCAATGATTATCACAGAGTCCTTCAGATGAATACCGAAACTGTCACGAGTGCCTTTGTGCAGGAGAATGTTGTACGGCATAATGACAATTTCCGCCTCAGTCAGAGTTGATCGTGAGGCATAGTAAGGACATGCTTTCAGTTGCTTTGCCTTTGTCACGATATCTTCAAGGTCCTGAACGTTGCCTAGAATCTCCTCGTTGAGCTGCTGTGTCAGTGATGGCTGGTTCATGCAGCACTTCTTTTTGCCATTCATTAATTCTTTGCACTTTTCGTTAATCACATTGACATTGCTGAATCGATTTACATCAGGGTTTACGCAATAGTTTACCCGGGAACTCAGTGGAACCAGCATGAGCGAATTATGTTCATTATGGTACTTTTTTGTTTTCTTAACTTCGTTGATGAACTGGGACAGCTGTGAATGAGTTCGGCTGCAGTAGTAAATTTTGGGCTTGTAAAAATTGTCCCATTTTTTCTCATCATCCACCTCGTCTAAAAGTTCTTCCGTATCACAATATTTGACGATTAGTTCATTCTCTTCATCAAACATATCGTAATCAGACTGTCTTTTGGTAGTGATGCTCTTTGATTCAGCAGCTGCTACTTCACGAAGGCGTCGCATTTTCGCCCTCTTCTTAAGCTCTTTTGAATAGGTCACATGTTTGTTGATTTTATCTAATGTTTCGTCATGATCTTTGATTTTCAAGTTGACTGAAATTTTCTTAGATTGGGCTTCAACCCAGTCTAAACTGCTGTCGGCGTTACTGCAGCTTAATTTCATGTTTTCAATTTCTTTGGTCAGTTGGTTGATTTGATTAGCTCTATGATCTTCAATCCACTTGAGGGCAGAGCAAATAATACTGAGCGACTTGCCAGTTCCAGTAGGACTTTCAATGATTGCGACCTTTTTTTCTTCTATCGACTCGTAAATTTTGTCCATCAGCTGCAATTGGATTCGATAGGGCTCATAGGGGAATTCATAATCACGGCAACTTGAATTTGTATCCATTTTGATAAATTATTGACGACTTGTTTCAGAACAGGGAAAACTGTAAACAAAGCAGTGTTTTGAAAGAACCATGTGATTTTTAGCGGGAAAATATGCTGGCACACAGGGTACGTTACTTTTGGAGAAAACCGGTACAAACGACAAATCAACCTGATAAACTTATTATCTTTGGTTTTATTTGAGTTATACTTAGCGAAAAGTTGTTTTTGTGATAAAAAGTACTTGAAATACTTATTTTTGTCCCTCTAACTTTCAAAACAATTTTTGAATTTACGATTTCCACTATTGCTACAGCAAAGGCAACGAAAAAGGCGGTTAAAAGACTGCTGCTGTTAAAAAGTGCTCTACTGTTTTCAGTGCTTCGCGAGCTGTCCCCACATGAGCGCACGATTCGGAGACCAACTTCAGAAGCTGTCCAAACTTTCTTTTCCAATCTTGAAGCGGGCTTTTGGTGACACTGCCAAAATGTCACAAAAATCAATCACCAGCTTCTTTAAGGCAGTGCCCAGCAAGAGGAAGCTAGAAGAAGAGGAGGCTGACTCTCTTAATAGCAGCAAGAAAGTAAGTTTGTTTTAGTTTTGCTTGTGGTGATTAAGTTTGTTTTCTATTCTCTTCACTTCAGATTTTGAAAGACGCTAACGCTGCATTTTCGAGTCAAATTCAAGATGAAATTGATCGTTTGGCTTTGAGCTTTCCTGCTTTGTCTCCAAACATTGGCCATTCTTGGTTCTCTGCTCTCAAAAGCCAATTTTCTCAGCCATACTTTAAAGAGGTATTTTATTGACTGATTGTTTCTATAGTTAACATTTATAATCCCCTACAGCTTAGTGACTTCATTGTGATGGAACGTAAAAAGGCGACTGTTTACCCGCCTCAAACCGAAGTGTACAGCTGGACCCGTTATTGCGAAATTCAGCAGGTTAAAGTGATAATTCTGGGACAGGTATTTTTAAACATTTCATTGTTCAGATTCATTCTTATCGGATTGAATTTTGTTTTAGGATCCCTACCATGGTCCAAAGCAGGCCCACGGTATATATTTTGTTTGAATTTTAAAAAAACTCAACAATTGTTATTGCTTTCAGGAATTAGCTTCAGCGTCTGTAAAGGGGTGCCAAAGCCTCCAAGGTTTGTGTCTTTATCCAATGAATCTCTACTACAACTTTTTTTATTTAAACAGTTTGGTGAACATTTTCAAAGAGATAAAAACCGAATACCCAGAATTCGTCATTCCAAATCACGGCGAACTCATTGGATGGGCTAAACAGGGTAATAATGTTCTGAGTTTTGATAAATTGTGAACATTTTTAACTTTTGTTTTACCAGGCGTTCTCATGCTCAACGCTTCTCTTACTGTTCGAGCTGGTCAAGCTAATTCTCACGCAGATAGAGGCTGGGACAAGTTGACTGATGCAGTCATTAAACACATCAACGATAACAGTGCCGGTCGAGTTTTTATGCTCTGGGGCAATTTCGCTCAGAAGAAAGGCGCTTTTATCAACATTGTAAGTTTATACATTTATGCAGGCAAAACAATGCCCTTCTAATATCTTCTGTTTTATTTAGAAGAAGCACCTGGTGCTCAAGTCAGTTCATCCTAGTCCACTTTCGGCTTCTCGTGGATTTTTTGGCTGTGATCACTTCAAAAAGGCTAATGAATATCTGCTCAAACACAACAACAGCCCAATCGACTGGACCAAGTTGAACTAATTTTTTTCATCATTTGAATTTTTTTCCTAATTTTGCTAGTTTTTAATCCCATTCCATCATCAACAGTCAGCAAGCGAGCTTTTCTCAAGGGCTATGCAAAGCCTTACTTTATTATTCACTTTTCATGTTAAAACCATTTTGTCAACTTCAAATTATTAAATTTTCTATTTTTCTGTAACAAAACGCAAACAACAGCCAGACACACACGCAGCAGAAGGTCACACACACCGGCAATCTTGCTGATTGAAGAACCGATTGCCCTAGGCTAATGTTACCTATTTGGTTACTATACTGCAGAAGGAGAGGCACCGATTGCCGTTGACGACGTTCCGCCTTCCTCTTTCCTTCTCCTCCTGCAGTCAGTCTATCACTGTTGTTGTCCTTGGCCATCCCCTTACATATCACCGAAGATGCCTGCAAAGGTTTTACGCAAGTTTCGCATTGTGTCGTCGACCTCGTCTTTGATTTCCTCCACCGTTGACTGGGAGTCTCTCTTGGCAAGCACCGGTCTCTGCATGTCTTGATTTGGCGGCTCAGAGTTGGCCATATTGCTGAATGGCTCGGCGGCTGTGGCGAATGGGTTAGTCTCATTGAAGGGCCTAGCTGGCACATTGGCATTCATGTCGATGGGCCCCTCTTTAGAGCTGCGACGGTTTAGTATTGCATTGGGAATCACTGGGGCGGGTGGTGGAGGGACCGCTGGGGGTGGCATGCCAGCAGTGCCTGCAACCTGTGTACCACCACCAGTGGCAGCAGCACCCACCTGGGCACCGCCAAGAGAAGTGATTGATGCTCCTCGCGAAGGTCTCACTGCCTGTTCAGGCTGCTCGAATGCGTCGTGTGACGAGAAGCTGGCTCGAGATTGCTGCTTTCTGCAAAGAGGAGGCAAAGAGCGTCAGAGTGGTGTCGAACGATGGAGAGCAAAGAAAGAATACTCACATTAAGGTGGCCTTGCTGATGGCATTCATTCGCTGCACAATCAAATCGGAGATGTTTCGCCGGTCCTCTTCCTGGGACTCGCCTAGCAGTGTCAGGGTAGAGCCACACACTTCGAGAATGTATTCCTTGCCATCTTTGCCGACGACAGCTTCAACAGAGCAGATCTCCAAACCGCCAAACATTTCCGATGTGTCGTCGATCCATCGTTTCATCTTCTCACTCACTGGCACCTGTTCGAGCAACGCTGAGCCTACATTTGCTTTCCAGTTTCCCGAAACGGATTTTCGACTGAAGTAAAATAAGATGATATAAATATTTGAATGCTCTTGCAAACAATTACCTGAAAGCTTTATAGCTTGTGCCAATCTTTTGCACCAACAAGTCGCATTTTGCATCGATGAACGGCTCAATGGTGCAGTAGGCCTTGCTCACCAGCAGAACACTACGAATATCCTGGTACTGCTGCAAATTTTCCACTTTGATTTTGCCCAGGCCATTGTGAGATTGTCCAATTTTGACAACACACGGAAACTTGGGAATTTGACTCTAAATCAAAATAGAAAAAACAGTTTTAAGAAAAACTTGGGCAGAATATATAGGCACTAAATCTTACCAGTTCTTTATTGTTTGGGTAGAATGTCTGCTCAATCAAAGGAAAGTTGTCTTTGAGAACTTTGCGCTGTATTGCTAGCAGGTTGGCGAACTGCAAAGGAACAAACAAAGGAATGCCATTAAATGTAAGCTTTGCCTCGAGTCAGTGGCCACCACATACCACCCAGGCTTTGTCTTGCAAGTTGTACACTGTCTGCAGTGAGTTGATAGATGGCACTAGTCCGTACATGAGTCCTTTCAAATTCAGATGGAATCATTAGTTTCATTTGAAGAAGTGACATTACCTGCAATACGTACCAGTAATGATGTCGGTAAAGTCGTTAGAGGCGTCCCGAACGTGTTGTCGCACGAGGACAAAGTCAGGCCGAAAAGTTCTGTTATATAGTTTAGAGTTGGTAAATATAGATTGTGAACTTTTTTGAAGTGAGTTACCTAGCAATTTTAACTCCATTTCGGTCAATTGTATGAATAGAGACAAGAGCACCAAGTTCAGAGTTGGCTACAAAAGTGATCTCTTTGAATTCCGCCTAAAGAATGTACACAAGGCACTTGCATTTAGTAAGAAAAGCAATTTTTTGAAAAGGTTAACTTACCTGCTCTACTTTAATCTCATAGTCCTGAAAGATTCGCTTGCCACGAAAGTACTTGGACCTAGAGGAGTTGAGCCACGTTGGGTGGCCAACGGAAAGTTAAAAAGAAAGGGAACGCCACAAGTCATCGTAGTTACCAATCGATAAGTTGATCGTCTATGACGAGCAGAATCTTATGGCGGTCCTTAATGGCGGCGGCAGCCTGCGAGGTGACCCTGGCAATGCTCTGCTGAACCGTGTTCGAGACAGAGCCAGTGAGCGAGGTGGCACGCGAGAGGAACGATGACACGCCCTTGTGGGGCGATGTTGGGGCGCTGGTGGTGTTGCTGCCCTTCAGGTTCAACGTCGACGGCGCCGTGGCTGGCTGCTGTTGCTGTTGCTGGGCACCTTGCGATTGCGGGCCCGGGTAAGGGTTCGCCTGGTTGCCGAGCACACTGCCATCGTTGGCAGTGATGATGGCAGGGTCCTGTTTGGGGATGGCAATGCAAAGCTTACAATGTCCTCACAAAAAGACAGAGATTGAGTCAGACTGACGTACCTGTTCATCATATCCTTCACCGGAAAGATCTCCCGATGAAAATCGCCTCTTTAAAAAGCTAGTTGTAGAGGCAAAGCTTTGCTTGAACGACGTTGAGGAGAAAATTTTGACGGCTGTTGTTTAGGGCTTCCGGTGAAGCCCTACTTGCATTCAGAGGCAAAGAGATTATTATTTTATGTCAGCGGCTCGAGGTGTCGAAGAAAGAAGAAGAAGATGATGATGAAGATGAAGAAGTGATTAAGAAGAACTGACGATTGAGGTCAGCTTTGGTACGGTGCTCTCGGCTCACAACACAGGGCGCATGTAGCACTGTGGGCAATTGGCGAACCGACTCTCCGGTCGCTTGCTTTTTTTCGGCAGACCAGCGTTGTTCTCTCGGAGTGAGAAGGAGAGAGAGAGTGCACAGTCGTACAACTGGAGCCAACTCCTTGGCCAGAGAGGCAGCCGTCCTCGTCTATATGCATCCTCAGTCGGGCCGCCGATCGATGGTCTCTCCTTGTCTCGATTCCGCTGTACTCTCTTTTTCTGCTATAGAATGGTAACTGCCATTGTTACCAGTTCCATTTCAATGTACCAAAATTGCTTCAATTGGCCAATTGCCCACTTTAGAAGAAGATCACAGACACTGACGGTGGCAGAAGGTCATGGCTAAGCCACAGTCAGTGCAATTGCCTTCATTCGGTTCAACCAGCCACCAGATCCGACGTGTTCGAGATCAGACCGAGCACGCTAAGATGGCCGTAATAAAAGAGCTTACAACCAGATCTAGCAAAACTTTCGACTTGATGGTATTAGTGCCCTTTAAACACTAGTCATTTCAGCTAAAGTAAAAGCGGTCGCCAGCAAACTTTCATTACTAAACAAAGGGATTTAAATGTAGTCGAGTTGAAGCATTAATATAGATTGAAATTAGTATCTTGAGATTAAAATCTGGCAATTTTAACTTGAAAATAAGTTTGACAAATATAATTTAGTAGCAGATTGTTGCTTTCTTTATGAACAAGTAACAATTTGGATTGACCAGTGAGAAAGCAAGCGCCGCTGCGGTAAACCTGCAACTGCGATAAGCACTGATCAGATTGATAAGAGGTCATATGCGTCTTTTATAAACAGTGGTGCTAGGTGACTGAACAGTATTTTGCATTTTTGTGTTACGCTTCTCCCGCAACAATGTCTCCCTCCGAGTTTGAACAGTTTATGAAAACTCACCTACCTGGTTTTGAGATTGTCTCTGAAAAGGGACAAAGGATCTTTCGCTCTAAAGTTTCATATGAAAATCATCCTGAATTTGAGAGGATGAAAAAGTACGAAATTTTTGTCAGCAATCTGCCCAACGATCTTTTTGAAAATGAACTGCTGCCGTTTTTGTGTCGCGCTGGGAAGATTTTCCAAATCCGCCTCATCATGAACTTTTCTGGATCAAGCAAAGGAATGGCCTATGTGGTCTACAATGACGTAGAGTCTGCCTTCAAAGCAGTCGAAGAGCTGAACAATGAGTACATTCGAGCTTCGGGAAACTACTGTGATCGTCAGGTGCACGTTACTTTCAGTGTAAACAACAACCGTCTCGTTTTTTACAACATTCCTCCTGAGAAAACAATTGACGAAGTGAAAAGTGAGCTGAATCAAAAGTTGGAGAACGTGACCGATGTCAAACTGTTTACTGACACACAGGGCGTCAATGCGACTGTCACCTTTTCAAGTCACAAGTAAGCTCACTAGAATTGTTTTGTCATAAAGCTAAAATAATAATGTAATCGTTCCTCTAGAGCGGCATCTGAAGCTAGACGAATTTTAATTCCACAAGGAAGTAAGTGTCAAACGGGGAATCATTTAAAAAATAGTACAATTTTGTATCTTAATGAACAGGTTTGATTCGAATCTTTAACGTTAAACCCCGAATTGAATGGGCCAAGCCAAAAGATGTAAGTTGCTTTTGTAACTCTTCAAAGCAAATGTCTGGCAATAATTTAATACCATTTTTTCTACTAGTTCAAGAGTCTCTTTGTACGATTTAACTGCTCCTTCATCAGCCGGGAAACAATACGCAAATACTTTGAAACCAAATTTTCTAGTTTCACTCAACAAATCTCAGTTAGTAATGTAAGCTTATATGAACGCAATGCTTTTGTGAAGTTTGCGACGTTTGAACAAGCCAACTACGTTTTGAAGCGAGCTCGACAAATGCCAAAATCCGGTAATGACATGATTTATTTTGTGTTTTGTATATTGCTACTACTAATTGTTTTATATTTGTAGATTTTACAGTCAGCGAGTACGTTGAAATCGACGAAATTGCTTGGCCTATGCGAAACTAATCAGATTATCGGAGTATTCTTATTGGTCCACGATCTTAACCACCAACGATCTTAAGAATTATCTGTTTTGCTGACAAGACTTTCTAACCATTTGATCTTTAATTTTATAATTTATTCGTGATTCATTCTCTTGCAAATAAAACATCATTTAAAATAAACTTGTTTATAATGACAAAAAAATCGAAAATGAATGCTTTGCTTTATTTAACGTCATCTTTGAATGATTTGCCAAATGTAAACATCAAAACATTTTCATCACAAACAAATGTGCCGTTAGCAAAGCCGTGAATGAGTTCGGTGACAGTCTATCATTCCAGTTGTTAGTTTACCTTCTGATAAGTCTTGCAAGAGCCGTTGCCGTTTGATTCTTTGCACAATGGCTGAGAATGAAATCAGCCCCGAGCTTCAAGAACGGATCAATAGAAATCGGCAAGCCGCCATTGAAAAGTTGGAGGCAAAAAGGCGAAAAATTGCTGAAGAAGAGGCTAAAAAAACGAGCCAACCTGTTAATAAAATGCCTGCAATCAGTTCTCAAAGTGGAGCCAAACCGATGCCGCCAAACTACTTTCAGAAACCTTCTACTTACTACCCGAAACCACCGACTGAAACCAGCATTTACTCAAAAACACCGAATCTGAACTCTGTTTCTGGAACCATTGGCAGTTTAAACTGCTTTACTCAACTTCAAAACAAAACACAACAAAACACATCTAATCTTCCTGCCACACCAGCCAATGTCGTTAAAAAGACTATTACATCTGCCCTAGCAAGCAAGGAACGCTTTATTGTGACTGCTCCATATGACAATCGATTCAACAGAGTTTTCCAACAGTATCAATCTAAGTCATGGAATCCGGCCACCAAAGATTGGTCGTTTGCCCTTAAAGACTACAGTGGAATTTCCAAAGAGCTTTGTGCTTTTGATGATGTAATCTTCAAAGGCATTCCTGAAACTTTGTTAAACCACTTGCTCAAATCCAACAGTAGTTCTACTCAAAGGATCGATTTGACTGAACGACTGCCAAAAGAGTTTGTAAACAATCTGTACGGTTTTCAACGAGAAGGAATCAGCTTTGCTATTCATCAAGATGGAAAGTGCTTGATTGCTGATGACATGGGCCTTGGGAAAACCATTCAAGCAATTTCCATTGCAATGTGGTATAGTGAAGATTGGCCTCTTCTTGTCACCTGTCCAGCTTCTTTACGATATCAATGGAAGGAATGTTTCATTCGATGGGTTAAAGATTTAAAAGAAGACGATGTTTATGTTGCAGTCAAAGGAACCGAAATACTTCCATCGAAAAGAGTTGTCATTGTTAGTTACGAATTGATGGTGAGGTTGAAAAATCAACTTTATAACCGTTTTAAGATGCTGATTCTGGATGAAAGTCACTATATCAAGAGCGACACTTCACAACGATCTGAAGTTTCTATCAGTATTTCTCGCACTTGCAACCGAATTATTCTTCTCTCTGGTACACCAGCGCTGTCTAAGCCAATCGGTTTGTAGTTTTGGTTGTTTAGTGCTTAAATGCTTACTGATTTTATATTTAATATCATTTCAGAACTTTTTCCTCAACTTAAAATGCTGTATCCGACATTATTCCACAGCAAACACAGCTTTGGGGTCCGATACTGCGATGGCAAGAAGAAAAATATTTTCACAAAAAAACAAGGCAGAATTCCAATTACTACTTGGGATTACAATGGATCTTCTAATCTGGATGAACTTCGCATCTTACTGGAGACCATAATGATACGACGTCTCAAGCAAGAGGTCCTTGAACAGTTGCCGGCGAAAAGACGTGAAATTGTAAAGTCTTTTTTTGGAATCTTGTAATGTCTCTGCTAACTAACTGTATTTTTTCGAACAGGTATGCCTCAGCATTGATGATGTGCCCAGAAAGAAAGGAAGTACCTTTGGTAAAGAGGCAGTCATGTCAAACTTGAACAAAGAGATGATGTTACGATGGTACAAAGAATCGGCTGACGCCAAGGTGGGCCCTGTCGCAGAGTACATCGTAGACTTTCTTGAGAACGGCCGAAAGTGCATCGTCTTTTGTCATCATCTGACAATGCTGGATGGAATTGAAGAAAAGCTAGATAAGCTTAAAATAAGTCACATTCGCATTGATGGCTCTACCCCAGCGGCAACCCGCCAAGAAGCCTGTGATGTTTTCCAGACGAATAAGAACTTCAATGTAGCCCTGCTCAGCATTACTGCCTGTTCGACTGGTCTCAATTTAACAGCAGCTAACACTGTCATTTTTGCTGAAATTTTCTGGAACCCTGGTGTCTTAGCTCAGGTTTGTGTTCAAGTTTTGCATTTCATACTTTTGGGCTAAAGCAAAATTATCCACAGGCCGAAGATCGCACACATCGAATCGGGCAAGAAAGTGAGGTGCGCGTAATCTACCTGGTTGCTCGAAAGACAATTGACGAGCTCATGTGGCCGCTTATTAAGAGAAAGCTCGATGTCCTCAATAAAGCAGGCCTCAGTAAGGACTCGTATAAAAACACCGGAAACCCTCTTGACCAGAAAGAAGATCAAGTGCTGATGGATGACTTTATTCAAGTATTAGACAGAAAAACTGTTCAAGAAACGTTTGGCCAATTTCTCTGAAGGAATCATTCTTAAGTTGCATCCTGTATTTTTATTAAAAAAAACTTCCTGTACCTAGTGCGAATAATGAGTAAAGTGCCATTTGAATGACTATGAGTTTTAGTTGCCAGTTGGTGTGGGCAGGTCACCTCGCTGTTGCTAGGGCCAAAGTTGAGAGCAGATGAGCGAGCAAAAGAGGGAAAGGGAGAGAGTTTGTGGTGTGAATGGTAAGTGCGCAGTGGCACACACTCACAGTGTATCTGTGCCACTCACTGGCCACATACTGTTTGGCGAAGTCAGCTGTGCAGAGCTGAACAGACGATGGAGAGCACTGCCTCAGATGGAATCATTCCCATCTGGCCTTCTACGACTCCCACTGTTCCTCAGCACACACACACACACACACACACACACAC
>JAALOO010001703.1_pt1 | contig 13883 bp, 9 predicted proteins | sample 7257641 | NCBI WGS metagenome assembly JAALOO01 (sample SAMN14085613, study PRJNA598686) | mite metagenome | biome: ENVO:01001000; feature: ENVO:01001002; material: ENVO:01001226; isolation source: single female mite from University of Michigan culture on fish food culture... ... | reverse complement strand
AGAGAGAGAGAGAGAGAGAGAGAGAGAGAGAGAGAGAGAGAGAGAGAAAGAGAGTAAAAACAATTGTACATCTGCTTTAGCTGTTGCTGCTGAAAAGTAATGAAAGAACGAGAAAAAGCCAACATTCAAAACAAAGTCGTTACCGTTGACTTTTTCTTTTCTTCCATTTTGTTTTTTGTCGCCATTCTAGCTTCTAGCTAGTGAGCAAAGAGAGAGAGAGAGAGAGAGAGAGAGAGAAAACAAAAAACAGAAACCAACAAAGAAAACAAGCACAAGCCCGGAAATTCCGGAATTTCGCTAGCCGATGGCGGCGGCGGCAGCTGCAGCGGCCACCCGACCAACCGCCCAAGCCTAACGACCGGAACGGCGGTAATTATCACGGGAGTAGAAATGAATGAAGACAATACTTCTGCTTTTTTCATATGTCCCATTTGACACGGACAATATCAAGAGCAGTGGAGAAAAATATGGGAAATAAAGAATGAAAGAAAAATCTTATGTGCGCCCCAGACAGATCGCTTTTCAGCTTTTCAGTTTCAGTTTCTCCTGATTTATTTACTTCCATTTTATTATTTACTTCCTCCACTTTCCTCCACACTTCAACTGCCAGTTTCGGTTAATGTTGCAAGCTTTTTTTCATTTTTCATTCCATTTGCCAGCACTAGACACTAGACACAGAAAAATAAAAATAAAAATAAAAATAAAAACTCAAAACTAAAAACCCTACTCTAACGAAAAAAATCACTTAAAGCGGAATTGCTGCTGCTGCTGTTTTAATTAATTATTTTGTGATAGTTTCCCTCCCTTGCCTTCTTTTCCCTTTCTTCTGTTTGATGGGTCTGCCAGTTTTTTTGACCGTACTCTCCTTTTTTTCCCATCAAGAAGCTAATTGCTCTCATTCTCTCTTTTCCCCTTTTCCCTGGAACACTGGTGATTGAGTGTCAGAGGAGCATTTCCAGACAATGCAATATTTTATCCTCATCAGCTTCACTACTACTCTACTTTTTCTCTCCTTCCTTCACGCCTTGTTATCCTTTAATAAAAATGTCAATTATCACTGCGCCTTTGGCTTCTTCTTCTTGTTGTTTATTTTGTGCCTTTTCAGTCTTCACTCTGCCACTTTTTCTCTCTCTCTTATACACAGTATTATTTTTTATTTAAAAGCAAATTTTTAATATTTAATCACCAATACTACTGCTACTGCTACCGTTCCGTTAACTGTACAAACGCAGTACATTTTTGTTTGATATATTTCCACTTTTTTTAATGAATAAAAATTTGCGGCTTTTTGCATGCTTAATAATTTTTTACCAGCATGTTTTTGCTATTTTTAATTTTAATGCAACTAATGGTTGCGTAAAAAATGGATAATGATGATGATGATGATTATGAAAGCAATTTTTAATTAATTGCGTTAAAATTAATCATTTTATAAATCAACGGTCATGTGTGACGCTTATATTTTTTAGCATGCTCTGAAAAATTGCAGATACAGTTAAATTTGTTAAAATATATAAAGTTTAATGTTGACAATTTAACTTTAAAGTTAGCGCAATCTACCTAAAAAATTGCTCAAATGTAAACTCGCAAACTGCAAATTAGTCTCTTTTCATATTTTTGTTTCACACAAAAAACCTTACAAAGAAATCCATAGATAAAATGAGTAAATACTGCATAAAAAAGTGCAATAAAAAAGTGCATGCACATCCTAGATGTACTTTGGTCGTCATTTTGCACTGTACGCGGGGACTTTACTCTTTTTCTACTGCTGCCGCATATTTTTTTCCGCCCCCTTTTCCCAAGCATCATGTACTGAACAGCAAAGCTAAAGCAAAAAAAAGATAAAACAGAATAGAATAGCAGCTTTAGTGTGAATAGAGAGAGACAGACAGACAATCAAATAGTAAGTAGAGGCGCCAAATGTTCGCCTGTGACTGTACAGCGCAATTACTGTTGACATTTCAGAGCCAAACAAGAGACACAATTCTTTTGCTCAGTGTTGGTTACACACTCCTTAAACTTGACATTACCCGCTCAAAATGTATTATTATTCACATACACAGACACAGAAAAACTGACATTTTTTGCCACCTCACTTTGGTATTCAGTTCCCATGCACAGACAGACAATTCCTTTTCAGTGCCCTGCAAACCAAGCATTATTTTTACCAGAATGAGGATGCAAAAAAAGAGGAAAAACACACAGAAAAATAACATTCAGCAAAAAACAAGAAGTGCTAATTCTTTTGTTTGTCTGTCTGTGTATGTGTGTGTGTTTTCGGTGAACTACAACTACAACTGTTCAGTAGTAATTCAGCACAAAAAGTTTAGTGTCAAAGCCAGACAAATGATGTGAAAAAATGATGGTGGTGGTGGTGAAATAATAATATAATAACAACAAAAACAAGAAGAACAACAACACAAACACACAAGTAATCATGATGATGATGATGAAGATGTTGATGAACACACAACAAACACATGCACATTCAAATTCAGAGAAATTAGCAAAAACAAAACTTCTTTCAGTGGAGTTAGCTGGAAAAGTGGAGTGTTGGCTGCAAAACAGTGAATTGCACACTGCATTCCTTCCTTTTATCAAGTGAGTGTTTCACAAAAAAGTTCACTTTCACAACAGACTTTGCGTGTTTGCTCGGTTGTTCTTGCTTTGTTCTTTTGTTTTTGCTCAAGCGATTCTCACTAAAATTCTCTCCAATAATGACCAGCACTGCTCATCATCAACGGCTCTTCTTCCTCCGTTTTCCAGCAAATCAAAAGGAAAGCTTCAGAAAAGATTATCATCATCTTTTGGCCGCCGCCGCCTTTGTCTCATCATCAGTTTTAATTTTGTCATGTCAATATTCTTTGAGTGAAAAAGAAAAGGTGAATAGACAAAAGCTAAACTAAAAAAATAAACAAAAACTGCGATAAAGAGGTAAGGTGTTCAGGAATGTGCAGCAGCAGCCTTTCTTTTAGCCGTTTCTGTTGTCTGATTTGAGGGTGATTTGTGGTGGTGGGGAGTGTGCTCTACACAATTTAGACATCTTTATTCTTTTTACTTTCACTCTCACACGTGTATAAAAATCATCATCATCATCATCTTTACCAGCTTTTTCCTCCTACTAGCTTTTCCTTCTCAATACCTTGACACCGCTGTCGGAAAGAAGAGAAGTGAGTGAGCTCACGCCGGGATAAAAAAAAGTGATTCTGGTCTAAAAATAACATACATCTTCTACTACCTAAAAGAAGTAGACAAAGTGAGTGGAAAAAGCAAAGAGAAAGAGAAAGAGAAAAATAGCAGACAGGCAGCTGGGCAGCTAAAAATAGAAAAGGAAAAAAGTACGCTGACAGTGCTTACTATTCAGACAGATTCGGAAGGTAGTAGAGAAGGTAGTACTTGAGAGAAAGGTTGAGGTTGAGGGCAAAAACAAGAATAATATAAGCTTATCTCTTGTGCTCTTTCTTTTTCTTAGCAAACAACAACAGCTAAAGAAAAGCAAAGAGAGCTTCTCTTTCTTTTCAGACATTATCGATTCTCTCAGCACTGCTTCTTTCTTCGATCTCTCTCTCTCTCTCACTGCTCATTACCTAAGTAAATGCCTGCACATTAGAAGAAGAGGAACTCAGCAAGAATTTGACAGCTATTTTTTGCCCCTCATTTTCTGAATATCTCCTTTTTTATTTTTTGTGGAAGCAGATAACGATGACATTTTCTACTTTACTCCACTTTTTTTCTTATTACTGTTTTTTTGATTGTCCCGGCAGCAGAAGAAGAAGAAGAAGCAACAGCAAATGAGTTGCTGTCGCTGCTGGATTTCTTTAGCAAAGAGTAATCATTTGCAAGTTTTTCAAAACTTTTGATAACCTCGGCGTTGAATTATTTTTCGTTTTTTCTAGAGCTGTATAGTTTTTGGAATAAAACTAAAGAGTACAAAACTGTCCCATTTTTCTACTTAAAAATAAAAATGTTGAGCACAGGTACTGCGCAGTGCACACCGAGATGTGCGGCAAACACGCAAATTAATTACCGACAAACAGATTAGGCAACAACAAAAGCGCTGGCTGCCCCTAATTTGCCTATTCTTGTGCCACCACCCTGCCTCCACTGAAGACTCTGAGTCCTAGTTATGCAACAATAAAAAATGTCATAAAAAACCGATGCCAGGAAAAAAAATTAGCAGAGTTTTTTGTTTGGTAAAGCGATGCTGAAAGTGAGACTGACAAATTAGGCCGCCGTACAAGGTAAAAAACATTTTTTTAGCAGGCTACTGCAGTAAAAATGTTACATCATTCAAAGAAAAAAAGATGTGTTGTAAATTGAGAAAAACGCCGTTACAAAAAAAATAAAGAACAGCAAGTGTAAGTAAATAGTAAAAAAGAGTAAATTTTGCAGCGTAAAAGAAAATCATCATTTTTCATCCTTTGGCATCCTGTGTAATTCTTGTTTCCCTATTTTTTCCCTTTTTTCTCCTTCTTCTTCACTTTTGCCATGATGATGGTATGTAAAGAATTCAAAGGAGCAAAACTGTACAGAATACACAAAAAAAATATATTTGTGAATGCAAGTGCAAATGTGCCGAGTGACGGCGGCCAGTGTCAGTGGCGGTGCACTGATTGGCACTTGATTCACTGCTGCAGTTCTTCACTCGCCGGATTCGCTGTTCGCAATTTTGCTGTGCAATCCCCTCCATCGTTTGTGACTTTCACGTTCGATCTTTTTTTCTCGCCACTTGCAAGTGGGTAGATGTCAATCAGGAATGGTGAAAAATCACAGAGCAAAAGCAGCAGCAGCAGCAGTGATTCAGCGGCTGGAGAATGTGGGCAGCAGAAGCAGCAGCAGCAGCAAAGTTTGCAACACTTGCAACACACGCATACGCACTTTTTGGTAATTAGAAATGTCAGAAAAAGACAACAAAAACAACGAAAACAAATGTACAAAAAGCTAGTTTGTAAAAAACAACTGTAAAACAATTTTGTTAAATTTTGGTTGCAATGTTTTGGAGTAAATTAAAATAGTAAAGCAATATTTAAAGACGTAGTTTAATTAACTTAATTACTAAATTGAAAAAATATCAAAAACACTTAAAAAATTAGTCTTTTTTGTATACTTTCTTGGTTTGCAGCTAATTTAATTCAATCAGCGTTTTTCCTGCAGGACGACCAGCAGCACTGTGTGTTAGTGCTGCTAAATCAATTTTAATTAAACACGCACTTTAGTGCTTTTTTTCCATCGTTGTTCGTTTCGCATTACCAAACACATTAACCAAAAAAGGGTAAAATGTAAAAAATGCATCGAGTTTTAATTATCGATTAGGAGGCAAAACCAAGAGGAAAAAAAGTGCACTAAAGTAACCTAATTTTTGTTAAGTTTTGCAAAAGTTAACGTTTTAAAAATTGAATTAAATTTAAAAACGTTAAAAATGTAAATATAGCACATTCAATTACTACAACTGAACAACTTAAAAAATACAAAAAATCCTGTACATTTTTCACTGCCTTACTTTTTTTTAACCACAACTTCCCAGTAAAACTTTTTTCTTTAAACGGAAACCCAGAGCACAACCAAAAAAAACATGCACACAACGTTTTAACCGGAAATTAAACTGCCGTTCTTATCAAAACGTGTGTAAATGTTAAACACCGACAAAATGACAATTTTTAAATTTAAAAAAAGTTTGTTTTGTCAAGTTTTATTTTTTTACCGTTATACTATTAAAACGTTGTTGACTGCAAGTTAATAAAAAATGTCTTTTGATGCCAACGAACTCTAAAGTCTTGTCTGGTTTATCGTCCTGACTCGTGTAATTGAAACTAAATTATGCAAAAGGTATTAGCCAGCTTTTTGCAGATTTAGAAAAAAACTGTTTTCTAAAAAAAAGTCAACTGTTTTTTTTATTCTAGACAAGCATTTACTGCGCATTTACTCAGTTGAGCAATTGTACTTTTCAGTGCCTTTTCAGTGCCTCTCTTTTTAAAAGCTCCCTTTGATTCAGGCTTGGTGCAGTAAAAGTTATTAAGCTAAATAATTTATCACCTAAACCTGCTGCTGCTGCTGCTGTTGTCGCTTTTGCACCACCAGCATTCAATTGCAATGTACTCTTGTTAATACATAATTAATGCTTGTGTGATTCTTCGCTTTCTTATTCCTCGTTTCAATTGCTAAAAGTGGAGCTTATTTTTATTTTTGCTTCTTTGCTATCTAATAAAAAGTGTGAATCCTCTTTTAACTTAATGAAAAGAAAAAGATATTTTTTCTAATTCAATTTAGAGGCTCATTTTAGTAGTGAGATTGTGCACTATTGATTTTTGCCTTTCTACTTTTCACTTCAAACTGATTTCCTTTTATAGAACTGACTTTGCCAAACAAATAATTTCTTCAATAAAGAAGGTAAATGTTTTTTTTTGTTTTTCACTAACAAATAAAATAATTTATTGGCTACTTAGTCAGATTTATTCGTACTAGAAAAAAACTTATCTAAAAATCCCTGAAACAAAAAACTGACACATGCAAAACGCTGGATTTCTGTATTGATTTATGCTAACAACTTTCCTTTGTAAATTTGATAAACGCCAAGGAAGACTAACAACGTGATCCGTATTACATTTTTTAATGTGCTGAATAATGCTGAAAAATTGCCTTACATTAAAAAAATGAAAACAAAAATAGGTTTTTGCCAAAAAAGTTGGGTTAGATTACAGTGACAAAATAGCAGCAGCAGCAGTAATCGTAACAGTATCAAATATTGCCTCATTTTATAAAAAAACCCAACAACAGACTCTCCATCTATTTAAATATGAAGGCTTTTGTACTCTATTTGTCACTGAGAAAAAAAACAGAGCCGAAAAGTACACATGGCGCAATAATAAAAAGGTAATGCTGTCGCTGTTGTCGTTGTTGTTGTTGTTATTGTCGGGAGAAAAAGTGAGAGGAAGTGAACAATATTGTACGGCAACACAGAGAGCAATTGTTTACCGTGTAATTCAATATTCACTGTCTTGGTCTCTCGTTTTGTTTCAACAGTGTCTTCTCTCTCTCTCTCTCTCTCTCTCTCTCTCTCTCCCGGTGTACTAAATAATGCATCTCAATTGTGCAATCGGGTGATTATATTCTTGTTGGTACTGCTGCTGCTGCTGCTGCTGCTGCTTTACCATCTTTCTTCTCTCTCTATATGAAAAACAACAACAAACTTGGATTTTGTCAGTGCATTTTTTTTGATTGTTTTGTCCAAATCTAGGTATCATCATTGTCCCTCTATCATCATTTTCAATTCATCCCACTAAAGTCAGCTTAACTCAACTCAACTCAACTCAACTACTCTCCAATTCCCAAAGCCATAATCTGCTTAAGTTGGTGCTCGTTTTTTGCCACTGCCACTGCCATTGATAATGCTGCCCGCAAATTCTGCTGCTCTCTGTGTTTTGTTGTAAAAAATAAACTACGATTTAAATTTAAATTTAAAACGGCTGGCATTTTTTTTATTCTGTCTGCTTAGTTTGCCTTTTTTCTGTCTGCATTTTTTCAGCCGTAATTTAGCAGCTTTTGTTGTAGAACTCAACTGCTTTTCCTTTTCCCAGCTGGATAGTTCTTATAAGATTGGCTTGTAGAAAAAAAATGGAAAATGGAAACGGGAGAACATTTAGCAAACATTTAGAAAATGAAAGTTATTGCCAGGCTAAATGGCAAACTGACCGACCGATGTGGCATATGGAAAATGAAAAAAGAGAAAAGGCTGAACACAGCCCTCTGCATTGAAACATCTGCCTAATTGCCTAGCGCATAAAATTCCTACCAAAATAAGCAAACATAGTTTTTCCGCTTTTTTCTCTTTTCCTTTAAGCAAATATTTTTTTGCTAAGAAAAAGGATACTCACAATTCTCGCCGCTTTCAATAAAACAAAATAGAGAAAAATATTTACTTACTTGAGTTTCAGCTGAAAAGTGTTCTAGGAGAACTTTAGTTGTTGGTTGAACTTTTTTCTTCTGTCAGGCGAATGTAAAAAAAAGATGATGCAGGCAAGCTAATTACAAATTGTTCTTCTTTTAGGCAATAATAATAATATCAAAAGTCAAGTGTCAGATGTGTGGTGCGATGTAATAAATTAGGAATAAGGAAGGAAAGGAAAAGGAAAGACACGAGGCAGCTTGAAAGGAAAAAAGGACAAGAAAAAAGCTAAAACGTGTAGAAAAAAGTGCCACCGCAAAAAAAGGAAGAAAGTGGTAATTAGTCACACGGTGTGAAAGTGTGAGCAGCACTGACTGTCGTTGGCGAAATTAGCTCAAAGTGTGTGCTTGCTAATTTAGTGGCGGCAATTCTAGTTCTAGCTAAAAGGCAGAGTAGAATGAAGAGGAATAGGAGGAGGAGGAGGAGAAAAAAGCTGATTTGAAATAATGATGAGCTCAGCAGTTGAGAGTTGAAGAAGAAGAAGAAGAAAAAGAAGAAGAAGAAGGTGGCAGAATGTGAATGCGGATGCGACGATTGAATGAATCAAAAGAGGAAGGAAAAAAACTAGTGCAGAGGAAATTAGGTGCTGTACTGTACAACAAAGCTGCACTAGATAGCCGCCAACGAAAATGATGAAGGTAGAAAGCTGTTCCGGTGGGCGATGTAGTAGTACTGAAGAAGGATAAGTTGGACAAGGAGGAGGACTGCTTTTTCCTGTTCTTCATTTCTGATTTGTAGCTGCTGCTGCTGCCGCTGTTGTTGTTGTTATTCTTGCTGATCTTGTCGTTGTTGTTGTTTCATGTGTTGAAGTGTGTGTGTTTAATGGACAGATAAGCTGAGGATTTAGAGAGAGAGAGATGAAAGTGCTACTTATCACTACTTCAACACACTACTTCTGCTGTTGTTTCTGCTCACTGTCAGGGTCAAGTGGACGATAAATAAGAGAGCTGGAGAGGAAGATTCAAGTTCAGCTGTGTAATTCACAGAGAGAGAGAGAGAGAGAGTTTAAAGTGTAAAAGCGGGCAAGAGTAGTGTTGCTGGTGCTGGTGCTGCTGCCTTTCCTGCCGTACAATGTCGGTACAATAACAACAACACTCAACAGCAGCAGCAGCAGCACAGCTCACATCAATCACAATTCTGGAGAGTTCTGGCAACAAAGAAGAAGAGATGAGAGGAAGGAAAAACAGATGCTTTACACCGGAGATGTTATACACTTCGGCTCACTTTAAAATCCACTTACTGCTCAACTTCACTTTACTTCACTGTACAAATTAGAAGAGTGCCTCTGAAGAGAGGGGAGGGCTGAGCACTGATCACAGACATTACAGAGTACATTCTTCAGAACAGTAAGTTTTAGCTTGCTTGAGCGCAAACAACTGCACATCATCATCATCGTCATCCTCTCAACAGTTTCTAGTTCATGGTCGAGCTCAGAAGAGGAAGAAGAAGAAAATCACACACTGAAAACGAATTACAGCGGCCGCCAAATTGATATTGCGGCGGCGGCCAGTGAAGAATAAGTGAAAAAGTGGTGGTGGTGGTGGTGGTAGTTAAAGTTTACACTGGAACTGCAAAAACGGGAATGAAAAAAGCAGCAGATGAGAGAAGAAGGCGGGAAAAGACGAGCAAAGACGACGAAAAGAAGAAGAAGAATTTGGCGCGCGCGAGCGCGACTTCTTCGGACAGACAGACAGACGCGTTCTGGTTGTCTGTCTGTGTGTGTTTGTTTGAATTTTCTTCGACAGAAAACTTCGGCAGAGTTCCCGCTCATTTTTAGCGTCAAACACACACACACACTCTCGCCTACTCTTGGTCTTCTCTCCTGAATGTTTTGTCGCCGTCGCCGTGCACTGTACAGCAGCAGCAGCAGCGGCGATGTACAGCGCCGTTGTACAGCAGCCGTACGGCGCCGGCGCACTCAACTCGTACGACAGCAGCTGTACAACGACGACGGCGACGGCATGGCATGGGCATCTCATGCTCTCTCTCTCTCTCTCTCTCATGAAAAAGAAAAAAAGAGAGAAAAAGAGAGAGAATTCGCCGCTGAAATATTCTCGTTTTGTTGTTGTACACTCTCTCTTGCACACTCTTTTCTTGTACACTCTCCATCCCTTTTCTCCTTCTTCCATCAATTTTTTTTCCATCCAATCGATTATTGCTCACCAGAATTCTGCTGCTGCTGTCTCTGCCACTGTTGCTGTACGGTACGGTAGTTCAGTTGGGGAGTACACTGATGTGTACTGATGTGTACTGTCTGTCTGTCTATCCTGTCCGTCCGTTTGTCTGTCTGCTCTAGAACTAGTGTGTGGGGGCAATGGGTTTTATGGCGGTTATGCAAGAGCACAATGGAATGGGTGCACGATAGTTGGGGGATAAGCAGCCTACAGTTCTTCATTTGATGATGAAGTAGTAGTAGTAGTGAGTTCAGTACACTGTACTACTGTACAGGAATAAAGTATTAGCGTAAGTTTTAGCGCTGTACACTCACTTGCTCAGAGAGAGAGAGAGAGAGAGAGAGAGAGAGAGAGAGTAAGCTAATACCGGGAATACCGCGACTAGCAGCAGCAGTTAAGGGCTTAACCGCATCTACAGCTAACCAGTCGGAAACCAGTTTTCCATTTGGCACTGGCAAAAAAGAACTACCAAGAAAAAGAAGCTGAATGGATGAAGAAAAAAAGTTCGCCTCAAGGAAAAGCAAAACGATTGAGGTGATTTTAACTAACAAGAACAAAAAAATGAATTTCAAAAAGAATGAGTCAGAGTTGAGTAGTGGATTGCATATTAAAAACATTTCACTGTCATTGTCAAGTTTAAACTTTTTGGTAGAGAAGAAAGGGGCCGGAAGGAAGGAAAAGAATTGAGGGCAAAATTGACTAATTAAAAAATTGACACAACGTTTTTTCATTCTTCCCTCCTCTTCTTCCTTTTCCGCCTCATGCACTTGAATTTTGCATTTTTTTCTAATTAAAATTTTTAATTAGTTATTCATTAGAGTGCCACTACAACTATCAGGCCATCAAGTTAAAATGTAAAATGAGAAGACTTCACATTCAATGTCCTCAATTCAATTTAAATTTTGAAACACGGTTTTTTAAACTGCCATTTTGTGTGTGTGTGTGTGTCAGTGTGGCTGACCATAAACTTGGCCGCCTAAACTTAGCCGTCGTCGTTTTGCATTACCATAAATTGACCATAACTTTGCGAGCAGTTACCATCATTAAACCTCACTGCTTATTGGGAAAACATCATTTTTTTGGGAGGGGGCAGCCATCAAAACTGATGCTGCTGCTGCTGCTGCAGCTGATGTCGATCGCCTGCGATTGCTGGTAATGGTAAAATAAATAAAACAGCCAGTCAATCTGCTCAATCTGCTGTGCCAGAAAGATTGGGAGAGGGAGGGGAAAGAATGGGGAGCCAGAATAAATCAGAATACTAAAATGAATGTGAGCAGAGCAGAGCAGCAGTCAGCAAAGGATGGAAAAACAACAGAGCAAACAACAGCAGCAGCAGCAGCAGCAGCAACAACAACAAAAATGCAAATAGAGAAAGAAAAAGACACAAAGTGGCAACAACAGCAGAAAGCAAAAGAAGTGTTTCCTCCGAATCGGTCGTCCATCGTGGCCACCAGCAGAAAATCTATCCATCCATCCATCTACTCTGGCAAACACAAATTACAGTGACCAAAGAGAAAAACAGTAATCGCAATTACTAAATTGAGTTTCGGAGATGGAGAGAGAGAGCGAGTGAGAGAAAGGGCACAAAAATGTCTGGTACATAGATGGCAAAATAAAGAAAAAGGAAAGGGCCTTGGCCTCGGCCTGGTTACTACCACCACCACCACCAGCAAATCGCCAAGTGCAGATTAGTCAGTGTGTGTGTGTGTGTGTGTGTGTGTGTTTGTACACTCCGAAAGAGAAAAGAAGAAAAAGAAAGAGAAGAAGGAGAAAGAGGCATCGAAGCGAGTGTTTCGCCTGTGTGTGTGTGTAAGTAAGTTTGCTGCTGGTGGTGGTGGTGGTGGTGATGGCGAGCTGCCAATTGCCCAACACACACCAAAACACACACACACAGTATATAGCACACAGAAGTACAACTTGCACTGAAAATCACTCAGTGAGGCAGTGGCGGCGGCTGAATTACTGTGAAAAAGAAATGGTAATAATAATGATGGTAAAGTAAAAGTAGTTGTAGTATGAAAATGATTGGCTCAGAACAACCAACAACCAACAAAACTTCAGCAGACACAGCACAGTCAGTCTTTTCAGCAGCAGCTCTTGCAACTTCACCAGTTTCAACACCTCCTTTTTTTCCGGTGTACTTTTTTTTGTTTTATTTCTTTGGGTGCAAAGCGACTAAAAAAGATGTGATGTGATGCAATTTTGCAAACACGGCCATCTTTAGCAAAATGAGCGGTGTTTAAGGTTGAGCAAAAAAAAAGATTCCTACATTATCTCCTCACTAGGATTATTAAATTCTCTAGAAGTACCTAATTGCAGGCAGGCAGGCAGGCAGGCGGTGACAAATACGACAATGATGATGTTGAAAAAGATTAGATTTTCTTTTTTGCTTTTTTTCTTCCCTCATTACCGCCGCTAACTAACCAGCTGTTTTTTTTGCTTGAAAACTCGGGATGATTCAGAGCGGTGCTGATGAAGAAATCGGTCATTTTAAAGCTTAGATGAAAGCCTGTTTTTGGTGCTTACTTTGCTTGGCAACACAGCCAAAGAAGAAAGCTGCAGCTCAGGTTCATTATAAGTTTTAACCAAAAAAAAGTCAAAAGAATTAAATAAACGAGGGATTCAAATTCTCAGCAGTAAAAGAACCCAATGAGGAAAAGTAAGCAAAAAGCAAACAATGGAAGAATTAGAGGGGAAAATTGAGTTGCTGCTCCAGACAAAGTTCAAGCGATTTTTTTCATTTTATTTCAGCTTTTTTCCCTTTTCCTTCTAGTTTAACAATGATGTGATGTACTGCTTTCAGTTTATAATGTGATTAATTTGCACTAAGTAGATGAAAAGAAGGGAAAGGCAGCAAAGGCCAAAAGATCCCATCACATCAAGTCTCATTCCATCCCTTTCCCTTCTCATCCAATTTCACTCTATTGATCTTCCCTAGAAGACTTTTTTGTATTTTTGTTCCCAAACCTTTTTACTTAAATTCAAGCAAAAATCAAACAAAGCAAGAAGAAGAAGAAGTGGATCAAGCGGATAACTCAATGCAAAATTTAATTTTGTTTTCCCTTTTTGAAAAAGCAACCAGCATAAAATTAAAGAGAATTTTTTTGCGGAAAAATCCAATGACAGACACACAGAGAGTTGTATTCTATTCAATTCTCACTGACGGTGTCACACTGTCCTCATCTTGTCAACCACTACAGAATGCAAATGTGAAAAAAGTGCCTGAAACGGAGGCGAAATTGTGTTAAAATGTGAGTTGAAAAAGCCTAAAGAAAAAAAATTTAAAATGAAAAAGTGAAGAGAGCGGCAAACACAACAAAACAATTTTTTCCCATTCTTTTCTGTTAACATTATGCTAAGCTTGCACAAGCAACTAGCTAGCTGAGAAAGAGGACTTTATCATTTTAGAACATTTATATATTATTTCACTACAACAACTTTATTTTCGGGGCTCTCTGTCTTTTTATGTCTGTTTGCTGTTGTTCTCTACTTCTTCTATTTTCCCTTCAGCTCCTCCAGCAAATAAAAAACTTTTTCCCGACTTTTTTGCCTGCCGCTGCCGTTTAGCCGCAGTCCAACGACCGTCGCTCAAGTGGAAAATTAAAATGTACTGCCTAAAAGTACATTTTTTTCAATACAAGTTTTTTATTACCATTTCTTTTTTCTATTACCACTGTACACACTTGCGCATCTTTTTACAAGATTATTATTATTATTACACCGGGCGTCAGCCCGGTGCAAAGTTACTGTTACCCGCGAGATTTTTG
>JAALOO010001018.1_pt2 | contig 13884 bp, 6 predicted proteins | sample 7257641 | NCBI WGS metagenome assembly JAALOO01 (sample SAMN14085613, study PRJNA598686) | mite metagenome | biome: ENVO:01001000; feature: ENVO:01001002; material: ENVO:01001226; isolation source: single female mite from University of Michigan culture on fish food culture... ... | reverse complement strand
TCTTTCACTTTCTCCTTCAATGACTGAGGAAGCCTTACTACTGCTGGCAAACTTTGTTTCCGATTCCCTCATTCTATGTAAATGCCAACATTCTAGGAAAACTGCTTTGAAAAAAGTAAAGACCAAATAAAGTTTTGTTCTGCCTCTCTGCAAAGTTCCTTTCTGTTGTTTTTTACCTTTCAGAGTTGCTAGTTGTTCCAGTTGTTGTCGTTGAAGGCCAACAAAAACCTTTCCATCGATAATGCCAATTGTAGCAGGCACGGCGCCATTTTTACGAACAATGGACTCAACTTGAAGGGCAGTGCTGTACGGAGAAAGGTAGAAATGAGAAAGAGGGAAAACAAATAAAAGAATTAGAAAAATGAGAGGAATGAATCAGACAAAAAGCAGATGATGGCAGTGAGCACTGCTTACTGAGAAACGCAATGGCACACGCACACGTTTTCAGTGGAAAAACATGTGATGGAATTAGCCCAAACTGCAAGGTGGCAGTCAAAAAGAAAGAGAGAATAAAGGTGGTGACTTACTCTAGGTTTGCTGGATACACCATTCCATGGGTGATAATGGTCGATTCAAGGGCCACCACGGCGGAACCGTCGGAGATGGCCTGCTCCACTTCACGTGACACAAACACTGGACCTGGGTGAGAAAAGAAAAAGTAGAATGAATGTTTAGAATAGCTTTGCGAAATTCACAAAGACATGTCCAGTTTAGAACACCAACAACAACAGCAACAAAAGCAATTTCAGCAGTTTTTTCAGTGGACAGTGGTCACCCAAGGTCAGCAGAGGTTTGAAGGCTAAATGAATTGAAAGAGACAAAATAGTGCTGCATCTTCATAAAATAAAAATAGGCAAACAAATCTAAAGCTGAGTAACCGCTTACTAAGAGGCAGAGAAGCATGCAGCCACTTTGTCATGGTCATCAATTAGTGCAAGTGACTGATTTCTAAAGCTAAACCCTAAGCTTATTCTCAATACAAGGAAGAGGAGGGGAGAAGAAACAAAAAAAAGGAGAAAATTGCAAAGCGACCAAGCAAAGCACGGCAATGCATCGTACGGCATCGTACTGAGAAGACGTAAGAGTCTAATCAATTTGCGAGCGCGGCAAGTGTGTTTGTGTGCCTGAGAGATCCCCTCTGAGAGAACTAAACCGAAGCCGATCATTAATTTGGCTCAACGGGCGCACTGGTGGTGGTAGTAGTGGTTGAGCTGATGCCTCCATTGCGTAGTTTGCTGTGTTTGTGTGAGTTGCACTGAAAAGCAATCCAAAAGTGATACCGCCGCTGCCGCCATCTTTACCACCACCAGCGTTGACCGGTTCAGTAGACACTAATTAGAAATCGACATTGTTAGTGTGTGTACAGACTGTACCGCAGCTATTGGCTGGTCTTCTGCATATCATTAGAAAAAGGTGCTACTTTTTTCAAGTGAAAAAAGGCAGCGAACTAGAAAGCGGGAAAAAGTATAAAGAAGATTCGGCGGCGGCCTAAACAGCAATGTGTCAGTAAGCTGCTATCGCTGTTTTTTAAGTTGGCTTCCAAAGAAGTAATAACTGGGTGACTGAGCGAATGAAAAGGAAAACGAAAAAGAGGGGAAAAGCGTTTCTGCATAACTTCAATCAACTCTTGCGATCACGATAGCAAGTGTTTTGTAAGCTCATTCCTAGAGCTTCTCGTTAGCCATCTTTGCTCTCCAATTTCTCCTTTTTCTCTCTTTCTTCCTCTATTCATCCTTCAATTAGTCCTCCTTAATTAAACATTTGTAACAGTGTGTTGCTGCTTCCTTGAGGAAAACTACCTCTATCCGGGCAAGTTTGAGGAACTGACAACAGAAAAATCCAGGCAAAGCAAACGAAAAACAACTTGGCTGGCTTGCTCCGGTTGGCAAGATCAAGTTTCAGAAGGCATAAGAAGCATTAAACCGCACAGACCGAGAAAAAGCAGAAGAAGCAGAGGCACAGTCGGAAGTCGCGCGGTAATTTGTCACACGCAGCAGCAGCAGCTAAAGTAGGGTGAGTGAGTGATAAAGCGAGGGGAAAGTGTGCTGTGCTGTGGTGTGTGTGTGCAGGGGCAAACGGTCTGCCAGTGCTGCCAATTGGCCAGCTGTCATTAAGCTTTAATTATGTTTTAGCAGTTTGTGGTCAGCAGCAAAGATAGTTGGGTTAGATAGTTACTGCTGTTCGGTGATCATGTTTGCAGCAGTCGTCGAGTTGCCGCAGAGACCCAGCACAAGCAGCAACAGCAAGCACTGAGTGGGCATAATTAGACATCTGCAGAATGAGAGAACTGTACTTTCACCAGCAGTTCCCAGTAATGCCATTAGGAGAGGGATGGTGCTGCTAGAGAGCAAAACAATTAGGCGCAAACGAGCAGAATTAGAAGTGTGCACAACTGGACATTTCACCAGAACTACTGTGTCTGTGTGTGTTTGTGAAAGTGCGTCCTAAAGGCGTCACTCAGCAGGCACATTTCAATTATGTCAAGTGGGAGTGATCGGAGCAGCAAAAGAATACTGATTGGCAGTACTGCACCGATGATAGCCGGCATTGCCAGCAAAAACTGCAATCAAGCAGTCATCATTAGATGTCTACTACATTGAAACACGAATCGAGGCACTCACTTCCCTTTTATGTGACAATTGTGGCAATCAATGCCACTGAAACTTAATTAATGGCAAACAATCAGCTAGTCAGCCAGTCTGGTATCAGAAAGAAGCGCATCAAACGAAACAGGGAATCAGCTCACTGATTGAACAGCACGGCAATCATAGATAGAATACAAAAAAATATTTTTAATACAAAAAAAGAATAGAACTTTCATTTTGTATCATCAGGTTCAGTACTTCAACTCTGGGTCTGCCTGTGTGCATTTGAGTGCAATCATTAGGCGTACAATGGTGTGCATGGTGGATGATGAATAAGAGGAGCTCGTACTTTGGCTGATGACTAATTTGACACCATTCAGCAGGTAGCAGGAGGCAGGCAGGCAGCGGCAAGGAAGTGGCAAAGATAGATAGATTGAGTGTCGGCCCTTGTGATCAACTCAGCTACAGCGTCAACTGCAGCAACACACAGCCCATCTCACAGGCTTTGCATAATTAATAATAATGGCAAAATGAATGAGCCTGCTTGAGTGTGTGTGGGCGCTTTTTAGAATCGCAGCGAGAATGGTCGATGATGATTCCACGACGGCGATAATTAGTGGTAAATAGGTGGAATGTTCTAGTGCTGCAATACCTGCTGCTAATTAGTGTGACGCTCTCAAGTACGACACCATACCATTAGGTGGAATGGGCAGTATAATGGGAAATATTGTGTGTGTGTGTGGTAGTGGGACAGTGATCATCACATTACCATTTCGATGTTGCACAAAGTCCTTCTCCAGCTCCGGTGCTCTGGTGCTGTACGGCTGCAGTTGAGTGCCCACAGGAGACAGTTGCAGTGATGTCATTTGCAGTGGTGGCCCTCGCTGGACCACACATTGACGATGGCTGCTAATTGAATTTTTCAAGAGAGCACCAAGATTTCTACTACTACTACTACCACTACTTCTTGCCGATGACAGTGGCAGTAGAGATGATCGAAGCAGTTGAAACATGTTTTTCATAGGCTGGGTGATGCTTTTAGTGCCTAAAAACGAGTGAAATAAACCACCGACTACCTCTGATGTTGTGCAAGACTAATTGTAAATAAATAAATGCCAACTTCTGTGCCCGTGTGTGTGTCAGACTGCCCTTCTTCAGCTGCTGTTGCTGGGTGATTGAAAAGTGGAGGCCCTCCAGTGTGGACTGTACTGCCCAACTGCCAAGCTCACATGTGAGTGAACAGGAGAACACGAACACAAGCTTACATGTGATAAGCTCGTGTGAAGATAAGCATCTCGGTGGAAGCAGCAGCAGCAGCTCTAAAGGACGCTAATTAGTCTGCACAGTAGTGCTCAGTAAGTGCTTCCCCGAATTACCCACAAATGCCATTTGAATTATGAGAAGAGGAAAAAGGCGGGGAGGGGTTTTTATTTACAAAAAGGGGTCAAACAGAGTAGATCAAACAGAAATATAAAAAAGCGGATATAAAATAGCAGGCTATTACGGGCGGCACCACCAGCAGCACTGAAAACGGCGGCGATCCCGCTGTGTACGTCAGCGTCCGCGTCACCGTCGCCACGCTATGATTCTTCACGAACAATTTGCTTCTTAACTTCCAGCACTCGCTTGTGCTTCGTTCCGGGCTTGCTGTGCAGCATACGATTAGCATCCCTACGAGAAAGAAAAAAAAGAAAAAAGGGAAAGAGTGAGTTGACTTGCACATAATCTGTCTAGCAGCACTTGGCACTACGTACTTTCGGGTCTGTGATGCCTTGATAGTCTCCAGCTCCTTCTGGCCACTCTTGATGTGCTTGGGCACATAGCGATGCTTGGCGATTCGTCTAACTTCAGGATGCTGAGCAAACTTGTCTTTCAGCTTCTCCTGGTAGCGGAAATTGCTCTGTTCTCTTGGTGCTTTCTGCAAACAAAAAGAAGAAGAATATGGTAAGTGCTGTCAAAGGTATATAGCAACAGAGAGTGCAATGTCGCATCAACTGCCGCCAATCTCAATGGCCCACCACCAAAACCACTTACAAAGCCCAGCTTTTCGGAAGCCTGCGCCTTCCAGATGCGAATGTCCATTTCGTCCGAACTGCTGATGATGTATCTGCTGTCCATCGACCAGACGATGTCAGTGAGGCGTTGCATGCGCTTCGTGTGGTACACTTCGTGGCTTCGACGTTCGCGCGAATTGAATATGCGAATTGTCTTATCGTAGCCGGCAGACACAAACTCACGTCCCGTGGGAGAGTAATCGAGCGAAATCACAGCAGAGATGTGATCTTTGTGCACTTGCAGCGGGAATGCCAGCTTGCGCATATCAAAAGTGTGCAGCCTGTGGGTGTCAGCAGAAAAAGTGGCAAGGCGTTAGAATCTGGTGCATGAGATTGACAGCTGACGTCTGTGTGGCTGCAGTTCCACTTGGCTTTGGCGTTGTGTTCAACCAAGCAAACTGAAGCTTTTCGCTTCTACTTACTGGTAATCTTCGTTGGCGACAGTAAAGACGAACGCCTCCATGGGATTCCAGCAAATGGCGTTGGAGCGCAGCGCAAGGACCACCTTGCGCACCGGCTCGGGCTTGCGAATGTCGTAGAGGATGACGCTGCGATCGGTGGCGGCGGCCACGGCAATGTCCGACTCGATGGGATTGAAGCGAATGTGGTTGATGGTGTCATTGCCCCACTGCCAGGACTTGAGGGGCGCCGTGCGGTTCTCTTCCCACAGATCGACGCCTTGGCCGCAGGTGAGCAGATAGGGCTTGTGCCGGTGGTTGTCCATGTAGTACACCGGGTTCCGCGTCACGATGGTGTTCATCGGTGTCTCGTCGGTGTACTGCAGACGCGTCTGCATCTCAGTGTCCATCTCCAGCACCGTCTCCTCGAGGAAGGAAAGGTCCCACTGTTTGATGTTCTGATTGTCGTCCACCGAGAAGAAGTACCGTCCGTGGTCGGGAATGCAGATGCTGCGCACTATGCCGTCATGCGCCTTGATCGTCCTCATGCAGTGATGATTGGTCAGGTTCCAGGCCTTTATTTCGCCATTGCAAGCGCCGGAGAAGAGGACGCCGAGTTTTTGCGGATGTTTCGCCAGCTTCTGCACCGAGTCGGAGTGGCCGTCCAGCGAGCCTATGTACGGTTTTGCAAAGACGCGGTCCAACTTGACGGCATTTACCGCCCGTTGATACTCTCGATTAACCGCAAACGGGTGGAGTGCTGGATCGTAGTTGCGGTATTCTGGAACACAAACAAAAATGATCAAATCTGCTGGTTTGTTTACCTCACTTGTATAAGCACTTACGTTTGTGAATATCATTTTTCGTCTCGCGAATGTAATCGCCCGCACTCCGACTGATGACCTTTACTTTCATGATGATTCAGATGGCCGATTTTCAGAACATTCTTTGGATCAAAAGTGAAACAAAACAAAACAACTCGAAGAGCAGTTTCAGAAACAGCTGCAAAATAAAATCCACGTGCGAACGCGATGTGGCTCGAAATTGCCACACCGTACATCACTGTGGATATAGTCAATGTTTTGGAGAGAGAAAAAACCGATGACGTAAAACTGACTCATCGCGAAGATCCTCTACGATTTTGTACGACTGCAATTTGTGTGACTGTACGGCAGAAGCGGCTCCCAAGCAATCTTGCAATCTTCCAGCGGTCGATTGCGACGAGAACAATCGCGAGAAGAGTCACTATAAACTGAGTGTAAAATCGGCAAACAGAGAGACAGTGTATACAGTTCGTCTTATAAAACTACTGCGCGTTCCATTTTCCCATCACTGACAACGGTGCCACAGCGGTGCATTGACAACCGAGCTCGATTTTTCTGGCAAATCAGTAGCAAACATGGCCACCTTCAACACTTCGCATCACCAGTCTGGTGGTGTTGTCCTCTTTAGCGGCGAGTTGATTCTCCTCTTTTGTGACAATGTTAATGTCACTCTTCCGCAGACCAGTCAGGAGGTAAGTGGTTAAAAACTCGTGGTTGACACTTGACACTTACCTTGACATCACCTCTCACATTTCATAGGATACTGGTCGTCTGTACCTAACCACTCATCGAATGATCTTCACGAGCAAGTCCATGAAGGGTAGTCTAAAATCGTTTTCCGCCCCATTTTACTCGATGCACGATCTGAAACTTGAGCAGCCAATCTTTGGAGCCAACTACATCAAAGGACAAGTGAACGATGCTCAGACGAGTAACAGCGTCGTTTTCAAGCTAAAGTTCAACAGTGGTGGTGCCATTGAGTATGGCCAGGCTTTGCAAAGTGCTGCTCGAGTTACGCGAAACAATGCGGCTCAAAATGCTTTCACGCCGCCTCCAGCATACACTGCATCGGCTGCACAATACTACCAGGTAACCTTCAATAGACATTAAGTTGAAAGCATTCTTTTTACCATTTATTACTTTAACATCTAGGCACCGCCAAATGTTTATCAGCCGGCCTACAATTGTGGTTTCGTTTTGCCTACGGACGTCTTTAACCAGGTAAAACCTTTGTTTTTGCAAACAGGGACAATTATTCTAATATTCTTTCCTCTAAAGCCACCACCGGCCGGGTTTGTCTATACATCCGAAGCGCCGCCTCCGTATCCTGGGCTTGCACCAGTTCCGGCTCCTGGAGCTAATTATCCACCTGGAGGTCAGCCTGGAGGGTACCAGCCAGCTAATTATCCGCCAGCAAATGGCTATCCTCCATCCCAAGCTGGTGGTTATCCACCGGCTCAGTCTGGAGGATATCCGCCTGGTCCATACCCTCCTCAAGAAGGTTATCCGCCAACCCAGCCCGGATATCCTTCAGCTGGGGCTGCCTATCCGCCCACTCAAATTGGGTTTGCTGCTGACATTATGGGCGGTGGTGCGTATCAGCAGACAGCTCCTCCTGCTTATCCCGGTTATCCTCCTGCTTCAAGTGGTTACACCCCAGCTTCGTACCCAGCAAATGGCTACCCGAATGCCTCGGCTCCAAGCGCTCCCGGCTATCCCGATAAGAAATCGCAATAAGCAGCTCTTCAACTTGTCTTCGATTCCAATTTTATATTTATAACGAACAATAATCCGTGAGGTTTCAAGCACTACTCTGTGCAAAAGAATGAGTGACCTGCTTTTGTCCTGACAATTACCATTTCCGATTATTATTAATTGTCTAACCTTAACGAGAACAACCATGTAAAAAAGTAGTGCTCTTTATCCTAGCTTTTCTCGTTCACCGCAATATTACACACATGTTTTCTTTGTTTGCTTGTTAAGAGGTTTATTTACCATTACGAACACACAATAAATCACTCACACTCTGCGCCTAACACACAAGGTCAATATCTGACACAAGGTATAAATCATCAAATGTGGGCGTAAGATTGAGGTAACCACAAAAAGTGAGATGATCCAAAAGAAGTGCCATCAGATGGCAGCCATCTACAATACTGCTTACCAGTGTTGGCAGCTGATGGTGATGATGATGACAACAGGACAACAAGACTGAAAGCAGCAGTGCGGAATGGCCAACAGCGTTGAGCAGAAGAAGCTGGTGCCCATCGAGGCCGCCCTGGACCGGCGAATGAACCACGGCATCGTCGAGTACCTGGTGAAGCTGCAGACGGAGGACAAGCTGCAGTGGGTGCCCTGGACCGCCGTCTACTGTCGACAGCTGATGGACGCCGAGGCGCACCAGCAGGAGGAGAAGGCCGAGGCACAGAGCACCTCGAGGAAGGAGGCAGCACCACCCTCCTCCAATCACGGCATCATTGACATCTGAACATCCATCCAACACTTCATAATGGCTCTATTTATAACCGTTAGACATGACATGACATGACATCTCTCTCTCCCTCCTTCCTCCTCCTCATTTGAAGAACAAACAAACACTGTGATTGATCTGCCCAATGTAAATAATAAACACATATTCCTCACAGACACATTGTTGTCGCCGATAGCATCTCCTCCTTCTCCTTTCTTTCGCTGACCTCGAATCCTTTGGTTCTGCCAATCCTTCCCTTCTCTTTTCGCCTCGTACACCGCAAATCCCGTTTTTTCTGAGTACCATTGCGTCATCTGGTGCGTGGAAAAGGCAGAAAGTCAGCTGCTGTTCTCTCCGTTGGAACATCCCCAAAAGGCAGTCCGTTGAGAGTAAGTGAGAGAGAGGAGCTCAAGTCGACCTCGCAGACTCGATGCTGGCACAACTGGCAGCAGCAGCAGCAGCAGTCGTTGTGTTATGTTTTTGCCTGTCATATGCAACCGATTGCATACGACTTGAACAGCTGCAGCAGCAGCACTTCACTTCACTTTTTCTCATTTGGTGCTCACCAGCGTTTCATCGAGTGCATCACCTCAGCCATCACCACCACCCTCTTCCTCTTCCAGTGTGCGTGACCAGCAGTAGTGCAAGCTCATCAGCAGGTGCTGGTCCTGGTGATCGCCCCCCGAGCAAGGATCATTCACTTCAACATCAACATCAGCATCCACTGCCTGACTCACCTTCGCCAGAAAGTGCACTCACTCATGAGCACATAAACACACAATATTAAAGTGGCAGCAGTTCTCATTACCATCACAACGAGCAGCAGCATCGTCACCAGGCAGCATCAGAAGAGTGTACGACATCTTAGCAATCAGCAGCGGCATCAACAGCACACCACGAGCATTCTTATCAGCGGAGTACTCTCCAGTGCCTCTGCATCCTGCTGCGGCGACAACAAACAGCAACTATCAGCGGCAAGAGCACAGCACAACCATGGTCAACTATGAATCGGAGCAGACGCCGGCCACACAGGCAGTCAACCAGAAGATCGCCAACCTCAGCTCGGTCAACAGCTTCACCACCACCACCTCCACCAGCAACAGCAGCGGTAGTGCTCAATGTTCAGTGTCAGCTAACGGCTCCAACGGTTCAGCAACGGGAGGAGCGGTAGCAGCCGCAGCAACGGGGACAACAGCAGGAGGTGGCAGCAGCAGCAGCAGCAGCATCCTCGGCGACATCACCAACCTGACGCCAGAGGAAATGAAAAAGCTTGAGGAGATTCGCATGAGAAGGTCAAAGCTGACGTATGAAATTCAAAAGCTGAAAGAGGAGATCTCCAACGTCAAACGAGAGATGAGTCGCCTCGACCAGACGCCCAGTGATGCGAGCAGTGGCCTGAACGGCGGCCCACTGAAGGACGACGTCAACAACGCTGCCCAGCGAGCCAAACAGCTGTCAATAGGCAAGAAAAAATTCAACATGGACTCGAAGAAGGGCATCGAGTTCCTGATGGAGAACGGCCTGCTAAAGAACACGCCCGAGGACGTGGCTACCTTTCTCTACAAGGGCGAGGGCCTCAATAAGACGGCCATCGGCACCTACCTCGGCGAGAAGATCGACTTTAACCTGGCCGTTCTGGACTGCTTCGTCGAGCTGCACGACTTCAAGAACCTGCTGCTGGTGCAGGCACTGCGCCAGTTTCTCTGGTCATTCCGCCTGCCCGGCGAGGCGCAAAAGATCGACCGGATGATGGAGAAGTTCGCCGCCCACTACTGCCAGCAGAACCCGGGCGTCTTCAGCAACACCGACACCTGCTTCGTGCTCAGCTTCGCCATCATCATGCTCAACACCTCGCTGCACAATCCCAACGTCAAGGACAAGATGACCATGGACAAGTTCATCGTGATGAACCGGGGCATCAACAACGGCGGCGACCTGCCGAAGCAGCTGCTGCAGTCGCTCTACGAGAGCATCCACCGGGAGCCGTTCAAGATTCCCGAGGACGACGGCAACGATCTGATGCACACCTTCTTCAACCCGGACCGCGAGGGCTGGCTGTGGAAGCAGGGCGGCCGCTACAAGGGCTGGAAGCGGCGGTGGTTCATTCTCAGCGACAAGTGCCTCTACTACTTTGAGCACACCAGCGACAAGGAGCCAAGGGGCATCATTCCCCTGGAGAATGTGGACATCAAGGAGATCAGCGACCGGGGCGGGCGGCAGCACTGCTTTGAGCTGTACTCCGCCATCGGCGAGGTGATCAAGGCCTGCAAGACGGACACCGAGGGCCGGGTGATCGAGGGCAGGCACACGGTGTACCGACTGGCGGCTTCCACCGTCGAGGAGAAGGACCTCTGGCTGGAGGGCATCAGGACGAGCATCAGTCGCAGTCCCTTCTACGAGATGCTCTCCGCGAGGAAGCGAAAGGTCACCTACTCCAAGTAGTGAACTCCATCCAGTGTGTGTGTGTGTGCCTTCTCTCATGGGGACCCAGTCAGTCAGTCAGCCCTGTTCCCCGTCTTCTGGTCTACTACTATTTTCGTCACCTTCACTCTAAGTCAGAACCACCTCATCGCCTCTCATCTGCATCTTCTCATCCTCTCATCTTCTCATCTTTCTGCCCCAGTCAACGAAACAACTCAACTCATCTCCCCACTGACCACAGTTTTTATCAGCATGAGGAGGAGGAGTAGCACAAAGACTCTGGCAACGCAGTTCACGGACAGATTTTAATATTAAAAGTGCATCAACACAACAATAAATGTGTGTGTGTTTGTGGAAGTCGTCATCAGCACCACCACCACCACCACCACCACCACTGGCCTCGATGCTGATCACTGCAGTGAGAGATAGACTCCACTTCATTGTCTCAGCTGTGGCGGCACATCCTCTCTTCGTTTGCAGTGCTCAGTTCACCTCGTTAATTGCCACTGACGTGTGGTAATTAAAGCGCGACGGCGGCTGCAGTGTTCACACTGGCCGATGGCGACGGCATTTGCACTGCCACCACCACACCACACCCGACGATGTTCACACTGACCAAGTGTTGCCGAATCCTCTCTCTAACACCTCCCCCTCCCCTTCCGTGATCTATTGCCTTTGGCCTACTGCTGCTCCCTCTTCACCTCACCTCACCTGTACAGTTCTCCCATCTTTTTTGCCCCTCCCCTTTTCATTGCATCGACCATTCATTAACTCGATAATCTGTTGATCCAGTGATGTGTTTGTGCACCCATCTCTGCTGATGTTTCTCTTTTATATTATTGATAATAAAAATGGTTTATTGTTGAACGACTTTACAGAAAGATATAGTAGTAATAGAGGTTTTAAATAATCATTACATTTCAGTGCACTTTTTACATGAGCGTTTGATGGGAGTTCGAGAGAGGGAAGGATGCTGGGGCGAGAGAACAAATAACCATAAAGACATGGGCTGGGGCTTGGGGCTGGCGACCACACTCCTCGGTGCGCTTGCCACACTGGGCACTGACCACACAAACTAGGTGTGCTCGCTAAGGCAACAAAGAAAATGGAGGGGATCTACTGCTTAGTAGGACCGTACAGCAGGCGGCACTGTGCTGCAGTCGGAGTCGAGCGTCTTGTCAATGACCGGACGGTACCAGAGCTTCACTGCGCCGGTGCTCATGTCCACTGTGGTGAGAGTGTGCTTGCGCCAGTGCTTCTCCACGGGCAGGCGCGTCTGTCCCTCCAGCGGCTTCTTGTAGTCGTACTCGTCGATGCGATCCTTGAAGTCCTCTCGAGCGTGGGCGCCTCTGCTTTCCTTTCTCGCCGCCGCCGAGTTGATGGTCATCAGCGCGTTGGCCATCAAGTTTTGCAGCTCCAACGTCTCAACAAGGTCCGAATTCCAAACCAGGCCGCGGTCACTCACCTGTGTGCAAGAGATTATGGCAGCGGGAGGGAAAACAAAGAAAGAAAGAAAGAAAGAAAAAGAGGCATTATTAGCACAGATGATGGAAAGCAAACACATTTATAAAGAGAACACAGTCATCCTCCTACATGGTGAGTTAATTCCCATAGTCACACACACACACACACAATGGTGAGCGCCCGAGACACGGGCGGCCAACGATAACGATCGAGTAGTGAAAAGGGGAGAGAGCGAGAGAGAAAGCACAGACAGACAGAGACTGGATGATGCACAATCAACGTCAGACCAATTAGGTGGCATTAGAATAATAAAAAGGAGAACATCAAGAGCAGCAAGAGCGGCAAGAGAGTGGTCGTCAGGTGAGTGCATCGCTCTCTCCTCGCCCGTCCGTCCGTCGTCTCAGTGGCTGGACTGGCGATCATTGAGTGATACAGTACATTATCAGCGGGCGCCATTTCACCATGCCCTTCCATCATCCGCCGATGATGAGGCAAACACAGACACATTTCGATCGGATGCCGCTGCCAGGGCAAAACAAAGCCAGTAGTCGAGGCGACCGACCGACTGACCAGCCAGCCAGCACACACTGCTGACCACCGATTGTTGTTGTGCCGTCCCCAAAGTCGGTCACTTGATTATAATCTGCCATCACGCCGTCTACAGTACCGTTCTTCTTCTTCTTCTTCATCGAACGGGTATGGCATGCGACCACTTTACCTCCACTCACTCACTCACTCATCTCGCTCATTTTTCACTGGCCTCACTCCCTCTATCATTGCACTCCTTTCTTCGAGATTCGTTCATTCATTTCTCCAGTCAGTCAGTCAGTCAATCAGCATCCCCAGCCATGTGTGACCTCTAGCCCTGTCCGAGCGGCAATTGGTGCACAATTGTAGAGTAGCGGCAACAGCCCCGCCACTCCATTAGTCAGCAGCAGACAGTGGCAGTACAGCTCTACACACTACACACTCTTTGACGCCGCAAAAAAAGGAAAAGAGAAAGAGAGGACAGGACAAGACAGACAAGACAAAGCCGGGTTAGGAGAAGGAGAGAGAGAGAGTTCGAGGTCATCGTTCAAGCAAGCTGGGCATCACATCATTCGGAGCCACTGAAATGAACGGCACGGGACACACAGTAGACCATCACACATTAGGCCTGTATCAATGATCGATAGTGCCACCAATCGATCTGCATTCACGCAGTGAATGGCGACGGCACGTGGAGAAAGGTGATGGCAATGATGATAAGAGTTGCGGTGGTGGTGAACATGGTCGTGTTCACTTGTCCAACAGGACAGTGGCCAAACACAAAAGGCCTCACCACGGGACACAAGTCGCGGCGCCTAAAGTGCCCCACAACAACTCAAACAACTCTGGAGAGAGTCAACAGGCGTCAGAAAGGGCAGCATTTCACTTGATGTGACCACTCACACAATGAATGGAAGCTCTCTGTGTGCAAGAGGAGATAATAGAGACATACTAATTTGACTAATGCATCGCATGTTCAGTGCAGTCGCTTTCGGATAACGTCAAAATGATGACAGTGGCGAGCATAGCCAGTGTGACAAGCCAGCCAAAGGGCCGAGACAGATTGTGGTCTGCATGTACTACCATCATCATCAGGTCGAGAGAGGGGGAGAGAGATGATCACTGAAGGAGAGAGAGAGA
>JAALOO010001702.1_pt1 | contig 13902 bp, 12 predicted proteins | sample 7257641 | NCBI WGS metagenome assembly JAALOO01 (sample SAMN14085613, study PRJNA598686) | mite metagenome | biome: ENVO:01001000; feature: ENVO:01001002; material: ENVO:01001226; isolation source: single female mite from University of Michigan culture on fish food culture... ... | reverse complement strand
CCAAAATATTTGGTCACATACTGCGTGTAGGCAGCCATTTTATCACTATGAAATGCTCGCGAAGTTAAAGTCAACTGTTGAGCTTGTTCGATTAACGCCGAGATAATCTTCGGGTGGCAATGCCCCTGGTTAATCGCTGAATAGCCTGACAAAAAATCAAAAAATCGTTTCCCTTCTATATCCCAGACAAAAGGCCCCTTTCCTTTACTCAGCACAACTGGCAGCGGATGATAATTATGTGCTCCATATAGTTCTTCGGTTTGAATATACGATGCTGTTTTTTCCGATATAAAATTATCCACGGGCATAAATGACTATTTTTGAAATGTTCAAACTAATAGTAGCAAGATAATGAAAAATAGAGAAATTTGCTCAGCGCTAGATGCATTAGAACCAATAAAATAATTCCGCAACAATCAATGAATTGAACACTAGGAAGATTGGATCGTAATCCCTATCTTAGAATAGAACAAATTTAAATCTTTATGTCATTAAAAAAAATCAAGCTATTTATGTTGACACTAGTCGTTACTGTAGGGCTCTCTCCTGCTCATGCGCAAGATAAAAGCATTTCAGAAGTAGAAGATGCTGTAAACAATCTCGTTAAAGCGATGCTTCATCCATCTGAACCTACGCTTAAAAACTTAGCAGCCGAGCAGCTGACGTACGGGCACTCTAGTGGTAAAGTGGAAACTCGGGAAGAATTTGTTGGTACATTGGTATCCGGAACTTCAGTATTTGAGCAAATCGACATCGAGCAACAAACTATACAGGTCTTGGAGAACACGGCTATCGTCCGCCATACTTTACTCGCTAAAACAAACGATCCGGGAAATGGACCTGCGAATATAAAATTAGGCGTTGTGCTTACCTGGACAAAGACAGAAGGCACATGGAAACTTTTGAGTCGTCAAGCGTTTAAGCTATAAGGGTAGCATAAAAGAAATTTTTTAAAAAAAACGGGATACTTTTTCATCAGTATCCCGTTTCGATATGAAATATTAAACAATTCTTAACTCAAAATTACTTCGGAAATCTGATTCCCTTGTTTTGTACGAATAAACTTATATTTTACATGCTGATCCAGGCGTAAAATAATGCCTGCAAGTTTGTCATTAAAATAAACAGTTTGTTTTGTCATATTATCACGAATGAAACCATAATGCCCTTCATTATTATAATAGGAAACTTTTCCATGGTGATATTCATCCTCGTCACTCGTCGGACGTAATAAATCCTCTTCCTTAAATTCGTACTTTTTCTCTGGAGGTGTATTTGAAAGATTCCCAAATTCATCAACATAAGCAAACATTTCTTCCAATGCCTTACCCTTGTTGTTATCTGATTTGTGAAGCTCTTTTTTCTCTTGCTTCTGTTGTCTTTTCTGTTGTTGCTTCTTAACTCGCTCTTTTTTGTTAAATGTAATTTGGCTTCTACCCATTCAATGAAATTAATGTTTTTAATTATTAGAAATGCTATATATCTTAACACTTCGTATTTTAGAGCTTTGTCGAAAGTTAAAAGGCGGTGTTAATGGTATATGTGCAAAGATACAAAATTACCCTCCCAATTCCAAATTATAGCGTCCCCCCGATTTGTTATTCACCCTAGTGGATAACTCATTGGATCGAGGGCACTTAAATAAAAAAACGTCACCGTCAGTTACCATTATACCTGAGGTAATGTATAGCCATTATTATATTTTGCTCGCAAATATCTGTTAGCATCCGCATCTGTAAATTGACGTTTTTGTTTGTCCCAATATAGCTTTTTACCTGTCTTATAGGCAATATTGCCCATCTGTGAAAAGATTGCGATATGGGCCCCCGCTTGTACTGGTGCATGTAGTATTGCGCTATCATTTTTTTGAATTGCGGCAACAAAATTTTGCATATGCATTTCCAATCCATTGTCTTTAGAAGGCTGAAACGCGACGGCTTCCATCCGATCTCCTTCAGGAATAACCTCCCAACCTTTGCGATCTAAGACTAGCGTTCCATTGTTTCCGATAAAAGAAACACCATGATTTCTATTATAAGGACCTAAATCAATACCGTTCGCATGTTCCCACTGAATATTAAAATCATCAAATTCAAAAACAGTCGTCAAAGTATCAGGGGTTTCTGCAGCATCATCGGGATAAGCAAATTTACCGCCAGCTGCCATAATAGATTTTGGATCCGACACTTTCATACCTAATAACGCATAGTCTAACATATGAACACCCCAGTCAGTCATTAGTCCGCCTGCATAATCCCAAAACCAACGAAACTCAAAATGGAAACGATTAGGGTTGAATGCACGTTTCTGCGCGGGGCCCAACCATTTATCATAGTGTACCCCCGCTGGCACAGCAGTATCTGGTTTAACGGGAATACTTTTCATCCACCCTTGGTATGCCCAAGCTTTCACTAACCTTACTTTTCCCAATTTTCCTGAATGCACAAAATCAACTGCTTCTTTGAAATGTTGCTGACTACGCTGCCACTGTCCTACCTGAACTATACGATTGTGCTTTATACTTGCAGCTACCATCGCCTCACATTCATGTATAGAGTTCCCTAACGGTTTTTCGACATACACATGCTTTCCAGCTGCAACAGCATCAATCATCTGCAAACAGTGCCAATGATCAGGCGTACCAATGATAACCGCATCAATCTTCTTATTTGCTAGAAGATCCTTATAATCAATATATCGTTTTACCTTGATCTTTTTTGCCTTTAGTTCAGCTATGCGTTTATCTAAGATATTTTCATCGACATCACATAACGCAACGCATTCTACATTTGGCACCTTCAGGATCGCATTTAAATCTGACCATCCCATCCCATTGACACCAATTAACCCAACTCGAATCGGACCTTTATCAAAAGTTAAAGCAGAAGCTTTAGAAAACATACCACTAGCGGCAAGTACGGCAGCACTTCGTATAAAATCTTTTCTTTTCATCTATAATCTGGTTTATTTGTCTGATTTTTAAAATTTGGGTAGCTGATAACCATTATGATAAATAGCAGTCAACAATTCATTGGCTTCTGGTTGTTCAAAGGAATTTTTCTCTCCATTCCAACTCAACTTATCTCCCGTTCTATAGGCAATATTAGCCATCTGGGAGAGCTTTGCAATATGCGCTGCTTCTTGTACAGGAGCGTGTACAAGTTGAGGGTTACGCTGACGGACAGCATCGATAAAATTAACCATATGTAATTCTAAACCATTATCCACTTTAGCCTGAAAAGGAGTGCTTTCCATTCTGTCTTTCTCAGCAATAACTTCCCACCCTTTTCTATCGAGTACCAACGTTCCATTATCCCCAATAAAAGCAATCCCATGCTCCCTCCCATACGGCCCGTTACTGATACTTGTTGCATGCTCCCAAATGATATTAAAACCATCGAATTCATAAACTGCCGTTAGGGTATCAGGCGTGTCTCCTGCATCATCGGGGTAAGCGAATTTCCCGCCCATGGCCATGACAGCTGAGGGTGTCGAGGCCTTCATACCAAGCAGCGCGTAATCCAACAGATGAACGCCCCAATCTGTCATTAATCCTCCTGCATAATCCCAGTACCAGCGAAAATTATAATGGAATCTATTAGGGTTAAACGGCCCCCTCTGGGCTGGTCCTTGCCAGGCTAAGTAATCCACTCCCGCAGGCACCTCACTATTAGGCATCTTTGGAACACGTTTTTTCCAGCCTAAATAGGCCCACGATTTTACCGTTCGTATCTTGCCGAGTTTACCACTATGAACAAAATCTACAGCATCATTAAAATGTTTCTGACTACGTTGCCATTGCCCCACTTGTACGACACGGTCGTAATTTTGTTGTGCCTGAATGAGGACATCACACTCTCCAATTGAATTGGCTAACGGCTTTTCAACGTAAACATCTTTCCCAGCCTGCATGGCATCGACTGCTTGTAAACAATGCCAGTGATCTGGCGTCGCCACAATTACAACATCTACATCTGGGTTTGATAACAGCTGTTTGTAATCTTTATATTGCTTGGGTGAACTATTTAATTCGGCCAGTTGTTTTGACCGTTCGTTAAGAACCTGATCATCTATATCACAAATAGCAACACAAGTTACATCCGGAACTTTAAGAATAGCTTGCAGATTACTCCAACCCATTCCCTTAAGACCAATAGCGCCGACTCGAATTCTCTTAGAAATATTATTATATATCATTTATTTATAGGGTTTATGCTGATGAGCAAAAGCAATATACAAAATTTTCGAACATCGAAGGATGATCCAAAACATGTGGGCGATATTGTTACATTTTAGGACTGCTTTTTTTTGCGTATCTTTAATATCAATATTTTTATATTTCCGAAGCTTGATGAAAATCTACATAAAAAATATGGTATGTAACCGCTGTAAAATGGTTGTTGAATCAGAGTTAAAACGATTAGGGTTGACTCCCGTATCAGTAGAATTAGGGGAAGTGGAAATTAAAGAAAATAAGTTAGGCTCACAAAGAGATTTCTTGATTCGAAATCTTCATCAATTAGGATTTGAACTCCTAGAAAATGAAAAGGATGCGATCGTGCAACAAATCAAATCTTTGATTATAAAACACATTCAACAAGATGACGCCTTACGATTAAATCTATCAGATTACCTGGCAGAAAAGTCAGGAAAAAGCTATGCGTACATTAGCGCAGTTTTTAAAGAAATCGAAGGACATACACTTGAAAAATATTACATCCGACAACGTATTGAGAGGGTCAAAGAGTTATTGAGCTATGGTGAGCTAAATCTCAACGAAATTACCTATAAACTCCATTATAGTAGTGTTGCTCATCTGAGTAGCCAATTTAAACAGGTCACTGGAGTGTCGCCCACAGAATATAAAAAACAAAATAACCAAAATCGAATTCCGCTCGATAAAGTTTGAACTATACAACCATAATAACTGCACAGGGGTCAATTATACCAAACACTGTCCTTAAATTTCATAAATATTCAACAGAATAATGTAATAAAATAGGGATGAATCGTTCCGATATTTGTATTGTCTAAATGAAGTGTTTTTGATGATTAAGGTTAATCATAACCGTTGATTCGGAAAATGCTCCTTTTACATATCACCATAAATAATAGAAAAATGAGCGAACAATATAAAATAACAGGGATGACCTGTAACGGGTGTAAAACAACTGTCCAACGAAAATTAAACGAACTGCCAGGCGTCGAGGCAGAAATTAATTTAGAACTGGGGATCGCGACAATCAAACAGGATGGAAAGTATACATTAAACGATTTTCAAAATCAACTCGGCTCTTCGGGGCCTTATCAAATCCATAACGACAAAACAACAATTACCCCGCAAGAGAAAAAACAGCCGGACTCTCCAAGCGGCCAATATGTTTGCCCCATGTTTTGCGAAGGAGAGGACCAAATATATCACGAAAAAGGCAGATGTCCTGTCTGCAACATGTTTCTAGTGCCCCTCGAAAATATTGACACGCACACGCACACCCATCATGTGAAACACGCACCGAGTACAACGAACGCTGAAAAATACTACTGTCCAATGATGTGTGAAGGTGATAAAGTCTATGATGAGTTCGGGTCCTGTCCAATTTGTGGGATGAATCTCGAAAAGATCCCAGCATTAACATTACAAATAGAGTATAGCTGTCCAATGCATCCAGAGGTGAAGCAGAACCACCCTGGGAACTGTCCGATTTGCGGAATGGATTTGGTAGGAAACGCCCTAGAAGATGAAAATGATACAACCTACAAAACCCTGCGTAAGAAATTCTGGATTAGCTTCGCTCTAACGCTTCCTCTTTTCATATTGTCTATGGGCGATATGCTACCCGGTAAATTAATAAGCCAAGTTATCCCCTCGACAACCAATGCGTATATTCAACTTATCCTTACGCTTCCAGTAGTCTTTTACACTTGTTGGATGTTCTTTGAACGGGCTTGGACATCCTTCAAAACTTGGAATCTAAATATGTTCAGCCTTATTGGTCTTGGCGCAGGCGCCGCATTTCTTTACAGCCTAGTCGCACTATTTTTACCAAACCTATTCCCCGCAGAGTTACTCGGTCACCATGGTGAACCACCCCTCTACTTCGAATCTGTTAGCGTGATATTAACACTTGTTCTACTTGGCCAGCTAATGGAAGCCAAAGCCCATTCGAAAACCAATTCTGCAATGAAAGAACTCATAAAACTTGCGCCAGCAGAAGCTATCCGTGTACAGGAATCAACCGAGGAGCGGATTTCAGTATCCGATATTCAGGTTGGTGACATTTTGCGCGTGCGCCCGGGAGATAAAGTCCCTATCGACGGAAAGATTATTGAAGGGGCAAGCAGTATTGATGAATCCATGATTACTGGCGAACCAATACCTGTGGAAAAATCAATTGATGATCCTGTTATCGGAGGGACAATTAATGGAAATCACACCTTCTTAATAAAAGCGGAACGAATTGGAAATCAGACACTGCTTGCACAAATCATTCAACTAGTCAACGACGCGAGCAGAAGTCAGGCGCCTATTCAAAAACTTACCGATAGGGTATCTCGCATTTTTGTTCCTATCGTGATTATTATCGCCCTGATCACATTTGCAGCATGGTATTTCAGTGGAATCGATAATAAACTCGCTTTCGCACTTTCGAATATGCTAGCCGTACTGATTGTTGCTTGTCCCTGTGCATTAGGATTGGCCACACCGATGTCTGTTATGGTCGGTATTGGCAAAGGTGCTAAACATGGTATCTTGATCAAAAATGCAGAAGCCTTAGAAAATCTTCAAAAGGTTGACACCTTAATAGTCGATAAAACAGGAACCTTAACACAAGGACGTCCTAGCGTGTCAAATATTTGGGTGAGTGAACAAAATGACTTCAAAAAAAATGACATCTTACAAATCGCTGCCTCGGTGAATAAAAGCAGTTCGCACCCATTAGCACAAGCAATGATAAGCAGCGCTAAAGAACAAAGCTTGCATCTTTTAGATTTAACTAATTTTGAGAACATCCCAGGCAAGGGGGTCTCTGGACAGATTCATCATATGCAAATTCTACTGGGAACACAAAAATTAATGAGCGAGCACAAGATTGAACTCCCTAAGGGTCTTGACGCCAAAATCATCCATGCACAAAAACAAGGCAACAGCATATCTATACTGGCAGTCGACAAAAAATATGCAGGACTATTAACAATTATTGACCAGATTAAAGAAACTAGTAAAGAAGCTATTCAACATCTCCACGACCAAGGTATCACTGTACACATGTTTACCGGAGATAACCAAAATACAGCTGAAGTAGTAGCCGAAAAAACAGGAATTCATTTTATAAAAGCAGGTATGATGCCGGCGGATAAATTACAAGAGATAAAAAATTTACAGGCCCAAGGCAAAGTAGTAGCAATGGCTGGAGATGGCATAAACGATGCACCGGCATTAACACAAGCCAACGTCGGTATTGCAATGGGAAATGGGACCGATATAGCGATTGAAAGTGCGCAAATCACACTGATTAAGGGCGATCTGCTAGGTGTCGATAAGGCAATTGTACTTAGTCACAAAATGATGCGCAACGTCAGGCAGAACCTACTTTTTGCTTTTTTATATAATGTTATAGGAATCCCTATTGCTGCTGGGATCCTATTTCCGACCTTCGGAATTTTAATGTCACCGATGATTGCTGCAGCTGCAATGAGTCTTAGCTCGGTCTCTGTAATCCTGAACTCTTTAAAGTTAAATGCATCAAAGCTTTAAATATCAGATATTAAAAGAATAAGAACCATCCTTTAGGAAGTTTACACTTCCTAAAGGATGGTTCTTATCAACAGAATATTTATTGACATCCTCCCACCGCTAAGGTCTCATAACTGCTCGCTGAAAACGGGCTGCAAAAAAACAATTTGCAAATCAAACAACAAGAACCAGTTTTCCTAGAAAATTTCCTGACTCCATGATCTGGTGCGCCTTCGCCGCATCTTCTAATGGTATTTCTTTAAATACTTGAGGATGGAACGTTTTACCCATTAACGGCCACACCTGCTGAAAAATATCGGCAGTCAATTCGGATTTAAAATGAATATCTCGGGCACGGAGTGTGCTCCCGGTAATTAGCAAACGTTTCTGCATAACCTTAAGAATATCGAAAGGAACTTTTGTCCCTGCGATGGCATTAATATACACCAAGCGTCCATCGGGCGATAACAAATCAATATTTTTTTCAAAATAATCACCCCCAACACTGTCAAGAACAACATCAACTTGCAGGTCTTTGAGTGCCACTTCAAAATCAGTGTTTTTATAATTTATGGTAAGATCAGCACCTAATTTCTCACAATATCTACACTTTTCATCTGAGGAACAGGTGGTATATACCTGTGCTCCGAAGGCTTTGGCTAATTGGATGGCCGTGCTTCCAATTCCGCCAGCACCACCATGTATTAATATCCCCTCATTTTTGCGCAACCGCCCTCTCCGGAATACATTATCCCATACTGTGTAAATATTTTCCGGAAGTATGGCCGCCTCTGAAAAACTCAAAGCTGCAGGTACAGGAAGACAAATATCTTGATGGACAACTACCTGTGTCGCATACCCACCCCCGGGTACTAGGGCACATACGCGGTCACCTATCGCCCACTTTGTAACCTCTTTGCCCAAGGCGACAATTATTCCAGCAACCTCTAAACCTGGAATATCGGCTACTACACCAGTCGGAGCAGGGTAATTACCTTTACGCTGAAAAATATCAGGCCGATTTACGCCTGCTGCTTTTACCGCAATCAAGATCTCGCAATCATTTATTTCCGGCGTATCTCGGGCGATAAATCCCAGGACCTCAGGCCCTCCTGGTTCAGTAATTACTATGGCTTGCATTTTTAGTTGCTTTTTGGATATTTTTGTAATCGTACATTAAGTGTTAACATAAAATAGCGTCCTAACCTATTGTTTTTCGCTTCATATAGATCATTGCCGATGTACTCACTATAGGTACCCATGTTTTTATTTTGATTTAATAGATCAAATCCTTGAATCCGTAAGACTGCCGCTTTATTGTTAAGAAAAGAAAACTCCATGTATGCATTGATAATCGTTGGATTACTATTCATAAAACTACTTTCATACCCTGAATTAAACCGTTGTGACATTTCTGCACCTAGGGTAATATGATCTGATAAATATCCCTTTGTTCCAGCGCTAAATAACAAACTATGTGCCGTTACCTCCGTCTTGTATGGCCACGTATAACTAGCATGGTTTAGCAAATAATTAGTATTAAATAACGTTTCAAAATAGTCACTCCAATTATAGCGAAATTGAAGTGATTGCGAATAAATAAACTGTTTGGTTTTATTTCGTTCATCGTTCACATAGGAAAGATTATTATAAAAATCAGCGTTACCTACCAAGTCTAACTGTAGACTTTCATTAAAAATAGGTGTATTAAACAGGTAATACCATTTCAAATCATAATACCCATCTGCATTTTTAAACGTCGTTTCCTGGATTGTCGAGGTGGTGTATGCTTTTTTATCAGAAACAATTTTGTTAACGACAAAATTATAAGCAATGTTTGTTTCAAAATATTGACTACGAGTAGTAATAAATTTCCTCAAAGTAGTGCTAAGACGGTTGGAGAATTCGGCTTTTAATTCTGGATTACCAACGATAATATTTTGCGAATTACTATTGTCTCGTACCGGAATAATATGCAAAAAATTAGGCTGGTTATTCTTCCCCATATAATCAATTGCCCAATCAACTTCTTTATTTATCCGCCACTTCAAACCTGCCGTAGGCACAAGGTTTACATTACCATAGGTATAATTTAAATCTTGTCCGGGTAAATTTCCGACAAGTTTTAATGGCTGAACAGCGAATCCAATGTTTGCACGGACATTCTTATTGGGGGTATATTGGTAATTCAATCCAACCTTACTGCTATTGAAACGATAATTATAATTTACTCCCAGGGAATCCACATAATAAAAATAGCCCAGCTCTTCCGTTTTATTTTTATCCTCTACTAGCCTACTTGTGGTCATATCGGTCAATTGATAATCATAAACAAATTCAATCTTACTGTAATCAGAGAACGGTTCAACATACGAGAGCGAAGCTTTTATTCCATCAGTGCCGTTATCCTTTTGTATGAAATAGCGTTGTTCAAAATGCGAATAAACTGGCGTGTTGGTTGAGGAATCGATGGTAAGGTATCTATCCAAAACATCTTCTAGCTCATCGTTACTATTAAAATTCATCGTGACGTTACCAATTAGCTTACGCCCGGCTTTCTTAAAGGCTTTTGCGTAAACTAAATTTACATCTAAATTTGGGTTTTTCGAAAAGGAGGTATCCCGATATGTACCCCTATTGGTAATTTGATAGTTATCAATCTGGCGTTCCCGGCTGTTTCCTGTATATGTCTTATTATAAGTGAATACCGGTCTAATTTCTAGGATATCGTTATTTTTAAATTGGTGTTTAAATTCTGCCGTAAAGCGATGATAATTATCATCATTAGTAGTTTGATAAGATTCCTGGTTAGAAATCATATTTTCAATATAATTAGAGCGCAACCAGGAATTACCTTGTGTTACATTCTCTTTACGAGTAAAACTATAACTCCCATTGAATTGTGTATTCTTTGCAATATTATCAGAGAAGTTAAATCCAAGTGACTTGATATTATTCAAACCATCAGTTGGATCTACAAAATCTGTTGCATCAAATAAAGAACGATCGCGATCGCCTACACCATTTGGAGAACCAAAAGAGAAGAGGCTTGTATTGGTATTGTTTACCGAGCCTACTATGGAGAATTCCTGTCCATCATCAAATCGGTTGACACCGATACTTCCTATAAACCGGTCACTCGTTCCCCCTCCTGCGGTAATTTGTCCGAAAGAAATCCGCTTACGATCCTCCTTTAAAACAATATTTAGAACCTTTTCAGGTTCTTCGGTTTTCATTCCATTGTTCGTCGCATTTTCACCATATGAATTAATGACTTGCAATTGGGAAATAAAATCAGCAGGCAAATTTCGCGTTGCTGTCAATACATCGCCTCCAAAAAATTTCTTTCCATCTACACGGACCGAAGAAATAGGTTTTCCTTGCGCATAGACCGTCCCGTCGCGGGACACTTGTATACCTGGAAGTTGTTTTAAAGCTTCCTCAAGTAGTGAATTAACCCGGAAAGTAAAAGCGTCCATATTATATTGAACCGTATCCGTAGAATACGTAACAGGAACGGTCTTGACAACATATATACCTTCTATTAATGAAGATTGCGGAGTGAGTACCACATTGGGGACCATATAGAAACCTGTTCTTGCTTCAGCCGGCAATTGTTTGTTAATAATCTGATAACCCAACATGCTATAGGAGATTTGAATATCCTTCCCTTTAATAGCCTGAAATTCGTAGTAACCCGCACTTGAGGTACTTGTAACAAGCGTATCAAATTCACTGGTCAAGCGAACGGTAACACCATCCATCCGAACACTTGCTGTATCAATTACGTAACCTTGTATTTGCCGATTTGCGGTCTGAGCTCGAAGCTCAGACACGCCAAGGACATGGATACAAATCAAAGCAACAATGAAAATAAAATACCTTAGATACTCCACAAAAATTGTTTTCACCCGTTTGAGATCAATATACGAAAAAATTGAGTTTTGCTACGCCTTTATTAAAGAACGTTAGAACTTTATTTTTTGTATAAAAAAAAGGGTCGCTTCAATGAAACAACCCTCTATATGACCTAATATGATATTTAATTATTCACCGTCAAAAGTAACTTTGACTAAGTGTTTATCAATTTCCCAACGACCAGTTCCATCTTCTCCGATTACATCAAATAATTCTAGGATCCGACGTGCTACATATTCTTCTTCAACTTGTTCTTCTAAGAACCATTGTAAAAAGTTAAACGTCACGTAATCTTTCGATTTCATACATTTGTCAGCAATATTGTTAAATTGCTCCGTAACAAACATTTCCTGCTCTAAAGCCTGTTCAAAAACACCGCGAAAAGATTCAAAATCGACGGGAATATTAGTAATCTCTGGAGAAACAGCACGTCCTCCACGATTATTGATGAAATTGAAAATTTTCAACATATGGCCACGTTCTTCGTCCGCTTGTTTTGAAAAGAAAGTAGCAGCGTTATCTAATCCCTGATCATCACACCACGAAGACATCGCTAAATAAAGTGCTGAAGAATGTGCTTCCACCTTAACCTGTGCATTTAATATATTTTCAATATCCTCGTTTAGGGATGTTTTCAATTTTAATAAGTCTTTCATATTATCTTTATCCTTTAAGATTCTACAATATTAACAATGCTATTCCCACATTGTTTGATACAAAAGTACATCAATAAAGGTCTAAATGAATGAAAAAAATGCAATACGAATTCAGTCTAAATTAGGAAATGTGCGACTTAAGCTATTTATAATCAGTACAATTAAACAGAAGCTTGAACAAGATATACACCTTCTCTCCGTAGTATCTTTTTTATATCACTATTGAGCTCAATCATGAATTTCGCTCCAGATAAGATTTCACGCAAATTCAGGATATCCTGAACAGACAAAATAAAACAACGGTCGGTGCGATGCGGCATAATTACCTCAAAATCAGATGTCCGCGAGAGATCGTTAATCATTGCATCGATATCGATACGATCGATACATTTTTTGAAATGGAAAAAATCGGAAATACGAAAAGCGGTAGTTGAGCCCTGAAACTCTAACCAATAACAATTTTTACGACTACATTGATAAACCGCACCGCTTTCAGTGTGGAAAACCTTCTCAACATTTGCTAATGGACAAACAATCATCTTTCCGATCTAATTATGCAACAAAGCTATCGATTATTAAGATTTAATCCAAATAAAAAAGCTGATTTTTCAATCAGCTTTTTTATTCTAAAATATCAAAAAATTATACTTCTTCCTGCGCACCACTTAATAATTCTTTATGGTTACTTAAATTCGTTCTGGTTTTGGTTTTGTGTTTATTAATTTGTCTTCTTAATGATTCAACGGCTATATCTGTTCCTTCCTCAAAAGTTTTTGCCTGCGCTTTGGCGAATAATTGGTTCCCTGGAATATTTATCTTAATCTCCACAACCTTATTGGTTTCATCATCCACATTTTCCAATCGCAAATAACAGACACCTTCGATGATATTATCCAAAAACTGTTCTAATTTTGCAGTTTTCTTTTTGATAAATGTTACCAATTTTTGATCTGCGTCAAACTTAATCGATTGCACAATAATATTCATTTTACCTCCTTTTTTTAAGCCTTTGGATGGGCTTGTTTATAAACTGTTTTCAACCTCTCAACGGAGTTGTGTGTATAGACTTGAGTAGCGGCCAATCCGGCATGACCTAATAATTCTTTAATTGCATTTAAGTCGGCACCATTATTTAACAATGTACTAGCAAAGCTATGACGCAGCACATGTGGGCTTTTCTTCTTTTGCGATGTTATTTGTGCCAAATAGTACTGAACGATCCTATATATCATTTTTGGATACGCTTGCTTTCCTACGTTGGTAACGATTAAGTAAGAGGAATTGTTTTTAAATTCCTGGGTATATTTGAGTTTTAAATATCGCTTAATCTCTTCCATCAATGTTTGATGGATTGGGATTAATCTTTCCTTATTTCGTTTCCCAAGAACTAAAACACGCTGATTGTAGGGATCGATGTCACGTTCCTGAATATTTAATAATTCCGAAAGGCGAATTCCGGTACCAAATAGTAATTCTAATACAACGAAGTCTCGAGTCTGCTCAAAGGTATTTTGTTCTGCATGTCCCTTATCTAGTAGGTCAACCATTTTGTGTTGCTCAATGACTACAGGTAACTTTTTTGGTGTTTTGAGT
>JAALOO010001701.1_pt1 | contig 13908 bp, 10 predicted proteins | sample 7257641 | NCBI WGS metagenome assembly JAALOO01 (sample SAMN14085613, study PRJNA598686) | mite metagenome | biome: ENVO:01001000; feature: ENVO:01001002; material: ENVO:01001226; isolation source: single female mite from University of Michigan culture on fish food culture... ... | reverse complement strand
TCTCTCTCAGAGGACGTCGGCAAGATTGATACCAAGGGAGGCCGATTGTGAATGCTGCACAGTGTCTGCAGCGTTTTTTGTACTGTAGCACTACAGTTTTTCGACAGCGCCAAGATTTATTATTTTGGTGACCAAAACGCCAGTGACTCTAAACATTGGCCAAGCCTTTTGTTTCGGAGAAAGTAGTCGGGAAAAGTGGTCAGTGGAATTTGCAGTCACTGTCTGCCGCCACCACTACAGAGCAGTTTGTTTTAAACACTGCAGAGAAAACTAATTTTTTAATGGCGGGCAGCGGTTTGCGGTTTCGGTTGGTTTGGTTCGATGATTCCTGAAAGCTGATGAAACTTGTTCCAGCCAGCAACTAACTTGCTCAAATTCTTTTCTTTTCTTTTTCTCCCATTTTCCTTGGTAATTGGCAGTGGAAGTGTTCGCGCAGCTGTACTACGCCAAGCAGTTTGCCCTGAGGATCGCCCTGGACGCCATGGAGACGAACAGCGTCTTTACGCTGATTAAACTGGCCTACTACCTACGCGGACTGGTGCGCACCTACAAGTAAGTGAAAGGGAAGTGAAGGGGGAAAGTGGTGAAAATGGTGAAAGGTCGGAAAAAGTACAGCAACAGCGGCAGCAGCAACATCAAGCACTTCTGCTGTAGACATGGGCAAAAGTTGAGGACGAGTGCTGCTGCTGGTGGTAATTGGGCAAAAAAGTAGTAGTCCACAAATAGGGAAAAAGGGAAAAAGAGTGTGGATTCTCTCGATTCAGTGTATAAACACAGTGTATTTCCCATCTTTCCCTATCTTTGCCCAGTGTTTGCATTTGACAGCACTGTTCACTATGTCGCCGCATCTAATTGTGATTGACTGCGAGTGTGTGGTGTGTGGTGTGTGTGTGCATAAGAAAGACCCAACCTCATCATTAGGTGATTCTCCCGCAGCATCTGTAGCTGTGAGCTATGTAAATGAGGTGGTGATGGTGGTGATGGCGGTAGGCCAATCACTCGACCGCATCCCGTTTCAACCCTGATGGAAAGAGAGAGGACATCATTTGCATCTTCTTCCTCTTTTTCTGCTCACTAATTTGCCCAATATTATTCTTTGCCCTTGCTCTCCAATCAACCCAATCACCAGCGAGGTCTGGCAGATCAAGAAGAAGCGCACCGCCTGGGAGAGCGAGGAGGCACGGATGTACTTCTACGCGCACGCCCGCTTCGCCAACGGCATCATCAACCTAGTGATCAGCCACACGCCGCCCAAGTTTCTCCGCATCATGAACTTCCTCGGCTACCAGGGCACCGAGTCGGTGGGGCTGAACGAGCTGAACAGGGTCGCCTTTGAGATGCCGGCCGGTTTCACCAGCAAAATGTCGCAGCTGCTGCTGATCTACTACTGGGTCTACGCGAAACCGCACGGCGAGAACATTCCCGACGACCTGTCGCTTTGTAAGCAGCTCGTTGAGGCGGAATTGAAGCTCTTTCCCCAGGTAAAAACTAAAAGTTTCAAAGTTTCTTGATTTAATGTTTAAAATTTGTCCATTTCAGAGCATGCTGTACGGCCTAGCGAAGGCGAAGATTGCCCAAATTAACGGCAACTTTGACGAGGCGATAGTGACGCTGAACGGGCTACTGAAGGCGCCCCACCTCAAGTCCGCCTACAAGGCCTTCTACTTTGAGCTGATCTGGTGCCATGCGGTCAATCTCGACTGGGACGCCTGCATCGAGTGCTCGGAGCGGATTCGCTCCAGTAAGCACTCCCCGGTGTGCACCGCCTTCCTCAGCGCCGTCTTCCGCTACGTGAAGGGCGTGGAAAGTGGTGACCAGGCGATGCTCGACCAGGCGACCAAGGAATTTGAGTAAGTGAGATTCGGTTGTTGCTTTCTAATTAGAGCACTGTTGTCGTGTCGTGTCCGTTGTGCCCACCAAGGCACCTACAATTTTGCTTCTTATCCTTATTCTTTTCTCCTTTTCCTTCACTTCAGTGATGCGTGCTTTTGCTTTTGCCTAATTTTTCTTTTCTTAAATCTCTTTTTTTCAGAGCACCTAGACAACCTAGGCAGAGATGAAAAATGCGGCAATGCTTTTTTGTCGTCCTCTTCTTCCTTTTTGCTTTTTACGCTCGCTGATTAAGGCAGATTATTTTGCAGTTTAGGTGTGCTTGTTTAGAGTGCTGTTTTTAAGGTTTTGTCTCCTTTCATTCTTTTTTTACAATTTTGTTTCATTACGTTTTTTCTAATTGAAAATTAATATTAGAAAATTCATAGGTAAAAGAAAAGTAGAAAAAGGAAAAGAAGGACATCTGCACATTCTCCCGTGCTCGCAAACGTGCTTGCTTTTTAATCTTCTTTTGTCTTTGCTTTGCTCTGAAGTAATAGTTGTCCCTAAAAGGAAGATTCAATTAAAAGAATACCAGCAAAAAAACTTGTTTTATTTGAAAATGCCCGAAAAATTGCATACAAGCGCAAATTTTTAAGAGTTTGAGGTCATACTGTCATCATCAGCTGCGTGTAGTGCAGATGCACTTAAGTAGTTTACGCTTTGATGATGAGTTTTTAAAAAGAAAAAGGGAGAGGGGGCGAAATGAATGAATGGTCTTTCTTGATGACCAGACAAACAGACAGCGCATTGCACTGCAACTTGCACCAGACCGGAAGCTGACCATTATTGTTATTAATTTTTATTTATTACCAAACTGTGTCCAAGCGGCCGGCAAGAGCGGAAAAAGTTTGCCTTTTTTTCGCTTGTGTGTATTTGAATCAGCGTTGAGGCACACACAGACACAGACACTTTCTGTTCCCCAATTCCCCAATTGCACAATCAGTTTTACTAACCCAAAAAAGTGCTGCTGATGCTGATGATGCTGCTAAAACATGGAAAGTCTCTGTGTTTGGTTAGAATCTTGTACCATTTGCTGGCACTGGACACTGAAGTGGGCTTTTGCTTCACTTGGTTCGCTTCCGCTTCTCTGTTTGACTGTTGTTGGTCGGCACTTTGGTCAGTCCCTTTTGCGCTCTTTCTCTTTCCCTTTTGCCCGGTTTCAGCACACCATTAGTCTTCTTTAAAATGTGTGTGTGTGTGTGTGTTTTATTTAGCCCAGTTTTCTCCCTCCCTCGTTTGGCCGCAACAACTTTTACTTTTTGTGCTGTTTTTAACTATCATCACTACTATTTCTTCTACTACTACTTTATACATTGTTATTATATTAATGAGAGTCTTTGCAGTCAGAGGCGCTGAAACTGGAGCTGAAGAAACTGGCAGCAGCTATTAGCAGGCTTTTAGTTAAATCATCATTTGCTGAAGTTGGTACTCTAGTTGTTAGCTGCTTCTGCCATGATTGGCCAGTGTCTTTTACGGAATTTCATTCTTTTCTGTCTCTGCATCGTTTTTGCCTGCGCCTCATCTTGCTGTTCTAATTTCAAATTGTGTTTAACTTTAACTAACTAACTTTTGCTTTCCGGTCTCTTACTTCTCAGAATCATTCCCAGCCTGCGCATTCGCCATTTTGGCAAGACGATGACCACGGAGAAGGCAGCCCTCACCACCTCCATACTGTACTTTAAGAAGGGCAAAAAGTTGGTCCTTCCGGTGATGGTAATAAAATAGTAGTTTTAGTAACTGACCTTATATCATTTTTATAACGCATCTTTCTTACAATTCTAAGGCAATGCTCTACACGGGCAACTATCTCATGTTCATTCGCTCTGAGGAGATGCTGGCAAAACTGGAGAAAAGAGTCGAGAGCCAGGTGACACTCTACTCGGTCGACTATGGTAAAAAAATTGTAAAGAATTACAGCTTTATAATTACTCAAAACCCTTTCCTTTTAAAATTACCTCATCAGAATCCGAAACTGCCTGTTTGGACGACTACCTGGTGGCCATCTTCTACAAGGCCGTTCTGCTGCGACTGAGGAAGAAGTACGCCGAGGCGGTGGAGTGCCATGAGATTATCTTTAAAGAGTAGGTGGAAATGCTTTTTGCAAAATTTTTGATTGAGTTGAGATTGCACACTTCACTAATATTATCATATTGAGTAGACTTTTATATATTTTTTGCACTTTTGGGTAGTGTCATGGGCGAGGAGAACTAAAAAACTAAAATCAAAATTTAACCGCCAAATAGAGAAAAAAGGCCAGTGCTGTCTGAAGAATAGGAAATAGGAAAAAGGAAGAATTATAATGGCAAGTTTTGACTGCTTCTTCGGATGAAGAAGATGAATTGCCTTTTCATCTTCTTTCCTATTTTTATTTTTTAGTTTCTAGAAAAGTGTATGAACATTACTGATCGCTGCTGATGCGATGTTTCTGTGGTCGTTTTATTCTTGTTTTTTATTTTCATTTTTATGTTTTAACCAAAAAACGCAAACTCAAACCTAGACTTCAAACAGTAAAACAAGAAAGAAAAAGTAATACTAATGCATTAGACAATAGTTGGTTACTACTGAATCACCATCACTATATACTTTTTGACCATTATTTTGTTTTGTTTTTATGTTATTACTACTGTTTTGTAAACAATTGTAATGTGTGCATTTGTGTGTGTGCATTCGTATTGACATCCCCTGATCTGTCTTGCCTACTTTCGCAAAGGCTGAATGCACTAAATGTCCAAAATGGTATTCAAAAAGCAGCACTACTATTCACTGCAATTATATTGTTACGCAGGGATGAAGATAAAGAGAGAGAGAAAGAGAAAATAAAAAAGACATAATCTAATAATAATGCAAACGACCGTAAAAATAACGGTAGCCCAAGTAGTGGTGCCCAAGTCCGGGGCAGACCTTTTGGCAGCCATCACAATTCAAGGTTTATTTGGTTTGTCTTCCTACCAGAACGCAAAAATACGGTTTTAGTCCTCTCTATTATTATTGTGTGTTTGCGTGACCGTGCTTTTGAATTTTTTAAATGTTTTTAATGTTGGTCGGTGTTTGTGCACCAAATCTGAGTTTTAAACATCTATATGCTAAATCTGTTCAAAATTTCTCTTCTAAATCCCTTCCCCAAAAACACACACAATTGCAGAAAATCACGCATTGAGCTGGAGCAGTCCATCCTGCCGATGTCCACAATGGAGCTCGGCCTGATCGAGATTGAGAAGGGCAACTTTGAGGAGGCGAAGGCGCTGCTGGAGAGCGCCGAGAAGGACTTTAGCGGCTACCTGGCGGAGAACTTTGTCCACCTGAAGGTGTACGCCGCCTACCGTCGAATGGGCCACAACACCGACAAACAGCAGGAGGATAAGGAGAGGTGTAAGTGGGAAAATATTGAAAAAAGAAACTTAACAATGATAAAAAACCTTAATCAAATGTTCGTTTTTTGCAGTAAACAAGCACATCCTCAACTGGCTCAAGTACCACGAGATTGACCTAAAGTCGTACCGAGAGATTATCTCTACCACTACAAAGTAAAGCGAGTGGAAAAATTGAAATAGAAAACAATCGAAAACGAAAACAATGATTGCTTGGAATGCTTAATAATTTTGCATTTAGCGTTGGTCACTCATCAATTGCTGTTGCTGCCTTTTCTTTTACTGAAAATGTTTGTTTATGTGTTTGTACTTGGTTATGCTGTTGAACATCAGTGCCTATTTATTGCTTTGAATATTTAGTAAACTGTTTTAATTAATTTTAGTTGCTTAAAACTGTTGTAATTATTGTGGCCTTTCTTGGTGATGATGTTGTTGTTGTTGGATTACACTTCATCTGTTTCTATTCTTTTTGAGCAACTTTCTTATTTTTACCTTTTGTTGTCCTAATAAATGATTTACAAATTAAAATATTTTTTATTAAAACTAAAAATAGTTAAATTGGAATCTTCTAGGTTAGTGCACATGGAAGCGGTGTTTGTTGGCCTAATTCAGAAGAACATTTGTAATTTTTAACAACAATCTTCAATTGATTTTTGCTATTTGTAGTGGTTTAATCAATAAGTTTTTTAGCAAGAAATACCTTAGTAAGTCATCTGAGCTTCTTGTACTTTGAAGTTATTTTTAAAAAGTCGATAAGTTTTGACCTGTCAACAAATGGTTGGTACCGTTATGTACTCGTCACTCCTAGAGACGACCAGTGAAGTTATTGTTGTAATTGATTCTGATGATTGTGCACAACAAAACGGTTTCAATTTTGTTGTTACAAAAGGAAGTTGTTGTGGCAGTTGATTAGCCATTGCTGAACTAAAACAAGTTTATTGCAACTTTAAAGTTGTTATTTAAACAGGCATTAAAATGTTATCTACTTTAAAGGACAGAACTTCAACGGAAGAAAAGCTTTCTATCAGTCAATCAAAAACAACTAATACACTTTCAACAACTGAACATGATCGAATGAAATTTAACCAAACAAATGACTTTTTCAAACACAAATGTCCGTGGAACGGGTGTAGAAAAACTTTTCCATTTTACTCTTTATTGCAAACTCATTACAGGACGCACAGCAAATTTAAAATCTACACCTGCTCATATCCGTCTTGTAATCAACCTAAGTTTACTCTAAAAGGAAATGCTGTTTATCATATTTGCAACTACCATCAAAAGTCTAGAGAAGAGGCAATGAAGTACGTTAAAGTAGATGAGAAAAAACTAGAGCAAGAAAAGCTGGAGCTGCTGGGCATTGTAAAACCAGAAAGCCAAAAATATTTTGGACTACTTCTGCCACGTTTTCATACCATCAAACGAGATTCTATCACTGGAAAGTTTGAATGTCCATTTGGTGGATGCGAGGTAAAACAACGGAGTAAGGATAACCTAAAGAAGCACTATCGAGCTCACGGAAACGACAACTATAAGCCCTATCAATGCATCTTCGATCCTGCGTCTTGTCAGTATTCCTGTAAACAAATTGGAAACGCCTACAAACACATTCGGGCAGTGCACCTGACTTCGCAGCAGATTTCCTCTAACTCCAATGCTAACCATGTTAAATGTTCTGCGTTTATACAAACTTCAACTGACCTTCTGAAGATAGAGAATGCTCTCTTCGATAATGCAAAAATTGTGCAAAACGGTGCTCAAAAGAGAGAGCCTCCTCGTCCTTTTGCCTGCCCATTTGTTCACTGCTCAAAGCGGTTTTCTCTATCTGGCCAAGTTTTCAGCCACTATCTAACTCACAAAAAGTCAAAACCTTATAAGTGCTCCTATCCTAGCTGCAACTATGCTTCGGAGTTTAAGGGAAATATTCTCAATCATATTTATCTGATTCACTTCAAAATTCACTGGAAAACGATTTCGGACATTAGGGCTGAGCATAAAAAAGCCGCCAAACAGTATGTGGAAGTATTGGAGGATTTACTTCTGCAAGAGAAGGCTAACTACAGTTCAATGATCCGAGATGTCCGTCGAGAAAAGAATCACAACAACATCAGACGTCAAAACGGTACCTCACTTCTGGAGACTTCTTTTGGTTACGAAACTCCTGAATGCAAATTTGATCCTCATAAAGTTATCAAAATTGAATTAGATTAAAACCTCTTAAATGTTTAAAAACAGTACTTTTAGTTGAAATTTGTTGTAGCAGCATTTACCTGTAATTATTGTCAATAAAGATGCATTTGATCAGTGAATCGTTTCATTTATTCTCTCTCTAATCTCGAGAAAACCGAATTTGTGCTACAGAATCCAGCCCCTGCTGCCACCTCGTGGTCTGCACCAGCACTTCTGTTGCTCATTTTGCTCTGCTAGCAGAAAATCGGCACACGATTTGGGCGCTTTTCAACTCTGACCTCTTTTCTATGACACGGCCGTTAACACGTGCAAATGCGCCCATTCGTAGGCCTTCTTTTCACTTCCAAATCTTCACTGATCTCACACTGTCAACAAACGAGCTGGCTCAGTCACGAGAGCAGACCCGAGAGGCTCCTTGAGAGGCCTAGAACACCGAGCACTTTCTCAACGGTCAAGAACAACAACAACTTTGTAAGCCCTTGCCAAACACACGCACTGTCATTCATCATCTGTAAAGCTGTTAAGTTTTGAAACAGTCAAAACAATGCCACCGGTCACCGAAACAGAAGAAGCAGAAGAAGGTTCTCCCTCCGAGAATGAACCCTCTGCGGCTAACCAAGCCTGCCCTGTCACTCCCTTCAAACTGCCTGAAACTACCGATGATCTCCTTGAAGACCACTGTGCCACTGGGCTGCCCTCCTCTCTGCCCTCCTTCTCAGTGATCCGCCAGAGCGCCTCTACCGGTCTGCTGAGCTGTCCAATTACCGGCGGAGGCTGCACCAAGGAGTTCACCCACCTGGACCAGCTGAAGGCGCACTACCGAACTGCGCATTGCGGCAACAATTACCGCCCCTTCCGCTGCGTCTTTGACCTTTCCACCTGTCGTTTTGCCGCCCACCTGGAGTCCACCCTTGAGGAGCACATCTGTACGGTACACTTCTCCACCTCAGCGGAGAGCTGCATTGAAAGTGGTCAAGAGTGGACTGCCTTTATGCAGACTCGCACTGACCTCCTCGCCCAGGAAGAGGCCCTCTTTAACGGCGCAAAGGTGGAGATGTACGGCCTACGGTGTCCACCACCACTGACCACGCCGCCCGATAACGAAGCCCTCAAAGCCTCAAAGCCGGTCCGCTTCGTCTGCCCACTTTGCTCCAAGCGATTCACCAAACAGCACGACTTTCGCCTTCACAACCGAACTCATCACGCCCGGACAAAGCCCTTTCGTTGTACCCTTTCCGGTTGTGGCCACCAGGCGTCGACGAGGCAGCGCGTTCGCGGACACGTCCTCGCCGCCCACCTCAATGTTCCCTGGCGGAACCAGAAGGCCCTGAGCGAGGAGCAGAAGGCGGCGGCTAACCAGTTTGTGGCGCTGGAAGAGGAGGTGCTGCAGCAGGAGGCGCCGGACATTGCCATGGCCTCAGTAGTCCATTTACCTGAGCAAGTGAATCACTCGGTAAGCAATTCAAGTGCTCTTGCATCATCATCAGCTGCAACAGCACCAGCAACTTCTTTCGAAGTTCATCATTTCGGCCCCACCATTACTTCCGCTCCCGCACCACTGCTGCCCTTCACCACCATCCCCCTGAACCCTGCCACCGGCCAGCTGAAGTGTCCCATCGTCCGCGTCTGCAGCAAAGAGTTTCCGGACATGGCGGAGCTGCAGGCGCACTACCGAGTCCATTGCGGCAACGGCTACCGGCCCTTCCGGTGCATCTTTGATCCGGCCAGCTGTCGCTTTGCCGCCAACAGTCCGGCCGCCGTGGAGCAGCACATTCGGTCGGTGCACTTCTTTGGACGCAGTGGTGGACTTACCGATGGCGCCGGTCAGACGTTGCAGTGGTCCACCTTTATGCACAGCCGGGCTGACTGGCTGGCCCAGGAGGAGGCCCTCTTCAACAGGGCAAAGATTGAGATTGAGAGTGAGACTGAGCACCTGGCACCGACCAGCACGTCGACCACGTCCGAAGTGATCTCCTCCTCTGAAGTGGACGAAATCGACCCGGGAAAGTTCGTCTGTCCCGTCTGCCTGAAGCGGTACATGGAGATGGACGACCTGCGCCACCACCATCGCGCCCACTCGGGCTCCAAGCCGTACCGGTGTTTGCTGCCCGGCTGCGGCCAGAGGGCCTCCTCGCGGATGCGAGTTCGCAGTCACGTCCTCGCCGCGCACTTCAACGTTCCCTGGCGCCAGCAGAAGCACCTGACCGCAGAGCAGAAGGACGAGGCGACGCAGTATGTGGAGGAGTTGGGGGAGGAGCTGCGGCAGGAGGAGGCGGCATTGCTGGCAGCCATCGCACGAATGAAGACAAATAATGGGTCGATAAATGAGGGCAGCTGCAGCAGGCAAAACTGCCAACAGTCAACGACCAGTAGTGCTGCAGTTATAACTGATTTCAAAGATTATGTGCTGCCCTGTGAGGTGGACCCTTTAGATGTCATTGTCAAAGTGGAGTTTGAATGAAAGATTTTAAAGATTAGGAGATTTTTGGCATTTTTTGGTGTGCTGTTTTCATAAATTGTACTGATTTAGTTCTTGGCCAGCAGAAGCCGCCACACACTTTGGTAAGCTTTTTTGGGTAAGCTTTTTCAAACAAACTAACGCGTTGTTTTTTAAGTTTCAGAGTTTCACCAAAACAACACTGCTAATACTGACCAAAATGGATTTCTGGGAAGGCAAGCAACAAGTGGTTGACTGGGAGAAAGTATTTTCCCGTTAGTGATTGTCGTGAGTATCAGACGCCTGCTATACTTTTTGCCCACTTTTCTGCTCAAATCATCTCTTTAGTCAATTGTTCCGTCCGATTGTCATGTCATCATCTTTCAATGGAGATGGAGATGATGATGATGAAGATGTACATCCGATCGACATTTGACGTTTTGTGCGTGAGTGTGTACCTGAGTTCAGTTTGGATCACGTATTTCTGTTCACTTTTTTCTGCTCCATTGTGTTGTCCAGTGTGCTGACTTATTTGGTTACCACCAGGAGTTTCCTCTGGATGGCCAGAAGATGGGTGAGGGGATGAACAGCAATTTATAATGGGCGATAAATTAGCATGAAAATCGGCGGGCAAACAGATCTGATACAGTCTCTAAGATGCTGACCAACCTTCTTTCTTATGAAACAGTCTTTTTTGTACCTCAACTAAACTCAACATTTTTCTCCAACTCGTGAGTGATCTTCACGGACTGGCCTACTCAAACTAATGCTGAGCAGCTCTCCATTGTCTGTGGTTGTTTGTGCTCGTTTTCCGCCGCCGTGCCGTGTCGTAATCAATTTGTTTTAGTTGTTCAGCATTTGCGGAGGCTTTTTCCTTTTACAGAGTGTTGCACCTACTCTACCTCCATCACCTTCTCCATCACCACCCTTTCAATTGATCGACACCGATCGATCGATATTGATTAGAGCAGAACAGCTGAGACGAGGCGCAGTGGCAGTATTAATTAGACCGGTGAACGGGCATGCGAGCATTGTCCATTGTGAGAAGGATGGATGGAATGTAAAGAAAAGAGGAGTTAATTAGCAAGAAAAAAGGGCCGCTGGTAAAACCAGAACAGAGGGCAAGGCTCCTAGTTTTGTATGTTTTAAATATAAACCCTAACTGCATTTTTGTTACAACGGATTCCTGGTAAAGAGTTTGTCGGCTATAGGGAAACTAGTGCTCAGACTTAGGCAGTACATGTCAGGACTTCCATTTCTGGTCTCAATGTTAAAACCAAAGCAAACCGCTACCAAACAGGCAGTGATCATCACCATCGTCAGCACCAACAACTGAGAAAGTTGACTGTCAGGCGAGCAATCAGTCTTCTTCTTTTCCGAGCTCATCATCAGCTGCAGACGCAACTGCTCTTTCAGCTGCTCCACTTCAGCATCATTTTCTGAACTAGCAGCCACCACTTCTTCATCAGTGTTCGCTTGATGCAGGCGAAGGACGTCCTCTTGAAGAGCCTTGCAGGCGGCATTTGACTCGAGCAGACGCTCCGTCAGCAGAATGTTCTCTGTTTCCGATGTCAGCAGGCGGCTGTTCAGCGCTTCGAGCGCCTCCACCAGTGACTTGGTCACCGAAAAGAGATCTGTGTGTGTGTTTTTAAAAAAGACATGTAAAAGACATTTTAAAGTTTGACCAAAGTTGTTGTTTTACCTTCGCGAGACATCTCCATGCTCATTAGAGTTTTGTCCATGTCCTCTAGCACCTTCTTGCCATTTGAAGTGGTAGTAGAAGTAGCAGCCTTGGTAGCCTTGGCCTTCAATCGGTCACCACGTCGAGCGGGCTTTTTGATGTGAGGTTTAGTCATTGTAAAAGGATAACGGATAAAACAGCATCAGACACGACAAAAAATGAATCATCACATCTAATGCAACTGAAAAATATCGTCCTGTTCTAAAACACGACAGCACAACCACTTTTTTCACAGTGCCACGTTTTTTACCAAAAGAACACTTAGTCTCGGCAACCAAAAAAAATGTTCCTTACACATGAAGAATAAGAAAATTCAGCTTGGGAATATAGCCTGAAAACCGCATTAGAATGTATCTTTATTTGTTCATTTATTGCAGAGTCCAAAATGTTAGTGCCGACAATGAGAAAGAGAAAGAAACGTTACTTTTTTAGAGATAAAAAGAAAGATATTTTGTGCTACTCTCACAAAAAAAGAATAAAATAGTGATAAAAGAAAAAAAGGGAGAGAAAGCACTCTCTCAGTCACGGCAGGTCCCCCTTTGCTTTCTGCTAGAAAAAAACGTAGATTTTGCCCACTTTACTTTACGGTTGATTAGTGAAAGGCTGATGATGATAATTTGATTTGATTTGATTTGATGGCCAACTGCAGAGACAGCAGTAGCAGCGGCAGCAAATGCACTTCTCCTCCACTGTCCACTGTGAATGTCAATATTTATATCTCCTGCCGGTCATTCACGGTTACCACCACCACCACCACCGCTGTTGCTTTGATCACTACTCTTTTTGTTGGCACAGGAACCGGCGTCCAACAAGAGAGAAAGAGAAAGAGGCGTCGATGCAGCAGCAGCAGACAATGTGCATGCACCGACAGATTGTCCGTCTGTGACTGTCCGACTGTGTGTCCGTCTGTGTCGTTTGCCTTTGATTTGCAGAAGTAATCGCACCGATTGGCACTGTTTTGCGTGCCTCGCCGTCTGTCTGTCTCTGTCTCTGTGCTATTTTCGTTTGGCACCGGCGACGACGACGACGGTGTTTGCATTTTGCTGAGTTTCTTCGCATATTTACCAGTCTTCAATCGATTGAAGCACTGACTGCACTGCGGCTGCTGCTGTTGCTGGCCAGTGGCCACACAACTCTTTTTTCTTCATTCTTTCTTTTCTGTTCTTCCCCTCGGTTGTCATCAAAGACGGTTGTCGCCAGGGTTGATTAAAGGTGAATGAAAGAGACTGGATGTAGGAAAAAGGTGGAGAGGGGGAATACAAATAATATAAATAAGTTAATACACTAAATCGGTGAATTTGATTGACTGCTGCGAATTGGGAATTGCTGCAGAAAAAAAGAGGAAAAGGAGGGGACGGAATTGCCTCTGTTGCCATTGCCAGCTGGCACAGAGGTCAGTGTGTTAGCAGAAGTGTCGGTGCGTATGTTCTTTAGAAAAAACACTAAAGCTGTCATAATCAACAAAAATTGGCTCAATTTCAAAGCCGATGATAGGCGATCAATATTTTTTTCTCTCCTATTACTACTAGTGCGCCTCAGGGCTGCTTTCAAAACGACCCAAAACTGTTATTAGTGCCATGCCGCCAAAAAATGTGGGACAAAGAAGTGATTTCACTTCTGCTACTGCTCACGCTCTGTAATCAGATTCACTAGTGTTATCAGGTAAATGGTTGATGCCGCTGCCGCAACTGTCTTTCTTTCTTTGTTCACACCCTGCCCACTACTTGACTTTACTTTCATTGGCCAATCTTCTTCTGTCAAGAGCATCCATTTTTGTTGTTGATTGCCGCCGCCGCCGCCGCCGCCGCCGCCGCCAAGCACAACCAAGTTCTTTTCATTGATCGACATGCGCCTGTGCATTGTCATTTTGCTTTCAGAAATGCTGCTGTTGCCTCTTCTTCAATTTTCTCCAAAGAAGAAGAAGAAGACAGTAAAAGTCGCTGTTGTTGCTGTCTCTGAATTGTGCTTTGTAGCATCGGCGCCGGCATCGGCGGTGACTGCTTATTACCAAACAGCAGACTGTCCTACACTCTGTCTACAGTCTACCTGTTGTGTTTGATGATGGGTCACTCTTTATTGAGTTATTACCATTACCTCTATTACTATTATTCAAAGTTTGACAGCACCACCACCAACTTTAGCAGCAATACTTGGAAGTAAAGATGATGCTGCTGTTGTTGCTGCTGCAGCTGAGATGGTCGCAGAGCAGGAGCAAAACGACGACGACGAAGCAGGATGCTCGTCGCTGAGCATTTCGGCGCCGATTTGACGGTGTGACCTCCGTTGCCTCTCTCTCTCTC
>JAALOO010001700.1_pt1 | contig 13911 bp, 6 predicted proteins | sample 7257641 | NCBI WGS metagenome assembly JAALOO01 (sample SAMN14085613, study PRJNA598686) | mite metagenome | biome: ENVO:01001000; feature: ENVO:01001002; material: ENVO:01001226; isolation source: single female mite from University of Michigan culture on fish food culture... ... | reverse complement strand
TGAGTTGTGCCACTGCCTGGCTATTTCCACATTGTAACACTGCTTTAAGAGTCCCGAAAATTATTTCAAAATAACGGAACACAAGGACACTTTTTTGGAGACAGCATACAATTTTATTTCCTATGAAAAGCTTTGAAAAGTCGAGGCATATCGCAGGTGATGCAACGTCGAATGTAATGACCACCGGCCACTTCACCATCAGGTAAACCAAAGAGATCCCAAAAGGAGAAGTGAGGCACCTTCTTCGTCGGCCCTCGGTAGGGCGTCCACGGGGTGACATATTCACCTGAATCGCCAACTATGGGCTCTACTAGGAGGCACAGTACCATCAGGCAAAGTGTGAACATCTGTTTGGAAAAAGTACATTATTACGCTTAGTGACCTTCACTTTCAATCGTGATCTTCCTCTTGCCTTTGGTGAAATGGCGATCATGTTTTTGGGCTGAATGTATACGAGAAAAGCGCAATGAAGCCAAGTAAAGCGAACGATTGATGAAAAGTGACTCCTGTCCGACTCAGGCTGACTGGTTCGCGTGAATGTCTCCACAAGAAGCAGTGGTCAGTCAGATGAGGACAGGTTCATCGCAAGCCCATCGCCAAAAAAGTAGGCCAAACTGAGTGCAACTAGTTTTGCTTTATTTATAGAAATATAATATATTTACAAAAGGTGCTTTCATTTTCTATTCAACAGGTATGTTTGTGGTCTGAGGCGAAAGAGGATGCTCGGTGAAGTGTGTGTGTGAGAGTGAGAGAAAGAGAGAGTTTGCATGTGTGTGTGGTAGTGTGTTTGTCGCCAGACAACAGGTCACCAGGCACCTGACCACCGGACGTTGAAGAAGCATTGAACAGGTACGTTGCGGTTGTATGGCGCCGGGCGAATACTTGCGAATAAATATTTGGCTTGACGGATTGAAAATGTTCGTAGTCTCCTTCTGGTGAGGCTACTTCACCACTAGCCCATCAGATTTCCAAGTCCACCAAGGCCACCCAGGTCTCCCATTCCGCCGCCCAGCCCACCAAGATCACCCATTCCGCCACCGCCGCCCATGCCAAAGTCATCGCCGCCTCCCTGACCGAACCCTCCGAGTCCTCCTTGGTTGCCGCCGAAGCCTCCCTGTTGACCGCCGAGGTTGCCGAGGCCGCCGAGTAGTTGGTTTCCACCGCCGCCTCCACCGCCGCCTCCAAGCAGCTGTCCAAGACCGCCGCCTCCGAGCAGCTGGCCCAGACCACCGCCTCCTTGTTGACCACCGCCGAGAAGATTCATCAGTCCGCCGCCACCGCCGCCGTTTCCACCGCCCTGGCCCATGCCCAGGCCCCCGAACATGTCATTGCCTTGCTGGGCACTGGAGAGCACGCCAAAAAGAAGCACCGCCAGAAGCGACGAAGTTGCGAGGTTTTGCATCGTAGAAGACAAGTTCGACAAAGTCGAAGCGCACTGAAACACAAGAGGAGAAAAAGCACAAAAGAAAATCTGCTGTTGAGAAGTGACGGGGTGACAGTATCAAAGTTGGATGAAAGTGAAACTGACACTGAACTGACACCAGGCAGCTAAATTTAAATGCTCTTTTACTGGTCAGCGTCTGCTGAGACAGGAGAGATAGAGAAAAGGCGCGAATGTAATCGTTTCCCGAAGTATGCAACACGACCTCAACTCAATTTCCGCTACTTTACTGCCTGCCGATGTAATTGCTGTCGCTGCTGCTGCTGCTGCTGCTGGCTAGTGGTGACACGCCACCTCAGAGGAGAATTGCACTGCCAACAGGACTGTGGATAGGAACAATCACCGCTGAAGAGGTGGCGGTGATCAGTGTTCTGAGAGCGGTCTGGACAGCATCTACGTCATCAGCGGACCAGCAGGCAGTACAAGGCCTGCTCCAGAGCGGCTGTGAAATACAGTGCGTCGAGAGGGACGAGAAGAACGTCGCTCTTCAAGCTTCGCTGCTTCACCCGCCTCCCTGCTGGAAGAAAAGAAAGGTGCAATCAAAATTGGCTGACTCGCCACTACTTCCGACGCTGGTGGTCGCGTTGGTCCTGTTGTGTGTCTTGGTCAGACACTCAAAGACAATGCAGCAACAGGTGAGCAAGAGCACTGTAGGCACACAGCTACAGCGACACTGCCAAATTGGCCGTCGCTGACATTCTCCCAGCGACAATCTATGCAAATAGGCGCAGTGAAGGTGGCCAACGCCGAACCAACGAGAGCCAATCTGCCAAATTTGCCGCACTTCCGATATCTGTTTTTCTTCTCCACGCGTATCACTGTTGCTGCTGCACACTGCTAATCAGTGAGCAGGTATACCTAAGTGAAAACACGAGACAATCGGTGTGTTGCATCTATAAATAGCCGCTCTCTTGCAATGGTTACCAATAGCTCACACACTGGCCGATACTGTTTTTCACTCAATGCTTCGACCTTTATCCTCGGAGCACATTAGGCAAGTTTGGCTGCACATTATATAACGCACAGAGGCACACTGCGCAGTGCAAACTTTCACTCGGAGATTATACTGCTTTCCCTGCTTCTAAATGCTTCGGTGCCCTTGAGTCGATTAGACGGGCTTCCCCGGTCGGGAGGACTGTTTCAGCGCCCAAGCAGGCAACCAGCCAGCGCAGCTAAAAACTGCCAGTTGCACTTCAGCATCTCACCTTATTTGCGCCCCTACATTACGCCTGTTGTCGTTAATTAGTCAGCTGTACACCGGTGATTGAGTAATCAATTGTTTATATCCATTGTCGGCGGTTGTTGTTCTTGCTGAACAGCCTTTCCACTTGCTGTTTAGCGATTTTGTGAAATTGTTCTTTTCTGCGGTGTTCGAACAAAGAATTGATTGACTGGGTGGACAAATCTGACGGCAAAGTCAGTTCCTGGTGATTGCGAATCTGAACTTTTGCCACAACGGTATTGCAAAAGTAAATTAATGATTCTTTTTAAAAAATCGCATTTGTCATTCAATCATTTCAAAAATGCAATGTAAATTCCGCTCTCACGATCAAGTTTTAGCAGAATTTCAAATGGTACGTCTTCTGCGAATGGGCCAGTAAAGTTAACACATTTTTTCTGTCGGCGCTTTGTTCATCAACAAACCTTGTTTTGGTACAACTTTTTATATTTTTTAGCGAACCCCAAGTAAATTATATAATTTATATAAATTGAAAGCATCTTACTGATTTTAACTTGAAAATGTCCACTCTGTGATTAAACTGAAACGATCAACCCCTTAAGAAAACCTCTTCCTTTATTGCTGATTCTTGTCTAAAATATTTTGAAAGATGATGTCTCAGATGGTGAACAACAATGGCCCTGTCTCTTCGGTCATCACCGAAATGCCTGAATTGGAGCAGGTGTACTCCCTTATCAAAGGGATGTATCAGCAGAATGATCTCAAGGAATCCGCCTCAAAGTGGCTTGAAGCGCTGCAGAAATCTGTCTATGGCTGGCACATTGCTGACCAGTTACTGATTCAGGCGCGAGACTTTGAGTCGAGTTACTTTGCCGCTCAGACGTTAAAGACGAAAATTCAGTACCATTTCGAAGAGCTTCCAGCAGACTCATATGATGACTTGAAAAATTCCATTATATCGCACTTGGCTAAATTTGACGAGAAGGTTATTCAAACCCAACTCGGACTTTGTGTTACCTTTATTTGTAAGTGATAAAAATATTTTTTGGGTATCAAATTAACTTTATATTTTTTATACAGTTTTTCGAAATCCTAACTGGCTAAACCCATTAGAAGAATTGTCGGTGAAATTGTCAAAAAGTAAATTTCTTGAAATTCTCACTTGTATCGCGCAAGAATATGACGAAAATAGACCAGCAGTGAAGATGACAAAACCACGAAGGGATGAGATTGGAGTCTACTTGGCAAAGCACTTACCAAATGTTGCTGAGCTACTGATGTCTTTTCTCGAAGAGTCGTTAAAACTTGACCCTGTTCTTCAAGAGCAATTGATCATCAAGTTTTTTTGCTGCATCGACGCCTGGTTTGTCTTTGTCGGCCAAGAGCATGTCAAATCAATTGAGCCAATTCTTAGAACCGTTTTTTCCTACTTGAAAAATCCCGACTGCACTAATGAGGTTCATGAAAAGGCTTCTGACGCTCTGGTTAAAATGGTGATTCACTGCGAAGGGCACGCATTTGCAGATTTGCAGGTGGCTATCATGAACGAAATCCTTAACCTTGAACCAGCGTACGTAAACGCCTTACTTGCTGAAGACTTTGAGAAGCTAATGAACTTTGCGAGAATATTCTCTGAACAAGGCAACTCTGTTCTGGAGTACCTAATTCATGATCAGGTCGACGATCAGATTGTCAAATTAATTCTCAAGTGTACTGGCCATTTTGACTTTGATGTTGCTGCAACGACGTTCACTTTTTGGTACAACTTTTCCGAGGTTGTCTTCAAAAGGAGCAACTCCAAGTTTGCCCCTCACCTCAACTTGCTGCTGACCACTCTTACTCGACACTGTCAACTAGAAAGTGACTCGGAGGAGATTGTCGATGAAAAGTCTGATCAGTACGATTACCGCTTTCAAATCAGTGAACTCGTTCGAGAGCTCATTCCTTGCTGTGATTGGGTGCAATTTCTCAAGTCTATTGATATGGTGAACAACCTGAAGAGCTACACTCAATGGAATGAAGTGGAGATGAACCTCTTCATGATCTACTGCATCGTATGTGATAAAAACTTTGTCTACCAAAATGAAAACAAAAACGACGTTCTACCGGAGATTGTCAACTTTGTGCTACAGTTTAGCAGCAAGTCACCGCCTCCTCACGTGCAAGTCCTTGCCACCTCCTGTGATCTGCTTGCCGAACTCAATGAGTGGGTCAATGAAAATTCTGCTTTTCTAAATCCCGTCATCACCTATCTGCTGTCGATCATCTCCACCAGTTTCCAGGTGGCTCCCAAGTTGGCAGCTCGCAGTTGTTTGGCACTAAAGGCAGTCATCAAAAGTCTGAAGGCTAACATTGAATTGGATGCCATCCGAACTCTGTTTGTCAACCTTGAGGGCGTCTACATCAAGATTGACGACGTCTCCGTCGACCTGAGCGTCTCCCTGATGGCTTGCCTGACGGCCATTGTCAGTAATGCCAACTTTTCAAAGTACGACGAACAGGAGTTCTTTGTTGAACGAATCATTAATTTGTGCCTGAAAAAGATCGGTGAATTGAAGGCAGTGGAGGGCAACCAGAAAAAGTGGGAGAAAGTCATTGACAACATTTACGCAATTTTCAAGGATTTTCAGCCAAATGAAAAGACCCTTAAGTCAGAGAAGATACACACCCTCTTGTTGACGCAAATTTGGCCTTTCCTCCAGCAATCAATTACACACTTCTGCTCCATTGAATCGCAGGCTATTGAGCACTGTAGCCGGTGTGTTCGCCACATCGTACGGTCAATGAAGCCTTCCTACCTGCTGCATCCAATTGTGAATCACATTGTGCCGCTCTACCAGCAGTATCCGAACAACTCCCCCCTGCTGTACATTGGCTCAGTTCTGGTCTCGGAGTTTGGCCACGAAAATGATCCCAGTCTTTCAGGTGGTTTGATTCTCATGCTCAATGTAAGTTAATGTGAGGGTTTTTTCTGTTTATTTTTTTACTAACCCAAAGTTGCTTTTATCAGGCATTCTCAATGTCAACGTTCAACTTTTTAAATCAAAGTAATCTTAATTTGTACCCGTATACGATTGCGGATTTTTTCAATCTCGCAACTCGGATGCTGACAAAGTTGACGGAGAACTTTGTCTCAAACACTGAGACGCTGAACAACATTCTCAACCTGGCCATCATGTCGGTGTATCTTGATCAGAAGGAAGCCTACGATTCGGTGATTCGATTTATCATTGAGTTTATCAGAACTTCTCACCCGATGGTAGACGAGTACCTACGGGGAGACTTTGGTCGGCGACTGTTCTTTGCTCTTGTGGACTCTATCATGTTCAAACTCCCAAGTTATTTTGTTCCTGAAATGGTCGACGCTCTTTGGGAATTTAAAGTCAATGAAAAAGAAGTGAGTATTACCAGCGATCATAGAGAGACCATTGCACTTACTAATTTATATACTTTTTGGTGAAGCTTTTCAACCAAAATCTTCAGCTGACTGTTGAACAGCTCCTTATCAAGGCGCAAAGCGGTTCTTATAATGTTTCAAGCGATAGCTTGAAGCATTTCTATGATTCTGTGTCAGGGTAAGCAAACTACAGCTGCTCTACTGAAACATTCAAATGACACGATTGTTTTTTTCTTTTTCGTAGTGCCTCAAATCCCAAACGATTGGTTTCTGAAGTTCGACACTTGCAAAGACTTTTCAGCTAAGCATCTCTACTACCTCCATCTCTTCCGTCCATCTTTTCGGCATCTTTACGTTGCTTTCATAATCGCCTGAGCTTGACATAGTACATAACCATATTAATGTATTTATAATAGGAAAAATTGCTTATTATTTTGTGGTTTGTGCATCAGTAAGTTGAACCATCTGTCTTTGTGCTTGTGTAACTACTGAATATAATAATTAATGTATTTTTTTGCTTTCTTTTGTCCTGAAAAACAAGAATAAGCAAATGAGTTTTGTGGTGGTATTGTTCTATTGAAGTGTGTTTTAGAACATATCGAACCCTTGCCCCATTGCATATAAGCACTCAAAGATTCGTCATTTGTGTCCCAGTTACTACAGATGTCGCCTACTCCTCAATCCTGCTGGATGAAATGCAACGTCGGATCGGCGGATTGAAGTTGGCGGGAAAATCGGTGACTCTCTCTCCCGTTCTCCTTCTCTGCCTTTTGCCTGTTTCTCTCCTCCCTTTGCACCGAGTGTGTGTGCGGACGAGTGTGGCACATTGGCCTCTGAGCGTGCCGCTGCCATGCTCCGGCGGCCGGCTCAGTGGCAGCAAGTCGTAGTCGGTCGTCATCGTCGCAATGTGAGCAATGCAAGCGACTGGAGATGGTTCGGATTCTTGGCGAGTCTGCAGAGTGACGCAGCCGAGCGCTACTACCCAGACAGTCAGACAGCTGCAGCCGCACTGCTTCCATCGGCACACACACTCTCTCCTCTCTCCTCTCGATGGCCGCATCCACTACTTCGTATCTAACTCGTTGCCAGTAAACTGTCTCCATCTCTCTTTCAATTTCTCTCTTGCGCATCCCTTCATTGACTTTGGATCTCGCAGTTGTTGGACCGCGTGCGCGCGCGACCGCGTCTAATTCACCGCCTCGTGTGCGCCCAGCAGCAGCAGCAGCACACTGCCTGACAGCTGTGTTCGTATCCTCGTCGAACAGTTGTCTCTGAATTGAATCTGTCTGCAGGGACGGACAGCAGTTAGTCTGTCACCGGCGCACGAGTATTCTCCTCGACATATGGCGCACGTATTGTGATTGGGGAGAGAGAGTGCCATTGCCGCCACGAGTCGACTCCTCTTTCATTCAAACATTGCGGCGCGCTGCAGCAGCGTACCTCCACTACTACTGGAGCTGGGCCTCTGCTTCACCACTCTTCATTCATTCGTTCGTTCGTTCGTTCGTTCCGGCCGCCGATGCTGTCAACAAGAGCCAGGAGGGGATAAAAGGCAACGGTCATATGGACTGCAACGGACGTCAGCTGCCATCATCATCGCCCGCCTTCGCCTGAGCCACCCTCTCGGGCCCAGCAGTAAACAGTGCCCAGAGCAGCCCCAGGAAGACACCTCCTCCTCCTCTCTGTGGCCAGACACTGCTTCCTCCGACTCGATTCAGCAGTGTTTACCAAGCGGCACCTCACTCTTCATTCTTTGCATGTTTGGCATTCTTGCCGCATAACTCCACCATTTGCGCGTCTTCCTTCACCTCTCTCCTCTTTCTCTCCTCTCTTCGCTTCTCTCTTCTACCGTCTCTGTCACCCTCTGCCACTCTCACCCTCTCGCTCTCTTCGACTCTAATTAACTGGTGCCCCTGGTGATCGAAGTTGTCTCAATTAGCCGCCAACCAACTAATTGCCCCTCTACCGCCGTTGCCACGTTGCCCCAGCCAAGAGCTATTTGTTGCATTCGCCGGTTCCACATTTTTTCTTGACTCACCCTAGAATATTCATCGGACAACCTGTGTGCTGTGCGTGCACTTTTTCTCAACCTCATTTCAAGGTAAGACACTGTCACCTTTTTGTTGAGTGCATGTAATAGCTCTCATTGCCGCCACCAGTACATCGACTGTCTTCAAGGTGAAAGTGTCACCAGACAGTAGACTCAGTTAGAACTAGTTTCTCACTGCGTGGACCCTTCTTTCTGCCCTCTTTCTGCTCTCTTTGCACAATTTAACTTTAGTTTGTGTCTCTTAATTGTCAATTAACCTGGCGCACACAAAAACACACACACAAACACACATATCGATGGAGTGGGCATAATCGACAGTGCTCATTGAGCTGTACGCCTGCTGCTGTGCACTCAGTAGTAAGCCATAGTTTGCCGCCCTTCTCTCTCTCTGCTGCAATCATTGTCCCAAATCGTATTGCAACTCGCCGGTGTAAGCTTCTGCTGACTGGAGCGGGTATCGAATCAGACCTGTTTTTCTCTATCCTTCTGCACTTCTCTCTTCCCTCTATCTTTCTCATTACCAGGCCTCGTAATTGCTTTCTTGCGGCACGCTCTCGGGTCCTAATTCCTGGTGGCGGCGAGTGAATTATCAACTTGAACAAAGTAAGGGGACACACGCACGGTGTCGGTGCTGCTGCTGCTGCCACCGGTGCTGGTGTTGTGTCAACAAGAATTGTGTGCCGTGAGTGAGCCTATTCGCTCGATTCCATTGGCATGACACGGGCACGGACCGGAACAGGAGCAGGAGTAGAGAAAAATAGAAAGCGAGCAAGTGAACAGTGGTCTGCGAGTGAGTGTGTGTGTGTGTGTTTGTGCAGTGTTGAACTCGATTCCAATCGGAGAAGGCGCGCTCACCGATCATTAGCAGTACCGGCCATAATAGACTAGTTCACCAGCAATGCCATGGAGATGAATTGGACTGAGTCGCAGCTCTCGCGCTCCCTCTCTCACTCTCTCCTTCATTCAGTAAGCACCCATTTTCTCAACTGTCATAACTCTGAACGGTTGTTTCTCGCTCGCTCACTCACTCACTCACTCTGTGCTTCACTTTTAAATCGTTCGATTACACACTGTCCCGCAGCTGGGCTTTGTCAGCTTTCTTCTTTGCTGTATGTGCACCACCAAAATTACCCATTCTCTCTCTCTCTCTCTCTCTCGCACACACAAACACACCGAAGACAGAGAAATGCTCCAGTAGCCGGTGCACTGCTGCAAAGCTATTGCAGTCTCTGAAAAGTGTACGCTGTCTTTTGAAGGCAACCAGTCTATCTATTTCTGCTGAGCACTAATACACACACACATACACTCAGGTTATTAGGCTCAATTGCAGGCGTCTTAATCTGGTTCAGCTCTTTGTTCCGCAGTACACGTACAGCCACTGAGGACTCTCTCTCTCCATTTCTCGTTGCTCCTTCCACCGGTGATCCACCATTGCCCAGCGGCAGGAGTGTGGCACACACACACTCACACACCAACCTTATCTTGCATCCTGCTGGCACCTACACCGTTGCCTGTTTGCGACACTGCTTTAGCAACAGCGCTGCTGTTGTCGAGCTGTACACCGTACACACCGACAGTGCTGCTGCCTGTGTACCTGTGCGTGGTATGGTTGGGCACTGATCAATTGACAGCAGCATCGACGGGCACCATGTCCACCACCACCACCACCACCATCACTAGCATCGGCTGTCGTCGTTGGCAAGCTAGCCCTAATGATTAACCTGTTGATAGCTTTTTGCACACTCTGCACATCGCTCACATTTTTGCAGCATACTCACACATAAACACTTCACATGGTCTCATTTTGTAATGCACATACCTCTCTGGTTGCCATTTCCGCTGTAAGTGCTATCGCCAAAATTTGTTTAATCAACTGCTTTTAAAATATCTAATTGACTCTGCGTATTCATTTTTACTTGTTGTTGTTATTGTTGATGGCGATTTCATCATTTGCCTTGTGATTTTTACATTTCAACCCAAACGCTTCAGCTTCAGCTTCTTCAACTCTGAAGCTCGGTTTTGCTTTGACGCTAGTTGGCTGTCGCGCACTGTCTATAATTAGCATCGAGCACAGACACAGAAAGAGACAGAGAAAAGACTGGAAAAGAAGCCGCCGCACAATTTGGTGGCAGGACCGTTGTTTGAGTCTCCCCACGGTGCAGCACCTGCTCCAAGTGTGTGGTGCTCTCGATTGGCAACCGATAGGCCGCAGAGGAGTTAATGACGAGTGGCCACGGTGCAACGGTGTCCACTGACTCTTGTTCTCCTCTGTCGCTGACACTCTGTCTTACCGATGTGACAGCGTCCGGTCGTTTGCGGGCAAATCCGATACGTGAGCAGAAGCAAACACCGTCTCTGCCGAATGTCGCTTTTTGATTTGGTTGTCACGCTTCAAAGTGGGGAGGGAGGGGGCGCAATTCAGTCGCCTTATCCCGTCGTGACATCAAGTCATTTTTTAATCGTTTTTCTATTTCTTTCTCTTTCCTTTTCCTTCACCAATTGACAATCGGCCGGCAATGTGTCCACCATTCTTAACCATTCTTTCTTTCGATGCAGCTGCTTAGCACTCAGTGAACTGGGACGTGCCCAAGTGCTTTGGTGTGGTGAGCAGGGTCGACTTAACTTGACTGGTACCTTTTTTATTAGTGTCCTTTTTTGTGCCTGGTTGAAGCCCACACTCGCTGACCACTGCGTCACCGTCCACTGTCTATCGGCTCGCTGCGATGGACAGTGGAATTAATTTGACAAGACATTTCGTTATCGAGTTAATGACCTCGAAACGTGTTTGTTTTGTCCGAAAGCTGCTGCCGCCGCCGCATGCGGCTCTCTCTCTCCTTCTGCCCAATGAGTTGGGGAGTTTGCCGATGTGCACACAACTAAACAGACTAAAAAGACTAAGTGCACACTAGGCAATCTGTGAGCTGTTTGTGGTGAGAAAAGACGAAGGTGCCAGGTTAATTCAAAAACAAAATGAACTGAAAGGTATCATTCGCTTACCGGCTCAGACTTCATTGTCCTCCTCAGGGATGTCAGTTGGTGTCAGTGGCCACCAGTCTAGGCAGCTACCACCAGACGAGAGAGTTTTTCCAATCTGCTTGATCCCTCTCTCTATGTCTGCCCCTGACGCCGTTATCGGGCTCACTCCTGTGCTCACTACTTCTGTGTGGCCATTTGGGCGATGATATGCAAAGGAGCAGTGGAGGCACGTTCCACGATTGTTCAGTGCGTGCAGTTTGGCTTACGAAACACATACACACACCACCACTACAACTGAGTGACTGTCTGTCTGCCCAGCCGAGTGATCACAGCCTGGCAACCGGAGCTTCTGATCAACTGGCAGCTTCTGCTGCTTCACTCTTTTATGTCACACACACACACTTAGATTTGCATGGCGCAGTGTCGAAGACAGTGTCTCCGTGAGTGGTGAGCACATGAGCGGCCTGTGTGCCATGAGTCAGTATATTCCCTTGCCCTCGGTTCAATGTGCACATTGCACTGTCGTTAGGCAGCATCACCGCTTTATTGACTTCTCTCCCTCCCTCTCTCGTTCTCCTGAAGCATCACACCAGTGCCATTCGATCCGAGTGCTAACAAGCAACCAGCTCTGTGGCTCGGACTCTTCGATGACCCACTCTGCCTGTCAGTGTTCACTCTCCTGCAGCACGTTTCTCCTGCGCAGCAGCCTCTAACCCTTTAACCCCTTCTCCTCGAATTGGTTGCACTTTGATTTATGATCATTCTCTCTTCCTCTTTCTTCTCGGAATTATTAATCCTCAGCTTCATGTGTGAGCTGGCTGAGCTGTGGTACCGGTTTCGATGGCGCAGTAGTGGTGGTGCTGGCGATTGTGACTGTCCCAGTCGGACAGTTAACCACGGACCAGACAGCCGCTGTCTGCTGCTTGTCGATGCTAATTTATGCCCCGCACTGCGCCTGTCCGCTAGCCAGTTCTTAAAGACTTCGAAGGCAGCGCTCGTCTCGTTTCCTGACCAGTCTCTCTCCCCTCTTCCTTTGTCTCTGTGTGTGTGTCGGTGCTATTAATTTGGCCGATTAAGAGAGTTAAGAGTTAGGCTATAATTTGGCTAATTTATTGGCCGCCACACTTGCCTCCCCGTTTCACTGTCTGGTGATGAAGTTGCAATTGAACGTGGCAACAATTGACTTTGTTGCTGGTACTGATTGATTTAGTTTTTGGCGTGATTTTCGCATGAGTTAAACTGAGTTTTCATTTGAGGTTCAATAACTTGATTGAACTGATCGACAAAGCGGAGAAAGGACGGGATTATTACGAGATTAGTCGATAGTGTTTTGGCTCTTTTGAAGATTACCAGTAGCACTGCTGATCTTCTTGGCTGTAAAGAGTTTGGCGCAGTCTGCGCACTTTGGCGGTGGCACTTCTATTTTGGCGCCTTATTCTGGCAGTGGCCAATCAGTGAGGGGAAGGAGAGAGAATTAGATGTGCAGTGCAACAGTGCAAAGTGTAACACTTGTGCTGGTGACTCAGTCATTCGCTTTCTCGGAGACAATGAGGCCTCAATTGCAGCCACAGTTTGTTTGGAAGAGCCATTTGCCAATTGCGCCGACGGCGACGACGCCCCAAACGTTGAGTAGTTACCAGTGCCAACTCTGAAAGTGCTCGAAAAAGCAAAGGAGGGAAAGAGAGGGAGAGAGAGTCAAAGAGGAAAGCATCAGCTCACTGTCTGTCGGTGTTGCTGGCTGGCTTACCGAAATCTAATTTGGTGCAAGCCGTTGATTGCTATCACTGCGTAGTACCATACACTACCGAGCATCAACGCTGGCTTTCAAAGGCACTAGTCGCGGTGTTGGCGGCGGTGCTATTTTTTGCAGTATTGCCAGCACCGCTACTTTGTACACTCGCTAGTTTTGGTGCAACTCTCTTTCATTCGCTTGTCTTTGAATCCTCTGCTTATTTGTGGACCGGTAAAAAGAGCAGCGGCAAAAGAAGAAGCAGGCGACTGGTGATTGATATTTACCCAGCAGTGTTTCCCATTTATCGATTGAGCAATCGACTGAGGCGAACAAGCGCCAAGTGCTGAGTGCACTACACTGCTGGTTAGTCAACCCTACTTCGGCTGCTGCTGATGTGTGCCGCTGCTTTGCTGCTCCCGACACATTAGGAAATTGGGGGCAATTGCCAGTGAACTTGTGGCTACTGTGTCTTTCTATCTTTCTTTCTCTCTTTCTCTTTCCTTCTGTCTACATCTGCGGCTGTCTCTGTTTGTCTGACTGTTTGTCCGTCGATTAGGTGAGAGAAGAGCTGGTCATGTCGATTGCAGTCGGTCATATCTCTTCACCTCGGGCATCTTCTTGCAAAATGCTTTTTGCCTGTCTGCCCTCTCTACTTTCTAGGACAGCATCCACTGAGTGGCGAAGTGTGTCCTTCAAGGTGTGCAACTTCTTTTTACTTTTGCCAAAAAGAGCTGAAGCCATGTCAGTTCAACTGGCAATACCTGAACACACTGGGTCCCAACGAGCACAGGTGATTCGATGTGACGCTCAACACGAGCTGTCCTCTGATAAGCCACTTCAGACTGAGCGAAGGACTGTGCCAGTGGACGTCGTTCTCTGTTTGCTGCAGCTCCTGCTGCTGCCTTGTTTGCTTTTCAGCAGACTTGCTTACACTAGCACAACCACCACCATCACCATGAAGAGCAGAAGTAGCTGCAGCTTTTGCATCTTGCCACTTCTCAAGTGGTCTTTGCCGTCTGCCTCCCTCGCTGGTAGGGCAATTGCACTGGCCCTTACCTCAGGCGAGCAGCCATCATCGCTCGGGGCTCTCTCTCTCTCTCTCTCTCTCTCTCTCTCTCTCTCTCTCTCTCTCTCT
>JAALOO010000272.1_pt7 | contig 13923 bp, 13 predicted proteins | sample 7257641 | NCBI WGS metagenome assembly JAALOO01 (sample SAMN14085613, study PRJNA598686) | mite metagenome | biome: ENVO:01001000; feature: ENVO:01001002; material: ENVO:01001226; isolation source: single female mite from University of Michigan culture on fish food culture... ... | reverse complement strand
CTTTATCCCACTAATTTTTGTAGCGCACGTTTATCTTTTTCACCACTAGATGGAAATGACGAGCTGCTAAAAAAGATTTCGAATTTCAAAATTCCGTAACTTCGACAAAAGCCATTGTTGAAATGCTCTTTTTATGTACCACCCTTTTTATGTTTGTCCATTAATCAGCTTTTTTTCTCAAGCACTTCTCTTTATTATTTGTCACCACTTTTTTCTGACCAAACAATGTCTGCCTTCTCCTCTGCAGTGGAGCCAAAATCATCCCGTCCTAGTGAGCAGGCGGTCAGCGACCAGATGAACAAGTGGCTGGAAATGGTCTACGAGTACTTTGCACTGGAAGAGGCAAAGCGTGGCCACACTTCAAACCACCAGGAAGTAATGGCCCGAGTGACCAACTACCTGGACCGCATTCAGGCCCAGCTGGAGAGCCAGTACGGTGGGGCACTGGCCGACGAGGTGACCGGGGTGAACCGACCAGGCATGACCACCACCACCACAAATACTGCTGCCCAAAAAGCCGTGGACGATTCAGAGTGCGGCATCTGCCAGGAGGCCATAGTGGGCGGCGGGCGTCGATTCGGTCTGCTGAAAAGCTGCTCTCACAAGTTTTGCGAGCGTTGTGTTCGCACGCTGCTGGACCGACTGCAGGGCTCCACCACCAGCACACGGACCACCGGCAATGGTGTGCAGACATCACGCTCACTGATGTGTCCCACATGTCACCATGGCAGTGATCAAGTCGTCTTCACAGACGCCTTCCACCCGGGTGGAAGTGCAGAGAAGACCCGTCTTTTTGAGTCGCTGGTCTGCCTGAACAGTGATCACCACCTGCCGGTCGGAATTGGCTTCCGTCGCCCGACTCGTGCTGCCAGTGCGCTGGCTCTTCGCCGTCTTCGTGAAGGTCGCCGTTAGTGGCATTGCACTTTTAGGTGTCTGCTTTTCTGACATTTTTAACCTTCAACTATTTTCTGAATTATTGTGCAAGTTTGTCACTTTTGTTGTAAATTGTTCCCTAGGTGACGTGTTTTAATTTTACAACTCAACAAGAATTTTCTGTTTTTTTCTTGCACCTTTATAAAAAACAAAAAACTTGTCAAAACAGGCATTATCTCAATTTAGTTGGCTGACAGCCGATAACCTCTAGCTGCTTGTCTAGTCCAGTACTGATCAGCAGAAACAGCAGCTTATTTCCGACAAAGCCGCCTTTCCTCCATCGATCAGCCATCGGAGATGATCAACTGGTGCCAATAGTGCCGTTGCTGCTTCTGCCGCTGCTGCTGCTGCCGCTGCTGCTGCCAGGTCAATTGTCTTCAATCACATCTTGTCCTGTGTTATTGCCGCCATTGATGTGTTTCCACTAATTGGCTTACTGCCTGTTGTTGCCCAGCGGACTCTTTACAGCGGACTCTGAACGGAAACAAACGGAAATGCTGATGAGGAGGAGAAATGCAAGCAAATGAGTGAATGAGTGAGTGACACACAGCTTCTTTGTTTACACGCGCCAAACGATTAATAACAGCGAGAGCAGTCAGTAGTACGGATAGTACACTGCACAGCTTCGAACAGATGCTTTTCCAGTAGATAAGATGCTGTAAAAAGAGGATAGAGAAAGGGAGAAAGGAGAGGGGAAATAGTAATAATGAAATGAAAAAGATTCCTGGTTGGATCTCACTTTTAAATTGCAAATTTTGTGCCACTTTTGGTACACGATCACACCACGAGTACGACTTCACATATTGGCACTGTGTCCGTCATCGTGAAAGGCTGTAAAGTTGTAACTGTGATGTAGCAACCGGTGCTTGGCAACAAAGGGAACGTCTCAATGAGTGCTGCTGCCAACAACAAGAGACGGACTTTTCATGGCAAATCAGCGGATGTAGTAGACGGCGGCTGCTGTCGCTGTTTCACACGTGGTCAACACCGTGAGCTATGGTCGTTGAGGCTGGCTATTATATCCAAAAAGAAGAAGAAAAGATGAAGAAGCAGACACTGTCGGTGTCACTGAGCCCAGCTAGCACACTGACCACCGACCACCGACGTTGAAAGATGCGGCAGCTGCAGCTGCAGACTGTCAGCAACACAGTCGACAACACCGGCAATTTCATTCGGCCTAATAATTGTCCCCCTCTTCGATTTTGCATTTTTGACGTACAATAGATAATTAGTATACGGTGTGTGTGACTGTTGTTGGGAAGTGAGCTTATGCAATTACCACCATCACCACCACTACCAATCGGGAACACTGTGAGTTTTTGTGCACACTACTTTTTGTGTATCATTTCCCAGTGGAGGCCAGTGGGCACTCTTTCACCTGTCTTACTTCACCAAAAGTGCCGATAGAGTGGTTTGCACCGATAAGCCGAACTGCCAATTGGCATCAATCACCGGAGCACGCCGCCAATTTGTCAATCTGCAAAGGCAATGCAAAACTGTGCTCAAGAGTGCATTTGCATATTCACTTTCGCCCGCTCTCATCTTTGTTGTCCAGCTGTCTTTTCTCTCTCTTTCCTTGCGCTCTAATCTCAAGAGCATCTCAAATCCCTTTCTATCCCTTCCTTTACTAATTGGTCATTTGATCTCGCCAAGTGCAGTAGAAATTAAATAGCTTTATTATTATAAGATAAGAACAAGAGAGCAGAAGAACAACACATTTATCAATTATGCACAGTGGTATGTAGATGAAAAGATGAAACAACCATATTTGAGTGTGTGGAAGAGAAATGAAGCAAAGAGTGAAGTGAAAAAGTGTGAAAAATGTAAAAAGAAAAAGACAGTAGAAGTAGTAGTAGGTGAGTGGGCGAGAATACAATGGCAAAGAAGGAAAAAATAACAAGAATCAAAATCACTTGTCTAGTGTGTGTGAAGGTGGCTAAAGTGTTGTTGGTGGCGGTGTGATGACGATATATGCAAAGTACAAAAAAACAGAATACCGATACAAAATGAAATGAAGACTACGAGTGTGTGTGTGTGTTTGGTGATGATGTGTGGGGCGATTGAAGGCCAAGCGTGTTCAACAAGTGGAAGGGGAGAAGACGCCAACGAGCAGGACAAGGAGGGGAACGTGATCAGTGATTAGAGTAGTGGCATCACCACACTGACTGACTGGGACACATCAATTAACGGGGGCACACACTTGCTGACGAGCTGCGGAATCAAGCGAGACGATGCACTACTCATTTGCCCTCACTTGTATGCATCACTTGCTGCCCTAGGTTGGTGGATAAGTAGATGAAATGGATGGTGTGGCGTGATTGGTGGTGAGTGACCGGGACAGACTGTTGTACTGGGCAGGCTGCTGTGCTCTTCAGGGAAAGTACTACTTACAAGTTCTCTTTTTCCTAGTGCTTCAGACCGCCGTACGACGAGGGAGAGCTGTACGACTTGAAGCCATTGGTTGCCGGACTCTTCAGGTTCTTGAAGCCGTTGCCGTTTCCATTGCCATTGCCGCCGTACATAGACTTGGTTGACTTGGTGGGGCTGCCGCCCTTCACCGGTTGCACCAGCGGCGCCTCTGTCACCTGTGAGAGCATCATTGTCTTGGGGCTGGTTTTGCCGCTGGTTTTGCTCTTTGAGCCTCCGCCATTTCCGTAAGACGGCTTGGGGCTGGTGTAGGACCTGTGATGAAGTGATTAAGTGATGGAGAAGAAAAACAGTAGAACAGCAGGTAAAACAGAAGGTACACATCTTTTGAGCACTACTTACAGTTCGCCTCCAAAGCCAAAGTCAGGCATCGACTTGGTGCTGGCGTAGAAGTTGCCATTGCCGTTGCCGTTTCCCTTCATTGCTCCATTGCCGTTGCTTTTGGTGCTCGAGTAGCCATTGCCATTGCCATTGCCGTTGTACGATTTGATGCTCTGCATCTTGGGCAGATTCGTCGTGAGGGAGAGCGCCTCGAGGATGGGCGTCGGCGAGTGGATCTCTTCGCCGAGGGCCTCATCGAGGTTGTAGGGCGTCGTCTCGTAGCCGCCGTCCAGACTGCTGGGCGTCACCGAGTCCACTGACTGCTGTTCGTACTGCTGAACGGGCAACTGTTTCTGCTGGGAGACTCCCTTGAAGCCATTGCCATTGCCGTTGGTTTTCCTCTGCGCAGTTTTTCCATTGGAGCCGCCGTTTCCGTTGCCGCCGTAGTAAGAAGGCGAAGAGGTGGTCACGCCGCTGAATTCATCAATCTGCGCCATGTACATCTTGTTGAAGTTCTCCTTGGGCGAGTTCAGTTTGCCGGAGAGGGCGCCACCGGTGCCCAGCTCGCCGCCGTAGCCGAGGCCGCCGCCGTTGCCGTTTGACGGAACACTGCCGCCAGTAACTGAGGAGGAGGGCACACTGCCGCCCACCAGCTGACCATTGGAGCTACCTCCTCCATTACCTCCTCCGTTTCCTCCTCTCACCTCGGTCTCCTTGAAGAGCTCTGCATTGAGATCGTAGAACTGCTCGGTGGAGGCGCAGTCAAACTCGTACCACCAGACGCAGACAAAGTGTCGCTGGGAGAAGATGGTGCCGTTCGGACAGAGAAAGTCGTGGTGGCGACCGTCCTCCTGACAGATGTGGAACACCTGACACTGTGCCTCCACGTCGCCGTAGTAGCCCGGGAAGGAGTGGGCAGAGCATTTGAAGCCGGTCACAGGGACCGAGGCGAAGACGGGGTAGTCCTTGCCGGGCTCACCGCGAATGTTCTCCTCCATCGAGCCACTTCCTCCGCCGCCGAGTGAGTTGTCGTCCTCATTTGAGAAGCCGAAATCGGCCAGGGCCTCAGACTGCGCACTGCCGCCAGAAGAGCCGCCGACTGAGCCGCCACCGGTGCCAAAACCGGAGCCGCCGGTGCCAGCTGAGCCACCAGCGTAGCTACTGCCTCCGTTTCCGCCATTTCCATTTCCATTGGAATGTCCATTTCCATTAGAGTGACCGTTTCCGTTTGCGTAGCCGTTGGAGGCTCCGTAACCGTTCTGGGAAGAGCCGAGTCGCTGCTTCATCTGCTTTGCCGGCGAGTAGCCATTGCTGGGCATGTAGTTCTGCGAAAGGTCGGCGTCTTGCTCAAACTCGCTCGTCGTCTGCTGCTGCTGACTCAGTGGCTGACTGATCTGCGAGAGCTCCTCTTCTTCCTCTGCAGGGGAACGGGAAATGAAAGGAAAAGAGAAAAAGTGAAGGTTTTTATGTTTGTTAGGCTGAACTGCTCGACTACTGCTGATAGGAAGGTACTCATAACCACCACCACCATCAACCCGACTCTTGCCTTTCATCTGTTGTTGCACCTGTTGCACTGGCCGTGCCGTGGACGTCTCCTGTGCGTAGAAAGGCGTCTGCGTCTGGTAGCCATTGGACGATTTGGTCGGCTGACTGCTCGGAATTGTGGTGCTCTTGATGTCTCCATAGTCGGTCATCTGCTGTTGTTGTTGTTGCTGCTGCTGTTCAATCTCCTGCTCCAGATCGACATCGTCGAGAACGTTGCTTTGCTGCAGCTTCTGTTGTTGCAACTCCTGCTGGAGATCAGGCTCCTGGATGTACCGACTGAAGCGGACCTGTCGCGGTGTGGAGCCGACGTACTTCGGCGAGTTGCGCGTTCTCCGGGCGAATACTTTATTGATGTAGGAGGGCGACGGGTGACCAGGGCTCGAGAAGACCAGATGAGGCAGGAGGACAAGGGCTGTGTTGAGGGGAAAAGAAAAAAAGAAGACAACAAATTAGCGATGATTAGAGGGGGAAATCAGCAATGATCGATGTGGCAAACAACGACAACAACAACGATATTTCATTGACCACCGCAGAGTGTGATCACATGCACAAACAAACTAACTACTTGAGCGCACTACCTCATATTTAGCCGTCTAAAAATATGGTGAGAGGGCACACAAACACTCACAGCTGAAGCAGAGCATTAGCATTCAGTTTGCCAGACAACGCATTGAAAGGCATCTCTTACATCTGATAATTAATTGACGGCACATCTAAATGGCAATTTGCTAAGCCTACAGTGCACTACAGTACAGCACAAGTTTGACTGTGCATTCGAGTGGTCAGCGAGTGTTCAAGTGAATTGTCCTCAACGGGCACGACCGATTTCACAGTCGTGATAATTTCTCAATTGACCTCTCCCTCCCTCCCTCACTCACTCACTTTTTGTGTCTGGGTCTGCGCACCACTCAGCTTGACCAGTCAGTCAGCCAGTACTAATCCCCTACCACTACTTCCGACAACCGACTTTCTGCTCTGCTCACTACTTTTGGCGGCATTATTTTTAGAGATGGGAACCGCTGAGACAATACCCGATACCACTTGAGCACCAATGGCATGCCTTGGCGGACAACAAATTTGCCTGAAGCTGGGGAAACTGTGATCTCCGAACAGAACACACTTTGCATCATTTGTTCATCAGCTAATCAGCATCAACTGCCTACATTCGCCTACCTGGGCGATAGGCTAATGATAGGCCAATTGATGCGCGCTCAAAGCGGCAATCGACTTGTCAGGCAGAAGATGACTGACGGCAGAAGCAATTGCTAAGCTTGTCTATTTGTGTGTGTGCGGTCAGAGGTGGTGGTTGGTACGAGTACGTGCCTGCTATTCATATGCTATGCTAAAGCTCAATTGTTTGCTTAGTTGAGTGCATAATGTGAGTCATTATAAAACGATCAGGCAGTGGTGTGTGTGTGTAAAAGCTAAAGTGAAAAACAATGAGCTAGAGAGGGAAAGGTGACAAAGAGCATTTTGCACCTCGTTACACCGCCGTTTACCACCATCGTCTTTACAATAGAAGTGGTAGTAGCAGTGGTTAATGGTAGTGGGCGAGCGAGCATAATTGAAAGAAGAGAAGAAAAGAAAGTGTAACAAACAGAGGCAGACAAAATGAATGTCTGCAGTCTGAGCAGTCTGCGCCTAGCCTAAAATAAGAAGAGAAGTAAATCTTGTATGGAGAATGAATCACAAAACACACACATCAAACTACCAGAAAGGCTCCAGAAAACGTACCGAAGATTAAAAAGAAGGCGCGCATGGTGCCGGTGTTGATTGGAAGGTGGTGTGTGTCCAGGTTGGAGTAAAGGAAGAGGAAGGAGGATTACAGGCGTCGTACAATTGCAATGGTGGTGATAGTGATCCAAGAAGTGGTCCAAATAGAACCAGAAGTGAACAGCACAAAGTGGCGAAAACGGAGCACCAAATAAAAAATGTGCACAGAATGTGTTCAACAGGTGAAAAAAGAAGATGATTTTAGTTCACAAAAAAGTGAAAAAGTGAAAACTGAGAACAGAGTACAGTGTGCACCGAGATTGTTGAGCTGTGTGCTCAACTGAAGTGTTTGTGTGCGTTTGGAACAGTTCCAGAAGATCGTCCAATATTTATATGGTGCCTGGCGCTGGCTGCCGGTGCACCTCTGGACTCTGCACCTCAGTCTCATGTCTTTGCCGCATCCCCTTTGGTTGTCTCTCTTTCTCTTTCACTCTTTCATACTTTTACTTTCACTTTCTTACTCTTCCAGCGCATCATCACCATCACTTTTACTTTTGTCTCTTTCTCTTCGTTCGAACATCCTATCCTTCCTATCGTTCCGATAGTGTCCATCAGCAACAGCATCAGCAGCAGTCTCGTCTAGTACGATCCGCAGCAGCACAATAGAACTGGACATCAGAAAGGGAAAGAGAAAGAGACAGAGAGAGTTGCTGGAGTTGGAGTTGGAGGGCCAATGAGCGGTGCTGCACTACCCGGCCAGTAGTGCCCAGTTTTCTTTACTCCACTCTCACTCTCACTCTCACCTCTCCCACAAACTGTGGTTGTCATTAAATTTATGGCTTATTATGGACAGGCACGAACTCATCAACCACTGGGCGAAGAAGCAAACATTGAGAAGCAACTGCAGCAGCAGCAGCAGTCGGTGCAGTGTAGTGCCAGTGTAGAGAGTGAGATCAAATTCGCCACAGCGGATTACACCGACATGCAACTGGCACTGCTGCTGATGCTGATGCGAGATGCAATACTTGATAGTAGATCTTACCGATTGGTGAGATATTGGCAACACTCAACAAGGGAGAGAGAGAGAGACACTTGCAACGGCAACTCGGCAATGCTGATGAGCACATACACATCTTGGTTTCATCTGGCACAGACAGACGGACAGTTGCTGTCTAAAAACTGTTGGTCCCAGCAAAGGACAGCGCCTGGCAGCAGCAGCAACGGCAGCGGCATTTCAAGGCAGTCTGCGCAGACCGATTGCGATAGCCGGAGCGATAATAGGAAATTTATTCAATACACTTGATGCTAATTACTTCAAAATTGAAATTAGTTCCAATCACACACATTGGCAGCTTTGATCATCTTCTGCTCCTGCTTCTTCTGTTTCTTCTTCTTTTTTCTTTTTCTGTTGTTTCAGTTTCAGCTCTGGCTAATTGGCATCTGCAATTTCACACAGACAGAGAGCATAACACAAGTGCAGTTTGCTAATTTAATTTAAAATTCAATTTTTGGTTCAGACGACGACGACGGCTGTGTTTGCTGTTGATTGTTCTCCAGAGCAAGGATGCGTGCGTTATGGGCCGACAGTAAACAGCACAGGCAGCAGTGAGCTCAGTTGTTTTCAGATGTCCCAGTGGGCCAGTGGGCAGCAGGATAGGATTGAGCAGTGGCATTGAGATATGGAGATATACTGAGAGAGAAAGAGAGGGCCACATGACGCAGAACAGTTTCGCAAATTCCTTACATAAGCAGCCAGATAAAGTAAAAAAACTCCTCAACTGCAAATAGAAACTACTATTGCCGTTTGGAAAACAATGCCCGTTCGAGATTTGTCATTCATTGTCATTGGATAAAGCGAAAGCGAAAGCAAAAGTCCTGTCCGTCGTCTAATTTATGAGTGACATCGCCGTGCGACACCGAGGTGACACTGAACATCCGCTGCGTCCTCCTCATACATTGTCCAATGCAATCGTCAATCGTCAATCCACTGCACTACAATCGCCGTACAAAACGCTGACACCTCCGTCCACACGGCCCTGCACGAAGAGAATGAAGAAACTGAGTTGAAGGAGGAGGACAAAGGATGCTCAAGCTGAAGACACAATGGACGACACCAGAGCAGAGCCCTCAGCACAGCTCCACGGGCTCGCAGCATTGGACCGCTATTATCGGTGTTGCACATCCTCAGCACAGAGCTTTCTGTGATTCGTCACTGCGGTAGGGAGCTCTGCTTTTTTCTGAGTGTGCCTTCAGTGTCAATCGACAAACCACTAGTGCTTACATTAGTGGTACACAAAGGTTAAACAAACATGGTAAAGGGGAGAGAGAGTAACAGTGTCGCGTCGACCACGACCAGTCTCCCTCCAAAAAAAAGTTGGACTAATCTAATTTGAATATAATGCCAACTGTAATGCCACTTGCCCAGCAAGCGGCAGGCCAGTCACAATCGATGCCGTCAAAGTGAAGGAAAGGGAAGGGAAGAGCACCACTAAACACTGTTTCTGTTGCCTGTGCTCTTCACTGCAATGAACACAGCACACCGTTGAGGTTACATCTTTTGCCGTTTGCTTCAATTTCTTTATCATCTCATTACTGAGACTTAAAATAAATATTGCCTTATTGTCTTGCTGGCCCCGGCACTGGCACGGGCACTTGTAGTGTGATTGGAAGCCGATATAATAATAAAGAAAAAGAAGAGCAGTTGAGCCATTGTATTGAGTGTGTGTTTGTACGCCGTGTGACACTTCAGTCGGTGTGGTTGGCATTGTCGAGGACAGAGTTTGAGCCACTGTGGCCACCGTGCCGTTCAATCTTATTGAAAACTGTAGACACCAAAAACATTCAAAGAGGATGTCCTGTACTTTGGAGCATGAAAACCGACACTAAGGAACTTACTAGAGTTTACTAGAGCACACTGCCGCATTCATTCATTTAATTTGAAAAGAAAGTTCATCACCACCGTGATCGCCGTCATTCTGCACCGTTTCTCTGAATTTTTTTCATTCCATTCACTGTCGGCCACAGCATCATTCTGTCCTGTCCGAGCATGTTTTTAGCTAACAACAATTGTCAGTCCACACAAGTGCTGACAAGCTCACTGTCCGGTCGGTCGGTCGGTCAGTCAGTCGGCTGATTGATTGATTCCAGCGCAGTTCAGTCGGTCAGACTGTCCAGAGACGACGACAGACAAATGAACTGGACAGTTGAACCGATTGAACCAATTTTCAACGATTTTTTAACCGCCGAAAGCACGCGTAATTTAATTAGCGCAAAATAATGCAAGATTCAGTTTAGTGTCCCTTTTCCTTCTCCTCCTCCACCTTTTTCTCCACCTTCCAGCCTTTCTCCCTATCCTTTTGACCAATTAAATTTGAATAATAATCAACTGAAAGAAATTGAAAAACAAGTGAAAAAGTGGTCTGCAGACTGAGCGTAATAAACTAGCAAACAACACACACAGTTTGTCGTGGCCTGGTCGTCAGACAGAAAGTGAGTGAGAGAGACAGTTGTCTGCGATGCAAAAAAAGACGATTGTCTTTTGGGACAAAACAACACACAAAAAGATGAAATGAAATTCCAATTACGCGCTGCTATTGCTCAGGTCGCTCCAGGCTGCTGCTGCGGCGACTTCGACTGCTGCGTTTCCTCGTGCAGTTGTGCTCATTGCGCGCATTCTGTGCCCATTGCACCATCATCAGCACAGCACAGAGCGCCGGTGATGCGAACTTCAGACTGTCTGGCAGATTGAGACACAGACTGAGACAGTCAGCTCAGCTCAGCCCTTGTGAAGCCCTTCCAGTCAGCGACAATCAATTGATTTGCATCCGAGCATCCCAATCGGTTGGTCAATTTGCTGCCGACTAAGTCCTCGCTCACAACGGCTTCTTCTTCAAGTGCGCCCTGTGTGACAAGCTGTGTGACAGGCAAAGAGCATCAGCGGCGGCAGTAACTCAATTGAACCTTTGTCATGCTGCCGCAGTGGCATCTTCATTCTCTTTCTCTCCCTCTCCCAGCTGGTGTGCATTTGCAATTACAAGTGGCCCATTATCGTCGCCTTTTACTGCGCCTTTGCACTTAATTGCCGCCAATTTGGCCCGTTTTGCCAATAATTCTGAGTCATCAATGCGAACTGAACAGCATGCGGTGGAAGTGAGATGATGCTCGGATGCTGTGCACAGTGCTGTTGGCCAACTTATCAACTGCTTTTAGTCTGACTTGATTAGTCAGCGATGAAATTGATAGTGCAGTGATCACAGTGTGTGTGCTCACAACAAATTGGATGACAATTTGGTGGTAATCACTTCCATTGCACACACAACCACTCACTTTAATGGTGATCGCTTTAGAATTTAATTTTTTACTGCTTTTTCCTGTCGATTTAAACTGTACAAAACAGACCATTTTTCTTTCTCTCTTTCTTTAATTTCCAGAGCAGAAAACAGAAGAAGAGGAAAAAGAGGATCCACTTTCATCAATTTGCAAAAACCAGACAGAAACGGTTAGCGGATGTTCTCCCAGTCAAAGTTTCCTGCTCTCAATGTTTCTTTCCTTTGTCAGTGCTCTTCACCAACTGACTCTAACAATAGCTTGATGATATATTTAATGTACTGCTTCAATTGTTCAAATTGACGTTTAATTTGCTATACTACCGACGACAGTGGCTGCGGATGCGGCGGCGGCAAACTGTCATCACTTAAGATCATTCGCATTAGCGGCTTAATTTCTCTAATTGTCGGTCGTAAAGAGGCTTTAACTCACTCAAGTGTGTGTGCTTGACTGTGTGCAGTTAAAATTTTCAGTCTGTTCAGGACTGGTTAAACTGGGCTGAGAAAAGTGACGCAATGTTTTTTCCTTGTGTTTCTTTCCTCTCTTCAAAAAGATCGATTCCGTCTCTCTTAAACATACTTATGCTAGCTTTGTTGCTTTTGTTGCTCAATGGCAATTCTCCTCTCTGGTGAGGAAGTAGTGATGGACGAAGTGATGACTATGACACTGGCGATGTACACTTCAATGTCTATGGTGGTGGTGGTGGTGGACCATCATCATCACCTCACTAATGTAAACGAGTTAGGAAAGGGAAAACTTTGCGGAGACAAACTCTGTGTTCAAGCAGGGGCGCCAGGAAACTACAGCAGCGGCAGCAGCAGCAACCACAGAGGTTGGCTTGCTTGTCTTTGGCATTTAGGGCGAAAGTGAAAGCTGGCGCCAACAGGAGATTACTTCATTGAGAGAATGAGTGCTCTCACTCTCTCACTGAGTGAGTGTGACTCTGAAGCGCTCATGTCCGTCTGCTGCTGCTGCGTCGGAGGCACATTATTAAATATCTGCTCGAACATTGTCTTTAAATAAACAACAACTTCGTCGGTAATCTCCATCTCTCCAGGTTTGCTGTAAATGGACAGCACTTTGAGACGCACACTGAGCCCAGCTGAGCCGAGGAAGAAACAAGAAGGCGTCAGAGTGTGTGATGCGCTTCAATTCATCGGAAAGCGATTAATGCACCGATTTGACAGTGCTGGTGAGATGCCAGCTAGCCAGCCAGTGACTATGCGGGCACTGCGGCTACTTTTCCCAGGCAGCAACATCAAACTCAGTTGCATCTCATTTGCTCAACTGATCAACACAGAAACACAGACATCTTCACCAAGAGCACCATCATCATCATCACTGTCAACAACTTGTGCCTTTCCTTCCTTCCTCCTCGCGTGTTGGAAAACGTGGCTAGGCAAACCTGGGTGCTTTAAAGGGCGCAAATATTGGGAAGCACTCAGAGTGTCACTACTTGGGTCAGCAACCGCATCAGCAGCACTTGTGGAGCTTGTGACTGTGCATGCAGCACCAGAAGACGATCTTTTGTTGATCTGATGACCGCGAGCGTGAGCGTCGAGGACCATTATCTTTGTGTTCCGAGGTCAACTCGCTGTTGGTGGTAACGATGCTGTTCTAAGGGCGGTTGGTTTCCTTCTTTTGGTTTGATGGTGCCCAAATTAGTCCACAAAACAGATTAGCATTTTACTTGTAAAAGCACCTGGTCAACTGGGGCAACACGTCAAAGGAACTGTTGTGTGCACAACACATTTTTCCACATGTAACGGTAAAGGAGGAGAAGAAGAAGAAGAAAAGGAGCAAACTGAAGATGATCCTTGATGACACTTTGTGGTAGCAGCATCAATTGTTTCCGCTGCTCGCATTCAGCATGACATGCTGCAATTCTCCACTTGACAGCAGCAAATGCACAGTGAGCGGCCAAAGGGCGCCCAGGTTGAACAATGGCGAACCTTGCTGTGCTTACTGTTTCAGTTTGCTGAGATGTGCTCAGCCTCAGATTTTGATTAGCATGCCTGATAAAGACGATACACTTTGGTATATTTAGAATGCAGGCTGCCGTCGTCGTCGACTTTGCTACTGCTGATGCTAATGCACAGATATAGAATATTTAGCCCCCTCTCTTACCTCTGCTTTCTTTCACTATCGTTGCGTGCACTGGACTTATAAATACATAATAGGAATGATAAGCATAATATCGTAATCCGTTTGTGTGGTAATCACAGTAGCAAAGTAGTCTGTTTTATGGTCTTTTGACGAGACCTCTAAATAGTAAAACAAGTAGTAGTTTGTGGTTGATTATGGAAATTTGTACAAGTTTTTATTGTCTTTGAGGTTATTAATGATTAAGATTCGAATGCTTTTTCACTGATGCAATTCTGTGCGTAAAGTGCGTATTCTGTATGAGCTGTGTGTCCAAGGACAGTGGGCCAATGTCACTTGAACAAACACAAAAATTTTCAGACTTTTGACAGTTGGCTGCGACGGCGGATGCTGATGTAGAGAGAAAGTCAAAAGAGAAAAAAGAAAAACCAACAATGGAAAAACTCTTTTGTAAAGTGACCACAAACATGTGTCTTTGGCAGTGATCTCAATCAATAGGTAAAAGTCATCTTTGGACACACACACACTTCCTGACAAGTGCCAGCACCAGCACCA
>JAALOO010001698.1_pt1 | contig 13926 bp, 17 predicted proteins | sample 7257641 | NCBI WGS metagenome assembly JAALOO01 (sample SAMN14085613, study PRJNA598686) | mite metagenome | biome: ENVO:01001000; feature: ENVO:01001002; material: ENVO:01001226; isolation source: single female mite from University of Michigan culture on fish food culture... ... | reverse complement strand
TCAGCACCGACTTGCCGGCGAAGAAGTCCACCACTGAAGAGGAGGAGGTGGGTGATGAGGAGGAAGAGGGTGATGAGGAGGAGGGCTTGATCGGAGAGGAGTTGGCCTTTGCTGGTGAGGGAGACTTTGTCGGAGAGGGTGAGGGTGACGAGGAGGAGGAGGCGTCCATCATGGCCGAAGAGAGATGGTGATGAGGCGTTGGGTGAAGAGAGAAAGAGAGAATCACGGGGAAAATGAGGGTGATGAGGACGCGCAACGGGCGGCGGGCAAAGGGGGAAAGTGTGTGTAGTGAGCTTGAAGACTGGCGTCCTTTTATTGCCAACAATGGTCTGCTGAAGGAAAAAAAGGCTGCTGCTGCTGCTGCTGGGTCGTTTTCTGAGTCACGGTCAGTACAAAGACTCTGACTTAGAACTCTTCAATGTCAAAGTTACAGTGTTCAGTGAGCTGTCGGTGATTGGCGTCAGGGGTGAAAAGGGGGGGGGGACATAGTTCAAACTATGCCCCGTCAGGTAGCGCTAAACATCGGCGATTTTTTTTGCTATCTGATGTTATCTTGACCTGCACTTTGACTTTTAGGTTGCAGCCTTTTTTTCGTCGGCAGCTTTTGTCGGCAGCTGTCATCGAACTGCTGCTGCTGCTGCTAGGCCAATTACTCAGAAGTCATATCAGCACACTATCACACTGCACTGCATCTCCACTTTCTCGTCTCATTTATCAGTCCACTCAGTCAAACTCTCTCATCAAATCTGGCGCTATTTTTTGTACTCAGTGGCCGTTTGTCTGACGGGCACACAACAAACGGAAGACTACACAGCTTCTGCTTGTTGTACATTTGCATTTGTTGTACGGCAGGCAACAGTGTACAAATGAGGGCAGACAAAAGGCAACAACCAAACCAGGCTTTGTTATGTCTACCGAAATGCAAAACAACAACAGTTGCGACGGCCAACAGTTGCTTCGCGTCAAGCTGTGTCGGGTGTGCGGCGCCACGGCGTCCGGCTTCAACGACAGCGGAAACCTCTCCTGTGAGTCGTGCAAGTCGTGTTCTTCTACCGAAACGACAGCAAACGCGAGGTTTGGCCAGCCCTTTGTTAGAGAGAGAGAGAGAGAGAGAGAGAGAGCTTTCTTTTTAGTCATTTCTACAATTTTTTGTTTGTTTGTTAAACTGTAGACCTTAAAGTGCTCTCAGGCGACCGACCGCTGATCACCATTGACCGGTACAGCCGGTGGCTCTACGCTCGTTGTCGCCTAGAGAAGTGCCTCGCTAATCAGATGGTGCCTAATAGTAGTGAGGTGAAAGTTAATGAAAGAGTTACCAAACTGAGTGGTGATATTCTTGAGCTTAGCTCAGCGGAAACGAGCACATCACTGCCAGTCATCGGAGATTTAGGCAAAAGAGTGAAACTACTGAAAAAAACGATTTCGAAGAGGTCGTTGTCGGTGTTTGAGGCAGGAAGAAGTGCTGCCCACCCTGCAGAGTTGCCTGTCCGCCGCCGCCTTTGAGGCCCGAGACCGGAAAGTTGCCGCTTTCCAGGCTGGGCATTTTAACTAAAGAAGCTGAGGACGTCTCTTCAACCTGCTGTACGGCGTCTACGCCCGGCAAATCGTCAAGTGTTCTGCAAGAGCATTTTTTGATTAGTTTTCAAATTTTTCAAGTTTTTTGCAATTTCCACCAGTCAATCTACCGGCGCATCTTATCTAAAAACATCTTCAATTTAAATACAAAAGAAATCGTCGAAGAGCAGAGCGAAAATACCTTGAACTGAAAAGAGCTCTTAATGAAATTGACCTGATGCAGAAATCCTCTGAGCAACTGCTTAAAACAGAGGTAACACATCTAGAGCAAACCAATGAGTTCCTTAGAGGACTTTTTGATTGAAAAAAATAAGTAAAACAAATAGTTTCAAAGTTAAAGTACTTTTTATTATTTTCATTTCGGTATAAATAAAGGGGTTTTTGGTGTTCTGGTGTTGGTGTGTGTGTTGATGTTGTGTAGTGTAGTGTGATTGATTGATTTTGGTACCAGGAGATAAAGGTTGAAACCAAAGACTAGGTGGTTCTGCTGGGTTCTCAGCAAATGCAGGCGGCAAACGGTTGTAAAAGTTGATTTGCTCGGCTTTGCTAAGTAGGGGGGGGGTTTCTTTCTTCATTCAGTCTTTCACCGTTTATTTTCCGTAGCCCTTGCCACCACCACCGCCGCCTCCTCGCCCGCCACCGTATCCTAAGATAAAAATAAAAAATAATTGGTTTTAGAATCGGCTGATTAATTAATATATCATTCAAAAAGTATTTACCTCCACCGCCGCCGCCCATCTTGCCACCTCCTCCGTAGCCACCACCTTTAAAATTTAAGAAAAAAAATTATGTTTAGAATTGAATTGCAGTTAAAAAAATTGTCAAATAACAGTAGTACCTCCTCCTCCCATCTTTCCACCGCCATAGCCTGAAAAATGAAAATATTATGTTTTAGACTTTTCAGTAAAATTAGGAAAAATATCTAAATTATATTTTACCTCCACCGCCGCCGCCTCCTCGCTTTCCGCCGCCGCCACCATAGCCACCGCCACCACCTAAAAAATCATCAAAATATTAGATCAGCTTTTTTGTGACCAGAAACTAGGTCCTTTATATTAGAGAATCAATCAGACTTACCGCCACCACCACCACCGTAGGCGAGGACGACGGAGATGACTAGGACAAAAACGGCGATAAAGAGTGAAAACTTCATTTTGTTTTGCTAGTTTTAGCTGAGTTGTGGAGTAGTTTCTTGTTGTTGCTGGAAGTGGAGGAAGAGAGCTGATGATTTGACAGTGCTCTACCACCGGAGTTTATATACTGCTGAGACTGTCCTTAGAGAAAAGTACTCAAACGGCAGAAAAAGAGTAGCAACGGCAGCTGTACAAAAAAAATGTACGGCCGATTGAACAGCAGCAGCAGCGGCGGCAGTCGTAAATTGAGGAAGTGCAAAAACAGCGCACAAGTGCGATCTTGAGTGAGATCTCGAACGATTCTTACCTTGGATCTCCCTCTTTTTCCCTTTCACCGCTCATTTTCTCAGCCGCCATTGTGTTTCCTCTTTTTCTCTCGTTCAGCAGAAGGTTTTCAGCTCTTTTCAGCAGCAGCAGAATGAAGCAGCGGCTGAATCGTTAATGACATAAAAGTGCAGAAGAGGGGAGAAAGAGCTGAAGTGATTGAATGAAGACGTAACCTTTATTATGTAAGTGTTATGGGAGAGAACACATTGAGAGAAGATTGAGGTGATTGCCTTGTGCTGGTGATGGTGGTGTGGTGATGTGATTGGACTGTCCTGCTGTTGTTGCTGCTGCTGTTGACCGTGAAGTTGAAGTAGCTGCTGCTGCTGCTTTTGTGCGTGTGAAACGTGGAAAAAATTGTGTGCAGAAAAAAGTGAGGGGAAAGAGGAGAGAGAAAGAGAAAGGGAAGCTGCTGAAAGCTTTTACTCAGCTGTCCTTGGCGCACTATGAGTGATGTAACTGCCGCCTGTTTCTAACGCCGCTGTTGTCTTTGCATTATCGCATCCTCTCTCTCTCTCTCTTTCCCTTGTGCAAGTTCAATTACATTATTACTCGCTCCTAAACCTTGCTTTTTTGTTGTTGTTGTTTGCTGCTTTCTCTTCCAACTTTTGCTTTGTTCTTTTCAGCACTATTTTTTTGCTCTCCTCTAACCTTACTTAACTCTTCCTTTTCTTCTTCTTCTTCCTCATTTCTCCTTTATCTGCCATTGAACTGGCAATTTTTGTTGTTGTTGTCTGTTTGACTGTTCACAGAGCAGAAAAGCGTCCGGTTGAGCAGCTGCTTTAAACGGCACTGTTTTTTCAGTGTCTATTTCCAGTTGATAGCCTCAGTTTCAACCTCAGAGCCGCTGATTAATGTTCGCATGCTAATTGTGCTAGCCAGGCTTCATTGCCCTCCTGCACACAACGTCCTGCTGTTTTTTGCTTTTTAGTTTTAGGTACACTGTGTAGCTGTTTCTAAAAAAAGCTGAAAATTGAGTAGGTAAAAACAGCTCGATTTTTTTACCAAAACAAAAGTTCACAACATAAATACAACTTTTCTTTTCTCTTTTTAAAAAGGCAAACTCTCTAAACAACAACCACCTGTTGCTGCTGCTACTGTTGCTGCTGCTGCTCCTGCTCCGCCCTAAACTTCGCCAGCGTCAGCGTCTTCATCGACGCCAAAATGTCCGTCATCACCCAAATGAAGGTCTTGTACTGCTTGGTATTAACCACGGAAGGCACCGGCGGCGGGCCCAGCTTCTCGCAGCGGTCCGTGTCCTCGTTGTAGTCGCCGCACATGATGTCGCTGATGGAGGTGATGAAACTCCTGCTCAGATCCATCAGATAGTCGTGGTGCTCCCGCAGACAGGCCTGCTCATTCAGCTGCCGATCCAGACAGCGCATTGACTCGACGTAGCCGCAGCAGATGTGTGGCATCTTCACCCAGTCGTCTTTCACATTGACCAGCTGCTTCGTTTGGTTGACGAAGCGCATGCTACACCGGTCGTCCGGCTGGAGGTAGGCGTTGATGCACGGGGCCATGCCAATGAGCTTCCTCGCCTCGTTGGTGCTCTTCTCTCCGGAGCAGTAGCGCCGGAGGAGGTTGCCCTTGATGGTGTAGAGGATCATCACCGTCATGTCGGCCACCTTCTTGGGGACGCACTCGCGAATGAACAGCTCCACGGTGCTCACCATGCTGTAGCTTTCTCTGGTGGTGAAATGGAAGTGTTTAAAAACTGATTTAAGCAAAAAAATGTTCTTTTCTTACCGGCAAAACTGCCCCAGCTCCTCTTGGTTCAGCGGAAAGGGCCGCCCGTGCGGCCCAAAGGCCATGATGCGCGCCACCATGGCGTCCATGGCGTCAAAGGTTTCCGCCGAGCAGCGATCTCCCCTTTCAGTGGCTTGAATGAAAGAATTTGTGGCATTTGTGATTGTTTCTTCATTTTTTGTTTTAACTTGTTCAAGTGTCGCCGCTGAAACGGATGCACAATTGTCAGCAGAAAGTAGTGCTGCTAAGGAGATCACCAGTAAGAGGCTTTTAGTAGTAGTCATTGGTAGTCTGTTTGTTTGCTTGCTTGAGTTGACCGTTTTCTTGACTGCTAAATGATGAGTGCAGGGGTGATAAAAATGGAGTTTTATATAACAAGAAGCAAGGGGTTACAAGCAAATAGTAGAAGAAAACAGGTTTGAAAGGGTATTTTAGTTCAGTTTAAGTGTGCAAGATTTAGTGAAAAACTGAACAAATCACATTTAGGCCAGTTTGTCGCACTTGTTCCTGATGTAACCGGTTAAAGGTTGATTAACGGGGTTGGTGCAAATGAACACAAAAAACAACTAAAAAGGTCGTTGATTAATATTTTAGATTGTACACACCGGAGAAGGAACACGGAAGTAAGCAGCGTCTAGTTATTAGAATGTCAAAGACCGGTTAGTTCTAACATTTGACGTCACATTTAACTGTAACTTTAAGTTATTAGGTGCATTTTTTTTAAAAAAAAGTTAGTAATTGTAAAGCACGAACTTTTACCTCAAAAACTCATTTTAAAACAATTTATTATTTTGTTTTTACCAGTGCCTAGTGGCAATCAATGTAGCATGCAAACTTTGCTTATTGATTAAACTAGTAATAAAAAAACTTGCCGCAAAAAATTGATCCACAATTTGTTTTTAAAAACTTTTTACAACTTAAGTCATATGTATTTTGTTTGACAAAACGGGCTATTTTTTAATACTTTTGTTTAACACTTATGCTAAAGATAGCTTTTGATATTTTAAACCAACTTAAAACTTCTTTTTGTTAAAGTCCTTGATGAGATAGATGAAAAAGATTGCAATGTAGGAGCAAATCTGGTAAAAAACAAATTTATAATTTAAAAAAAAATAATTAGTATATTAGTATATTACCAGGTAGTACGTCTTTGAGCTGATGCGGTAGTTGGCAAAGACCTTGAAAGCGTACGGCTGCAGCCGCCTAGGTGCAACAAACAGATCACTTTTAACCAGCTCTTGTACACCAGGAAAACCAGATTTCAGACGGTGGTAATTGAAAACAAAATCTCTATTCTGCCGCTCAAAAGCACCATTCAGCCGGACAATGACGGCACAGCGGTTGGTCAGCGCAAAGAGAATCAGATTGCACTCGAGAACGGCGCAGCTGAAAAGCCACCTCGCCACCGGCGCCTGGTCAATGTCCACAAACCCGACAATGTAGCCGAAGTAGCACTGGTCGATGATGCAGAAGGGAAAGAAGACGGAGAGGAAGGGCGCAGTGTAGCGGCTGTACTCCTTCACTGACTGACAGATGACCGTTAGCCGCCGGTTCAGCCGACAGAAGGTGATCCAACTCTGCAGGAGGTGTTTGTCTTTTGTTGAACTTTTTCTTATCGAGTAGTTTAACTGGTGAAAGCTGCCTAGTAGTGCCTGCTGGCGAATGGCAATGCAGCAGACGGCGAGGACGATGTAGGAGAGGAAGCCGACGATGACTGGGAAAAAAATGGATTGTACAGTTATGTTTTGAGCTTAAAATCAGGCGGCTAAAAAGAACCTCTCTCTCTTTCTCTCTTATTACCGTAAAGAAGGTACCCAATGAAGAGGGGAAAGAAGAGCAGCCAGTAAAGCAGGGAGGTGATGCTGCGCTGGTACACGCCGTTCAGCCAAACGTTGCCCAGAAAGTAGCCATTGACGAGGGCGTTAAAGTAGAGCAGTACGGCAGCGTTGCCGACCATTACCCGCCGCCGTACACTCAACAGCCTGCCCGTCTCCTCGCCTGAAAGTGGTCTTCCGCCGATTGTGAGTAACGGGTGTTGATGCTGTTGACCAGCAGTGACGGAAAGGTAGTAGCGGAACTGCTCCCGCACCGGAGCATTGGTCATTAAAACGGTCAGAAGAAGTAGCGTCGTGGCGCTGTCCATCCACCCGACGGCAAACTCCATTTGCCGCCAAACGGATCGAGGACATATCTGGTGGATGAAGATGAAGGGACTGTCTGCTAGGCTGCTGGCCAGATGAATCCGCCCAGTGGCCTCGTACTGCAGTCCAAAGACGCCGTACACAATGGCAACCAGGGAAATGGTGAAGGCGGCCAGGCAGTGTCGGCGAACTTCCGCTTGAGCTGAAGTTGTGTGTTCAGCGGATGACCGTACCGGATCCAGCAGACGGTACAGCACTTTGATGTGCCTCACCAGGCCAAACTTTGCCGGAGCTACTACCGCCGTTGCAATGAAAAGTTTAACAAAGTTGCCCATTTTTGTCAGTTGAAAATTATTTAGGAAAGTTTAATTGAAAAACAAATTGGCTAAAAAGAAAAGAAAAGAAGAAGTTTGACAAACGGACAAGTTTTTAATCGTTTGTTAATATTATTTTTTTATTGAGTGTTTTCAAGATTCATTTTTAAGTATAACCTGACACATTTGACATTAAAATTTTAAATTTTTGTTTGTGTAAAACTTTTTGCACTATCTGATTTTTTGTGTTTAAAATCAATGAAATTATAATTACAAAAACTTTTATTTTGTAAAAAATATAGTAAAACCAGCAAAGTCTGGATAAATTTAAAACTTTAGTTGTTTTTATGTTATAATTTTTTTTAAAAAATTTAAATTGCATTACAAGTTTAGGACAAAATCTAAGTGTTTTTTAACAAAAAAAATAAAATTTAAGTTTTTAATGGTTTTTACATGCAGAAACAGGCTTTTATGGTTTGTTACTAATATATATAATTTAGATATTTTTATCTTAAAAGCATAATAATTTGCATAAAACTTACATTTAGCAAAACTGTCTTTTTGTGAAGTGATATTTTTTTCCAACTCACTGCGACAGCCCCTTTTTATTGTCTTTGCGATGAACCTCCTTAATCGGCTAGTTCAAACGGTGACCAATCACCTGTGCTTTCTAGTCTACTACCTCAATCCGCTGGTCACTGAGAACAGCGTTAGATACCAGAAAACAGCTGACCCCTTTTTGAGTCGATTGTCGAATAAACCCGCTAAAGCTGCCGATGAGTTTCTCGCTCCCATCACCATTCTGCTGGCCTCCCTGCTGTACGGCGTCCTCTACGTCGTCTACGCCGCCGAGGGCCACCTCGACCTGGAAACGGTGAAGGGCAGTCCGGAGATGATGTACCACCAGATAGTGCCGCCCTCTATCTGGCACCAACTCGACGGGGCGGTTTTCTTCGCCAACTGTACAGTGGTGGCCATTTACTGTGCCATTCTCAGCAAGCGGGCCGGCTTCACCGCCGGCCGGTACATCAGCAGGGAGAACAAGAAGGAAAAGGAGGCCAAGACCAGGAAGGACAAAGACAGGAGGCAACTAATGGAAGTGCACATCAATGAACGAAGTAAAAAATTTGGTTTTAAAATGCTTTAATTTTTATTTAATTTTTTTGTATCTCTTTTAGAGCTGTCCCTTTCCGTCTCCGAGTCGATACTGAAGAACCACCAGCTAGTGAACAAGCTGCTGGTGCTTTCGCTGACCTTTACCTTTCTCTTCGTGATGACATTCTTCTACGTGCACATCTTCCTCCTCAGCCCTTTCACCTATGAGGTTTCAGTGAGGAATCTTCTCGTTTGGTTTGTGGCCCTTCCGCCGAATGTGATTTACCTCAATTATGGTACTTTTTTCTGTAATTTTTTTATGTTTATTTATTTTAAAGTACAAACTTAATTTTTACACAGGACTTTTTGGAGTGCCTGCCTTCGTCATCATTACCTGTCGAATTGTGAACATCAGGCAACAGGCACTGCTTAAGTACCTAACTCAGCTGCACGATCACTTAAAGGCAAACAACCAGAGTTTCCGAACTCAATCTCAGGCGTTCTCCTTTTGGAATGACCTCCTTCAAGTCAACCGTCTTCTGGCTACTCTGTGTGCCGATATTGATCGCTGCAGTAACTACTGGTCACTTCCGCTTACCGTCTACTTCATTGGCTTCATCATGATCCAGTGCTACATGAGCTACCTCTCTTTCTTTGTTCCTAATTTACTATTTTTTGTTAAACTATTCTGCATCTACGTCCTCGTGTTAATCAACACGTTTCAGTTCACACTTGTCCATACACTTTCTAAGCTCACTCAGTGCAATGGCAAACTGGAGAAGGCAAACACGCAGTTCTACTTGTTGTTTAACCAAAAAAATGGCTTTAAAACTAACACAATGTTGCCACTTGTTTTAAAAGTAACAGTTTTTAATTTTTATTTTAATGCTTTTTTGTGCTTAATTTTTTATTTTAATATACTAGGCAGAGTTTCTACAAACCAGCCACCGATTGCGTCCCTACTGTATGCACCTGTTGGACAACTACCGCATCACATCAAAGACATTTTATTTGGTAATGTAAAGCGTTTAAATCTGTTTTTGTTAATTTTTTGTTTTCATTTTTAGACAATTTCCTACAATGCACTGTTCTTTTTAATGGTTTTTAAAAATCAATAATTTAAAATTTTTATAAAAATTTAAAATTAACATTTCAAGGCATTTCAAAATAGTTTTTTAATTGTTTTGACACAGTTCTATTTCTTATTTCCTAATTCTGAATTTTTATTTTATTTGTTTTAAAAAAACCGTTTAAAAAGACCTCTTTTGCCAGAGGTGGGCAATGTACTCCAGAAGAAAGCCCGCCAAAGAGCTGCCAATGCCGATGAACCAGAGAATGAAGATGGAGGAGAGATCCTTTACGTTAAACGGGTCTATATCGCCGCTATTTTCATTGGCAGTCGAGATGAGTTCAGTCGACGACCCAGTCGAGCGCCTTCTCTTTTTCAGCCTGGAAAACGCCTTCGCCACCCACCGCTCCACCAGGGCCATCTCCCGAAAGCGGAGAATCATGGCGTTAAAGTACGGCCTCAGTGGAGATCGCTTTCGAAAGATGTAGCCCGTCAACTCGATGCCCAAGTTTTCCCGTCCTATGTGAAGGGAGCGGTTGGCGTACTGGTGCCGGTAGATCCGCAGCACGATCCGGTTCGCCAGAATGACGTACCTTGCGGAGGGCTCCTCCAGCCTGGACATCGTCTCGGCGAGGGTGGTGGTGAAGCGAACTCCCGTTCGATTGAGGTGCACGCCAATGGTGTGGTAGACGCGGTTCTCCCGCCCGGCGCCGATAAAGTTCAGCCAGTTGCTGGAGTTCTCCTTCACCAGGAGGTACCTCGAGTCGGAGCTGGCCAGAAGGCGAATGTCCTCCACCGTGTCCACGGGAAGTTCAAACTCCGGCACGGTGAGGATGGAGTAGAAGGCGCTGGAGTAGGAGGTGCTGAGGGTGAGGGCGCAGAAGATCCAGATGCCGATTATCAGGCGCATGGCGCCGTGTTTCTCCTTTTGGTTGAGGAAAGTGGCTATACAAAAATGAACCAAAAAAATTAGTAAACTCCAAAACGGGAGTTTAATCTGCTCTGCTCTGCTCAATTACACTCCTGCAGCGGAACGCAGTAGATGTCGCTGATGATGTCCATGAAGGACTCGCTGGCCAGGCGGGGAGAGTACCGGTGAAGCAGCCAGGAGACGGTTGACAGGCTGATGATCGTCGTGAGGATAATGGCCCAGAGGCGGACGCCAAAGGGGGCGGCGACGATCCAGGGGCGCTCCTTCACGCCCGGACTGGGCGAGATGAAGGTGATCTCATTTTGGAGGATGAACCGACTGAAGTCGATGGCCCTCTGTCGGCTGGGGGTGATGGTGTACTCGCACATGGCCAGATGCGATGTCTGGGAAAGAAGAAGAAGAAGAAGAGGAAAAGTTTTAGGAGTTTTAAAAATAAAGAAAATTTTTTTTATTTGGCAATTACGTAGTTCAACACCTGGCCCATCATGCCGCCCCAGGTGCCGTTGAGGAGGCTGCCCCAGTTTTGCCGCCCATCCACAAAGGACGGACGAAAGTTGAACTTTTGAGCCAGCGTTTGCAGGAGTTCCGTCTCCATGCCGTAGTGCACTGTCAGTGAGCCGTTCTGGTTGCGGGTGAAATCACAGTAGGGTTGAAGCTGATAAAAGTAATGAAAACAATGCAAGATTAGCAATCTGATAATAAAAATCTACTCTTACCCGACTAATGGACACGCCTAGAACACCTGAGTAGAGGTTGCACCTTTTGGCACTGAGTCGGGCAAAGTCGGCCACTGATCGGGGCAGGAACACTCCCGAGTACTCTAAACAGCCGTCCAAAATGGGGTTCAAGTGTAGAACATCTTTCTCTGAAGTTGCCGATGAAGTTAACACAGCTCTGAAACCTCGAAACAGCTCAGGAACTTTGCGAAGCAGTCCTGAGATCCACCGGGCAAAAGTTGAAGTGGAAGTTCCTCCTTTTTCACTGCCCTCAAAAAGCAGAATAAGCGGTTGACAGTTGAGGCACTGCTGGTAGACTTCACTCAAGGCAAACATTACTTGACTAAAAACAGAGTAACTTCTCAGGTTCCCCAGGTCAAAGATCATCTGAAGGGCACTGTACCGACGGAAGGTGGTACTTTGGCAGTGTTCTAACAATTTAGTTGAAGTTAATTGTTGTGAAAGATTTATCACTACTGAATCACAGTTGGAGATAAGCGTTTTTGATAAGAGGTTAGATTTGAGCGTTGTGGAGGAGGAGTTTAGAACAAAGCGATTCACAAGCACAATTCCCGTTTGGAAGTTCTGATTGTTTGAGTTTGAGACTGCACAAAGGGAGTTGGCAATGTAGCCGTTGAGACTGCTGTCGCCGATGAAGGTTTCCATGTTTTAAAGCAACGTTTTCAATTTTTTGCTTTTAAATCACATTATTTTTAGATTTGTAAAAAAGCTACAGAACAAATAAAAAAAATTGTACAATGAGGAAGTTTAAATCAATATTAGTAGCAAGTTTATTTAAATATTTAAAAAATGTCAACTTAAATGTCAATTTAAAAATTGTTTAATTAATCTTTGTGCTGTAAAACATAAACCGTCAAACTTTTTTTTGTTATTGTATTCTGAACAGAATAAAAACAACATTAAACAAAATCTTTAATTTTTTTGGCTATTTTCGTTTCCATTTTTTTCCGGCAGTTAATTACCGCCTGCTTTGTCCATTTGCTTTTAGTTTTTTGCACCTTAACAATTACTTTTTTTCTTTTATCTGAAGTTAATGAGAAAGCAAAATGCAAATTACTATTGCAGTTTTTTTTCTGCAACTCAATGCAATCAAAAATCAATCAAACCAATTTTGATCGATCTAATTACTACCTTTTACTGCCTGTTATTCCAGCATTCAGATTTCACACTAGAACTTAACAGGTATTTTTTGTTTTTATATAAAAATTGAACAATTAAATTGCCCACAATGACCCTACAAAAAATAAACTGAGCAAAAATCTGTTACAAACATTCTTTTCTATTTTGATAAAAAAACTGAATAACGTAGTAATTCAACGTAAATTTTTACTGTTTTTATTCAAAAGTTTTAACTTTTTGTTTCCTCTTTTTCAGCAAAAAAATCTTGCTCAATTTTTGCTCCACCGCCACCTTTAGAGGCTCATAATACTGCCAGGTAGAATTCCGATCCGGAATGTACATTCTGCTGGTCAGCGCCACCTCCTTTGACTCCTCCTCACTTTGGTAGTGCAGCAGCAAACTTTTCCGTTCACCTATCAGGTGATAAGGACAGCCGCCGGAGGGTGTTCCAGCAGGAAGATTGGTGGCACATTTAAGTGCGCTGTAGGGATAGTAGGCCACCACCTTGTCAGTTCGGAAGAAGGACTTGGCGAGGGCGGACTTGGGGCGGTCGCGGAAGATGTGCCTCGCCGTGTAGAGGTACCAGGGAATGCTGGGCAGCTGAGAGGTTTGGGGCGGTCGCAAGTTCGCCTCCGTTTCAGCACTTCCGGTGCTTAGTTTGTTCACCTCCAGGGCGGCGTGGACGAGGGCCATGTGAGTGCGAAAGTGCGTCACTCGGTCGAGGGACGCCTTTGGGAGGCTTTTCTGGGAAGTGAAAAAAAAAGATTAGAACTTTTGTTAAAATTACTTCTTTGAAAAAAGTGTTCTGCTGTACAGCTTTTTTTTACCTCGACTGACTGCAGCATTTCCGGCCACTTTAGAGCTGATTTAATTTTCGATGAATTAGGCTGTTGCTGCTGCTGCTGCTGCTGGGGCACAATCAGCTCATCAGTGTCAAACTGGGCGATGTACTGGTGGCGGTGCAGATTCCGGTACAGGCAGTCGTGCAGCTCGTACATTTGCTGGTAGAGGAAGATTCGCTTTTCATGCAATTTCCGAACTGCGGGAGTCTCATTAGAGAGCAGCTCATTGAGCAGTTGCATGCCGTTCATCTGCTCCCCGGGCAGCGAGATTCGATGCAACTCCAGAAAGCCCTCCGCCTCATATTCTTCCAGAACTTCCACCAAAGAAGGTACCTCGTCCACCTCGTGGTAGACGTACAGGTAAACCTTATCGGCGCCCACCAGGCGAACCGCCTCCAGCCATTCCACCAGGCGGACGGCAAAGTTCTCATCGGTAAAGGGCTCAAATCGAAGCGCCCGAGCGCAGACGCCAATGGAGGTCGTTGGATGGAAGGTTCGGGCTTCCTTTGTTGGCTCCCTTTTATTGGAAATCACCCGCAAAATGTTCGTCGGACTTCGCTGTACGGTAGCGCAGGTGGTCGGTTTAGAGGCTTGCAGCGAAATGGCCACCGGATGTGGCGGCCCCCCGGTGGTGACCAGTCCTGCCGGAAGTCGAACTAGCTCGGGAACTGCGCAGCTGAACAGTACCGGCCCGTAGGCGCCATCGGCCTGGCGAAAGTTGTACACTTCGACCACCCTGGACAGGATCGGCGCCGGCTCCTCTTCGAACCACAGCAGACAACTGTAGGATGCATTGACGGCAATTGACTTGAGGTGCTTTGAGGAGCCCAACAGTCGGACATACGTCCTCTTTGGACCGCCCCGCTCGTCGAGGTAGGCGTTGAGGAGGTGCAGCTG
>JAALOO010000800.1_pt2 | contig 13933 bp, 10 predicted proteins | sample 7257641 | NCBI WGS metagenome assembly JAALOO01 (sample SAMN14085613, study PRJNA598686) | mite metagenome | biome: ENVO:01001000; feature: ENVO:01001002; material: ENVO:01001226; isolation source: single female mite from University of Michigan culture on fish food culture... ... | reverse complement strand
CAGCAGCAGCGCCAGAAGACTCTCCGCCGAAGTAAGCACGCTCTAAGAGCCCTGGAGCGTCCTGGTCCGCGACCACGAACAACACAGCTCGAGGCCTCGAGGGCGCCAGTATTCTCGCCAGTGCATCTGCACAGTTCTCTCTTCAGTTCTCCGTTTCTTTTCAGTTCTACTACTCAGCGACAGGCGCTATTCTACTCTGCTGCTGTTGTCGTTCCGCAAGTCGCGCCAAGTGTTTTCTTCTTTTGTGTTTGTTTATCTCCACTGTGCTCGCACTTGCACTCGCACTACTTCGCTTGGGCCTTCACTTGATGATGATGTCTTTGCCTTCTTCTTCCTCCCTACCACTTACCTCACTCGCCTGGCAATATCTGCTCTCCTTTCTCCTGCACCACATCACCTGCCTCTAGTTAGCGTTTCAGTTCATCACTGTACGATCAGTCAGTTCTACGCTCACCTCCCAATTCTGTTATCATCCTTCTGGCACTACCTCGACTGGGACGCTACCGATGTACTGCACCTCTGCTGCTGCCTCCCGCCACTTGATGTTCCGGCAATTGACCGCAGCAATTGGCAGCAGTGCACTAGTAGCTGACGAGAAGAAGTACACGCAGTGGTCACTTGCCGCTTTCACAGCGAGCAGAGGGTCACCAGCAAGAGCCAGTGCAGATCACAATGGACGAGCCGAGCACCTCCAGTGATCCTCCAACACACTGCCTAGGTGAGGAGGGCGAGCTGGAGACGACAATGGTGCCGCAGGAGAATCAGACCACCACCACCGCCTCCACCAGCAGCAGCGAAATGGTGCACCTGCAGTCAGAGTTCACCACTGCCTTGGACACCGAAGACCAAGTGCAACCTACGACGACAACAACAACAGCCGCAGACACCACCATCAGCAACAGTGGTGCACCATCAGTCGATCAACTGCCGTCAACTGCCGCACCTCAGCTCATAGAAGATAGCCTACAAAGTGATCACCAAGTGGAGATTACCGTTCCTGTGATGAGCAACGAGGAAACACATGTGCAAAGAACCAATGAGCTAGAGCCGGCCAATGGTGGCGATGGTGGTGGCGGTCTCACCAATGGACCTCAGCAAAGTTCCTCGTCATTTGAAAAGGACTTGCTGGCGGTCGAGGACTTGGATGAGCTGTCTATGATTACCGATGGTATGCTCATTGACGATTTACAGTGTCTGCCTCCGCAAACCTTTACTGAGGAGCATCTTTTCGCCGCTGAGAAATCTTTTCTGGAGGAGAACCCACCGCCGGCGGCCAGTTCAACCGCTGACATTGAGCAGCATCACTCCCAATTCACCGAAAGTGCCACTTCAATCCCTTCTTCCACCACTCCAACAACAAAAGCGGCGACAACAACAACGTCCACCGCATCAACTTCTTTTCAACTATTGGAACTGGATGAGCCCCTAAAGGAAAGGGCTCAGCAGTTTGCCACCACCACTGGCAGCAGTGCAGAGACCGAGCTCATCGATGCTGATGACCTGAAGGAGGCCGCCAACTACCTGGAGGACGACCTGGATGAGCTTGACCACGAGATGGACCACGGGGCGTACTCGCAATCAACCACCACCGACGCGGCCACCATTCTCGACACTGACTCCTCCAAGGACGGCACCGTCAGTGAGCTACCAGTGGCGGCTGCCGTAAGCGAGCCTGAGGTGCCTGATCTCTTCAAGGACGTCAAGTTTGCCATCAGCGAGGAAATGGAAGATCTCGATAAGGTACGTTGTTTCGTTATCTCCGATGGTGTTGGTCTAATCATTACCCTCTATTTAATCGTTGCAGATCAAGCGCGCCCTGGTTGCCAGTGGGGCTAGGTTTCTCAACTATCTCACAGACAGTGCCACACATGTCATCGCCGACAAGCCCGAGTACTCCTTTGTCAATGAGGCGTTTGACATCTACGAGAAGCCAGTCGTAACTGTAAGCGCTTCTTGCTAACTGTTTGTTGTACACAACTTCTCACTTTCTTTTCACTTCCTTTCTCTCTGCAGAGTCAATGGGTTTGGTTGTCACTTCGCTCGCACACGATACTTCCCCATGCACCCTTCTCCCCCTTTCCCAATCGCCTCTTCTCCTCGGTGGTCGTCTGTCCGAGCCGTCTGCACCCTGCGGACCAGTCGGCCATCTGGTCGATGGTCACCTACCACGGCGGTCGCTACCAGGTGAAGCTAGATGGCGGATGCACGCACCTGGTCACCGCGCGAATCGCCGGGCCAAAGTATGAGACGATCGTGGCGCTCAAGTCAGCCAGCAGCAAGTGCAAAATCGTCACCCCTGACTGGGTGGTGGACTGTGTGAAGCAGAAGAGCCTGCTGGACGAGGAGCGCTACCACCCGCGCCTCCTGCTCACCTACAACGCCGACAAGAAGGGGCTGGTGAATGAGCGCAAGAAGAAGGACGGCGGCACAGGTGAGAAGCAGCAGAAGCAGTCGGCGGCGATGGACGACGAGTCGGCCATCTTCACGAAGACCACCAAATCGGTGACCATGGCCATCTCCACGGCGGCGGTGCTCTCCCGCAAAGTGGAGCCCTTCAAGCCCGAGCTGACGGCGACGTCGCCCCCGGCGCCCCCTATGATCACTAGTCCTCCGCTAGTGTTGACCCCCCTGCCTAATCAAAACTCCACTACTACCAGTAGCGCTAATGTACAAACTCATCATCACCATCACCACCACCATCCTCATCACCACCATCATACAGTGCCTAACAGTTCAAACTCTTCGATGCTTTCTCCGCGACAAGTGCAAAACCCGCAAGGACTTCAGCAGCAGCAACACATTCATCATCAGCAACAACAGCAACAGCAGCAATTTCATGCTCATGGGGCTCATCCTCACCCTCACCAGCAATCAACAGTGCAATTAATGAACCATGGAGGCCAGATGAATGTTGCCACCACAAACGCCTACCAACATCAGCAGCAGCAGCCTCATGGCCTTCCGAATCGGCACATTGCGCCAATGTCTGCGGTGCATGGCCACGGTGGGCAGGGAATGCAACAGCAAATGCAGCAGCCGCAACACCACCTAGGGCCTGGTGCAATGCATCCGGGTCAACAGCACCCGATGATGAATAATCAACAGCAGCAAACGCAGCAGCAGCACCTGACGGCGGCCCAGAAGAGAAAGCAAAACGCTGCGGCCGCCGCTGCTGCTGGCGGTCAGGTGCACGCGGTCAAGAGCAAAGGACCGGGCGCCAAAGGGCCGTCGAAGGCTGCCTTGAAGAAGCAACAGCAGCAACAGTTGCAACTGCAGCAACAACAGCAGCAGCAGCCACACATGCACCCCCATGCTCACCCTCTACCTCAGGAACATGGTGTCCACCCGATGGACCCAATGATGAGCCCAGGCGTGCAGCAGAGTGCTCACCCTGTATCTCAGAGTGGCTACCATCCCAATCAGGGAATGGGAGTGCAATCGCAACAACACCCACAGATGGTCAACAATCAGACGATGCACTCGCCCAACCAGTACCGTCCTTCGCCACAAGGCCCGGCAATGGTTGGACAGCAACAACAAATGGGCGGTATGGTGCCGCAGTCACAGCAGCAACAGCAGGCGCCAATTCAGCATCCTCAACAGGCTGCCGGTGGCGGCGGACCACGACAGGTGTACCAGATGCAACAGCAGATCAATCAACAGCCACCGCAACAGATGCAGTTTGTCAACGGGCAAGGGCAGTTTGTTCGAGGCCAGTTTATCGCTCGTCCTCAGCAACAGCACCAGCCTCAAATGGGACCAGGTCAGCAGTCTCCTCAGATGATGTCTCCCGGTCAGCAGCAGATGTACCGGCACCCTGGCCAACAGCAGTTTGCAGCAATGCAACAGCAACAACAGCAACTCCCTCAACAGCAGACACCACAACAGCGGACAATGGCTGCCTACGGGACCCAGCAGGGACAGATGATGAACCAGCAGGGACAGCCAGTCTACGTGGGTCAGCATCAGCAGGGAATGCAGCAGCAACGAATGCAAATGCCTCTACAGCAGCGGCAATCACCGCAGCAGCAACAAGTGGTGGGCTCTCAGCACCAGTCTCCAACTGGTCAGCCGTCGGTGAATGCTGGGCAGCAGCAGCAGCAACAGGCGATGATGGGCCAGGTAGACACTTTTCACCTATTCACCTAGGTCATTTGCTTTAAAAGTAACACATTTTTTTTGTTTAGAACCAGTATGGACAGCAGATGCAGCAAGCTCAGACGGTTCACCATCAGCAGCAGTCAGATAGACCGCCTTCAGTTGTGGGCAGCTCGATATCGCCCGGCGCTGTGGTTTCCCCAGGGACGCACGGTGGACCCTATTCCCAGCAACAGCAGCAGACGCCCGGTGTGCCACGAATGCCCATGAATATGATCCGAATGAGCAATCTGACGCCTGAACAGCAGCAAATGGTTATGCAACAGCACAAGATGCAGCAGCAGCAACAGCAGCAACAACAACAGCAACAACAGCAAGTAGGATATCAGGGGAATATGCAGCAGCAGACGGGGCACATGGGCGGACAGCCGATGATTCGGCCAGTTGGACCGGTGGGCGTCAACTCTGGCCAGTCATCACCGCATACGCCACCGCAAATGCTCTCGCCTAATGGGGCACCGGTGCCGGGACAGCGGATGATGGTCAGGCCGGCGATGATGCAGCAGCAAGGACAGGTCTACGGACAGCAGCAGCAGCAGATGGTTGATCTAAACAAGATGCAGCCTATGCAGCAGCAAGCCATGGTGGCGATACGACCTCCAGTTCCGATGCAGGCACAACAGGGACCTCAACAGCCTGGGTCGCAGCAGTTTGTGCAGCCTGGACAGCAGCAACAGCAGTTTATTCGTCAGCGATGGCAAATGCCTGCTGCCGGTGATCAGCAGTTTCTGGGCGCCAAGACACATCCGCAGCAGTTCATGCCTCAGCACATGGGCGGTCCTGGTCCCAGACAGATGATCGTCCCACCGCAGCACCCCCAATCAGGCCAGCATATGCAGCAAGTTCCGCCACAAGGCCCCCCTCCTCCGAACCTGACACCTCAGCAACATCAAATGTGGGCTCAAAGGCATCGATATATTCTTCAACAGCAACAGCAGCAGCAACTGCAAAATCCTCAAGCTCGAATGATGCGCATAAATGGGCCGATGATGATGCAGCAGCAGCAACAACAACAGCAACAAATGCCACCTCAATCTCCGATGCACCCTTCAATGATGGGCATGGGTCCTGATGGTGGACACCCTAAGGTTAGAATGAGCGGAAGCAGTGCGCAACAGCAGCAGCAGCACTGCAATACTGAGGTAGTGTCGACGAACATTACTGCGGTGGTGGGTGGTGGCGTGGACGCTGTCATCGCCAGCAGTGCGCCGGCGGTGATCTCACAGGCCATTGCCAACCAACAGCAGCACCAGCAAGCGCATTATGTTCAGCAGCAGCAGGCTAACGCGGTAGGTGGGGTAGGTTCAGCTCAGGTGCAGAGTGCAGTAAACAATTCGGAGCAAGCTAATGCGACTCGTCAGCAGCAGCAAGTGAGCAAAGCCATTTCGGTTCAACAGCAACAGCAAAGCATCGGTGGCAGTGCTGTTCAGCAGCAGCAGCCAGTGTACTCGATGTCTGCTGCCGGTGCCACCACCAGCAGCAGCAATTCCTCTGCCAACTCCTCCTCTGCGTCGACGCCCACCTCCACCACCTGTGGCTCGGTGGTGAATGAGAAGACAAAGACTGCGCTGGCCAATCTGCTCAATAATCGCCTCAATCAGCAGCAGAATGGCCAACAGCAGCAGCAGCAACAGTCGCCTACTGCTGCCAACGCCACCTCTTCAGCGACGTTGGTTCTTCGCGACCAGCCGTCGGTGGGTGGTGTGTCTGCTAAGCACCAGCTGCAACAACAGGTAGTTTCAGGACCAACAGCGGGAGCTTCGGTTCAGTCTTCCATTTCAGTGAAGGCAGGAGGACAGCAGTCGACGACGACAACGACGACCAGCGCACTGGTCAGTGTCGGTCAGCAAATGACGGCACAGCGAACAGTGCCCATGATGACGGGAGGCACTGCCAACTCGGTAAGCGATTCCACTCTTTCCTACTACCATTTGGGCATTCGGTCATTATCCATTGCCGCTTTCCACCGAGATTATTTGCATGGACGCCTATTTGCCTGCCTGACTGCCTATTTCATCTTTCCCCATTTGGCATATTCACTATTTCTCCCTCTCTACCTTTGGTCTGGTTCACCACATCTAAATTGGTTTTCACTCAAACAAGAAATTAATTATACCACTTTGGCCAAACTTGGTTGATGATGCTTTCACCTCCTCTCTCTCTCCTTACTTTCCTGCCTGCCCCCTTTAATCAGCTTGTGCCTCGAAATAATTCATTTTACCGCAGATCTCAACTTTTCAGTTTATAATCGCCAAGTTAATCGTGCGTGCATTTATTTGGCCGCTTTTGTTATATCGCTCTACAAAGCTTTTTTGCCGTGGGGATCACTGTTGATCGTCATTATTAGTCGTGTACGCCACATCAACCAAAGTCTAACCTTTAGAGTGCTCTCCTTCCCCTCTTTCTTTTAATAACTTTCGGTGACACCGGTGTTCGCATGAGAATTCCACACTACTGCAACTAACTGCTAAGATAGCTGCTGGTACATTTGCATTTTTGAAATTTGGTTCGGCATTTTGCTTTTCCTTTAAATATTGTTGGTTTCTCAGGCCTTTAGGGCTTTAGGTTATTGCCTGTTGCCTGCCTTTTTTCCCCAAAGCGTGCGTGTTTTAGTACACAGTTTGGTCAATTAACTCTTTGATGATATTTATTATGCTGTGCTAACACTCCTTTTCTTCCACTCCCCCAATTGTATACAGATGACTCAACAACAACAACAATCAGTGAATAGTAGTCATCAGCAGCATTCAGTGGATGGTCTGCCGACGTCGGTTGCCAGTCATGGCGGAGGCGTCGACATGGCAAGTCATGCCGCTCTCCAGGGACACCACCACGTGCTGCCTCAGTCTGCCGGCCAGCAAACACCTCAGTCTAGTCAGATGGCTGCTCATTCCGCGGCAAACAATGGCGGCCAGCCGCAACTGGTGCCCGTCCATGTCTTCTCTGCAGCTCATCCTCACCACCAGCAGCAGCAGCATCCCCATCAGCAGTCAGCACTGCCGCCTTCTGCAATGCAGCCGTTTCCGGGCGCCACTCAGACGATGGGAGGGCATCTTCAGCAGCAGCATCACCAGCATCCTGGAGCAGTGCAACCGCTGAACGGCCATATGGTCGCTCAGCATCACCACCACCAATTGCCGCCCCATCATCAGCAGCAGCAACAACATCAACAGCAGAGTGGAATGGTACGCGCTGCATTTCCTCTACCACCTGGACATCACCACCACCCGGGAAGGATGGTGCACCACCAACATCTGCAAGGAGGAGGAGGAATAGGAGGACCAGTGCAGCACTCACCGCTGAACCCACTGAACATCGTCACACACTCGCACCCGCTTCCCTCGCAGTCGCAGATGATTGTGATGCCGCAGGGGCAGCAGCCGCCTCAGCAACAACAACCACAGCCGGGCACAAGTGGCACCCAACTGCAGCAGGTGCAGCAGCCAGCTGTGGCAGCAGGAGCTGCTGGCGGCGGCGTTGGAGGAGCCGCCTCGCCGGTGCACATTCGCTTCTACGGGCACGAGCAGCGGACGGTGATTCCCCGGGAGGTCTGTCTGATTGGCTGCGTCTTCTACATTGCCCCCAGCTACACCAGTGAAAACGAGGCCACCTCGAGGCTGGTGGCCGGCTGGAAGCGGCGAATTGAAAAGTTTGGCGGCCGTGTGGTGGACCAGTACGTGCCCGGACCGGGCAACAATGTGACGCACGTCGTCACGGAGAACATGAATGGCGGCGTGCAGAAGCTGGCGCTGGCGGACAATCGGCGCTGTGTGTCGGTCTTTTGGCTGGATGACACGCTGGGCTATGAGAGGCTGTTGCCGCCGTGGCGTTTCTACCACCTGCCCTTTGCCGGAACGACGCCCTGTAAGAACATGGTAAGTGCTACTCGTGTTTACTCGTCATTGCAATTGTTGAGCTGACCTGTCTTTTCATTTTTTCTTTAGATCATCTCCACGAGCAACTTTGACAGCGAGGAGCGGAAGATGATGAAGCAGCTGATTCAGCGGACAGGTGCCGTCTACACGGACTACCTGACCAGCAAGAATACAGTGCTCATTTGTAAAAAGTTAGTTGGTGATTATTTTTGCTTATGTGTTTTGATGTCTAATATGCTTTGTTACAATTAGACTGAAAGGGCCGAAGTACGAGCAGGCAGTTCACTGGCGAGTGGCCATCGTCAACATTCACTGGCTGCAGGACGTCCTCTTTGGAAACACCGATGCGCTGCAGCTGTCCAAGCTGGCCACGAAGTACCAGACGTTTGATGAGGATACCACCTTTACGAAGCACTCCATCATCTCCTCGGCGACCATCACACCCTCGCAAATGGTCTTCAGTGACACCTTTCACGTGGATTACAACTTGGTGGGCAACTTTATGGCGGCATGGCGGAATCCCATCTGCTTTGATCAGGAGGACTTGGAGATTAAGATGAAGCGGGTGAAGGAGGAGAAACGGCTGCGTCAGCAGGAAGAGGATGAAAAGAGGAAGGAGAAGATGCGACAGGAGGAGTGCCGGAGGATGCAGGAGCAAATGGAACAACAAAGAGAACTGGAGAAGATGCTCGCATCAGAGGCGGAGACCAACTCCTCTGCACAGTGCTCCTCCACAAAGATCAAAGAGGAAGAGCAGACAGAAGAGGTCAAAACGTCGGAACTAGCGGCGCTTCTCTCTGAGGTGACTGCACTGGCAAAGGATGCCAATCCAGCAGAGCTGCCCTCGGCTGCTACGAAGCGGTCATTCGATGAGATGAACAGTGGTGCGACTGGAAAAGAGGATTTGTCTACTACTCCAGAGATTCAACTGCTCACTAATGGTCCACTGCCTGAAGAGATAACAGTCGAAGGGGGGCCATCAACGAAACGACAGAAGCTAGGCTCAGGTGATGGCGAGAAAGAGCTTCAAGCGGATCAGCCAATGGAAAGCACTGAAGGTGAAGGTGCTGAAATAGAAGTTATTGAAATTTCGAATGAAGCAACGAATGAAAAGACCAAATCAACTGACAGTGATGACGTGCCAGAGTCGGTTGAAGAGGTAGCTGAAAAGTCAAAGACTGAATCGAAAAGTAGCACTGAAGAAGTGATGGAGGTTGAAGCAGAAGCAGAACGACGACAGCCAACGCTGTCTGAGCTGCTTTCTGAAACGGATGAACCAGATGTGATCATTGAAAATCAACAACCCACTGAGGTGGTGGTGGTCAGCAACGTTGATCAGCAGCAGCTGGAGGACGAAGTCTTTGAGACTGCTTCGGCGCAGCTTGAAAGCGCCACCACCACCACCACCACCAGCAACCTTCAGCAGCCAAACAGTGTCATTCCCCTTGTAGTCTCGGAGCTCTCAGAGAACAACAACAACAACTCCTCCTCCACCACCGAGACCTCCGTTGTGAAGGCGCCCTCTGCCGCCGCCAAAGTGCCCCCACCGAATGTGCCCACCGCCTCCTCCTCTTCCACTACTTCTTCCGCTCTACCGCTCGCCGCCTGTTCATCATCTTCCTCCTCGTCGATTCATGGCGGCAGCGCCTTTTCCACAGTTCCTACTTCACTCCTACCTCCGCCACCACCACCGCCGCCTCCGCCACCTCCTCGTTCTGCCGCCATTTCGGCGCTCTTCACCGCCGTCGACGGCGCCACCGAGGTCCGCCAGGAGCTGCAGTCGATTGTGGAGTCGCTGGGCGGGAAGGTGGTCACCGATCACCTGAAGTGCACCCACCTCATCACCGACCACGTCCTGCCCACCGTCAAGTACCTCTGTGCCTTTGCCCGCGCCCGTCACATCCTCCACTCTGACTGGCTGCGCGCCTGCGGCCAGGCAGGGGCCTTCATCGAGGAGGCCGCCTACACGCTGTGCGACCAGTCGGGCGAGGCCACCTACCGCGTGGACCTGGCGAAGGCACTTGCCGAGCGCACCGAGCACCTCTTCAAGGACACGGTCTTCCTGCTGACGCGCAGTCTGGTGCCCTCGCCGGCGGTCCTCTCGCGCATCATCACCGCCAACGGCGGCGTCGTCGTCCTCTACCGCCCGCCCAACGGCCGCCAGCTGGCCAGGCTGCAGGCCAACGGTAAACAGTTTGTCGTCGTCAGCTGTCACACTGATCTCCACACCTGTGACCGCTTCTTTCAGAGTCGAATTAGTAAGTGACATTGGAGGGTGTGCAAACACAGTTTTAATACCTTTTTTTCACCCTGCAGAAGTGGTCACTGCCCAGTGCATCATCAATGCCATTCTTCGCCAGCATGTCGACTACGAGGGACACGCATTGCGGCCAGTCAGAGAACAGCTGCCGCCACTTGGCATGTCGCTGTCGCTGCCCACCACCATCACCATCAACGGCGGAATTGGCGGCCTGTCACCGCATTCTGAAGGCAGCAACAACATCTGCAAACAGTTGACGGCTAACAACGGTAGCGGCGGCGGCAACAGTTCCCCGCCCCCAGTCACTTTGTCCTCCTCGAATCAGGCAAATGGCGGCGGCAGTTCCTCCTCTTCCTCATCTTTTAGCGACTTTCTGGTGCCGCCTTCTGCCGCATCCACCAGCATCGTCAATCACTAATTTGCATTTTCTACTCATTTCACACTCCTTTACACCCACCTACCTACACACTCACTACCACCAAAACCGATCCCGTCCTGAAGTTCTTCTTCCCTTGAAACTGCTCACAACTTTTCCCCCATTTCCCCCGTTTCTTTGACACCCCTCCCACTCTTATACACATTGTTCCTTCTCTCTCTCCTTTTCCCCCGCCCGGTTACGACCGTTTTGCATGAGTATAATTATATATTATCATACCCCTCCCCCATATTATATATTCTCTATATTCCTTGTTTTTCGTTTTTTGTCAATTTTATCATTTGCCTATGTTACTCTTCCATTTCTATTTATTTACCACCACCACCACCACCACATCCCCTCTCTTCCTCTTTGCTAAGCTTTACCCAAACTGTTTACCTTGTCACTAACTTAGGCCCCTAGGGCAATCAACACCGACACCCCCACACACCCCCAGACATCCTTCCACTGTTGTGATGTTCATCCTGTCATCCTTTCTGTTTCAATCATAGACTCCTTTTCCTTTACACACACCATTATGATCTATAGATTTTCATTTATAATATATAATTTAATTTGCTTTTTCGTTTATTTTTCACTGTCTTTTTGTTTCAGTTTAAGCATTGAGCATTCTAAGCACTGTATAGTCTCTTCCTCTATCTTTTACATGTCTCATTGTTCTCATCTCATCATTTGTTTGTTGATAATATTCGATGAATGATCACTGAAACTCAACTGAAATAAACAGTAATATCAAAATGCAGTGTGTGGAAAAATATGCAATGCTGAAAGGAGGGAGAAGGTGTGGCACTATGTAACAGATGAAAAGAAAAGGGAGTATGAAGAGCGATGATGATTTGTTTGTACATTAAGGAAGGGGATGATGAGGCAAGCAGTGAGTTGGTTCGAGTTTTGTACAATTTTAGCTTATTGCTTCGAAGAGGAGGAGGAAGGAAGACCACGCTCGTTTTCAGTTCTGTGAGGTGCTAGTGCCGAAGTCAACAAAGTAGAAGACGATCGAGTTAAGTATTATTACTCTTCAGGAAGTACTATTCAGTTTGTGGGCACCGATTTGTAGTTGGGTGATGATTAAATGCAGAAGGAGGATAAAGGGCACAGGGTTAGAGCTGGGGTGGTCAAAGCGGTCGACCAAGGGAGCCATTGAGGCCGTTGGAGGTTGGACCGACACCGGAGAAGCCATTGCTGCCACCGCCTATCAGCGAGCTGAGAGAGCCACCGCCGCCAGTCATCGGACTAGCACCACCAGTGAGTGCATTGTCACTGGACATGCCCATGTGTGGTTCGGGTGAGAGGCGGTGTTTCTTCTTTTTCTTATCCTTCTTCTTCTTCCGTCGTTCCTTTTCCTCCTCATGCCGTTTCTGCTTTTTGTGCTTCTTTTCGTGATCTCTACTGCTGCTGCCAATGTCGTTGCTGATTTCACTGTGCGAATCGTGCAGCGGTGTGTCGCCGCTTTTCAGTTTCTTTTTCTTGTGTTTCTTTCGCTGTGGCGTTTGGTTGCTCATAAAGCGGTACTGCTCAGGGATCTGTGAAAAAAATGAAAAAAAAGTTAAATACCCGGAAATTGTAAAACGAAAATTGCCACTTACAGGTCCAACGTGCAGTCGAAATGCAGAGTCAAGTTGCTGTTTGGTGAGAGGTACAATTTCTATTGAAGTAATGGGTGGATTTTCAATCAACTTCCGAAGTGAACTATCATCTTTTGATGCAGGCACGTCAATGTTTCCGGGGAGATTTGGCAAAAAGAAACTGAGCTGGTTCTTGATCTTTCGACCGCAAAACTTGTTGAAGGAGTGCTCCAAATTGTGGTACTGGATGAGGTTCGTGGCACCAGTCAGCTCGCTGGGCGCTGTAGGACAAATGTGTTGATGAACTTTTCAACTCTTTTCAAAACATTTCCACTCGCAGGGACTTACCAGGTAACTCTTTCATCAGGTAGAAGGGTCCACTGTGGACGATGGAGGGCGTTTTGCCGAGTGAGATCGTCGTCTTCAGTGTGCCCGTTGAGTCCTGTCTGGGCACCACCGGAGAGCGATTACCCCGCGGACTAGTTTTGGGGGAACACTGATCCGATGGCCGACGAACAATGTCTGACATCATCATTGTGACGGGAGGTGTGTGTGAGGTGAGTGCGTTGTGGGAAGGGGAACTAACTCGCTCCCTTTAGGGTCGGCGGCGTCTGGCGCAATCAACTGCCTGAGAACACTGCTAAATGCGAGCAACTTCTGCGATCGTGAGAGAACACACACAACTTTGAGCGAAACAAAATAATTTGTGTGTACTCCTCAAGGCGCCACCTGCTGTGATCAGTTGGCAACTTTTCGCCGGGGCAATTCACAGAGTGCATCGGAGCAGAAGGCAGTACAGCCAAAGCTAGGGCAGTGAAGCCCATTTCAAGCACGCGTTACCAGAATTTTCTGCCATTTTTTCGAGTGAACCCCTTATTGAAAAAAGAATCTGTCCGTCTCTTCCTGGATTTAAGTGCCACTATTGATTCCTCCTTTTACTTGTGTGTTTCCTGATTTTAAGTGTTTTTAGAAGAAGCGATGAACTTGAAACAGTATTTTTCTGGTGCAAATCTGATAAGAACAATTGTGTAATTCCGAGAATTGCTGGTTATCAAAAACGCCGAACATCGCCAAACAGCACCAGTCAAGAGGTTCTTCTTTTCTTTTCCCTCCTACGGGCGCCTCCACTTTTCCCCGCCATCACTTGCAGCAGTCACTTGCCCGCATTTCGAACGTACTTGCCGTGGAGTGTGTGTATGTGCGTGCACCACTCGATCCACACTTCACTTCAGTCGAAGCACCAACCGAAGACCAACCGTCGACGAAGAATCCAGCATTGTGTGTGTATGTTTCAGCAGCAGACACTGCCGAAGCACTGCTGTGTTCTACTGTTGTCCCAGCACAAGCAGCAGCAGCAACCAGAAGGCCGTCTTTCTCTCATTTTCTCTCTTACTCTCAGTTCCCGTTGCTCTCCGGTACTTTGCTTCCGTACTGTGCCTTCTCTCTCCATTCTCTTCCCTTCCTTCTATTCCAGTTCTACAGTTACCAAACGCCGCCGTCCGAAGAGCAGCTGCAGCGTCAGGCGACAACAACAAAAACATCCACGGTCAGCCAGATTTTTCTCCCTGCCGTGTACGGCTGCCGCGTTTGTCATTGACCGTCAGTGCCGTCACTTTTGTTTCTAATGTGTAGCGGCAGC
>JAALOO010001697.1_pt1 | contig 13935 bp, 9 predicted proteins | sample 7257641 | NCBI WGS metagenome assembly JAALOO01 (sample SAMN14085613, study PRJNA598686) | mite metagenome | biome: ENVO:01001000; feature: ENVO:01001002; material: ENVO:01001226; isolation source: single female mite from University of Michigan culture on fish food culture... ... | reverse complement strand
CTCTCTCTCTCTCTCTCTCTCTCTCTCTCTCTCTCTCTCTCTCTCTCTCTCAGTCCGCCAGGATAGTGTCACTTTGCACGATCGTTGTCGTCGATGACGGTGCTGGTGGTGGTGGTGGTGGTGGTGCTGGTGCCCATCTTCGACTGGGCTCGAAATAAAGGCAACGAAGAAGACGGGGGCCCCTCGCTCTTTGGGGAGGAGGAGGAGGAGAAGAAGAAAAGGCAACTTCAGAGAGGCACATTCTTCGGACGAGTTACCTCACAGCTACCGCCGCCGCCGCCGCCGCCATCAGCAGGCCTGCAGACCAACTTCTTGAGAAAAAAACTGTAAACTGACAAAACAGTCGTCACCGCTGCTGTCTGTCTGTTCCTAGCTGCCTAGCTGCTGCTACCGCTGTGCTCTGCTCTTTCTCTTTCTCTCTCCCTCTATTATTAGTGCAGCGTCGCCAAAATACCAGAAGAAGAAGAAGGGATATGCAGAGGCAGTGCCAGTACAGCAGCAGCAGCAGCAGCAAACAGAGGAAGGAGAGAGAGGGAGAGAATGAGAAAGAAAGGCAAACAGAAACACAGGAGCTGTGCTTCGAGCGCAGAGTTGGATCGGCGCAGAACATAGTAGAGCAAAGTGTGGCTGTACACTGTCTTTCTCCGAGAAGAAGACAGTAGCAGTGTTCGGCTGTAGACTGGCCGGAGATGCCGCCGCCGCCGCCGCTGCCGTCACTGATTTGCCTTGTACGGCGGCAGATGCTGCTGCTGCTGGTGCTACTTTTTGTGCACTACTGCTGCCAACACAATGCGATTAATCAACGTTCGGTACTTCTACCGAAAACCTAGTGAGTGGACACTGAGAGAGATAGAACATTTGACAGAAGGGAAAAGGAAGTCTGGTGGTCTTCCCCGGAGCTGTGAGACTGTGCCAAGAATTTTAAAGTGCACGCGCCCAGTAAACATTCAGTGCATTCTGTTTCACTAGAATCACATTAGATTATCAGGAAAGCACACTAGCGGTGTCAACGCGAGGAAAGTAATTACGGCTGCAATTCAGCATTTAGCATTTAGCATTCAGCAAGGTTCAGCGTCAGCTTCAAATGAACAAACGAAGCGTCGATAACCTGAAGACTGCACCTAAAAATAACCATCACATTGAAAATGAAAGAGAAAAAGAAAGTCCTGCTGCACATGTTGCTCAAGAAAAAAGTAAAAAGGAAAGTAGTACTGGCAATATTTCGAGCAGACGCTGATGCCTTCACTGAAGCAAATAAAGCTGGAAAAGAGAAAGAGAGGATACACTAGAAAGAACAACTGCAGCAGCAGCAGCGTAATGCCTACTGGATAATAAAAAAACTAAAGAATGAAAAGATTATGAATGACGCTAACATGGACGGCCCGGCAGATTAAAATCAAACATAACACTCACCCAGATGACAGAAGTGCTGTCTGTTGCTGGTGTTGACGACGCCTCGCTGGAGTTACGTAACGGCAGTCAGTCAGTCAGTCAGTGGTATGACAGACAAAAGACAAAGCAAAGTAGAAGAGAAGTGAAGTGAAGTAGAGGTGGTGTCTTGAAGGAGAGAAGAAGACGATAAAAAGAAGAAGATAGAAGACAAGGCATCCAGGCAGTCTTGTCTTCCACTGTGTTCTCCTCCAGCAGCAGTTCACCACTGTTGATCAGCAGCAGAAGCAGCAGCACTACCACTTCGCTGCCCCTGATTGAGAAGGCACTGATTCGGCTGACACTGGGTACAATTCACAGCGCCAACAAATGGCAACACCGCACGGCTGAAGGGCTGCATTGTGAAGCGATCACAGCATCCGACATGGAAGATGTCCTCTTCTTGTCGAGACGATTTCGAGAAGACGACACTTCTCACTGGAGTGATATCGGTCCACCAAACTCGGTGGGGGGGGATACCCCCGACACTTGGGAAGCTGGGCGGTGGATGAGGTGGTGGTGATGAGGAAGAAGCCGCCGACGACGACGTCGATCAGGTCAGGATTGCTCACATACTGGCTGTACTACGAAAGCAATGGCCAAAATCGGGTTGTGCTTCTCTCATCTTCTCTCTCAGGGCGACACTACCAGAAAAGCTGGCGTCCAAGAAAAGAAAAGAAGAAGCACAAGAAAAAAGTTCAGGGCGCCCATTCACAGAGAGTGTGTGCTGCGCCAGTCAAAACATTGCGACCTGAGTCGAGAAGACGCTGAGCACACTGAGAACACACAGACAGAAACAGAAACAGAAACAGAATCGTTATTGGGAGGATTCTCATCGGTAGAAGGAGAACTTTGCCACTTTGCCACTACCAGCAACCAGTGCACAGAGGACACACCAGTGCCGGAGACATTGCAGTCGCCCTGCCCTGCCCTGTTGGTGCTCCGTTGCTTCCCCGTTCAACGTGTGTTCAATCACCAGGCGCCACTCATTTGCCACTTGAGTGGAACTTTTCACGGAGTAGAGAATTCCTCGGATACATCACACCGGTCACCAAGACGACGACGACGCCGTCGTTGCCACCGATCTCAGGCTAGATTATCCCCCCTCCTTCTCCTCCCTTCTCCTCCTCCTCCCTTCTCCTCCTGTCTTCTTCGTCTTCACTGTCGTGTCTTCAACCTTGCCTTGACTGTACTTGCATTTGCATTTCACCGAGCCACCAGCACCAGCACTGAATTGCAGTTGCCATTGCCATTGCCGTTCCGAAGCTCCTTGAATCCTCTGGAACGACGACACTCTTCGGCAAGCGACGTCTTCCAAGCTGAACAAGCTGACAACTGCTCTCGACTTCTCTCTCTCTCTCTCCACCTTTCCAACTTTACTTTTCAAAGTGGCTGCTGCTGCTGCCGGCGCCACAACTTATTGTTGACGTTTCCTTCTTCTCCTTTTGTTTGTTACTCCTCTTGACGATCACAATCAAGTACACACAATCGGCAAGCTGCACATGCAAAAAAGACGAGTTCGCTTGCTCGCGGATGGCTTTTTGTTTTGCTGGCCAAGCTGAATGAAAAAAAGGAAGAAAGGGAAGAAGAAGTGAAAGAAGAGAAAGAGACGAAGGAGAAGATAAGGAATCAGCAGCGGCAGCAGGAGCAACCGTTTCAACGTTGATGTAATCAATCTGTCAAAACATTTTTGCGCGATTACATTGTGGCTGCCGCTGTTCAGGGAGGTACTGGTACTGTGTTGCCTTCGCCAGTCAGTCAGCCAGCCAGTCACTTGACAGTTGTCATCATCATTTAAGGATTGGCAGTGTTTCACAGTCGGCCGATCGCATTTCACACGCAAGAGCAGTACACCGATCGCATCACACGACGGCCACCATTTAGCGTCCACCAATAGAGTTCTCATAACTGAACACCGTTGGAAACACTCTTCCTTCCTCTCTCTCTCTCTCCATCACAAAGCATTGGTAGCACATATACTTTTCAGCTGACTTGAGCTTCCACTTACTCATGGTCATTTTTATTTTTTTTGCTTTTCAGATCTGATCATCAGCCTCGCTGTCGTCTTCCACAGCCCCCTCTCATCACTTTTGATGAAAAGCTCTGGTCGAAGAGTAGGCACTTTCACTTTCACTCTCACTTTCCACTTGAACACCACCACCACCCACCACCATGACTGACTGCAAGTCGCCCGCCGCCGCCGCCGCCGAGAAGGAGTACCTCGTTCCGCCCGAGTCGACCTTTGAGCTGGAGCCCTTCATCCACCAGGTGGGCGGCCGGAGCGCCATCCTCGTCCTCGGCGGGTACATCTGCAAGCCGGTCAACGCCCGGGAGCTCGCCTTCTACGAGACCCTGGACCGGTGGGGGCCGCAGCTGAAGCCCTTCGTGCCGCACTACAATGGCGTCATTGCGGTCAACTTTGCGGAGAACAACGACGGCTACCTGATGATCACCACCAAGTCATCGAGCTTGCACTGTCAGGGCGACCAGAACCAGAACCAGAGCTCACCGGGAGCGACGACAGCAGCAGCAGCAGCAAACAACAACAACAGCAACAGTCTGACCGCCAACTCGAGCAGCAGCAGCAGCAGCGTCAACCAGATCATCAGCACCAGCAGCAATGCCTGTCTGGCGCAGTCGCCCAGCTCGCCGTACCAGAAGTTCGTCACGAAGTACCGCATCAAGCTGTGTCGGCCGCTGCGCGAGATCATCATCGAGTCGCACGAGCAGGACGTGGAGAACGTGGACGTGGCCGTGGCGCTCGATCTGGAGAGCTCGAAGCGTCAGCTGGAGCACCTTCTGCTCAGTCGAACTAATGCTGCTGCCGCTGCTTCTGCCTCTGCTGCCTCTGCTTCTTCCGGGGGCGGGGCCGTCGGCAGCTTTGAGCGCAGCTACTCGGTGGGCGGCATAGGCGCGGGAGGCAGTAGTAGTGGTGGTGCCGGGGTGATGAGCACGCCCACCGTGATGAGCAGCACTGCGTCGATCGGTAATCTGTCGCGGTCGCGCTCCACCTCCATCTCCATTCCCAACTTTGAGGATGGTAATTTCTTTAACCAGACTGACTTGAGCACACTCTTTGATAACCCCTTATTCGCCTTCACCACCACCACCACCACCACCACCTCCACTTCTACTTCTACCACTACCACCACCACCACCACCACTTCCACTTCATTCACCTCTGAAGCCGGTCAGAATGGTGTGAATGGCTTCGGAAGTGCGGGTGGTCATCACCATCATAAGAGCAAGAACCACAACAACAAAAGTAGTTCACCTCCCTCTCCCCCTCCCCCTTCCTTTAGCCGCAGCCAGTCGAGTGTCGCCTCGTCGCCTTCAAGAGCAAAGAGCTCCTCATCCTCCTCTTCGCTGTACAACAGCAGCAACAGCAACAAGTCCACCACCAAACACAATCCCTGGGTGCTGAAGACCATGTCGGCGCTGAGCGAGTTTAGCGATTCCATGAAGGAGCAGCGTAAGAGAAAGATCTGTTTTTTTTTAAACCGAACTAACCAATCTAATTTTATTTTCTTCTTTTCAGGATTCATAATGCTGGAAAACCTGGTGGCCAACTTTGAGTATCCCTGCATTATCGACCTGAAGATGGGCACCCGTCTGCACGACGACAATGCGACGGAGACGAAGAAGCAGAGCCACGAGTCGAAGGTCAACGAGACCACCTCGGGGGCGCTTGGCCTGCGCATCACCGGCATTCAGGTACAGTTTTTTTTCAAGCGCGCACTTTTCTCTATGTCCCCAGTCCTGTCTTTTAACTGTCTCTCTCTCTCTCTTATGTCTCGTCCACCTCGATAACTTTCTATCCCAAATGAGCAGATCTACGACAAGAGCCTCGACCGCTTCATCTGCTACAACAAGTACTACGGGCGGAAGCTGACGCCGGAGGGCTTTCGCGCCTCGCTGCGCCAGTTTGTCTCCACGGAGAACTTTGTGGCGCACCGCCTGCTGGAGAGGCTCATTGGGCGGCTGCAGGCACTTCGGGCGGTGATCACCCAGCTGGACACATTCCGCTTCTACACCAGCTCGCTGCTGCTCATCTACGAGGGCAACACCTGCAGCAGCAGCAGCATGCAGCAGGCGTCAAGTGCCGAGGATGCCGATGGTGGTTCCTCGAGCAGCACTGGAGGAGGAGACCATCAGCAGCACTGCCACCACCACCAGCACGACCACCTTGACCTTGACAAGCTGATTGACGTTCGTGTCATTGATTTCGCCCACTCCACCCACCAGCACATCGACGGCAGCAGTCTGCCGCCCGTGTCTTCGAGTGACACGACGACGACGACGACGACAACTTCAGCTACCAGTAATGATGATGATTGCACGAGCAGCAGCAGCTCAACGTGCTCACAGCCGAAGCAACAGCAGCAGCAGCACGATTACGATGAAGGCTTCGTCTTTGGCCTGGACAATCTAATCAAGATTTTCACAATGTTCAAAAATGAGTCTAAGGATGCTTAGGAGGAAGGGAGGGGAGGGGAGGGTGATAACATTCACACACACTCACTCCTCCTCCTCCGTCTAGTCAAGCAGATGCAATGTGGCAATGATCATGAACTAACCACCAAACAAGTGAAACAAGTGCAACACAACAGTCGTGCAATATTCTCTCTTATTCGCCCCTTTTATCGCTACTGAAGTGAGCTGTTAGCCGAGCTGCAAGAAAACAGCACGCCGAAGGACGACCCGTGCTTCTCTCTTATCATCCCTCGCCGTTGCTGCTGTACAGTGTACACCACACACTCTACTGATCAGCTTTCAGACAGCAGCAGATACCTCTAACTAACAGCACTTGATAATGATGATGATATTACAACTTTTTCCTCTCTTTTTTATGAAGGGGGGGGGGATATCACATACTTTGCTCACTCCTTCACAATGTTTGGCTAGCTAGGCTCAGAGCTTGAGCGAGTGAAAGTGGTCGAGGAGGACGGCGGGCAGGTACTCGCCAATCTGCCGACGGCTGTAGCCGCCAAAGAGGGCAAAGTGCTGCAGAAACTGCAGCACGTTGGCCGGCTCCAGCGGGCCGCCGAGCTGCTTGGAGGCCTGGGCGGCGGCGGGCGTCTCGGGCGCCACGGCGGTGGCCAACTGCGAGCAGAGGCGAAGGAACTGGCTGGCCAGTTCGCCGTGAAACTGGCGCAGCAGCGTGAGCAGCCCCAGCACGAAGGGAGTGCCGTCGACGGCGTCGCCCGCCTTCAGACTGGCGGCGGTCGGCCCCAGGGCGCTGGTCTCCCTCACGTAGACGAACTTGGGCAGCTGGGCGATGAGCAGGAGGAGGAGGACGGTGTCCAGGTGGGCGGGCAGGCGGCGCCGGGCGAGGTACACCTTGAGGAGGGGGTCGGAGAGGCCGTTGTACTCGAGGTAGTTGGAGAGCTCAAAGAGGAGGGGACTTTCTTCCTCCTTGAGGAGGAGGACGTTTGAGGAGGAGGAGGAGGTGGTGGGCGTCATCAGCGCTGGCTGCGCCTCGGCGGCGGCGCCAGCTGTGGTGGCCTGGTTCGCAATGAGGCACTGCTGCTGCGAGAGCTCGGTGAGGAGGGCGCCGTTGAGGGCGCTGAGAGCGGAGGAGAGCTGCCGGGCCTGGAAGCGACTGGCCGTGGCCAGCTCGTAGGTCAGACTCAGGCGAAGTAGCTGCAGCTGGCCGATGCGGCCGATGGACTCGGCGAGGCGGGCGAAGACCTTGGAGAGGCGGCTCACCAGCGGCAGGTAGTAGGCGACGAAGCTCTTCGCTAAAAGGGGGTGAGAAGAGTGTTTTTTTATTGTTAGTTAAGAAAGGCAAGGGTTGGGTGCAGTGGGCATCGATTCCTTTCAGCACACACTTACAGGTAATGATGCCGTTGGGCGTCTCACTGCTCAGGCAGCCACTGATCTGGGCGAAGCAGTCGGTGATGCTCTTGTTTCGCGTAAAGTGCCCGTCAATCTCGCCCAGCGCCTTGTTCAGCTCGGCGACGATCTGAAAGGAGAGCAGGCGGTCGATGCCGTTGGTGCCGGTGACGCCGAGGCACTTCTGCAAAAAAAAAAGTAAATAGGGAAAGCAAGAAAATCATGGGTTAAAACCTTCCCGAAACCTTCCACCACTAAAAACACCCCCAGCAGCAGCACTTCTTACCAGAATGTTGCCAAAGAGCTTCGTCCCGTCGAGCACCTCCAGGCGGGAGCGGGCGTCGTACCAGGCGGACAGCGGGTACACGTACAGCGTCGCTTTCGGATCCGATAAGCGGGTAATCTGCCGAACCAGCCGCCCGACAAAGGTCAGCGAGTAGGGGTCCAGGGGGAGGTAGACGGGAATGGGAATGGCGCGCGACTGGTAGAGCGACTGGTAGTCGAGCACCTTCTGGCGCATGAAGGCGTTGCACTCCTGCTCGACGTTGTAGTTGACGATGCGCGACAGCTCCTCCTGCCACATCTTCAGGCCGTTGATGCAGACGTAGTCCTGGATGTACTCAAAGGACCGCCGGTAGCCGTTCATCACCTGGAGGAGGGCGGCCAGCTTGCTGTGCAGCTCGGCGGCGGCGGCCACCGCCGTGGAGGAAGCATTTTTCGAGGAGGAGGAGGAGGACGTCGCCGCCGCCGGGGAAAACTGCAGCCCCCGGTGGAGGGCCCGCGCCACCTGGCGGACCAGCTCCCGGCGGATGCCGTCCTCCAGCAGCCGCTTCGGGTCGATTTGAATGACTCCGACCAGGGTGGTCTTCATCGCCAGGACGCCCTCGGTGAAGACGGAGATGGAGTGCGTCAGCTGGGCAATCTGCTGGCGCTCCTCCAGCTGCGCGTACGCCCGCAGCTGGTCCTTCATCAGCCGCGTGGGGAGCTCCTTCAGGCTGCTGGTCTGAATTTGGATGATGCTCGCCATCAGGGCGAACATCGTCTCGGGGATGATGTGCAGCACCTTGCGGACGTAGGCGACCAACTCCGAGGAGTAGTACCGACTGACGGCCACCAGCTCGGGCGAGGCGGCCTGGCTGATGCGCAGCAGGGGCAGGTCCAGGGCGGAGGCGAGCTTGAGGAAGGCGGCGCGGAGCTGGGCGACCAGGCCGGGGTCGCCCTTGATGCCGTCCTGCATGAACTGCGTGAAGCAGTGGTCGATGATGCGCCAGGCGTAGCTGAGGTCGGCGATGAGCTGGGCGGTCACTAGCACCTCCTCGCGGATGCTCAGCGTCTTCACCATCAGGTGGAGGAGGGAATGGGTCTCGGCGAGGAACTGCTTCACGTGCATATTCGCCTCCAGCTGCTGAAACTCCTGCACCTCCTCGAGCGCTTTGATGAGGGCGATGATTCGCCGGGAGGTGCGCTGTTGTTGACTTTTACTACCGCCACCACCACCGCCACCACCGCCACCACCTTCTTCAGCTTCTTCAGCTGGAAACTGCAGCTCGGCAATCTGGCCGGCAAAGGCGGTGAACCAGCGCTGCAGCTCCTCACTGGGCTCCAGCCGATTCAGCGGTCGACTTCCGCCGAAGACCTCCGCCAGCTCGGCGATCCGCTCGTGCGCCTCCCGCCGGTACTCCGCCAGCTTCGCCTGCCGGTCGCTGAGCAGCCCCCGATAGCGCTCCCGCAGGCGCAGCTCAAACTCCGAGGTGTTCAGCAGCAGGCGAAAGAGCTCCAGCGGGTTGAACTTCAGCTCGGCGACGATTGCCTCACGAAGCGTCCGCGCCCGCTTCACACAGGCCGCCCCCTCGGCGCCGAAGAAGGCGCCCGGCAGCGGGACGGTGTGCAGCATCATCCACCGCAGCGTCACATTCGCCCGCCGACTGGTGTTCAGGTGGTCGGCGGCGCGGCTGAGGATCGCCTCCTCGCCCAGCTGGACCTGGCCCTCCTTCAGCAGGCCGGCCAGCTTGGGGTTGAGCTCCTGGAGGGCGGCCCGATGGCTGGCCGCCACCGAGCGGACGTTCTTCAGCTCCAGGGTGTTGGCCAGGGCGGCCTTCGCCGCCCGGTACGGCTCCCACTGCTCCACCAGGTTGACGATGGTGCCCATGTACACCGAGAGGACGAAGTTGTCGGCGAAGAACTTGTCGACGATCTCGCGCATCACCGCGAACTCCCCGTGCAGAATGTCCGGCGCGAAGTAGAGGCAGACGAAGAGCATGGCCGCCTGGTGGGCGAGGCCGGTGGAGCGGTGCTCCGGCCGCGGATAGGAGGCGATCATGTTGTAGAGGTCGTCGGAGCGAAGGCGGCCGATGACCAGGCGGGCGAAGGCGGGCCGAACCTTGGCCCGCCTGAAGAGCTCCTCCGGGTAGTTGGGCGGCCGCTTGGCGGTGGCTGATGAGGAGGACAGGAAGCCGGTGGAGCGGACCAGGTTGCAGACGTCGTCGATGTTCGAGTCGGCGGCGGCGGCGGAGCGGACGGCGGAGTAGTAGTGGCGGTAGTAGGCGACCAGCATCCGCTCCCGCACCGGGCCCTCGATGGCCAGCTCCAGCGTCAGCAGGATGACGCCCAGCAGGTGGAGCGCCTCGCAGAGCAGCTGCTTGCCGTCGTCGTCGAGCAGCACCGAGTCCACTGACTGCTGAATGTAGACGCCCTCCTCCAGCTCGGCCAGGTAGCGCTCCAGGTCGACGGCGTACCGGTGGACGCTCTCAAAGGCGAGGTAGAACTTGGCCAGCAGCTCGATGTACGTCTCCCGGAGCTCCTCGTCCTTCGCCAGCAGCCGCTCGTCGGCCTCCACCTTGCGGTCGAAGGCGTCGGAGAGCTTGAAGTAGCCAAAGTCGGGCAGCAGCTCACCGTAGGCCAGCTGGTCCTCCTTCCGCTCCAGGCGAAAGACCGCCGGCACCAGGTCGGCGAGTCGGTGCAGCTCGGCGATGACGGCATTGCCCTGCGAGACGATTCGCAGCAGATTCTGTCCGCAGACATTACCAGGTTCGAGGAAGTCGCTCATTGTTAAGGTGCATCTCTCTTTGAAGAAGTGATCAAAAGTTGTTGTTGACGTCTGTTGCTGCTGCTTCGGATTTGTTTTCATCAAAACAAATCCGCCTCCAAGTTTTTTTTTCATTTTTTGCGACCTGAATCTGCCATCTGGTGGGAGGCTGACAAAGCATCGCCCCTTCTTCTCCTTCTTCTCGGTAAATCAAATTGATCGATTGGCAATTTAACTTTTTTTTACAACTCTAAAGTCCGGCATTTCACTTTTTCATCGCCAGTCCATACATTATTCAGTAGTCAAGTTGGGGCAAAATCATAAATTCAAAAATTCCGAGAAAATAAATATAAATCAGAGCTGAATGCGAAAAAGTAATGGAAAAGCTGTGCAGTGAAGCCGACAACTGCAGCAACCACTTTCGCTCAAAAAGGCACTTTCAACTACAGCTGCCAGCAGCAGCAGCAGCAGCAGCAGCTCTGAATGTAAATCTGAGAATTTCCATTATGAAGAATTGAAGAGAAAACAGGGCACAACTGTTATAAACAGAATAGTTGCTTTTAAAAGGCAGCAGCAGCAGTCCTCATCACCTTTTAAATTGAAAATCTTGCCTAAAGGTAAAAACTTTCGGGTGGCACCAAGCAGCAGCAGCAGCAGTAATCGCATTACTGTTTCTGAAGAAAAAGACCTCTCTATTTCAGGCAACTGCCGCTATTGTGTCTTGATCAAAGTGAACGTTGAACTTTAGGGCAGCCTCGCTTCAGTGGAAGCAGTGGAGCAGTGTAGGTTGAGAACGATTGAGAGAGCGTTTCAATTAGCGGCAATTAAGTACGAGCTAACTGTTTGTGTTTGTGCGCTAACTGTCTTCAATCAATATTCTGCTGCTGATGTCTGTTTTAATTTTTTTTGTTTTGAGAAAATTCGAGCACGTTCAACCGTTCGATCACAGTGGCCAGAAGTGCGAGAGTTTGATTCCGAGCAGAAAAAGCAGCAGCAGCTATCGGCGGCAGGCGATCTTTGAATGAATGGCTTTCAATTGGATAATTGACGCGCTCGCCACTGCAATCGACTGTTCTCTCTCTCTCTCTCTTCTTTTTCTTTTCTTCTCTCGTAACAACTTTGTATCTCCTTGGCTGATTCGGCTATATTGTCTCAGTGCTTGCCTGAAGAAAGAAAGAAAGAAAGCACACACACACACAGTGAGAGACTATCTATCTTATTGTCTTTTGGCTGACTGTCCTACAATGGACACCAGACAGCAGCAGACGGCTGGCTGGCTGGCTTTCCTTTGCCTGCTCGCTTTCTTTCCTTCATTCCTTCTTTTCATTTCTTTTTCCTCTTCCTCTTATGCTTTTTCTAGGGCTGCAGCAGCTCTGGAGCAGCTCTGGGGCAATCTGCGATCTGGCAAACTGCTTGAAAAGCTTGCTGTGTTCTTTTTGCTCTCTCAATGCTTACTGACTGTGTGTTCACCAGCCAGCCAGCCAGCCAGCAGCAGCTATTACACTGACTGGTTCTGCAGAACGCACACACACAGTTACAATCACTCGTTAATGTGTCCATGCACGTCGTCGTCGTCGTCGTCAGCTCTGAAGCGTCGTGAACACTACAGCACTACTTTTCCCTTGACTGCTGCTGCTGTTGCTGGTTCCTTTTCCCTTTCCCTTTCCCATTCTCCCACTCAGTAAATGTGTGCTCTCCACACCAGTGTGTTCTGACTACAGCACATGAATAGTTAATAAAAACAAATACTTTGTAGGCTAAAAAATTTGCCGCTCATTGAAACGAGCGAGATAAGGGAGGGAGGAAAGTAGGCAAAGGACAAGTTGTTGTTTCTACGTCTGTTCCGCAGCACACGGCCTAGGAGGTCTTGAACGAGGGGCAGAATCAGCAGCAGCAGCAGCAGCTATACAGCAAATTCTGGTGCAAATTCTGCCTGCCGAGTGGCCTGTGTACTGCGGCCCGGCACAGTTGCCCACTTCTGCGGTAGTGCTATAGAAGCAGCCAGCCAGTGCCCAGCAATGGCTGGGCACTACCACTACTGTACGACTCTCAACGAGCAGCGGCAGCAGCAATGTCCTTACTATTCATGGTATCATTAGTTTCTCTCTCTCTCTCTCTTCCTTCTTTGGCCCATCGATTTGGTGGCTCATTGTTTTTCCTCCTCAGCCTTGCTTTGAGCCTGCGAACCGAGTACAGAGTGTGTAGTGTGTTGCCACCACCACTATCAGTGCCACCACTGTATGCAGTAGCAATTAAGTTAACCCAAAGTTGGCGCTCAAAAACGGACGCCAAGGGGTGGGCCAACTTTCTGAAAACCTTTCTCTCTTCAGCTATTCAGTGGAGCAGCAGGGAGAAAGCAGCGGCAGCTACAAGGGCTCAACTCAGCTCAGCTCACCAGAGCGATCCAAGCGAGAGTTGAGGAGAGTTGCAACAGCAGCAGCAGCAGACAGCACAGTTTGTAGCCAACGCATTCACTCACTGTTTCCTTACAGCTTTTCTCGCTCAGCTTTGCTACACAGTGGAAACACTCGGGTCCCGATGCACTGCGGCTGCTGCTGCTGCTGCTGCTGCTGAACTCGGGCGCCGGTACTCGTTGCCAAGTGCTTCTATAGGCTACCACTGCTGCAAAGAAAGAGACTCTAGGGCACGTTGTATGTGCAGCGCCCACGCGCCAGCAGTGAACGATATGCTGGTGCTGGTGAAAGGAGCGACTGAATGACTGACTGACTGACTGAATGAATGAACGGTCGGCCATCTCTCTTTTCAGTGGCGACCATGCCAATCTTGCATTGCCCTATCTTTCCCTCGCTTTTTCTCTTTCTCTATTTCACTGTGTCATCAGTCCATTGCTCACTGAGCACTGTCACTGTCGGGCTGCTGGAGAGCTGCCCCTGCCTCACCGGCCGCCCATGCAACGACGGAGGGCACCAGCAGCAGGACTGTTCCTTCCTCGACGACAACGAGGAGAGCAATTAAACTAATATAAGTAATAACCGTAATGATAGGCACACAGTCACACTGGCTTGGGCGCTGGTGCTGGGGCTGGTGGTGGTGGTGGTGGCAGTAGCCTTGGTGGTCCTCTTTCTATTTCTCTCTCTCTCTTTCGCATAGGCAAATATGAACTTCGCATTCTAATTGAGCAAATTGCTACTGCAACTACAGCTGCTGATGGATACTGACTAATGGCGCAATGACGCAATAGGCTCACTAGGCTAGTAGTAGTCTGCTCCAGGGGTTCCAATGGAAAGTGGAGGAGAACTCGGGAGTCCCACTGATGCTCCATTGGCTCCGGGACTAACTAACTTGCCCAAACTAACACAATGACACCAGCACCACCACCACCAGCAGCATTAGCAGGCCAAAGTGGAGCACCAGAGTGAGACTGACAGAGCTGCCCAGAATTCTTTTTTGTTGCAGCGAGACGCACTGTTAATCCCTGTGCTCACCACTGTGGCCGTGTTCTCCGGGCAGACTTGTTTTTTCAGCTGCTGCTGCTGGTGCACAGTTCTTGTTCTTGCTCTTGTTCTTGGTCAGCACTCTGTTAATTGCCACTTAATTGCTTCTCATTAGCTATGCCATCACCAGCAGAAGGAAACTTTCTCTCTCTCTCTCTCTCTCTCTCTCTCTCTCTCTCTCTCTCTCTCTCT
>JAALOO010001696.1_pt1 | contig 13942 bp, 9 predicted proteins | sample 7257641 | NCBI WGS metagenome assembly JAALOO01 (sample SAMN14085613, study PRJNA598686) | mite metagenome | biome: ENVO:01001000; feature: ENVO:01001002; material: ENVO:01001226; isolation source: single female mite from University of Michigan culture on fish food culture... ... | reverse complement strand
AGAGAGAGAGAGAGAGAGAGAGAGAGAGAGAGAGAGAGAGAGAGAGAGAGGTGATTCTGCTCCAAATCGATCTCGGCGCTTTATTAATACCATTGGTTTTGTCCGAATCAAGTCTGTTATGAAGCGATACAAAGCGCCAAATGCAAATATTTTCTTTTTCCCCATTGATGGCTTAAATCGATTTTAAAGAGAGAGAGAGAGAGGGAGAGAGAGCTCAGACAAAGTGCGAGCGTACAGTCTATTGAGAGGAGAGTACTGCACCGACAAGGGCCATTGAACAGTGAATAGAGTGAGCATAGATGAGACAGACAAAGGCCAGAGATCGACTGAACGCGCCGAACCGCCGTCTCTAGACTGAAGCACTAGTGCTTGCTGCACTTTAAATTGATATTATTGGCCTCGATGTTGACAATTTGCACGCCAATTGACATGCTCTCGGGTCTGGTCAAAGGCGAACACGAGTTCGCGCTCTCTTTCGACATGTTTGGTTTGACAGACAAAGGCTCCATTATTTAAACATTTCACCATGACTACGGTACTAGTCACTGCACTGAGGTTCACGTTTTAATCACCGCCAGTGCAATGTTAAATCATCGAATTATGTCCTAATTGAGACAAATTCACCGTGCTCCGTCGCTCAGTCCTCTGAGCCACCTAGTTTTGTCGCCTCTCCGCTTTTGACCTTTTGACGAAGCACCAATTTATCAAAGAGAACTCTGTTTCTCTTGCAAAGATGGGTGGATGTTCAGGGCTGAGGCAGAGAACACAAAGCACATCATTGTGACAATGCGACAAGTCTGCTCAAGTTTGGCATCATCTCATCTCCGTCACGCCACCTTCGGCGTCGACCAATTCACCTTAATTGGGCCAGTGATTTGTCAACCACGACATGCGCTTTCACGGGCATTGTCACTCTATTGAACCGTACTAAACTGCGACTAAACACTGCCTAGGTAACTTGAAACTAGATTCTCATAATTGGCCACAGGACAGTCTCAATTACACCGTGAGCCTCAATTTATTTGTGGTGTTGCATTTCACAAGAGAGGTCACACTAATTTTTGATAGGTCTTGTCGATCATGTAGCGGACCAAAGAGGACACAGCCAGACACGGTAGACAATATGGACTGCATCGAGAGAAGGTGCCCTTTAGTGGGCAAACATTTGGAGTATGAGATTGCTGGGCCGATACGCCGACACTGCCTTAGTTCGCAGGGGCTGCTGTCAGGCTAATCGAGCCCGGGCAAGTGGCAGCCTCGCGAGTTTGACTTATTCTCGCTCTCTTTCTTTCTCCCTCTCTCTCCTCTGACCACAGACAAATCGCCTGCACACGCTTGACATCGACGCCGATAAAGATCAGCTTTGTCTACTGTAAACTTTTGTTGTATGCGATCGGCCAGGCAGCAACAGCAAGAGCAACCTCAGCAGCAAGTCAAAGTGCGGCAGAGAGTGAGGCTGAAGGTAGCGGTGTGTACTCTGCTCGATCGTCCTCTTCGCCTAGATTGATCATCACCCTGCTCGACATCTCGTTCCTGCTGGCCGCAAAGCTATCGATATCGCATCGCTCTTCAGTCACTTCGCTGCCAGGTAAGGCAATCAAGAGGGGCAGCGGGCAGCTAAATCTAATTTATTAAAATGTCAAAATGCAAATACTCACTCTAATGGAAAATTAATTAATTCTCCGTCGTACTCAATATTTATTACGAATACTCGAGCACTGGAGTAGACATGCCACTTTGCTTCACCGGTGGACACTGATATTTACGATTGCACTAATGACCGCCATATCACAGCGAAATTCGCACTCACACCGAATGCGACTCGTCGTCGATTTGTCTTGCTATTCCCATCCGATCCGTACTTGAGCTACCACCACCACCGACAACACCGTCCTTTTGTCTGAATACCCACCGAAGCTGGTCATTGGCTACGGCGGCCACTCAATTAACTTGCCTCCATGTTCGGACCGCTTGTCTCCATAAATCAAGGCTCACCACCAAGTCACAGGCGTTGGACCACTGAACTATGTGCTTCTCGGTGCTTCCTTTCTCACAAGCACAAAATGGTACTGTGTCGCATCTTTTTGCGTCTTTTTTGCGATACTTTGTGACGCCTTCACTTCTAGAACTCTTTCTCTTGGGTAAATTCTCTGAATAAAAAAGTTCATTTTAGTAGAGCAGTGCACCTACATAGGTTCATTCATCTTTATGATAATTAGAGTGTGAAAGTGGGCATTTTGTGGGCAGGTTCCAGTAGCCACTGGTTAACCACGTAATTATAGCTTGTGCGGTAGTCTGCCGATAGTTTGCCCTAATGGAAGTGGCCAACGGGAGTGGATGATAATTAGATAGTGGGGCAGTAGTGAAAGCGAAACCGTGAGCACAGCTATCTCTGGGGAGGCAGCACTTAACACATTTGAGTGCTATATCCGGCGCAGAGCGTCCTCACTGGCTGCCGTCTTTCAATCACCGTCCATGTTTGTTTGTTTTGTTGAAGCCACTCGATTCACACTCGATTCAGTCCATTACGTAAGAGTCAGTCAGTCAGCTAGTGGCTGGCACTTCCTTGCCAGGCAGCTCAGTGCTCAAACGGTCGACTTGTCAGGCTGTCATTTCCTTTCACTCGGACAGTTTATGTTAGCGTCAATTGAAGTTGTTGGCAGTCAGTGTGTTGGTAGTGTTGGTTGTGTTGGCCAGCCACGGAAGGGCACTGGAAAGCCTGACTGGGAAGCTGCGAGCTGTCCGAGCCACAACTAGCTGCCAGAAGCATTCGATCGGTGATTGCACTGTTTGACTGCAGCTGACGACTTCAATGATGAATGCGTGATGCATCCATCTACCAGTGCAGATTTATGTCCATTCAAATAATGGCGAGTCGAATAGGCCTCCAATGGCCTCCAATGCCACCGTTCACCATCCAATGCATCTCTCTTTCTCTCTCTCTTTTTGCGCCCAGTCCAAATATTTACATTCACGCCATCGGATTGCTCGCTTTATTTATTGCCATGGCAGTGATTATTATTTATTCATTTTATTGTGTGCACTTCGCAATGGTAACATAAATTAGAAATAAGTTAAATTAGTTCGATTATAGAATGTCAATAATAGTGATGTTCTCCTCAGCGCCAGACCACTTGCTACTGCCTGCACTGGATTTAGTTTGAAAAAAGGCTCAAACTGGAGCGTGCTTGCAAAGTGGTGCAGGTTTGCAGTGGCCACAGGCCGGAAGGAGTATCACATTGGCAAGTTGCGAGTTACAATCGACGATGCTTTGATTGATTGTTGGTACCATTTAAAGCTGAGTGGTATGGTATTTAAGTAGAGTAGAAGTGAGTGACGCCGATAGTTTGCAGTGAGGAGAAGTCGAAAAGGAGGTGGAGAGAAGGAGAAAGAAGTGTGTTGGGGAGAGAAAGCTTGTGTGTTTCCATTGCAAATTGTACAGATCAAAGAGAGCTGAGATTCAACGTTATATAAAGTGGGTGGTGGTGGGAGTGGTTGTGGTAGTGGTGATGGTGAAGTTGGTGGTGGTACTCTGAGCAAAGAGTCCGTGCGGGTGCAAACTGCAAGCTGTGTTGACTAGGCAGGAAGCAGTGACACTAATCAGTGCGACATGAGCGGTTGTAGTTGGGTCGAGGTGCGCGCTGAAGTAGGCTCAGGAAAAGAGCAACGACAGTGGAGACGATGAGAAGAGAAGATTACAAGGGTCCGTCCGATGTGAAGACTCGATGCACTATGTACAAGAGGAGGAGGAGGAGGAAGAAGGGGTGAGTGCGCCCTAGTAGGTATTGATGGCGGCGTGTGGGTGGTGGTGGTGAAAGGTGGGAAGTGGATGACTGCCTAGCGGCGAGGCCTCATTGCTGGGTGGAGTGGGCATGCCGGCTGACTGTGACATGTACCAGTCGGTGAGACTGTTTGTCCCGTGGTGTCCACCCAGAACTGCATTGTTCGACAGTGAGGTGAGCATGCTCGGCGCCGTTGGGAAGCCACTCTGCGAGATCGGGTGCTGTCCGTGGTGGTACCCAGAGGCACTGAGCAGTGGCGACGAAATCTGATGGTGGTGGTGATGATGGTGGGCGTTGTGTTGTTGCTGCTGTTGCTGCTGCTGCTGATCGCCACTGCTCAGATGCGAGGCGTTTCGCTGGTGATTCGTCGAGTTCGATGAGTTGTTGAACTGCGAACTGCTGCTGGACACCACCGGAGAGCTGCTGGCAGTGTGCGAAGTTGCCCGGCTGTTACCGTCACTCTCGTAGCCCGATCCGGAGCTGATGGTCGACGTCTGATCTCCGTTGGACATGCCGTGCGGTGACATTGGTTTGTCGTGCACCTTCATGTGCTTACGCAGTGAGCTCGGGTGTGTGTAGCTCTTGTCGCATCCTTTCATCTTGCAGTTGTACGGCTTATCACTGGTGTGAACGTGGCTGTGCTTCTTTCGATCGGAGCTGTTGGCGAATCGCCGATCACAGCCTTCATATTCGCATTTGAATGGTTTCTCTCCTGCAAACGAGGCAATAGCAAAACATAGTTAGTATGGTCAGATTGCATTCTCTTATAGTGCTTCGTGGTGCTTTTATGTCACCACCATCAAATAGTGCTACACTCACAACCAGAAGAGTGGTGAGTCGCCGCAGATGCTGCTGCTTGAACAGACCAATGACCAGTGGCCAGCTAGAGTACGGGGAATACACACACACTTTTACTTTAGACAAACTGGCACTGCAAACTGCAAACTGGCGGTAAAAGTGGCAGTGGCACTGGCAAAGCGAGCCAGATTGATGGTGCCATCGCCTCAGCCGCCACCGTCCTAGTCAATCTTTCTCGAGTCAGATAGCAAAGAGCAAACTTTTCCTTGTAAGAATTGACAAAGAAGCTACTTTTCACTGAATGCCATGTATCTCAAGGCAATGTGGCGTAATTAACGCATCTGTCAGGCAAGTGAATCAATATGAATCGGCAGGCAAAGGCGATTTACACTTGCGATGATATACTGGCCGAGTGAAGTAGAAAGACAAAATAAATTAATAACAACATTCCAGATTACGATCTACTGTGACTGGTTAAGTGGCGAATGGCACTGGGCAGTGTGCAGTGAGCTGACTGCAGCCATTTCGGTGTCTGCCCGCAGGCACTAACACCTGCAATATTTGGCCAGCTTGTTGCTGTTTGCGTACAGGACACACACACAATTACGGCCAACACTACCACTGACTGCAGCTAATACAACTCAGCTGCAAGTTGCTGCTGCCCTCAGTGCGCTGGTTGCGATTTGTAATACTATTGCCATTAAAAATAATAAAAGAAGCCACTGGAGAAAAGAAGCGAAAGCTAAATAAATGGCATTCGGCAAGTCTCCTCCATTTGAATACGAGAATAAATAGTTAGTCAGAGCGGGAGAAAGAGAAAGAGAGAGAGAGTGAGAAGGAGCCCGAGTTGGCCGAGAGGGAAACGGACGGCGAAGAGGGCATTGCGAGGAGGGGGCAAGACAAAGCGGGAATAAGGTGAATAGAAAACGTTGATGAGGAGAAACAAATCATTTCAATGGGAATGAGATGAGTCAAGGTGAGAGTGAGCCAGTGAAAGGCTCGCAGGGCAAACCAGCTAAGACAATTGACATTGGGTGGGCCTGCCTGACCTATTGCCACAACGCAGAATGCAGAATGCGAGAATCACACTGGCAGTGGGGAGAACGAAGTGCGAGATTATGAATGATTTAATGGCCTGCAGCCAGTCAGTCACTCGGCCCATGGCAGAATGACAGCTCGATGATGAACAACTGCACACTGGTGACACTGCTGACGACGACGAATGGTGCTGTACAGGAGGACAACGCACTTGCTCACAGACAGACACTGCACCACTCATCAGCACAGAGCTGCCTGAGGTGTCGTTCATGTCGATGGCTGCTAATCACTTAATTCGCTCCATTGTTCACTGTTCCTAGCTGCCTGACTATTCTTCAAATTGTTTGGCTGCTCATTACCGACTAATTAGTGATTGCCAATGAGCATATGTTTCTAATCAGAGACATTTGTGGTTACTGCTGCTGCAACTTCGCTTCACTGGCTAATGGTAACATAATGCAAATGTTGTGCGTGGTTACTGCGACTAAAACGTTTTTTCCACTGAACCACTGGCTACTTCAGATGGTAAGTAATCGCAACTGAAGCACACTTGCATACACACAAGTTAAGCAGATTAAGCATGCACTGAGCCTCTGAGTGCCTACTAGCACAAGGCCTACTAGCATCGGATTGATTTCGCCGTGTCAACAAGCACTCTACAAAAGGACACATGGTGCAAAGTGTGGTGTAGTGTTTGGCAGTGTCAATGGTTGTCGTTGGTTTGCACTCGTGGTAACCATCAACACAAAAAGAGAGGCCCTTTCTGGAGGCCCAGTCCGAGTGCACCAGAAGCAGCAACAGCAGCAGCAGCAGGCGCACAACCGAAGCCCCACTGATTGATACATGCGCGCTGATGATCGATGCTGCCCATTAGTCGGTGTAAAGTTGAATAACTCCATTCAGATAATAGAGCACATAATAGAGCTGAATGGCGATTGCAATTTAAATTAATACTGCTGGCGCATGAAAGGCAAAAACAATTAAAGCGTGGAAGAAATGTTTCATTTGTTGGCCTGTCAGTTGGTCTGTCTCTCTGCGAGTCGATGGTCGCCGCATGCGGTCTACTCTGTTTATGACAGTTTCATGTTTTGTGAATGATAAGCAGGCAGTGAGTGAGACCAACACAATAAGACACACTGCGCGCCGAGGCTGTGGCAAAGATTGAGGCTCCTCTGACAAGACACTCACTGCCACTCGCCGAACACTGCACCGGCCACCGACTTTGTCCGACACACTGAACACCGAGTTCACTCACTCTGTGCCGTACTATGCAATCACATTCGAAGACACAATCACAACGCAATCGGTCGCAACTTGCTCCTTATGCTGCAGTTAGATGATGATGATGGTGGTGGTGGTGGTGGTGGTGGTGATGACGATGACTGAGATGCAGTTTGCTCCTCACTCAACTTGAGAGGAGAGAGAGAGGAGCCAGCTCGCCCAACTCCAACTCCTAAGCAACCGACTGAGACGCCAGGCACTTGAGGGCAGTACAAAAGAAGAGCACAGAAGAGGTCTTTAGAGTAAAGCAGCCAGGAAACCAGCAGAATTTGCAAGTGTTTAGAGGGCAGTCACTGAATGTCACTGGCAAAGCAAAAATATAACTCAATTTCAGTGCTTGTACTACTCAGTGCACAAAATCTTGCAGTGCAGACGCGATTTGTCTTCCAAGCCACCGAAAGAAAAGTAAACGTGGTGAAGGCAATGCAGATGTTCAAGTTGCAAATTAGACAGTCACGAACTACAGTGGCCGAGTGAAACTACACTCCTTGGGAACGCGGTGGCCAAATGTCAGCACTGACTCAGGTGCACTCACTTCAACGTGGGCTTTTAATTAATTTTTAATTTCTCATCAACAAATCAAGACCAGTCAAGAAGACTTCTTGCCACGACCGAGCGACCAACTCGGCCAAGTGAGTCAGGTAGCAGGGAATATTAAATTTCAGCACATTACTCATGACATCATCACTAGGCGCAATTAGACAGCCAGCCAATTAGAAAGCCTACTACTAGTCAGTTGACAAGTCAAATTGGCTCCACATGAATTGACTTGGCACCAATGTCGAAGGCTACGAGGAAGAAGAACGAGGTTTTGAAAGAGTGCACTCAGTTTTGTCCAACTTCAGCAAACCAATACTCACAGTCGTTGCATAGAAACTATACAAAGTACGCTACCTCAGCTGGCAAATTGAGAGCCTCGATGATGAAGTGCTGCAGTGAGGCAGCAGCAGCATCAACGGCAAAGACAGCAGCTTCCATGTAATCATGGTCGCTAATTTATGAGGCGAACAAAGCGTTTTGCGGCGGCAACTCAACCGCCGCCAAACAAGCTCGCAATGCCTACTGATCCGTGTGGCGATCGATTGAACAGTGGGCGCAAACTAACGTCACCTGAGACTGCGGCAGAAGCATTCGCCTCTATGGTAACTGGATTCAGTTGGGCTACTGCGAGAATTCTGACACTCGCTCGGTGTGTGCCAACACCAAATGACGTTTACGCTGGAACTGGTGAGCAAGTGAGACCAGCAAAGCGCAGGTACGCAACGACTCTATAAGCTGCGAGTGAGCACAGGAAGGTAGTGATGATGATGATGATGATGATGGCCGCACTGGGACGGAATGATTAGCAATGGCACCGATGGCAGTGACAAAGCGGACTGAGCGGGGACAAGTTGTGCGCAGGCAAGGGCTAATTGTTCGTCTCCTCACTGCAGACTTTAATGATCTAATGTGAGGGCAAACAGCGAGAAGGAGCAGAGCGAGAGGTCGCGCCCAGAACCATAACACCACCATAAATCATTGTCACGGTGAGCGCCGCGCTTCGTCTTGCAATTTTCTTCTCCACACAGCTTCACGCTTATTGTTTAGAGTGAATTTTGATTTAAACAAATAAAACCATTTCGATTTGGACTCTCTCTCTCTTTCTCTCTCCCGTTCTCTTTCCTCGACGAGGACAATACAATGCCAGGCAGACACAGTCATATTCAATTAGCGGTGACAGCCGCACCAGTGCACTCGCTGTGTTTGCCGATTTTGCTTGTTGCACCAAGACACCGTGCAAGAGAGCACATTTGTGGGCAGCAATTGTTGGCAAGCACCTCAAAGGCACCACTGAAGTGACAGTGTCAAGTGAGCACAAGTTGACTGACCAACAGATGCGCCCCAGCTGGTGCTGGTGAGCTGGTGTTGATTACTGTCAGCAGTGATGCGACTTAAGCTCTTGACTACTTAAACGCGTGCGCTAATTAGCTTCTGGTTGTGCTGCTGGTGGTAGTGGTGATAAGCAAAAAAAAGTATTGAAATGATCATGCCAGTTACAGTACGCTAATTGCCCCATAAGGAAAGCATGTGCGTGTATGTGCCAAGTGTGTTGCTCAGTCAAAGTTTGCCTCAAGAGGAAAAGTGAGAGATAGAGTCTGTGCGTCTGCAGTGGCCAACTTCATTTTAAGTATCTTTTCCTAGGAAAGATTAATTCTAAATCACCAAGTCGAACGGGCAAGCATTGCTTAGCAGGAATGCCAATCTAGCCTAAGGGCAAGCTAACCTCTAGTCAGTGTACACCTCGAGTAGAGCACACAGTTCAGGTAGCCTCAATAGTGCAGCGAAGAGCATGAGTCGGCCGATGGTGGTGGTCGACAGACTGACAGACTCGACGGCTGCACCATTGCACCATCACCATCTCACTAAACTGGTGAAGCACATGCAGCGAAATACGGCAAAATACAGCAGTTAGAGTAGCAATCAGACAACTTACCGGTGTGAGTGCGCTTGTGAATCTTGAGATTTTCGCTTCTGGCGAAAACCTTGCCGCAAGTTGGGTATGGACAAGGAAATGGTTTCTCGCCAGTGTGCACTCGAATGTGATTCACCAGCTTGTACTTTGCCTTGAAGGGACGTCCATTGCGAGGACAGTCACTCCAGAAACAGGTGTGATTGGAGCACTCCGGGCCGCCGACGTGCTCCACCGTTATGTGGGTCACTATTTCGTGCATCGAGGAGAAGATCTTGTTGCAGGCTTTCTTTGACAGTGGCTGGTCAGGATCGATCCACTGGCAGGCGAGATCCTGAGGCTTCATTGATGAGGGGTGACATTGCGACATGTAGCGAATGAGAGCGGCACTGTGAGCCGCCGAGTGCATGTTCATCGACGTCAGATGACCCATGTGACCGTAGGGGTGATGGTGGTGATTCTGGGCGAATCCGTGGTGGTGATCGCCGCGTGCGTACACCGATGAGTCAGTGTTGTGCAGTGGCAGGCGCATTTGACTATTTACATGGCTAGAGTTGTGGCTGCCGTCAAAGTTGGAGAAGAGCACGTGGTTCTCGCTGGGATTGCCGTGGTGAGAGGGGAACATGTTGCTCGGCGGCTGCACTGAGGACATGTCGTGCGAGGCAAAGGGCGCAATGGCCGACATGCTCATCGAGTGCTCGCGCTTAATCAGAAAATCACGGGCCCCATAGTTGGGATGGTGCGTGGGGAGGCCGTAGCTGGCTGCGCCAGCGCCAGCGTGGAATGCCTGTCCTCCGCTCTGGCCATGGCCGGCGATCAGTGGCTCGGTGTTGTTGTTGGCCGACGATGGACTAAGCTTCAGTGAGTTCATGTGCAGGCTGGAAGGAGTGGAGGTGGCCACTCGGCTGCTGGCGCTGGTGCTGTCCACGAAAGGATTAAGCATCTTCATCGGCCGCTAAAGCACCGAGGAGTACGACGACGACTGTTGGCACTGCTGCCGACACGAGACACGAATGCACGAGATGGTGGCACTGCTTCTCACTGTCAGTGCAAATGTGTGTGTGAGTATGTGTGTTGCTGAAACTGCTTCGGAGGCGCGATGATCAGGAGATTAGACACGCTGGGCGACGAGTGGATAAGAGTCTGCTGGCTGCCTCACTCCGAACGACGAATGGCCAGTGACGACGGGGGCGAGAGAATCACTGCTGATGATGGTGCTACTGCTGCTGTTGCTGCTGGTGGTGACGGCGTTGGTAGTGCTGCTGCTGCTGCTGCTGCTGCTGGCCCACTCGGCACATCATCGAGGGGCTAATTTTAAACTGATTATCAAGATGAATTAATTCGAGCTCGATAACTAAGTTTATTGACGCTTCGTGGGCACATCGATTTGTAAAGGTTTAGCGGAGAACGCAGCGACGGCGGTGGTGAAATCGATCTCGCCGGGCATAAGCTTGCGCTTGGGCAAAAGTTGTGAGAGTCACGCTGAGAACGGCTTGGCCTCCTGTTGGAACGAGTCCGAAGTGTCTACTGGCGAAGTAAGTAACCCACTGCTGAGAGCTGTCGAACGAGTGCCCGCTCAGCAGTGGTAGCTCAGCAGCGGCGGCTCACCACCACTGCCACTGCACAGTGCTCTCCCGAAGAAGGCGTCCCCCGCGGGAGTGGTCAGTGACCAAGTACCTCCTCACTTTCAAATGTCGACGCGCCAATGCCAGCAGACGAGTGCAGCAGAGTGTTTGCAGTGTGTGCAGTGTGTGCAGTGCTGGCTCACTCGTTCTCCTGACTGACTCTAACTGGCTATAGGACGTGACGTAAGAGCACTGAGCGCCCATTACGAGTTGTCTGCTGGTGGGCGTCAAGCTCATCGCCAGAAAGTAAGAGTAGTAGACGAGAGCTCTCTTTCTCTGCCGCTGAGCCGAGCTGAGCTGACACCCGCCAATTGGTCTCAATATTTTGACACTTGTGCAGCGGTTCAGGCAGTGGTTGTCCTGCTACTACTACTACCACCAGCAATGTTGTTGCTACTGCGTCTACGGCTTCTGTCCTGCCAAAAGGCCAATCAATTGGAGGCATTGCTAATGAAGGAATTGGAGATCCAATTCGCACTTTAGTGGCATGGCAACGGAACAACAAAATCAGCACGAGATCGCACTAATGACGAGGACAGTGGCTGACATCGACCGAGGTGGTCGCCAGTCAGCGGACCGAATGGGCCCGCGGCCGATTAATGCAAACATGACACGAAATGGCAATCGCAATTAACTGATTGCATTCCCTTACTTTGGCGTTGGCCACTCACTGGCTTTTTTGGGAGCTGGTTCAGCAGCAACAACAGAGGCACAGTTCTAAACAGAGGTCGATCAATTACGGCTTGTGGACAAATTAAAAAAGCAGAAGATCAGTGGAGCAGCAATAGACAGACAGCAGTAATGACACTACCAGCGCACCACTAATGCTAATGCTATGATTACACTTATGATTAATGCACAGCGTATTAATGGCTCATTTAAATGAAGACAACTCTCCAAGTGGCTGAACTCAAGAGAGGGAGAGAGAGAAAAGTCGACTCGGAGACTGCTTGGAGACAATTGACAATTGCCGACAATGCAAGTGCTCTGCGTAACGAGGATGCCTACCCGACTGATGGTCGCAATGAAGCCTCAAACACTGTTCACTTTGCAGACTTAGTGAGCCATGAAGGAAAGCAGAAGCAGCAGTGGCAAAACTGCTGTCGCCGCAGTAGAACTGCCACCAGGCCACCAAACATTAACTCCAACTCATCGTTTGCTTGTGCTGCTTAAAGCTTCTGTGCTTAAAGAACGGTGCTACTGGCAATGGCACAATTACCGAATGCTTTTGGTACTTGATGATGGTGCCCGTGTCACTGCGCCAAGGCGATTCTTCTCGCAATGCTCGGCAGAACACAAGACCGCAGTTCTGCACTTGCTGCCGCACAATTGCGACCAGCAGTGTGGCCATTGTGTTTGCCTAGGCATGTGCAAAACCAAAAGGAAGAGATGCTCAATAAAGCGATCCAAGCAGCAGACTGTGCAAAGAGGGCTAGTTAGGCACTGCAGCCATCAGACTAGCCTACTGCTGCTCCATTGAATCACAGAGAATAATTAGCCAATGCATCGACTTGATAATATAATTGATCGTTTAACTGAACCAGGATAAATCTTCTTCTGCTGGTCAATGTAGAGCAATGTTCAGTGCGGCAGAAGAATGGCCAATGGTTGAAGGAGAAGCGAAGTGGAATGCGCACCTAAGTGGATAGGTGTGCGAGAAAGCGGCAGTTTGGAGAGATTAGCTGCCAGTGGGATTGTGCAATGGCGATGTGAATTACTCTGCGCCAGAACTAAGAAATGACAGCAGCATATATGCATTTATATAGGATTTGCGCAGCGTGATGTCCGGAAAATTAAAGTTTGCCTTCACTAATGAAATAAACAGTAGGTCTCAGTGCAGCAGCATCAGCAGCACCATCAACAGCAGCATCAGCCTGCAATCACCGTGGCGAGCCAATCTGCACTGTGATGCCTCGTTGAACTTCTCAATGTACTTTGTCTTCCCTGCCTGTGCTGCTGCTGTTTTTGCCTTCGGAATAATATTCTTTGCCTGCTGTGGCACTCGGAACTGCCAAGATCAAAGATGTGAATGCGAAATGTGAATCACATTGAGCTGCAGCTGACTTTGACTTGAGCTGTCTTCCTTGTGAGCGCACTAGTCAATAACTGAGGAAGGCAGTGAAGTGTGCAGGTCGAAGTGCGAACGACAAACAGATTGCCCCCGATTGGAGCGACACAATAAATGGGCGCTCATTTGTGAGTCATTTGGCATTAATCGGCGTTCCAAATTAGTCAACTCGCGACTGCTAGTCACTGGGCCCACACTACACTGCCCGCTAATGGAGGAACGGATGCGTTCAGTAGGCAAAGTTTGGCTGGTTTGGGGGGCCCGCAGTGGAGCAGTGGCAGGGTGCTGGCAGGGAAGTCGGAACCGACTGCACAAGGACAACTGACTAAAAAACCACCAGGCTTGTGGCAGCGCGCGCCAGGCAGCAAAGATTGATGACACCAGTCGATATGCTCGGGCCTGAGCTGGGCTCCGCTTCCCCTGGTCAAACTGACTGCCTCTGCCATTGCCTGCCTGTGTTTGACTTTAATATGCAGAATTAGCGTGCCTGCTCGTAGTAGAGAATCCAATAAAAAGTCGCTTAGTGTTCTGTTCGCACGTGTCTTCGTTTAATCAAGTTAGGGAGCTGTAATTTATAGCCAGCACTGAAAGTGGCCGCACTGCGGACAGACCTAACTGGCCTTGCTCTGTCACTGGGCGGATTATGCTTCGATTTGGCTACGTTTAATTGAATCACTGCCCGCGAATGACACTGTCGCTGTACTGTCTGAACATCGATGCCTCCACAAGTGAGTGCACGAGGCGGCGGTGGCAGGGGTAGACGTGTGCGTCGGTTGCGCCGGCTTGAATGCAAATGGCCTCACTTTGGCCAAACTGTCTCGCCGCAATAACATGTAAATTTGCTACCAACTGCAGGTTTACCCAAAGATGCTCTGCAATGTCCTCTCTCTCTCTCTCTCTC
>JAALOO010001695.1_pt1 | contig 13946 bp, 9 predicted proteins | sample 7257641 | NCBI WGS metagenome assembly JAALOO01 (sample SAMN14085613, study PRJNA598686) | mite metagenome | biome: ENVO:01001000; feature: ENVO:01001002; material: ENVO:01001226; isolation source: single female mite from University of Michigan culture on fish food culture... ... | reverse complement strand
AGCAAAAAAGTCAGTGCGGAGGGAGAAACATCATTTTTTTAGGGAAGTTAGATTACAAGGCAAAACTTTCCACCGATTTTGACCCAATCCTAGACTGTCACTAACTAAAACACCTCGTTTCGCTCGGTGTTTTTGTGCGCTCCCGTCAATAAATTGTTTTTATTTGCTAAACAATTAGCCATTCTAATTAGCCATTCTAATAACTTGATTGAAACTGTTGATACTATTTAGTAATTTTTTTTAAAACATTTTTTGCATTGTTAAAAATGTTTTTTCGATTACTTTATGCACATCACACTCAAAAAACTCTGTTTTTAAATTTTAATTTTTAATGCTTTATTATTCCCTTTTTATCACTACCTCTACTATTAGTCTTTCTTTACATTTTGAATTTGTGTGCATCGGTTGACTTAGTGCTGTGCACTGTATAAGCACTAACAAGCTTTAAAATTTAAAATACTTTTCCTAGTGCCTAATAGCTTTTAGACACACAGATGTGCACTCTGACAGGCACTGGCAAATTACCGCTTTAAACTGATGAAAATTGCTGCTGTCGTAAACTAGTGAGAATGATGAGGCCAAAAACGTACACATTTTAGATCAGTGCCGTTGATAAACAAGTAAAGGAGTGAGTTGAGGCAGCAGCTAATCTGATTAATGCAACTTTGCAAGTTTACTCGCTTCAATTATTACCAGACAAATGTTTGGCAGTGGCAACTGACGATTGAGAGTGGGCCTGAATTATTGAAAAGAGGGTAAAAAGAAAGATAGTTTTCTGCAAATAGATGTGCTTTGATTTGTGTGTAAATTACTTGAGTGATATGTTCACTGGCAGTGCTCAGCATTACAGGATGAATTTTGCACAGTAGCTGAATGATTACCAGATAAAAAAAGTGGAAAAACTCTTTCAAATGAACAGATAAAACCTTTACCTGAAAGAGGGGGCAATGAGTATGATGATGAAAATTTTAATAGGTGGGCTCAATGGCATTTTCAACCAGCAATGGGCGGCACCTATTTATACAAAAAAATAGAAAGTAAATGAAAAAAAATGAACTGAAAGAAAAGAGTACTAGAATTTTATTAAAAGTTTTTTAATCTAACTCCTTTTATCTTTTTTGTACTAATAATAGACACAAAATTAGGCCGAAATTTGATTCTTGTTTTTATATAATGTATTCCCAAAACGCTAATTCATTTTCCTATTTTTACTTTTTTATCGTTTTTTCTGACTTCTAGAAACCAGGTATGCTGCGCATTTTTTAAACAGAAAAAGTAATTTTAACTGGAAAAATTTGTAATAATTTGTTTGAAATCTGTTTTTGTATTTACTTTTTTAGAATCAGTAGGCATTTTTACGTTGATTAAAAATGCGAGTGTTTAAAGAAATATTTTTTAGGAATTAGAAAAGTTTTTAAATAATTAAAAAGTGATGCAACTTTCAATGGCATTGCTGCTGATGTTACTGATTAAAAATGAGTAAATGCAATTGGCAGGCAGGTAGTTTACTATTTGCTAAATTGGTAGCATCCATTTTGGGTTGTTGTTGCTGCCGTCATTTTCGCTGCTGTTTTTTCTAGCTAACTACTCGCTTCAGTGCGCTTTTCATTATTGCTAATTTCATTGTGCCCATACGACCCCCTCCCCTCTCCCTTCCCACCACCTTGCACTCTTTAACTGACTAACTGAGCAAAGTAATACAATATTGCAAACTTGCATTACTTATTCATAAGTTCTTGCATGTAAAGAGCAAAGCGGCAACAACGGCAAAATAGTATTGGAAGAAAAAAATGGATGCACCTATTTAGTAGTTCAACTTCTAATACTGCAGTTTGCTTAGCACGTTTGATTGAAAACTTGTCGAACTGACAGTACAAAAGGCAGAGAGAAACCTTACTGGAGCAAAGCTGAATTACTGCCGCTCCAATTGACAGTAAACGCAGCCGATGGAGAGAGAGTACAATTGTGAGTGTGTGCATTTCCACTGCAAACAATCAACAGCCTTTTCCTTCTCGCCCACACATTCATTTTTTGTGCAAACGTTTTTGCTTGTCATTTTTTTATACACCGGTAATTCAATCGCATCACTCGCCATCCAAAAAGCCAGAATCAAAACCTTTGTTTTTTACTTTTAATTAATCTACTGTTTTTTTCATTGCAGAAAAACATTATTTGCGTGCTATCCTTTTTTTCCAGCTGTTTGACGTCAGCAAAAAAGGAAAACTCCGACAGGTAGGCAGTGTTGCCTTTTGATTTTTTAAAATTTTTAGCTGTTTAGGATTATTTTACTCCTTTTTTCATTTTGCTTTTTTTGATTGTTCACATTGCCTTATTATTTTAGCATTTTTATCGTTTACGACCACTATTAAAAAACTGAACAACTATAAAACTAACAAATTTGAATTTTTTGTGTAACAAAAATAGTGTTCATGTAGTATTTTTAACAAACTACCAACAGTTTAAGAAAAATGTCATTTGAAAATTAAAAAAAATAGAGGAAAAAAGAAACAATAATTATGTGAAGTATTTAAATTAATAATTGCACTAAGAATTAGGTAATGCTTGCAGGTACTTTAGTACTAGATGTGACACTGTACTGGTGTGGTTGGTAGTTGTCACGACTGCGCTTTACTGTTCAATTTGGTTCTGCTAGTTCTTTATTAGGGCAACATTGATAACAAATTGATTTTTTCAACAGTGTGTCCCCAGTCTGTGCAATGCTTATGTCTGTAACAATTTTGCTTTTTTTCAATTTTTTAAACTCAGGCGCCCCCTTCGATTACTAATATTTTTAATGGCAGAGCAGACATTTTAAACATATTTTTCTTTTTTAGTCTCTCAGTTCCGCAAGGCAAATGTACAAAAGAGCAGGTTTGCTCATTTTTAGTAAAAAAATTAAACTTACAATAAGAGTAGAGTACGTAACTTTGCTAAATGGGGTTTGATTTGTGTAATGACAATAAAATACAAAATTTTATTGCAAAGAGTTATGCAAAGCTTGAGGCGTTGGAAAATTTAGATTGAACAAATTTGATTGATGAAAAAATTAGTTTAACTTTGCTTTGGTTTGGGAAAATGGTTTGTAACAGTGGTTAACATTTTTTATCTAGATCAGTTTTTAGATAGAGCATTTTTCAAATTTAATATTAAAAACTTTATTTTTTAGTAAAAATTTAAAAAAAATAAAATTAATATTAAAAAAATTTAAACACAGGAAAATGTTTTAGATCGATTTTCAAGCGTTTTTAGCAAATTACATTTTCTTCCCTGTCCCACGCTCACAATTGTATTTGATATGCAGAAAAAATATCTATTTTATTGCAACTTTAAAAGCATTACTTTTAATCGTTTTTATTAGAAAGAAAAACTAGAATTTAGCTGAACAATTTTACCTCTTCAAGGCTATTATTTTTGCCATTGTTTCATTTTGGTTCATTTTATGCCATTGGCTGGAAACAAAAATGTTTCCCCCTTAGCTGTCTTCTACCTTCTACTCTCATTTAATTAACTGTAATTGATTTCAACGGATGGGAACGGCAAGATGCAGCAAAAACAGCAGAAGAATGTACTGATATTGCACCTTGATGCAAAAATGAGGGTTCGCTTATTGGAAGACAAACTCGACTACCGTTATTATTTTGGCCATCAACATCATCATCATCATTTTAAATGACGTTACCGCTGCTGTTGCCGATGCCGTTTCAATAAAACCAAGCAAACATGGCCAACTGACGCCATAGAATATTTAATTTTCAAAAGTAATTGTCAATTTTGTGAGTGTGTGTGTTTGCCTGCCGTTTCATGAGGAAACGTCATTGTTCTTCTCTTCACAAACCCACTGACTGATTGGTTGATTGGATGTCTGACTGGCACTAGCAGAAAGACATCTTGAGCTTTTCTTATCTAAAAATAAGTAAAGTATCTGAGATGTTTGCTTAACTCTGAGCAGACGAAACACCAACAGAAGAATAACAGTAGTGCACTGTGCACTCACCGTACACGAGCACTCGTACAATAAATCATTCGCCTTGTATGTTGACTGTGTGAATTTTTGTTGTTGTTCTGCTCAACCCTCACCTTCTTTTAAAACCAAAAGAAAAGATAGATTCTTTCGTTTACAAAGGGGGAAACATGCGGAGATCTGTGGAGAGAAGAGGCAGCAGCGGCAGTAGCTGTAATTGCAGCAACAGACAGATAAAGTTGCCAGACTGTGTGGCTGCATGCCTCACTGAAGCCGTTGTCACCGTCATCGTCATCTTCTTTTTGACCTTTGTCTCTTGCAAACACACATTTTCTATTGTTTGTTGTCTGAGTGGGACGTTTACGCCATAAGTGGTATATCTTTCTCTCTTTATTCAATTGCCCCCAATATGCATCATCGAACGATACTTTGTTTGTTTCAACACAGCAGAAGCAGCAGACATAGCAAGTTTGCCATCTTCTTTTGTTTGTCTGTTGGCGGGTTTTTTCTCTGTTGGCCAAATGAGCCAGCCATACATCAGAAGACACAAATATTCTCGATCGAATAAATCAATGCAACCAAATGGTCAAACGACCATTTAGTCGCCACAATTGAACAGGAGGGAGAATGGAAAGAAAAGCAGTGGCCCCTCTTGAACAAACTGAAAGCTGCAGGAGCAGTAGTTGTTGCTCTCCAGCGGGTAAATGGACACAAATAAATCAGTGTTCCTGTTTCCGCACACACAAACAACTAAACACTCAACACAGTTGGGCGTCCAGTTGCCCTTGTGTTCATTTTGCAATTAACACATTGCCCATTAGTGTGTCTGGGCACTGAAAAAAGAAAAAAGGGAAAGAGAAGGAGAGAAAAAGGGCATTGTTGAAATGATTCGCCAATGAATTTTGCTTCAAGATTTTTTTTCATACATTGGTTTTGATTGCAACTCATTTTCTGTTACATGTTTTTTATTTTAATTTAAAATATTCATTTTTAGTGTAACATTTGTTAGCATGAAAACAACGCTAATGTGGCCGATTCTGGTGGCGCAGGAAGTGCAGATTGTAAATGATAACAATTTGGGAAATGTCAACATTTTTTGGCAAGCAAAAATAAAAACAGTTGTTTCTTTTTTACTCATTTAATAATTTTATAATAGTTTTTTCTTTTTTGTACTGCAAAAATTATTACACACTGATTTACGTCACCGCCTGGAAAGTCCGCTTTGTTGTGCTGTGTTTTCCATCTTCCGTTTTTGGAAAAAAATATAAATAGAAACAGTAACAAGTAGGCCATTGGTGAGTGTGAAAAGGCCACGCCAGTTACATTCTTTTGTCATAAGAAATGATTTTGTTTTGGTTCTATTCTTTTGACTGTTAGAAACACTGTATCACACTGGGTCAGTTTGTGTGTGGGTTTTCTTTCTGCTTGGTTGGCAAGCTTTCTAAGCAAATAATCGATTGACGGCTATTGTTAATGGTAGTAATAGTGGTGACCATGTTCAATAAAAAAATTGAAAAGCAAAAACTAAAAAATTAAATTGACATTTGGACAAACTGAGGGACGTTGGAGCAAGCAACTACTACTGCTTTTACCGCTCTTGTCATTTCAATTGAGGATTGAACTGCTTTTAAATGCTTTTAACGACGCTGCAGGCACTTTATTGCGGTCGCTCTCACTTTTCTCTTTTCGCCATTTTTTAGCCTAACAGAGCTTTTAAGCCAGCAAAAAACACAAATGCAAAAAACCACTTTTTCTGGGTTTTGTTTCCTTTGCATACTATTACTTTCTTTTTTATTCATTTTATAATTTAATAACAATTGTGTGCTGCTAAAACCTGTTCAATGTACTTTCAATGTAAAACAGCATTGCAATCCATTGCTCTAACAGCAGATTTTGGTGCAGGTTTTTCAACTTTAGGCAAATATTTTTTAATTTGAAGGGGTACATATGATAAAGTGCGTGCACCTGTAAGTGAAATGCAAAAACAAAACAAAAAACAAATTTGTAAAAACTGTAGGTAATAAAATATAGGCTGAACACTGTAAAATGATGAATATAAAGTCAATTTTAACAAAAAATGAAATAAGTTTGTGACTTCTGTTAAAGTTGAAACATTACCGTTGTCAAAATCTATTTAAATTATTGTCATTGCACTCAATAAGAGTCGTCGTTCATCTTCAGTACAGCCATTGAAAAAATATCTTTATATATTCCTTTTGACTTCAATCATCGGGAAAACAAGAAGCACCTGATGAAAAATGTGCACTCTTGGAATAAAGCATCAAAAGGCAACGCAGACAAATTAAATAACATCGATTGGGAGTACATATTTTGCAACATTGCTTTTACCCAATTTTACTTTTTTTTGTTTTTAGTTTTTTTAGTTTATTCTTTTTTTGCACAGTGCAAGATGCGTCAGTGAACTACTATTTTTAATGCACAGTTTTCATTTTTATTTTTATCTGGAAAAAAATGAAGGGGAAGATGGACATTTCATTCGATGATTGCAAAACAGCACCGCTCAAAATCAGTGCGTTTTATTTAATCAGACACAATGAAGTGCAGATTTATTTGTGAGAAACATCATTGAAATGTCAAAGCAGTAAATAGTGGAAAAAGTTGCAACAAAGTAAATGATTAGAAAAATGTGTGTGTGTTTTATGCCAATTAGTGCAATAAAACAAAAATATGTCCAGTGTCTTTTTCAACGTCCCTAACTTTTGCAATCTGCAAGTGTCCGATAATCTCGTTTTTTATTTTTGTCGTCGTCGTCATCATTATCGTCGACAAATGAGGATAAAGTGTTTTTGCATGTCCTTAACATGACCCTGAAAAATGAAAAGTATTTTTTATGTATTTTTTGCATTACAAAGTAGAGCTATTTGGCATAATTGAATAAAAGTTACTCTAAAAAAATTGTTCATTTAGTCGACTGACTACTTTTAAAGTCTTTTAAAAAGACTTATGACACTAGAAAAAAACGTTTTTAAAAAACCTCAGCTGGCTATCAGGAGGCCAACTAAGTAAATGTACAAAAGTGGCGGGCTCTTGTTGCGTCAGTTTTCACGCAAAGTTATTTTTTGTTATACAAGTGTGATACACCGTTGGAAAGCTTGAGTCTTCTAGATTAATATTCTGCAAACAAAATCTTAATATGTGTACAAACAAAAATGTAGCAATTTGTTTTCTAAACGGTGCAAAAAATTAGTTTCAAAAGTGGCGGGCTACTAAAAATGAGATATCAATACCAAAAAAATTAATTGTTTAAACTTTTTTAGTTTTGTATGTTTTTTAAAACTATAATGCATACAGGGAAAAATTAATCAGAATTTTTTAATGAGAAACACCAAAGTTACAAATTTTTAAAAATTTTGTTCAAAAATCAAGTAAAAATTTCAAAAAACGTCATTTTTTGAAATTTGAAATTAAATTTCCAAAAAATTATATGTTATAGAGCAACTCTTTACAATACCAAATCCGTTTACAAAATAAAAATTGGTTAAATATATTCCAAGATATGAACTTTTGAAAATGTCTGTTTTTGACTATTTGAACAATGTGCAAAATTCATTAAAAATAAACATTTTCAAAAAACCATAACTCAAGAAGTATTTTACCAATTTTTATTTTGTAAACGGATTTAGTATTGTAAAAAGTTGCTCTATAACATATAATTTTTCGGAAATTTTATTTCAAATTTCAAAAAATGACGTTTTTTAATATTTTTTCTTGATTTTGAACAAAATTTTTAAAAATTTGTAACTTTGGTGTTTCTCATTAAAAAATTTTGATTTATTTTTCCCTGTATGCATTATAGTTTAAAAAACATACGAAACTAAAAAAGTTCTAGTAATTAATTTTTTTGGTATTGATATCCCAATTTTAGTAGCCCGCCACTTTTTAAACTAAATTTTTGTACCGTTTAGAAAACAAATTGCTACATTTTTGTTTGTACACATATTAAGATTTTGTTTGCAGAATATTAATCTAGAAGACTCAAGCTTTCCAACGGTGTATCACAATTGTATAACAAAAAATAACTTTGCGTGAAAACTGACGCAACAAGAGCCCGCAACTTTTGTACATTTACTTAGTTGGCCTCCTGATAACTTGAGACTTTTTGTTTGGCAAATAAATTAAACTACAACAAATAAAAAATTTTTAAATACTTGCAAACTTTTATTAAAAAACCTGCAGTCAATCAACCAATGGGGGTGTTGGTCGAATTTCTTAGTGCATGCTGATAATCATTGAACAATTTTTAAAATTTTGCAACTGTACAGGATCACGTGATTGAGTTTGTAGTATTTTTTCGTTTGTTGGTGGTAGTGGCATTGACTAGCCCATGCTGTGCAAAGTTGCCTTCTGGTTTTGCTTTACTTTGATTTTGATAGGCACTTTTTTTGCTGTTTTTTTGGTCTTTTTTCCTCTACAATCATTTCCCGAATTGGGCACCATACTGCGCCGCCCGACCAGTTCTACTTATGTTGCCTGGCATTTGTTTTTCTGCACTTTATTTGCAGCAGATCTTCCGTTGATGATGTCTGCTCTGTTTTCCCCTTTTTTCTTTTTCGGTACTTCACACAATTAGCTAATTATACAAAACGCACATGCTACTGCTTTTCTTATGCAGAGAAATTAAAAAAGCCTCAAGGAAGAAAAAATCTTCTCGCTTCACTGAAGAAGGCAAAAACGGTGTCAAAATGTGCTTCTTTTCATTTAATTTGCAGCAATTGAGAATTTAGCAGCGCTAATTGGCGTTCTTGAGTAAAACATGCTAATTAAATTGCATTTTTTTCTCATTGTTAACAGTTCTTTCTCTTTCAACTAATTTACCTAATGGCTTCAACGATTATCAGTAGTAGTCATCATCAGTACCACAACCATCACCACCACCACCACCATCATCATCATTAAACCTGGGACATCTGTCAACGGCAGAAACGACAATTTATTTTTCTGACTAATTTTCAAATTGTTATCACCACATTTTATGTTGTTGTTGTTGAGACAAAACAACATCAACAAAAAAACCGCAACCAATAAAACATGTCACTAAATAGCAGCAGCAGCTGCTGCTGCAAATCAGAAGAGGAAGAAACGGACGGGGATGGATTTCAGCTTGTGCAGCAAAGGGCAGAACTCAATGAAAAGCCTGTTTATGATCATCATCACCTCCACCAACATCATCACCCCCACCGAACCTGTTGGTCTCACTTTGGCCTATTCCTCCTCCTAACTCTGTACAGTTTTAGCCACCTAAACTGCCTCGAGGTCACCACTTCTACAACATTTTCCACCATCACCACAATTTTACCTCGCTCAACATTGCTCACAACTTCAATGCCAAAAGTCCACTTTACTACTCAACCAAAAACCATCACCTTAGCGCCGATGCTCAACGATGACAATGATAATCAACAAGGAAGGGGCAGTAATGCAAACTGGTCCTCCCTATCCTCTTCCTCTTCTTCACCCGTTTTCAGTCTTCGACAGAGGTCTGAAGAAAAAGGTGAAGAGGAAAATGCCAACAGCAATTCCACGATAGTAAACTCCACCGTTGAAGATTCAACACAACTCATTCTCTTTCACATTGATCCTGAATACGTGCTTTTTCGGTATTTGCATTTTGGTAGTTTTGTTGAGTTTTGCTAACCTTATTCCAATCCAACAACAGTGATACAGTCCGTTTTTGGGTGCAGCGAGTCTTTGTGCCCTTCATCATGGTGGTGGGCATTGTGGGCAACACCATCACTATGGTGATCATGACCCGACGGCGGATGCGCAGCAGCACCAACTGGTACCTGGCGGCGCTGGCCATCTTCGACATGCTCTACCTCATCTTCACCTTCATCCTCTCGCTGAAACACTACCCGAATGCCTACGACGTCACCTACTACGCCTACTGGTACATGATTCCCTTCTCGCATATGATCACCGACGCAGCGAGCAACACCTCCGTCTGGCTGACGGTCACCTTCACCATTGAAAGGTGAGCCTGCTTTCTCAACAAACGATGATAGCTGACCTTTGACCATTTCACCCCCCCCCCCCTTCAGGTACATCGCCGTCTGCCACCCCATCAAGGGCAAGGTCATTTGCACGGAGTCTCGTGCAAAAAAGGTCATCTTTTGCGTTTTTATAATCTGCGTGTCGATCACCTTGCCGACGCCTTTTGAGTGGGTCGTCTACGAGCACTACGACATGGCCACAAATAGCACGCGAATGAAGGTCGCTTTCAGCGAGCTAGGTCAAAACGCCACCTACAAGAGCATCTACTACCACACAACGGTTTTTCTCTTTGTCCTTCTGCCGCTGGTGCTGCTGGTCATCTTCAACAGCTTTCTCATTCGTAGCGTTCACCAGAGCACAAAACAGCGCTCAAAGATGGTCATGGGAAAAGGTTTGTCGCTGTTTGTTAACAAAAAAACGTTCTTGTTTGGTAACTGGTAACCTCATTTACAGACAACTCCCACCAGTCGGGCAAGGGCGATCACTCTACCGCCTCCAACTCCAGCTCCTCGGGCGCCTCGCCCTCCTCTTCCCGCCAGGAGATTCGCATCACAGTGATGCTCATCGCCGTGGTCATCCTCTTTCTCATTTGCCAGACGCCCACCGCCTGCATCCTCGTCTACACCGTCTTTCACGAGCCGGATCCGACCACCAATGAGGGAGCCCTCATCACCGGCCTTTCTAACATCTTCAACTTTCTGATGTCTATCAACGCGGCGGGCAATTTTGTCCTTTACTGTCTGCTATCGCAGAAGTACCGCCGCACCTTTGTCAACATGTTTTGTCCTTGTATAGCACGTAAGTAGTTTTCTTTTTTATTTGTCTAGTTTGCTTTGCTTTAGTTTTTGGAAAATTTTGGCCAAATTCAAATCAGATGTGTATGTAGTGGGAGGCAAATCGATCGATTGCGTGCAAATGATGATGACGACGATTTGTCTGTCAGACGTAATGGGAAGCCATTATTTGCGATGATTGCCATTTCATTTATTTGAGGGTTCAATGCACAGAAATCATCTGTAGCTGATAATGTGCGTTCTCATTCAAATTGATGTACTCGGTCTACCTTTTGCTAATATTTACACAAATTTATCACGGTAGGGTTTTTGCACTGGAAAACAAACAGTTTTTTGCCATTTTCACCCTGTCGACCAAAAACAAAGCAGCCAGAAAATGACCATTACCTACAGATACCGAAAAATCAAATTGTCCACTTTTGCCCTCCCTCCTATTTACCTTTCGCTCCAATCAAATTCTTCGCAAAGTTCTCATGTTGTCACATGCTACATATTTTCTCAAAGTGCACAAAACGGACATTTGTCGACCCTATTTGTCGTACTAATAGTTTCCCTCAAAATACGGCAATTTTATATGATTAGAAGGGACAAAACTGCGCTGTCCACAGTGATTCACTTGATTTTTGTCCACCAAATCCACGCCTACGCGCGTATTAAGCGTTTCGTTTTCTTTTTTTGTTTTTATTGCTTTGTTAAACAGCCAAAATATGCTGGGTCTTATTGTAGTTCTAGCATTTTAATGGGATGCTTTTATTTTTCTTTTTATTAGATTTGTACAGCGTTTAGTGCAGTGTGTATGTTATGCTTTGTGCGTAGTCATGGACGGTCAGCAGCAGCTGAATAGCTTGTAAAACAGCGTAGAAAATGATGGATCGATTCCGTCGAGTTTGTGTGTGTGTGTATTTGTATGTCAATAGACAGGCATATCTTTTTTGTTCATTTTATTTATTTATACAATCGACGAACCGATTAGCGTCAAACAACATATCACAGGCACAAAAACAGAGGCTTTTAGGTGCATGAAATCTCTCGTAGTGAATACTCAAAACAAACTGCTTAGAATAAATTGGCCCTTTTAAAAATAGCCCTTTCTCAGAATTTTAGCTACTTTTGGAGGGAAAAGGATGTCCATTTGCATCACTCGATAGACTGAATGTCAGCTGACTGCAGCGGCAGACTCTATGGTCAGTTTCGATTGATCGTCACTGGTAAATTAAATTATCCTAGATTATCTTTAGTTTGGCGGATGTTGATGATGCTGCTGTTGCTGCTAATGATGATAGGAAAACAAGTGCAGCTGCACTCTGAAGCACTTGTCTTCCCTTGTGTTCTTGTTTCTGTTCTTTTTATATCTCATTTTCCGAACATCTCGTGTCATTTTTTTGCTTGCACTCAAGACGTGTACTGGAAACTAGCTATACCCAGTCAGTCAGTCGGTCAGTTGAGCAACTACAAGCGTTATTGATGGACGAGCCAATGAAAAATGATAACAGATTTGTGTGTTGTTTTTGCTTTTCTTGTCACCAACTTTTACTGTCGCCGCTTTTGATGGTTTTCATTTAGGTTTTCTAATTTGCAAAGAAAAATGAACTTTTAGATGGCATTTATAAAGAATTTTCTAATGATTTTTGGCGGTGTACTGTTTTGTTCTTTCTTTTAGCTGTTGTTACTGAATTATTAATTGCCCCAACTACACATTTGTAAATGTCAAATAGTTTTCTCTGGGCCGCCCAGATTTTACCGCTCAAGCAGATTGCAAATTGGTTTGTGTGCTTCCAGAAACTGTGTCCGCATAGCAGATTTACAAAAAAAGTGGCGACATTCTTTCTTGTAAAATTACCACTAAACATTGGTAATCAGATAATCAAACTAGTCAAAATCCTAAGATTCAAAGAAAACAAAACTTTTTTGTTTTACCCGGCCACCGGTAACTGTAATGCGTTTTTGTTTTTACACAAGTTTTTTAGTTTACCAACTGAAAACCTATTTACCATCATTAATTAATTAGCCGTAGTCTGGGTGGTTTATAAGTAAATACGCTAAAGCAGTTAAAAGCGTTTACAAAAAGCCCCTATTACTGCCAGAATTGATACGTTTGCACTTTGCAGCTTTTTCCCCTTCCCTTTCCTTTTATTTTTCCTTCAAGTGCATCCGAACTGGCAGAATTTTAAATGGTGTTTGCCGACTGACAATGCCTTCTTCTTTTTTAATGTCAATATTTATCCTCTTTTTTCTGCACTATTTTCATCGATTCTAGCAAAATACCTGCGCGCTCAAAGTACCTATCCTCGGACGACGGAGGTGACGGTAGCCAACCACCATCACCACCAGCATCACCAGCAGTCCTTTCACCAAAACCATCACCACCTGAGCACACATCTGAACAACAACAATCACCACCAGCAACGGTTTGGAGATGATGGTCCTGGTGATGACGGCTCTGCCTCTTCCTCCTCTATTAAACAGCGAAACAACAGCAATGGCCTGCTGGCCAATCAACAAATGAGTAGCTCTGCTGCGCCAAACTGCCTTCGCTCCAGCTCCAGTTCTTCAGTGTCAACAAACCAGGAAAGTAGTGGGGGTGGACTTCACCCTCACCACCCAAATCAAAGGGGAAACCTGGCGACGGGTGTGTCCTCTTGCTCAATACTGAAACGCTCCCCGCAGTCTTCAGTTCGATTTCGAACCACCACCTCCGATCATCCTCAACGGGGATCAGTGGATAGTGGAGGTACAACAACAGCTGCTGCTCAAGTGACCAATGGAGGGACTAAAAATGAAATGTCTCTCTCAAATGGACCAGAGTCACCACCGCTCATTTCGCCGCAATCCATTTCTGACGATTAGTGGCGAACAGTTGTGACTGTTATCTGCAAGTAAAGGTAAGAAAGTTCATTTTTTGTTTTGAAACATAAGCCATGAACGGTTGAATTTTAAAACTAGGAAATTTGAGATCGTTAGCTTGCCAATCTGCTCAGTTTTCAAAACACATAACAAAAAATTTCCCTAAACAATCGCAGTTTTATTTTTACAAAATCATGACATGTCATCTGTTTTTGCCTAGAAACGAGGAGATTTGTTGAGAATGATGACATTGTCGACTTCCCCGAGCTGCTGCTGCACATTAAGGCCAGACAAGGCGATCGGCGCGTCACCATGCGGCGTAATGTATTCTTTAT
>JAALOO010000902.1_pt3 | contig 13947 bp, 10 predicted proteins | sample 7257641 | NCBI WGS metagenome assembly JAALOO01 (sample SAMN14085613, study PRJNA598686) | mite metagenome | biome: ENVO:01001000; feature: ENVO:01001002; material: ENVO:01001226; isolation source: single female mite from University of Michigan culture on fish food culture... ... | reverse complement strand
CTGTGTTTACCAAAACAAAGTGGCACGTGTTTGATACCTGCAACGACTTATACGAATGCACTCAATTTATTTAAAAATTCTATAAAAATGGAACAACATGTAATCACGCAATTCTTTCCATTGTAATTAAAATTCGAGAAAACTTGGTGGTCAAAGTTTGTTTCGAAAAGGATATAAATTTTAAATTAGGATGAGAAAACTTTTCCATTAATTCGTTCGCCAGCTCTTTGTTTGGTAGTTCTTGGAAAAAGTGAATTTCTGGCCACAGTTTCTCTTTTAAATCGGGTATTTCCTCTTCATTGGCACTCGTATAGGGAGCCCAAAAGGCAAGTCGGCCATTGATTTTTAAATGCTTGGCGGCAAAAACTAACAGATCACTGTAAAGATCCCCAAGTTTGTACTCGAGTTTAGATGGAATGTGGTACGGCACGAGATCTTCTGAGATGGTGTATTTTTTTGCAGATCCTATTCGCTCTCGTGATTCCCGTTTTCCGTAAGGCAAGTCAGATAAAATTGCGTCAAACATGAAGCCATTCCTAAGAAGCGGCAGAGAAGAGTCGGCTGCAATGACATCCAAGTACTTGGACTCTAGTCCATGCTGCTTTAGATTGGCCAACACTGACTCGTCAGTGTCGCGCTGTTTGACGCCACACCTGGAGGGCTTTACCATTCCATGCAGTAGCTTGTAGTCAATGTCTGAGCCTGCAAATTAAAGAAATTGAATAGAAAGAAGAGAAATTGAAGAAGAGTGGTCTACTCACCGCAAATGTAAGCTCCGTAAAATGCGGCAGCAAGTAAGATGCTTCCGGATCCGCAAAAACCATCGTACACAATGTCGCCTGGTCCGACTTGAGCAATATTGCTCATAAGGAATGACAAGGTAGGCTCCATTGAGGTGTTGGCGATAAACTTGCGCGTTTTTAGAGAGAATCTCGTAAGATCCTTTCGGCTACTACTATCAGCTATCCATCGGCCAAAGGTGATTTGATGCGGATTCTCAGGAGGACTGGCTTGAGTGTGCCCGAAGTACTCAAAGTAGTGAAACGTTACTTGAGGGTCCTTCAAGATGATGGGCCCTTCAAAGGGGAGAAAGTCGAGCTTTTCAATTCTGTCCACCTTTTCTGCTAGTGAGATCTTCTTGCCAAACGTTTCGACCAAAATGCGAAATGATGCAAGGTGAAAAAAGGGCTCTTGTGTTTGAGGTGCTGAAGCCAGTGCCTTGTAAAACTGCTCATGTTTAGTTTCATTGACCCAAAGCTCGTAAAGTGAAATGCTCAAAATTGAGCGATCCAAAACCCTTTTCAAACACGCTTCATCGCTGGTCTCTAAAATGAAAAAAGGCTAAAACAGAGTTGTTAAAACAGAGAATCGCAGAACGAATGTGTGGCTGTACCTTGTCAGATGGAGGCTCCACAAAGGTGTATTTGAGCTGAAAGTAGGAAGTCAGCGACTGAAACTCCTTGAAATGGAAATGATTTTAAACTCTGAGCAACCCTGGCATGAGGACAACTTACCGAAACTCGAAAGTTCGCATAATCGTGCGTGAAGCGAATCATATACCGCTTGTTCATTTTTTGGATTTTGTATTTATCAAAAGTGTTGATTCAAAACGCCGGACAACAAACACAGTGCACGTGAGTTGAATTACTCCCGAAAAGTTTCCCAAACTGTAGTACCTCAACCAAAATTAATCAAAACTTTCCAACCCTTGATTTTATTGGACTTTGCTACACCGTCGCTAAAACCCTAGTAGCCTCAACTCTATGATATCTTGCCGTAAAATGGTTTTTAAAATTATAAAAAAGCAGCTGCCAGTATGGCACCGAATGTTGCCTAGCAATCAACACCGTCACGGCGGCTGGAGGCAGGTGCAGCCAAGCACAGCGAAAGCGAAAAAGATTGATCTTGACCAGAGATGTGACAGGTGAATAAAGGGCTCAGATGTGGAAGCCACCTGACCAGAAAGTCTCCTGGAAACACCAGACAGGTGAATGAATCAGTACTGTTTAAAGGGGAGAGAGTGGATTGTGAGAGAGTGGAAAGCAACACAGTGAGATAGTGCCTGGATAGTGCGCGCGCGCCAGTTCGAGCTAGTCGACTATAGTGAAAGAGGGGAGCAGACGAGGCGAGGTTGGGCGCCAAGTCGCAGATACTCGGCACGGCACTGTGTTGTCACTTCGTCGGTGTCTCGCACTTGCCTTTAATGCTCATTTTGCACTGGCAGACTGCTACTGCTGTCGTCTTGCCCTCAATACCGTCGCACTATCACCACCAGCGACCGGGATGTCAACTCGACACTACTGACAAATATTATTGTTGGTAATTGCCACATTCACCACTTATCACACTACTGTGGGCGCATTTTCAATTGCTGATTTCTCTTTTCCACTGCCGCTTTATCTCACCGAGTGCTCCACTTTGGTCAATCGACGACGTCCCCCCAGTGTTCAAGTGTCCTTCGAGCCCTTCTTCTTTCACTCTTTCTCTTTCCCCCGACTTGGAAGCACTTGCACTTCTTTTGTCAATGTCGGCAGGAGAGGCAAATGTCTGCACAAGTTGCCGTCGTTCCCGCCACCAATGTCCGAGCAGGCTTGAAGCCCGTCTCTTCTTCTCGTCCATCCTCTTCGAATTCGAAAGTGGCGGCCAAGCTGAGTCGCCTGCGACAAGCTCCCCCCAAACCGGAAATTGAAGTGGACAAGGCGGAATTGAAAAAGAGTGGCCTACTCACACCGATTCAGTATAAAGTAACTCAAGAGAAATTTACTGAAAGGTATGAGCGTCTCATCTTGCATTATCTTGCTTGGAAAAAATGCTAGACAACTCATCTAATTTTGCCCACTTTTCACAGAGCTTTTTCAGGTGAATACGTCAAACTCAACGATGACGGAAAATACTGCTGCATTGTCTGTGGAGTGGAGATCTTCTCCAGTGATACCAAGTTTGATAGTGGCTGTGGGTGGCCGTCCTTTTCCGACGTGATTGATAGCAAGAAAGTCATTACACAAGCCGACCTTTCGCATGGTAAGTCTCTCTTTTTGTGTCACATGTTTTTCCAGAAAAAGGGCTCTGTAAAAATTGAAAAAACATGTTGCCAGAAAAGAAAGTGAAGGCCTTTGCTGTCCGTGAAATTGAACAAGCACGCAGAATTTGCCTGCACACCAAAGATTTATTAATAGCCCGTCTGGTAGAAAGACACTCCAGTGTGCTTCTAAGAGTGGAGAGTACAAAGACAACAACACAGGCATGCAACACTCAATACAGTAACCTTGAAAGCACTTCCACGCACAGAGTAGGCACACTGCAATCGACAACTCAAATTGGATGCGGCCGCAACTCAGCAGCTGCAAACTGCTACCATCGTGCACTGTGCATCTGGCGCGCCACCAAGCCGGTGCCCAAATGAGCCAGTCCCGGCACCAAACTGGTGGGGTGAACGACGTCACCCAGTTGACAGTGCGCTACTTGACAACAACAAAAGTGTTCAGTTGTAATTTCAAAACGAGCCAAGTCATTGTTCTTAGAGTGCCGAGTACATGTCAACACAAACGTAAAGCAGATTTACTCAGCACACACATTTTTGTTTTCTCTCCTTTTCAGTTGGTGGAAACCTGCTGCTACTCGCCCTCAACCAGGATCTTGCCCGCATTGAGGTGTCCTGTGCCCGCTGTGGAGCTCATATGGGCCATGTGTTCGAGGATGGGCCCAAACCGACCGGAAAGAGATACTGCGTCAACTCGGCGTCCCTTCGCTTTAAAAAGCAAGACCAACCAACACTCTGTGATTCAGAGCAGACTGACACTGATCTCACGCCAGCCTGTGCGTTACAGAGTGCATCAGCAAGTGGCACCATCAAGTTGAGTGAACCAAGAAAGCCAGCAGTGCCAGCAGTGGTTACCACCCAATTGACCAGCATTCCCCAGGAGTGCAAGTCATCCGCTGCCCCCGTACCCTCACCTGCTGATCAGGGAACTGCCAAACCAGGAGCCATTTTTTCTGCTCAGACTCCGTCCATTGCAGAGAAAAAGAAGCAGGTAAGCAGTGGCGAAGCAGTCAAACCGAGCAGCAGTACATGGCGTGTGGAATGGCGACGACCAGGCAGACTCTTTTCCGGCAGTTCATCGAAGGGCGCTCAGCAGAAGGCAGTGCCTGTCAACCCTGCCGAGGCAGTGTCGGGAGCGAGTGACGCCAACAACAATCGAATTGCGCCCAAGTACGAGTCAGTCAAGTCACGCTACCTGAATCACCTCGACTCTGTCAGCAAACAGGAAGTCGAAAAACACACTGCAAAGAAGCCCGACAATCGACCCTTGCTGGAGACTCACCTCTAGCGCGCCTCAGCTTCAGCATCACTGTGATGATCTTTGCATTTAACTCGAACGCTTCTCTCTCTTTTTCTAAATTCTGCACTCAACTAGTCGCTCTTTATTGGTGTTTGCTAAATTGTCTCATCAGGGGCACCACTAAAAGGGTAGCTATCACTGATCGTAAACTGATTTCGAAGTATACTAAGTCACCAAATCACTTTTGGATCACTGACTCCTCAACTTTTGCGCCTGTAAACAATTTCCAAACTACCAATAAATCTTGTTATTGTTATTGCTTTATATTTTCGGTATTTCTATACATTTTTTGCTCTCATTCTCAGTGATCTCCGTGGGTTGATCACGCGAAGCTGACGCGCTTTTAATTTTGATTTTTAAGTGTTTTTTCTTGAAGGCGGCGCCATCTGCTAGAAGACAGGTGAAGCCAGCCAGCAAGCCCCTCCTCTGAAAATCTCGCTCGCGTTGTGCTTTTCTCACTTCATATGACGTGTCTCCATCAGCAGTTGTTGATGCCACTCGCCCCACCAAAGGCCATCACTCTCTGACCACCGGACCAAATTAGACCCGATTAAGATCGCCTTCTAGGATGGCCACTACCGACTCGATCTGCTACACCCTCATCAACGTCGAATCGGACGACTCCGTCAACGAGGTGACCATCCGCAATGATATCGGTAAGTGTTGACTTCACCTCACCCGGCGTTTCACTTTTGTTGCCGGTTTCTTAATTCTTTTTACTCTTGCAGAGAAAGGCGACACCAAGGCCAAGGCATCGGCCCTAAAGAAGCTCATCTACATGATTCTTAATGGAGAAAAGTTTCCGCCGAACATGCTCATGTTTGTCATTCGGTATCTGCTGCCTTCAAATGATCATCAAATCAAAAAATTGTTGCTTATCTTTTGGGAAATTGTGCCTAAGCGAGGACCCGATGGCAAACTCCTTCATGAGATGATTTTGGTGTGTGATGCCTACCGCAAAGATTTGCAGCACCCAAATGAATTTATTCGTGGATCAACGCTGAGATTTTTGTGCAAACTCAAAGAACCCGAGCTGTTGGAGCCACTTTTACCCACCATTCGAACCTGTCTTGAGCACCGGCACTCGTATGTGCGTCGCAACGCCGTCTTGGCCATATTTAAAATTTACGTCAACTTTGAATTCCTAATTCCGGACGCCCCTGAACTTGTGCTCGACTTTCTCAGTCGTGAATCTGACGCCAGCTGCAAGCGAAATGCCTTTCTCATGTTGATTCATCTCGATCAGAAAAAAGCTTTGGATTACCTCAATTCCTGTCTTGAGCAAATTGGTAGCTTCAACGAAATTCTCCAGCTTGTGATTGTTGAGCTAATATACAAAGTCTGCATTTCCAACCCAAGCGAGCGATCCAAATTTATTCGTGCAATCTACAATCTACTGAGCACTTCATCCTCTGCATCAGTGCGATACGAAGCTGCTGCAACCCTGATTACGCTTTCTCAGGCACCGACTGCATTGAAAGCTGCCGCCAACTGCTTCATTGACATTTGCGTGAAGGAAAGTGACAACAACGTGAAGCTAATTGTTCTGGACCGCTTAGTTTCTCTCAAAGACTCTGCTTCTGGAGCTGAGCGCGTCCTTCAAGAGTCCCTCATGGACATTCTGCGCATCTTGAATGTTGCCACGGACCTCGAAGTCAAACAAAAAGTTTTGAACCTTTCGCTTGATTTGATCAACTCGCGCAATGTGGAAGAGTTGATTCAGCTGCTAAAAAAGGAAATTTTCAAAACGCAAAACGAGTCGCACGGAACAGCAGATGAGAACAGCAAGTACTGTCAGATGCTGGTGCGAACTATTCACTCGGTTTGCATGAAGTACCCCGAAGTGGTCAACTCTACCAACATTTTAACCACCCTCTTTGAACTGCTCGTCAACAAAAACGACGAAACCACCGCTATACTGGTCATTGTTTTCTGCCGCCAGTTTATCTCCACCAATGCACAGAGCAAGAGCTTCATTATCAACAAGCTGCTGGAGATTTTTCCCTCCATCAGGAACGTCAAAGTGCACCGTGGCTTAATTTGGATTTTGGGCGAGTTTGGTGACGAGAGTGTGACGCAAATTCAGGAAATTTTAAACTTGATCAAGCTGTCACTGGGCGACATTCCCATTGTGGAGAGTGAACTGCAAAAGCTGGAGGAAGGCAGCGAAGAGACTGGAGGCGACAAGGCGCCCAGTGCCGCTGCCGCCGCCTCCACTGCGACTGGCTCCTCTAAGCTGGTCACTGCCGACGGCTCCTACGCCACCCAGTCTGCCCTTAGCGTTTCCAGCAAGGTCGCTGTCAATGATTCATCAGTGCCCCCTCTTCGCCACCATCTCCTCAACAAGAGCGAGTTTTTTATTGGCACCGCGTTGGCCAACTGTCTGGTCAAGCTGGCGCTGCGTTACAAGCATCTAGCGCACGACGCCGCTTCGGCCAACACTTTTCTGGCCGAAAGTATGCTCATTTTGACGTCCATCTTGCACTTGGGCAAATCAAAGCTGGTCTCGCAGGTGATCAACGAAGACGACTATGAGCGCATCTCCCTCGCTCTGGTCATTTTGATAAACATCAACTCTGAAAAGGCCATCACTCCAGAGATTGAACAGCTGATGAATGGCATTTTCCTGCGCGAAACTCGCCTTTCACTTGGAAGCATGCTGGAGAACTCAAAGGAAATCGAAGTAAAGAGCGATTCGGTTCTCTCTAAAACTAAGAACAAGAAGATTGAGAGTGACGACCACATCACCTTTTCGCAGTTGATCAACAAGGCTGCTGAGCAAATAGAAAACCAATTTGACGTTAGTCTCACGCAAGCGATCGCAGGCCCGACTGCCACTTCCACTGCCGGTAAAGGTGCCAATGTGACAGACCTCATTTCAGCCAGTAAGCTGAGCAAGGTGACCCAGCTGACGGGCTTCAGTGACCCCGTCTACTCGGAGTGCTACGTCAACGTGAACCAGTATGACATTGGCTTGGACGTTCTCATTGTCAACCAGACTGCGGACACCTTGCAAAACTGCACCCTCGAGCTGTCCACCATTGGCGACCTAAAGTTGGTGGAGAAGCCGCAGCCAATTGTGCTTGCCCCACACGACTTTGCCAATGTGAAGGCCTCCATCAAAGTAACATCCACTGAAAATGTGGTCATCTTTGGCAACATAGGTAAGCTTTATTTGAATCAACTTTCGCTGCAGAAGCAAAACGTGTTTTCCATTTCATTTTCTCATTAATAATGCATTTCCCTTCATTCTCCCTTCATCTCTAGTGTACGATATATCTGGTTCCACTTCTGATCGCAACGTTGTAGTATTAAACGACATCTACATTGACATAATGGATTACATCATTCCCGCTGCCTGCAGTGATGCCCAATTTCGGCAAATGTGGGCCGAGTTTGAATGGGAAAACAAAGTTACCGTTAATACCAGCATCAGCGACTTGATGGAGTACCTGGGTCACCTCATCAAGTCCACCAACATGAAGTGCCTTACGCCGCAAAAATCACTCTCCGGCAACTGCGGCTTCCTGGCTGCCAACCTCTACGCAAAGTCGATCTTTGGCGAGGATGCCCTTGCAAACGTGAGCATTGAGAAGACCTCTAGCGATGCACCGGTCACCGGACACATTCGAATTCGGGCCAAGTCGCAGGGAATGGCTCTCAGTTTGGGGGATAAGATCAATACCTCGCAGAAAACAGCTAAAGCGGCGTAGTTTGAGATACAGAAAAAGAATGTTTAGTAACTTTTCGTTTTATATTCTTATCGGATTGCTATAATTATTATTTTATATACTATTTGCCACTTATAAAAAAAGAGTTTTATTCTACACTTGTACGAGCTCAACTAGCGTCATTGAGTAAGAGAGATTTTCCATTTGGGTGAATGACTCTCTCCTCCCTTTCCGAAATGGGCCGAATCACTGAAAAAATGCACAATTTACGTCTCTTCGCATCGCACCCAACATACCGAACACCCATGACAGCAGTGTCAGGAGCAGTTAGTGGCCATTGCACTGGCAATTTTCTATGAGGAAGTAAAGTGACTTGTCGTTTTCAATTTACAAAAAAATACCTTTTAACAGAAATGACATTGCCAACTGTAATATTTTCTTCTGACATTGAGTCATCTGAAATTGCTTTCTTAATCAGACGCCGTTTATTCGTCAGAAAAAACAACTATAAACGTATGCAAATGCACTTAGGAGCAGCAGATTGCGAATCGTGTAAAGTACCTTCTAGAAAGATACTGGAAATAGTCGAACAAGAGCTGTTCCAGCGGAGGCGCATGAGGATGATCAGGACAAGTGCCTTGTTTACTTCCTTTCCATTAGAGTATCATTAATTACGCTAATTAATCGCCTCTGTAACGACAGTGATCTGAATGGCAAAGCAAAGGAGGGGGCAGTGGTCGGTGGATTTGGCGCCAAATGGGAAGCAGCTTTCGGTGGTGATGTGTTCAGCAGTTCTACGGGCAGTGGCTAATGGCTACTAAATTGGCCCCGGCGATGCATCCTGCGTGTGGCATGGCTACCAATGGCACCATCTCGCCTTATGTGTGCACCACTTGTCACGAAGTCTAATTGAAACTCGCATCTTTCTTCTTCCTCTCTCTCTTTCTCTTCCCGCAGATCGATCTACTTTGTCCATTTACATAAGCTAACATTGCCCTTTCTCCGAGACTAGCTGATAGTGCCTTTAGTTCTGCAACTAAAGACAAAGCCCAGTCAGCTCGAGTGAGCAAGTGCATAAAGGGCAAACCGAACAGCTGTGTGTGTGTGTGTGTGTAGGCGCCAGTCTGGCGTCGGTCTGCCTTTTGAGCAGCCGTTTAGTGGGCAATTTGCATTTAAATGAAATGAATCTCGCCTCGGCCAGTCAACCTGTTCTGCACGTAGCGGTGTTCTTTCGGCACCATGAGCACGATGCATTAATGTCTTAATGCTTCACACTCTTTAGTGCGTATATTTTTCAGCATTATATCTAACAATGGTTATTTGGACCACTGCACACAGCTGTGCAACCGGCAAGAACTTGGTTGAGGCCGGAAACTCCTCATTTCAACCATGTTAATGCTTCTGGATATATATAGGTGTTTTGGACGAATCTATCCGCAGATTGATGCATCTCAAATGGCAAAGTAAACATTGGACGCCGACGAATGCTGGAGAAAAATGATAAATAAAAATGAGAGCACGTCCTGACAGCTGGCAGTTGTGCAACAACGGAATTGGCGCAGCAGCACTACGACGACAACGAGGATTGCTTGTCGGCAAGCAAGTGATGCAAAGGGGCAGACTGCACTGACACTGCCAATGCATTGCGTAATGGCACCACAGTTAAGCAATTGCTGTTCCGCCGGTTTGCTTTAATTGCTTTGTCTCAACTTTGGTGACGATTGGCGCCAATTGAGACCACTGGTGACAAACGGACTGACAGAATCACAGATAATGACGACGGCGACGATGGTGATGGCGGCGAACAAAAAACTGACTGACTGCAAAGGGTTTAGGAGACTGAGGCGCGACCTGAAGAGTGACACCGCCGGCCTGTGAACACGCGTCCATGCCCAAAACGAGCGAGTCGGCCACTGGAGTGAAGACTCGCCTTCGAGGACAAATATGGAAAGTGAAGTTTTCATTTGCCTGCACGGCTAAATTGTCATTCAGTGTAAGCGGCTCGAACCAGAAAGTAAAGGCAGATTTGTCGCCCGCAGCCACTGCCACCAAAAATACCTACGCCAAGTTGAGTGCGGGAAGTGGCAGCAGCAGCAGCAGCCGAGGTTCAAGTCTGGTCTTTCAGCACTAAAAATACCCATGCAGTGTGGGCACAGCAGCTCAAAGCTCAAAGCGGAATATTTTGTCATTCTCACCGTCACACTTGCGCTCCAGTCTCTGCTGAAGAGAATCGCCCAGTGGTGACTAACAGGATTGTACTTCTTGCAACCAACTCAATGGCAAGACTGTGCCATCCTTCTCAAGCACACTTCCAGTTAGACCGTTAGTCTTTCAATTGGCCTCGTGTGATGATGATGATGATGATCAACCGAAAACTTGTTTGTCTGCTGAAGGGCACTTCTGCCTAGAGCACCAGGAGAAGCAGGAGCAATGGCGGCAGTTAGAGCGGGAAAGTCAAGGCAGGCGCCGCATTGGTCTTTCATCTTGGTAGGTCTTCTTTGATTACTCGTCAATGCGATTGCAGCCATCGCATCCTTCGATTATCAACGGAAGCGAGTGTGATTCAGCGTTCAAATTTGCACTGCTTGGTCCACCCTCTGCAGCGGTAACATTACCGTGCGGCGGTGGTGGTAGAGGTAGGAAGTGAACGATGAAGGATGTTGCCAGCAGTTTGTGGTGCCAACAGCAGTGCAAGTATGGCAGAGAGCGTTCAAGGGACAAGACATGAGCACGATGATTGGATAATTCGATTTAGTGGGCAATGCAACGGCTAATTGGCAATGTCGACAAGTGATGCCGATAGAGAGAAAGGCGCGCGCTCTCTTTCAGCACGAGCTCGATTAGGCCAGCGTGCTTGTGCTTGGGATGCATGGAAAGCACTGCACTGACGATTGTTGTGCACTTAACTAGGCCACACTGGCCGTGGCAGAAGAAGAAAGGCACCACTCATTCATTCACGTACACGAGGAGCACCATACACACACACAGCAAGTGTGAGTCTTCGGTTGAAGGTTTTAATAAAAGGTAAAAAAAGTTCAATATACCAAAGTAAATATTAACATCAATAATCGTAATACAAAGTAGAAATATAATCTCCAATCGAGGTTGAAAAAGCTGAGAATTCAAAAATATATAAATTGCTCTAAAAGATGATCAGGATGTCGAGCGGCAGATGATATGAAATGTCGAGTCGATGCGGCAAAAATGAAAAGTTGGTGTTTGATTGAAGATTGAGGACAGAGAGCAGACACTACGTGCAGAGTGAGTGGACAGTGAGTGACCAGGAAGAGAGTGTGAAGGGGTGAGCACACCGGCGGCCTTGGGCTCGCCACCGCCCGAGGCCACAGAGGCCAGCCAGTGGCCGTGGGCGGCAAGGGCGGACAGTAGTTTGCATATCACAGCTGGCACACAACTGCCACACTATCAAAGGATGCTGCAGCGAACGGGGCAACAGTAGTTGGGCTTCTCTTTGGCCGAGTTGTAGCACATTTCGCGCACCACCTCGGTGAACACTTCGTTGACGTTGAGGCGATTCTTCGCCGAGGCCTCCATAAAGGGTGAGTTCCACATCTGAGCAAGGGTGATGCCCTCGTGTCTGGCCACCTCCCGCTGGTGTTCAATATCTACCTTGTTCCCAACCAGGAGAATCGGCACCCGGTCAGTCCCTTTCACGCGTACAATTTGCTCCTTCATGTTTTTGATGTCTTGAAACGTTTGATGCGCCGTGATGGAGTAGACAACGACGAAACCCTGTCCGTTTTTGATGTAAAGATCACGCATGGAGGCAAACTGCTCGGTGCCGGCGGTGTCCAGCACTTCGAGGACACAACTCGTTCCGTCGACTTCAATTTCTTTCCGGTAAAAGTCTTCAATGGTAGGGTCATACTTTTCCATGAACGTTCCCGAGACGAACTGTACGGTCAGGGCCGACTTGCCGACGCCGCCGCTGCCGAGAACGACCACTTTGTACTCGCGCATGGTGCGGGCTCACTGTTTGTTTTTTGTCAAGGTCTTCAACGGCCGTGTGGTTGGTTACCGTGAAGCAAATGCAGAGTTAAATGCAGAGCTGGTCGTGTGTTGCTGCTGATGATGCTGGTGGCAACAAATGTTTTCATAAAAATGTAGAAATCATCACAAAACGCTGACAAAAGTGTTGATCACAGAGGGAAACGCAAGTGGAAGTGATATCGGCAAAGATTGCAGCACGAATGATTGTGTGTTGCGCTGAAGACTGAGGATTTGGCCAGCTAAACAGACGCCACCAAAAGCTTAGCTTCTTGGGCTGAAACCCAACACCAATCGCACTTTGGTGCAACGTCGGCGCGGCGTTGGTGCACGGCCGTCTGCTGGTGGTGCCGTACAAGATGACGAGCAGGGTGGAGGTGCAAGTGACCAAGAGTGAGTGAGTGAGTGTGAGTGAGTGTGAGTGAGTGTGTCTTTGCCTCCAGACTTGTGACAGGGCGCCGGCCACAGCTCCCAGTGGATTCAAGTGAGTGCGGCACACTGCTGCACACTACCACAGCGCAGATTGAGGCTGCAAATTCGTGGCGATGGAGGCAATTGCTGTCATGTGACGTCCAATGCGCCAAGAACCACCGCCAGCAGACATTAAAGAAAACAGAACGCCTTTGGCAGAAAAACACTTTTTCGCTTTCTTTGATTTGGAGGTTCGCTGCTGTTGAGGGGATTGCTCACTCTCTTGCACGTGCTGCTCCTTGGATTGTCACAGGTTGGCAGAGAAGTTGTGAGCAGGTCGGCAGCAAGGCGAGCTCTTACTTGCTCAGTCGGTGCCACTGAAGCACTACCACTGTGTCATTAGCATCATCAGTCCAAGTCGTCGAGCTCTTCCACTCTCCTCTTCCTCATGTTCACGTAATGTCAGAGTTGCTGTTGGTTGGTTGGCTGGTTGGTTGGTAATGGTGATGGTCGTCGTCGTTGTGATGGTGATCGTGTTGCTGCTGCTGCTGTTGCTGTGGATGGCAAGGGAGGTCTGTGTGTATTGTTTGATAAGCCGCCGGTGCCGGTAATCTGCACCACAATAGCAACCAAGACGATAGACGCGTTGGTGATGGTGTTCCTTTTCAGAGAGTAAGTGTGAGAGAGACACGGCGTGCAATGATGAAGCTGACCGAGCCAGTCAGTTAGGCTGGCCAAGTAGCGATGGCGATAAAGCCACGGCAATGTGCAAGACGCAAAGTTGGATGGCACATCACTCGATGGCTCACAGCTCGTTGTCAACTGGCGAACTGGCGATCAGTCGGTCTGACGAGGTCTGAAGCTGCTGCAGCAACTACGACTGCTGCTGCTACTGCTTGAAGCAAGCAAGCAAGAAAGCAAGAAGTGCCTAAAGTGCTCCTGCGCAGTGGCAGTCCTCCAAAGACTAATTCAAAGTTCTCTCCTCTTCAGCAGTGGTCTGCGGTAGTGCTGCTGCTGCTGTGAGGTGCACTTGGGCGACAGTGTGTTTGGGCAGTCTGCAGCGTTGCAGTGCCTCTGCACACGGCTAGTTCCAACACGAGTCGAGAAAAGAGAAACAGCAGCAGTTTTCACTTTCTCCATACGTCACCGTGATGATTGATGCATTCAATTGGCAGGGAAAAGAGAAAAGGATGCAGAGATCACCAATGACAGCCTCAGCCAGTCCGTCTACGGTACAAATCAAAGGTCTTCCACATTTCCGACTTTCAAACTCGCCCTTTCACAAATAATGGCGCAATGCAATTGGAGTTGTGCAAATAATCGCCCTAATCAGCGGCGACGGACATGTTGGCGAGGGAAGCCGTCGTGCGACGTTGTTGGGCCAACGAGGCGGAATTGAGCCACTGGTTCACCACCACCAACTGGCTTCCCAATCAACACTGCTTCAACTGTCCCCTTCGGCAAACACTCAATATAGCCCGCACTGGCGATCCAATTGGACGTCAATGACCTCGAAAAGA
>JAALOO010001694.1_pt1 | contig 13955 bp, 6 predicted proteins | sample 7257641 | NCBI WGS metagenome assembly JAALOO01 (sample SAMN14085613, study PRJNA598686) | mite metagenome | biome: ENVO:01001000; feature: ENVO:01001002; material: ENVO:01001226; isolation source: single female mite from University of Michigan culture on fish food culture... ... | reverse complement strand
CCCCACCCTAACCTCAACTAACCTAAACTAAACCTAAACATTGCAATTTGCAAATCTTAAACGCGCTTACGCAATGCAAAACATGTGAACCAGCGCTGTCAAAATAGTCGGCTGTAACACTCGTTCATCAGCCCCCTTGCTGGTAACCACGTGAATTCATTGTTCACAGATAACGGACAACTCGAGGTAGATGATTGGATTGACAAACTACTGCAGTTTGCTCTAGTTACTCACACCTCTACCCAAAGTATTCAAAATGGCAGCAAAGAAGCATTTCAAAGCAGTGATAACGTCACTTTACGAATTGTTCAGTCAACCGTTGAGCGCATTGGCGCAGATGTGCCCGATGAAGTGTTTCCATCTTTAAGCTACCTGCTAACATACTTTCTCTCGTTAATTAACCCTGACAAATTGCCTAATCCCGGCAAATTGGTTGAATTGCTGTACCCGTACACTCAGCTCAGCACTGATTGGCACTGCAATAAGAAAGGAGAAGAAGAAGACGAAGATGGTGTCACAGCAAAGCACCGCAACACCTGTCTTACACTGGCAATCTTCTCTGAACTGTACGCGCCTGAACAGAAAACAGCCCTTGCAATGAATGAAGAATTAGTGCAGTATTTAAAAACGACCATATTGCACAGTAAGTGCAAGTCGCAACTGTGTTTTGCAGCCATTTGCTTGCAGATTTTGACAGTAACCTCACTCAAGTCAACATTGATTCCAAAAATATGCCAGAATGATAAATCCATTGCAGAAGAGAATTGCGGCAGCTTAACAAGCATTAACTCTAGTAGCAGTAGTATTCATTGCACTGTTAATCATTCAGAGAAAAAGACAAATCCCCAGTTTTATGTAACATGTAGTCAGGTGTACTAGCACTTCTACCATTCATAAAAACTCATCTTTTAAATATTTTTTCATAATAAAAAAACTGAGCTTAAATTAAGACATAAAAGCTAAAACACTTTAGAGTCTAAGTAGTGACATAAATGGGCAATAAAGAATATTATTTTCATTATTTGTGCGCAGGTAATTTGCGCTTGCCAAAAACAGAAAGAAATTGTGAAATATTGCAAATAAATTAGCACATTTGTCAGTGAGGTCTGTGAGCAGCGGCATTGCAGTGCTAAACAGAGTGGTACCGATAAACAGACAGTCAGACAGGTAAACAGGAAGGTAGGCAGGCAGACAGACAGACAGACAGACAGACAGACAGACAAACAGACAGAAGTCCTGCACCTGTCAATCGGGCAGCAGGAATCAGGAGCAGAAACAATAAGCAGAGCATGCCTCTCTCTCTCCTGCCTAGAACAAGGAGGAGAAGATGCATAATCAATAATCAATAAGAAGAAGATGGATGGCTGGACAAATTGCAAGTGACGAAACGCGGCCAGCTCAGCAGCACAACCACTGGGAGCGCATCGCTGATCTGTGTTCATTGCCAGTGATGCCGGTGTGCCAGAGTAAGCCGGTTATGATTTGTAGGAATGAGAGAGAACTGAGCACATCTTCCACCACTACCACCGGCGGCGGCTAAAGACGACGGCACTTTGAAGGCAAGGGACAGTGTGTGAGAGAGTGAGTGGCGGACTGGTCGGACAACAATCGACCATCAACAGACTGCTGGCCGAAGAGTGCACACTGATGCTGCTAGTGATGGTGCACGTCCATCCGTTCGTTCGTTCTTTCGGTGGTTGGTTCTTCCGAACAGCCGACAGGACAGCAGACACGAGTCGCTGACTGACAGGCAAAGGTCATCATCATCTCTCCAGCATCGAATCAAGTCTCCCCTCTCTCATCGTGGAAACAATGTTTCTCTGTCTGCCTTCATTTTTCCTCACTTCGTTCCCTCACTTCTGCTGCTGCTAACTCATCATCTTCACGCAAATAATTCAAGTTTAAGAGCAAAGTGAGGGAAAAAGAAAAGACAGCAAAACGCATCACTTGAATCACAGCACAAAAAGGGCTGCATTTAAAAAGGAGGCACAATCACAACAAAGTGTAAGGATAAAAACGGCAACAACAGAGTAGCAGACAACAAAAAAGAGAGGAGAAATGCTGGCACTTCCTTGTGCCCACTGACCGGCACTACTGCTGATGATGATGATGGCACAACACTTCACAGCACTGAAATGGCACTCACTTCTTGACCCGATCATTGCCACCGATCACACACTTTAGCGGCGACGATCATTAAAACAGCTCAGCTGCTCAGCTCAGCAGACACAGTTTTCATCGTCTCATCAGAAACGGTTCAATCTTTCTCTCCTTCGCTCGTTCTCGGTAATCGACCTTTCAATTAAAGGTTTATTCAACCATGCGGCGGGGCAGAGACGACGACGGCGGTGCAGACATCAGTCGGCAGCTGACTAACTGACTGGCAATGCATGAGCATGCACTACTCGTTCACTCACTCACTCAGTCATTCTTCGACGGGTAGAAGAACATGCAACGCAGTACATTCTCTCCCACTTTTGCACACTGCACTGAGGTGATGGCCATATCATGGGCAGGTTGGCGAAAGATTATGAAAGCTCACTTCTTCTCCTTTTTCGCCCTCACTCGAGTCGCGCGGGCGCATCTTTCGCTCCAATCTGCGAGGCTCATAATGATCGGTTATTATACTGATGTTACTGCTGCTGCTGTTGCTTGGCAGTGGCTTTTGTAAAGCGTGCCGTGGTGGTGGCACAGTGCAATCAGCGCTAGACAACAACAACGGTGAAGGAGGACAAGATGAAGAGAGAGAACTAAGAGAAGGCCCTATCGGTGGGTATTATAAGTGTGCTCCCGGTAAATAAGATAATATTCGATAAAATCCCATCTAACTGACGACTCTGATGATGCCTGTGTGCAGTTGAGATGCTGCTGCTGGTGATGTTGCTGCACGCACGGAATCTTATTATTATTATGGTAAGACGGCAGACAAAAACGGATAAGAAAGGAGAAAAAAGCGCAGACCACTGAGCGAAGCACATCTGCACGATTGCCTCTGCTGCTGCTGCTGTTTTCCTGCTGCTCTTTGCTTTCTTAAGATTCGTCGATTTTGCAAGCTTTTTAGCCGCTGTCTTTTGTTATGCTAAATTAGCTTACTGCTTAGAAATCACTACCCTTCCTGCTAAGACAAGAACTTGTGTTCTGCCATCCCTTAAAAAGGAGGGTAACGACTGCCATCACCAGCAAAAAAAGCACAAAAAATCACAAAATGTCAAATGTAAATTAGCTTAGAAAAGAAGACTAAAATGCCACTTTTTGCTGCAAGATGAGGACGAGGACGACGACGACAAGACAATATCAAATTATCCTCCCCCTCTTTTTTCCTAACATAAGATGCCTAGTCTACACAGCAAAATATTTTTGTTGTTGAATAAATCAGGAATAATTTTATTCAAGTTGCAGTCGCCAGTCAAAACTTTCAAGACAAAAGTCTTGGATTAAGAGTTAGTGACTGGCGGCGGTGTTCACTGTGCCTCACCACTCCCTAGGGGTCCACTGCAAATGAATAAATCTAGTTCTTGGCAGTAAATAATATATAATAACAATAACAAAACAACGACAACAATTCTGGCAGCTTCATGATTAATTAACGATTAGACTAAATCACGCGAATCTATCTGGCCATTGTTTGTGAAAAAAAGAATAAAAGAAAACGAAGCGAAAAATAAGTTACTCAAAAAATGCTTCCGGAAAAAGGAAAACAATTCAAGAGGGACTACTGCACACTAACTTCTCCAACTGTCAAAATGCGGGTAAAATATGAAAGAAAAAAGATAGAAAGGGGAAGCCCACTTACCAGTGACGTGAATTTCCACGTCGACATCATTGCGCAGAGGAAGTGATGCCGCACGAACGATGATGTTGTACACTTTCTTCTCCGACTCAAAGTCCATCTCAGTGCGGGTGACCAGCAAGGACACCGATGATGACTCGCTGGCACTGTCGGGCGCTGAAGCTGAATGGTCAGAGGACGAAGAGAGTGAGCCCCGATCAGATGCCGATGAGATGGCAGAAGGTGATGATGATGCGGTGCTGCTTTTCAACGTGAACCACTTCATATCGGCTCCTCCGACAATGGAGTACTCAATCTTGGCGTTCTTTCCCTCGTCGGCATCAGTGGCTCGCAGTTCGCCAACCACCGAGCCGATGGGGGAGTTTTCAGGCACATAAAATCGAAGTCGATCGGAGGAGAATCTGGGGGGATTGTCATTGCCTGGTGGAAAAAAGAAAGAAAGATAAAAATGAGAATTAATTAAGTGGAAAGGAGAGAAAGACGAGAGTTGGCAACAAAATTAAAAGACTAACAACGTGTCGGTCTGACTGACTGGCTGAATGTCTGGATGGGTGATAAGAAAAGATACGCAAGAAGGGAGAAGGTAATTTTCTAATTTGCAAGCAAGCAGTGCAAAGTCTAATTTAAATTCGCTGCACACTGTTCTCAAAGGTAGTGAGTTGTTGTAGGAGGAGGCAGGGGGTAGTGCTCAGGAGGAAGTGAGCCAACAGAAACATGTGCTTTAATTGAATTGCCTGTCACTCATTTAGTCGCAGTAGAGGACTTAACAGCACCACCACCACCAACAGTTCTCTTTGTCTCCCATTCTGAAGAGGAACACAACGAACACTCTCTCACTTTTTGCTTTAGCACAACGAACAGATAATGATGATGATGAACAAAAAGAAAGCGTGATTTTATATAAAAGAATTCTGCAGCAGTAGTAGTGGTGAACAAGTGCACTTGTGTTCACAGCTGCATTGTGCTGACCACAAGCTGCACAGTGCATCGCACTATTTAAATCGCCCAGTAAGTAAAGAGCAAGAAAGTAAAACACTACCAGGTAAAGAAGAGGTAAAAAGCAAAAAGTAGTAATGCAAACACACACACACACATATGGTAATGACAGTGGCAGACACTATTGGCAATGCTAATGTTATGGCACATTAGATCGAGGGTATATGCCAGGAGCAGCGACGATGCACTGGGGGCGACACACGCCAGTTGACTAAGTGCATCGACAAGAGCGCAAGTGAAGAGAGTGGTCATTAGTTCCGCAAGGTGTGGACGCCACCAAGACGGTAGAGGACACAGCTTTTTTGCAAAAGAAGAGGAGGAAGGAGTTGTGCAAAGATAGAAAAATAAAAAAGTGAGTGGAAACACTGATGATTTATGTTTGTGTGTATGCGCATTAAGATTGCAAATTGTACCAGTGTGTACACAGTTTAATCAATTCAAATTGAGCTATTAGAAAGAGGTGACCGCATAGCCTGAGAGAGAGAGAGAGTCTCTGTGTGTACACACACTCGGAAACACTTGTATCAGCAAAGCAAAGCTTTTGACCAGACTGGGAACTCAACTTTAAAGTTAGAAAGCAATTTCAGTCATTTTGTTTTTTGTTTAAATGTAGTTTCCACTTAAAAAGTATATAATTATGTTTCAAACGCAAATATTTGCTAACCAGTTTTGCGTTTATTGAATTTCTAAAAATATTTATACCTAAGAAAGGTTTTTGAATACTTAAATTTAGAAAGTGTCAATATTATTTTTGCGTTATTTTAAAATTGTAAAGGTACATCTAAAATAATACCTGTGCCCATTGAAACCCATTACTTGCGCTAATTTACAACCTTAATATGCCCCAATTGAATTAAGAGTGTGCAAACATGTTGGTTAATTAGCAGCATAAATAATGCATAAACAAGTTTCAAAAGTTGAAAAATGTCGAAAATATTTGCATTACATACACGCTTTGCATTTTTCTGCTAAAACAAAAACATTATTTTCTTAAAAAACCAGTTTGACACAAACTTGGCAAGCTCCTCTCACATACAGAGCGGATGTCCAGTCTTCGTTTGATAACAATAAATTAATTTTAGCTATCTGTTTTGTGTTCATAACTTAAAAATAAAAGTTGGCCAACGATTACAACGACTGCAAACTGAGCGAAACAATAGGGCACGACAGCGGTAAAGATCAAAAGACAGAGCAGCTCCTGGAAGTAGTAGTGCTCTTCATCTTCTCCTGCTGCTGATACATATCAATCAGTGTGATCTATCAGTATGAAATGTAGAGCAATGCAAAGAGATAAAGAAAGACAGAAAGAAAGTCCTAATAGAAAAAGCCTACTCCAGTAGATCTCGTCTAATGAGATTTGTACTGTGCTGCTGGTGGACAACGGCTAGGAGGCACAAATCACAGGATTAAGGTTGGGCAGCTGCTGGGCAGCGGCGGCGACGGCTACAACAGCACAACACACGTAATAATTGAAAAGACATTGGCCATTGGCCCAATTAATCTATTAGTTTGCTAGTGCGTCAGTGAAAAGAGGCAGACAAATTGCGGTACATTGTTTCGCTGTGTCGTACTGAAAGAAAAAACAGGGAAAGAGAGGTTTGGTACTGTGCACAGACGACCAGGCAGCAGAAGAGGATGCTGCTGCTGCTGCTGCTGTTGATTCATTGTGGAGATTGTTGAGTTAGGAAAAGAGCGAGCGCAATTTTGCTGCTGGGACGGTGAAAGGGAGAAAGATTGAACAGTGTGCGCCGCCAAGTAATGCCCCGTAATATGCTCATTAATTAATAGCTTTATCGGCTATAGTCCTCTTTTGTTTTGAGGAGCTCCCTGCCATGTTCGAGATTGGGATTTGCAAAATTAGTATTTTTCCACATGGCTGCAAGCTGAGCTAGAATTTGCTCATTCTCACTACACACACACTACAGTGCTAAAGGGTGGAAAAGGAGTGATGAGGGGGAAACACACACACAAACTGAGTTTGGAACATACAGGGCGTTTTTGGACTGCAGCTCTCATTCTCCACCGTCGCTGCAAATTATAATTTATAATTTCCTCCATCTGAGCGATTCATTTAATTTTGATGCAATTTCAATTTTAAATTTTTAAATTTTGTACTCTCTTTCTCTCTCCTCTTTATTTTCCTGGCCACTGTGCTTTGATTTGGCCGTTTTAACATAAGAAAATCTACTAGTAAACTTTCCGTTACAAAGCACACAGCGGCAATGCTGCTGCGACTGTCGTTGATAAAGGAAAATTAATTCTACATTTGATTTCCTGCCAAAAGGTGCACACAGCACCGGCAGAGCAAAAGCAGACAGACGTGAACATGACTGCAATTCGATTGAAGGAGAAAGAGAGAGACTTTTGAAAAGGACGCTTGGCGTTGGATCTGGAAAGGCACTTAGTGAGCTAGCTCGCACCAGTCAACTCGCCTGGTCCCTGCACCGTCAGCTAACTAGATTCAGTCAGCGAGGGCACTGTGCACACGGCTCCCTGGTAAATGCAATCAATTAATAATTTACACGATGTTGCAAGAGTTGACTGCTGCCGCCGCTGCTGTGGACAGCAAAAGTGGTGGGCCTTTTCAGTCGTCCTTGTGACTGCTGTCTGCGCCTCATTCTCTCCTATCCCCTCTTTTCCAGTGTGTGTTTACCTAAGCGAATAGTCTTGCAAATGGATCTACCAACTTTGAATCGCTGAACGGCTACTACCCTGCTGTGTTAACTCTCCTGAGAATGCTTTCAACAAAATACATTTATATACACGTTCACCAGAAATGCAGTTGCAGAGCAGCAGCAGAGACCGGTGAGGGGAGTCGTCTATTCATTTTCCACCCTCTTTTTTCTACCCGATTCAGCAATGTCAAAGCAAATGTTTCCACTTTGCTCCTTGCAAATCGCCTACACCAACTACTACTCGGCACTAGTTGAGAGAAACTAGCTGGCTAATTCAATTCATTAGCAAAATCAAGAGAACTGTGCAGAGGGAAGAAGCAAGCAAATGAAAGAGGCAGTAACATTTGTAACAATTTGGCAAGTGGAACATGGTGGACGCAAAGATTGGTCAACTCGATCGATCTATTTGTGGGAAAAGCATGTGACCAATCACTGCTGGCAATCACTACTTTTGTTGTCTAATTAACAAAACTTTCTAGATAGAAACAAAAACAAAAGTGTACTTACAGTCATCAACGGTGACTTGAACGGTGACAGTGGAGGCAAGTGAGGGCGTTCCCCGGTCTACGGCCATCACCCTCAGCTCGTACTTGGCCGTCGTCTCTCGGTCCAGTGACTTGTTGGTGCGAATCACCCCTGAGGTGGCGTCAATCACAAAGACGCCCACCAGGGCGGCGCCAGCATCAACTGATGAACCACTGCTGCTGCTGCTGTACATGGCCGGATCAAACTCGTAGCGCACCTGACCGTTCAGCCCCAGGTCGCGGTCAGTTGCCTTCACCTGAATGATGGAGGTGCCGATAGTGGCGTCCTCTAGCACGTTTGCACTGTAGCGCTCCTGCTCAAAGACCGGCACATTGTCGTTCATGTCGATCACCTCAATTTCAATGTTGGCAATGTCAGAGAGCGGCGGAATGCCGTTGTCCTGAGCGGTGACCACCAGCGTATAGCCCGCAGCCGTCTCCCGGTCCAGCGGCTTCGTCGTCACAATGGTGCCGGTGTTCGGTTCGATGCGAAACTCGGGCACGTCATTGAGCGAGTAGGTAATGCGGGCGTTTTCGCCGACGTCGTCGTCACTCGCCTCCACCACCAGAACGGTCGTTCCTACAGGCGCATCTTCGGCGATGGTCGTCGTTGTGCCGCCGCCGTACAGTCCGGCAGCGTTCTTCAGCGTAATCACCGGTCGATGTGTGTTTGCATCGGTCACATTGACGTACACCGTCGCCAGGTCCGTCTTCCCGCCCGGGTCAGTGGCTGTCACCGTGAGAATGTAGCTCTTCTCCACCTTGTAGTCCAGCAGATTGGCCACCGTAATCTGGCCCTGGTTGTTCTGCGAGGCAATGGCGAAACGGTTGCGCACATTGCCACCGGTAATCTGGTAGACGAGGCGGGAGTTCTCATCACGGTCAGTCGCCGCCACGGTGACCACCGGCGTGCCGAGGACGGCCGTTTCGGGGATGACCGCCTCGTAGTTGCGCGGCTCAAAGACGGGCGCATTGTCGTTCAGATCTTGAACGCGGATGATCACAGAGGCGGTGGCAGAGTGCTGAATCGGCGTACCGGCGTCTCGGGCAATCACAGTGAACTCGTAAAGAGAGGCTTCCTCTCGGTCCAGTTCCCGTGTGGTCACAATCCACCCTGTTTGCGGGTCAATGGCGATGGGCATGTTCGACTGGTGGTGGCGAGACTCGTAATCAGCTGCAGAAGATGATGATCCCTGCAAAGCGCCGCCACTTTGTCTTGCAGAGTTTTCAATGTGATAGCTGAGCTGTGCGTTCTCGCCATCGTCGGCATCGTACGCCTGCACCCGCACCACACTCGTTCCAACTGGCACATTCTCGAGGACATTCTCTTGGAAGAGCGTCGTGTAGAAGCGCGGAATGTTGTCATTCTTGTCCACCACTGAGATGAGCAGCTGAGTGGTGTTGGAACGGGGCGGACTGCCGCCGTCCTGCGCCCTGATCACCAGTCGGTAGCTGCGCGTGTTCTCATAGTCCAACGGGCCGACCACTGAAATCTCGCCATTCAGCGAGTCGATGGCAAAGACGGCGGCGGTGTTCCCTCCTATGATGGAGTACCGTACTGCGGCGTTCAGCCCCTCGTCGGCGTCGTGCGCCACGATGCGAATCACCACCGGCCGCGACGCCTGGTTGATGTCCTCGTCGACGGCCACCGAGTAGGAGCGCTCGGTGAACTGCGGGTAGTTGTCATTCTCGTCGGCCACCTTGATGGCCACCGTCGTCTGGGAGCGCTTCCGCGACTGCACCGGCCCCAGGTCGCTCGCCTGCACCGTCAGCGTGTACAGGTCAATCTTCTCGCGGTCGAGTGAGGTGCGCGTCACAATGACGCCCTGCTTCCCGTCAATGCGAAATGCCTCATTGGCGCCGGTCGGATTCAGTATGGAGTATTCAATGTCGGCGTTGAGGCCGCTGTCGTGGTCGGTGGCGCGGACGGTGAGGACGGTGGTGCCCACCGGCGCGGACTCCTTCAGTGAAGCCTCGTAGTTACCGTGTTCGAAAACAGGTACATGATCGTTCTCGTCGACGATGTTAATCTGCAGCGTCGTCGAGGCCGTTCTCGGCGGCACGTGACTGTCGGTGACGGTGATGCGCAGGTAGTGCACGTCCATAAACTCCCGGTCGAGACGGGTGGTGGTGGTCACCAGGCCGGAGACCGGGTCAATGGCGAACATCGACTGCGATCGGGCGTCAATGAGGGCGGACATGGTGTACAGCAGTTCGGAGTGATGGTCGGCACCGTCTGCAGATGGCTGTGAGGACTGAGAGGGTGTGGCCACTATCTGCGTCACCACAAAGGACTTTTCGCGCTCCTCGGGCACGCTGACGATGTACAGTGAACGGTCAAAGGTGGGACCGCTGGAGTGAAGGGAAGAGGAAAGCTCGCGTCGGGAACGGGATGATGAGGATGAAGATGAAGTGGATGAAGTGGAGTTGCTAAAGTATCGGTGCTGATGAGTGTGCTGAGAGTGATGAGAGGGGTGGTGGCGTGATGACAGAAGACGACTGAAGAACTCGTCAATGTCGACGTCTCGCGCCTGGAAGGTAAGCTGCAGTATGTCTGCCTGTGCAGATGACTGCAATTTTGCAGAGGGCGGTGGTTCTCTGTTTGGGTGGTGGTGATGTGAATGATTGTGGTGTTGGCCACCACCGTCTGCCGCCCTCCTCATCAGCGGGTCATCACAGTTGTAGAGCAGTCCAATTTGGACCTGGAAAGCTGCCCCCTTTCGGAGGCAGTCAGCACTAAGCGAGATGAGATCATTTGTGGAGTGCTCCAACTTAAACCTCGCCGCGGGCTGCACTGTGGAGCCGCCAAAGTTGGAGTCGACAATGTGGTAGAGCACCGAACACTGGCGCTTCACCACAGCCGGAATGAAAGCTGGCAGACGGGCGAGAAACTGACACTCGGCAATGCACAGCTTCTCCTCGTTCAGCGAAAGGAGGACACTGGACACTGAAAGGTGGTCACTGTCACCGTGAGTCGGTATCAGATTCTGCTCTTGCCAGAAAATGGACTCCGGATCAGTGGAGTCGTGATCAAAGGTCAGCTGAGAGTGGTGATGGGGGTGATGAGGATGAGGATGAGGGTGAGGATGATGAGGTGTTGATGGCGTTTCAGAGGTATCGGCGTCAATGATACCTTCCCTCGAAGGATCACACGTTTCGTGCTCAAAGTGAAGCTGCAGATGCTGCAGTGTGAGGTGATTAGAGCTGCCCTCAATGGAAAATGTCCGCGATTCGACGTAAAGACTAAGGGGCAGTGGGACAATGTCTCGCGGTGACTCGCTGCGACACCGCAGCGGATGCTTCAGGTAGAGCATGCCCTCGAGGGGGCTGATGCCCACAAAGCGGTGCACAAAGGGCGCATTCAGCTCGGCGTTGATGGCGTACAGTCGCGGTGAGTCGAGGCTGAGATTGGCCAGCACTGAACTGCGGTAGTTCAACTCCGCGGGAATGTGCAGTCTCAGTGCCCACGCTGTGGAGCACATGGTAAAGAGGAGCGATATCTGAAGGTAGAAGACGATCAGGGTGGAGGTTCTCCATCGGGAGTGGTGGTACTTTTTTGGCACGTGGTGGTGATGGTGGTGGGGATGGCGAGAATGGTGGGGCCTTAAAGGCGCCATTCTGAGGTGCTGATGTGTGTGGGGTGCTGGGGTGACAGTGAAATGGAGAAAGAACAGAGAAGACTGGAGAAAAGAAGACTGCCAGCCACTAATTCTCCTGAGAAATCAAACAAATGCAATTGCAGAGGAGAAAGAGACAGTGACAGCAGCGAGTGCAATAAAGGGATTTAGTAGGCAGGGAGATTCGATGAAAGAGAGCAGACCAAAAAAGAAGACGAAGAAGAAGAAACAGACGTTGATCACGTTGAGTCGATCGATCGTCTGGTGGTGGTGGTGCTTGCCGAGAAGGTTGTCCTTGATTGATTAGCGCCCATAGGTAGCAGCCACGGCCAATGTCGAGGCTGTAACATTTTTTTCGTGGTTGTCTTTACTGTAATAATAATTGATTCAATGCTGAGAGTGAGAGTAGAAAAATTTAAAGTAACTGCGGTGAGTGCGTGTGTTAGATTGATGAATGATGGAATATTATTGGGAATGCCTGGTATTAGCTGAGAACACTGCTAGCTGCGGTGGCGAACCTAGGGGCAAACCCCTAGGTTTGACAGTTTTTCAGATGTGTGTAGAAGGAAAGAGAAACTGCACAGAGTACAATACACACAAGCACAAATGGACATTCACTACACAGGGCGTAGATATAATCTTGATAAATAATTCCTAATGATATAGACCGCTTGTGGAGTGGAGTGGAGGAGAATGAGCCGATGAATTAGATGAATGAATCGGCACTAGTCGAAGAAGAGCAGCAGTGTTAAAGTTCACGGAGATACACACTGCACTGCCTGAAAGACTACTGCTGACTGGTGGTCGCCAATGAGCTAATGGGAAAGCGCACATGGGGAAACATTTCAATGATTTGATTTTGATCGGGATGATGCCAGAGCCTCAACTTGAGATGGCTAAAAAGGTCATTAGACGAATGAGAGAGGGAGAGTGATCGCGATCGACAAACACACACACAGGGGCTTAAACTTTACCAGTTCGGGCAAAATAGTTTCAGCCGTGGCGCAGTTTCAGCAGATTTGCAGCAGCAGCAGCTCGCGGTGAGATATTGATCGAGCTGAGTGAGCCGTGCCGTGCCGCACAAATGCATCCATGTAGAAAAGCGGACCTTTCCTCGCTTCTAATGTTGTCCTGCTTTTCCTTCTCCGTCTTCTGCTGATGAGGCAATGCTTGAATTCTTTCACTCTGTATGCGTTCGGCTAGATTGATTTGCTCATGATTCATGGGATCACAGTGTTTTTTACTACTTCTTTTCTCTTCTCTCACTGTTTTTTTCTCGAGTGTTTCCGCCGAAGGTTCGCTAGCTGGCTGGCTGGCTGGTAAAACTTTAAAGTCTGATTGATGCTTTTCCGATACGTAAACGGCGTGAACGCGAGAAGAGAGAGGGAGGAGGAGGAAGAGGGAGAGACCGATACGTAAATTATTTACTGTCCTTTTCCAGTTGGGCCTTGACGATCGTGAGAGATAACGAAGAAGTAGACGAAGAAGGCGAAGAAGAACTGTCGCCCTTGTCTGTGCTTCTGCAGTTGATAAATTATCAATCGTCCGGGCAAGTGGTGGGAGACAGAGGGAGGGAGCAGTTAGAAGAGTGCAAGGCGATGCTTAGTATTCAAAAAAGAGTGCTGCTGCTGTTCCCAGAGAGCTGTCGTTGTCAACTGCAGTGATGCGAGCTGTTGATACATTAATTATTGAGGGGATTGGGTCGATGGGAGCTGGCCACTGCGCCTGTGTGAATGTGTGCTCAAGATGACGATAATCGATTAAGTGCAGAAAGTTTTAAATCACTGAGGTTCTTTACTGCGGGCAAAAACTGCACAGATTATGATTACGTAAGCGCTGAGCTAGCTGCACATCTCTTCGTTGAACAAACAGCGATGTGTTAGATGTGTTATCTCGTTTCGTAGCATCGAGCAATTAATTTGGCTGCCTCCTTTTAGAGTTAGTCATTCAGTCGGCCAGACAGACAGACAGATAGTCCTTCTTTCGGTTCCGTGTATTACATAATTGGCAGAGCAATTAGGGCGCTGAGGATTGCCAAATTTGGAGAATCAAACGGAGCGAGAGAGAGAGGAGAGAATTTGTCAGTTTGTTTGAGTCGATAATTTGCTCCCGAATGAGAGCAGCAGAAGAACACGAGTGATTTGCTGCCTCCTCTTCTGTTGCTGTTGTCCACTTTGTACCGCTGTGTACCTCTGTGATCGGTAAATATAAATTAAAGCGGCAGGGCGGAGGGAGTAATCAACGCGCTGGACAGGTTCACAGCCTATGACGGTTATTGCCGGTGCTGACGATGATTAAGGAGAAAGGAGAGAGAGAGAGAGAGAGAGAGAGAGAGAGAGAGAGAGAGAGAGAG
>JAALOO010001693.1_pt1 | contig 13980 bp, 16 predicted proteins | sample 7257641 | NCBI WGS metagenome assembly JAALOO01 (sample SAMN14085613, study PRJNA598686) | mite metagenome | biome: ENVO:01001000; feature: ENVO:01001002; material: ENVO:01001226; isolation source: single female mite from University of Michigan culture on fish food culture... ... | reverse complement strand
CTCTCTCTCTCTCTCTCTCTCTCTCTCTCTCTCTCTCTCTCTCTCTCTTTCCTTCAAGAAGAGAGACTTCACTGAAGCCGTGATGAGGGTAATAAATCATGGTATTGCCTCTGCTGCTACTGAGACTAGCAGAAAAAGAAGGAAAGGAGTCGGTCACGCTGCTGTTGCTGTCGACGTCTTCACACGGCGAAAATCGAAAATCACCAGCAGCATGTGTGTGGACAGCAGCAGGAGAAGTGTACGACCGGCGACTGTGTGTACGGTTGCCTGTGCTGAATCACTGGGCTAGAAACTGGAGATGCTGAGAAGATGCAATGACCCACGTCCTCCTCCTCCGGCTCAGGCGACAGACAGTCCGGTTGAGGCGGTGGACTTCTGCTGCCCGGCCGCTGAGCCGGTTCTGCACAGTTCTGCACTGCAGTAACACTGCTGATCATGACTAATGATGGCCACCACCGCCACCGCTTAATAGACGCGCGAGCACCATAGGTGTAGCGTCGAATTAGCCAAATGAATACAAATGGCCGGCGAGAAAGGCAGGCAGGGAGACAGGCAGAGTAGGCATTGCAGCTGGCAGCTGACATTTCAGCTCTGCGAGGACGATAGGACGACCATTCATCAATTAGGGTGGACTGGTGGTGGTGGTGGACTGCATCGACTGGGGAGGTGGGGGTGGGCTGTGTGTGTGCATTGGGTAAACTTAGGGGTGGAAACGAAGAGGATGCTGCTAGAACTATTCAGTGGTAAAAGTAGAAAAAGGAGGGGAGGCAAAAAAAGAGTCGATTTCTTCTTACCCGATTCTCCTTGAGCGTTGACAGACTGATGTTGTAGACGACGTTTCTGTGTAGAAGATAGGGAAAAGAGGAGAAAGTGGAGAAACAGAGAATGAGCATTTATTATCAATGCAAAACACAGTTGCGAGCTGGCTGGTGGTCAGCATTGGTAGTCAGCCAGCACTACAACTTACCTCGCTCCGACGAGCAGCGAGTCACCGTCTCGGTCGAGATACTTGAAGTAGTCTATCGCCGAGTCGTTGCCCGTAAAGATGTCCACATCGGAGTCTCCTATTGAAAAAAATTGGAAGAAAAAAGTAGAAATCAGTCAGTTATTAGTTGCCAAATTGAAAAGGACGTGCGGTAATGCTATTTTTTCTGCTTTTGCTGCTGTGGGTAAAGGAAGGGAAATGGAAAATGTCCCCCCCCCTCGCTGAAACAGAAAACCATTCTTTCGGACACTCTCTGGACACCCAGACATAAACAGACAGATGCAGTGGACAGTGGTCAGTGTTGGAAAAAGGGGGGGGGAGGTTGTCACTGAAGGGAACAGTGGCCGGGGCACACGGGGAAAGGAACTAGCCAGTGAGAGAGGACACAAAGTAGCAGCGGGACCGAACGTGTGCTGCTCTGGCTATTGAGGCCAATTAGAGTGACAAATGGAGGCAATAGCCGACTGGATTGTTGCAGTACTGACCACCACCACCACCGCTCGCGCAGGCGGTCAACGAAGGAAGGGAGCAAAAGAGAAAGACCAGGACAGGGGAAAGAAAACGAATGAAGTACCAAATGAAAGAGAAGGGGAAAGAGATGGAGAGAGAGAGAGAGAGAGAGAGAGCACGGTACCACCATTTATCACCGTGCCGCAGATAATAGAAACAGTGTCTAGAAAAGGAGAAAGAAAGGAGAGAAAGAACTCTCGGTGGATGACTGACTGTCTCTGAGTGCAACTTTCTTTCCTTTTTTCCTGCCTAGTGTCATTCTCGGGCAAGGCCCGGCACCCGGTTTGTCTGCTGCAGCCAGCCAGCCAACTTTGGCAAGCAAGGAGGAACAACGGTAGAGCACCACAATCAATAGACAAACTGAGGCTGCTGCTGCTGCTACTGCCGCCTAAATGTCTGTCTCTGCCTCAATGTCTGCTGCTGCTAACACTCGATCGATTGCTTCTCGATAACGACAGAAGACACAGAAGTAGCTGGGTACTCTTTACATTCGGGGCTGTTTATTTGCCTGCACAAGCTCAAGCTCGCTTGACACTTGCTCGAAGGCAGCAGCAGCAGCAGCGGCGGTGGTGTCAGCTTTGAGGTAAGCTGCCGGCGACAGCAGCGACAAGACAGTGTGCTCTTTCTTTTTTCGGTGCACGGCAGCATTGCGGCCTCCAGCGACAGCATCATCATCAGCCAGTCAGTTTTCCAGGCCTGGCCAGACCAGACCAGTGTGTTCTTCAGTGCATTTCAGTGCCATCTCGCCATATTCGATTCCAGTGCTCATTGCCCACCATTTCTGGGTGCATTCGCAGCCTCGGCGGCGGCGGTGGCAGCTACGACGGCACTGTTTTCCGCCGTTCAGGCAAGAAAAGGAAGAAAGAACAAAAAGCAGTAGTTTGCTGCTGCTTCTGTTGGAGCACCAGTCAAGACAAGTAGTGTTAGTTAGTGTCTGCCTGTGTGTGTATGTCTTTCGGTTGAGAGAGGAAAGCGAAAGTGAGAGAGAAAGAGACGGAAATTGAAGCGACAAGACTCTTGCAAGAGAGCTCGCGCTTGAGAGATAAGAGCTCCGAGCGAGAGAGCACTTAATTGGAAATCAAACTCTCTTTCTCTCTGTGTAGACGATGCTTCTGCTGCCGTTGTCGACTACGGCGACGTTGCCCATCACTACTGGTACTGGTACTGGTGCTGTTCTTCCCGCGGCAAGAGTAAAAGTAAGTGCGAGATGCAGTCAGAAGGAAAGGTTACCGAGAGAAGAAGTGGAGTACGATAAAAGGGAAGCAGAGCTGAGAAGAGACAGTTGATTGAGTGCAGCACGTGCAGCTGAACAGAAACAGAGAAAGAGATCGAGTCCCGCCGTTTTCAAGAGGACCATCAGCATCAGCAGCAGCAGCAGCAGCCGTGTGAAGGATGTGGTGCAAAGTGCCGCTGATAAGAAGTGTCTGACTGTCTGACTGTCTCTGTCTGTGCGTCTGTGCCAAACTGTTTTGTCTCTTTCTGTCTATCGGTCGGTCTGGTTGTGGCCCTAAAGAGTTCAGAGAAGGAGCACACACTCGATTGCAGTTGAACAGTCAGTCAGTCAGAGTGCACTGCACAGTCGACCACAGAGTGCACATCGAGTGAATGTGTGCACTCTGGCACTGCAGTGCATTGGTGTTGGTGTTGGCGCTTTGGCTGCTGCTGCTGCTGATGTCCTAGCTGGCAGCAAGATTTAGGCGAATTTAGGCGCTCATTAGAATAATAACAAGCAGTGAAGCAGCTTTGCAGGGTCTGAGGCCCTTAAGCGGCTGCTGCTGCTGCTGCTGTTGATGCTGGTGGTGGTGGTGTTGGTGCTCCGGCTGGAACATATGGCGCCCTAATGGCGGCCATTACACCGCTTCACCATTCTGTTTGCTTTAGAGTGAGGAGAGTTTGAGAGGCCCGAGAGGCCAGGGTGACATCAAAGGAGAGAGAGCGAGAGAAAGGCATCTATCCGTGGAAAGAAGGGGCTTCCAGAACGGTATACAAACACTCACTCACTCACTCACTCACATACTTGTCTCGGGCAATCGAATTAAAGAGTGCCAGTGTAGACAAAGTACAGTCTTCCGATCAGATGACTTTGCTTAGTCTGCTGCTGCTGTGGTGTCTGCTGCCTGCCGTCTATTAATTCAATTGAACGGCAGGCAGCACATCAACGAGGACGACGAGGACAGCGGCACCGAGCAACATAATCATAACAAAGAGTGAGTGAGAGACCGCATGGCATGTGCGTCTTTCATTTGCATACGGCAACACCAACACCAAAAGCCACAGAGAAGTCTCCTTTCCCCCTCCTCTGCTCCTCTTATGGTTAAAGATGCAAAACTTTCCTCTCTTCTCTTGCCAAGAATAACATTCGAAGCCATCTGCGAATGCTGATCTAGAGAGCTGGTGGTGGTGGTGGTGGTGGTAAAGCTGAGGCAGTAGCAGACAGAAATCTGGCTCCACGAGCCATCAGCCTGGAGCAAAGATAAACACAGAAAGAAAGAGGGAGACAGCAGCAGCAGTGGAATGGTAGTGTGAAGCACATTGCCGCAAGGTTCTCTTCGATATCTTTGGTGCTTTGTTCTGCTCTACATAGCCACACAACCCAGTCAGTCAGTCTCCTTCTGGTGATTCAGTCTGGAGCTGACTTTTATTTTATATGCTATTTTCAGACAACAGCAGCAGCAGCAGCAGAGGCAGCAGTCCGAGCAGCAGTGACGTGCTCGGTGGACATCAATCAAGACAGCCACCACCAGTCGAATGCTAATGTGGTCATTGCGACAGCAGCAGCGGCAGCTCTGTTTTCTTTTCGAACAGCTCGTGGCGACAAAGATGACATCGTTAGTACAGTGGTCGTAGTCGTCGTCGTCGTCGGCCCAAGATGACAAGATGGTGCATTCCGATTGGGAGGCAGCCAATCGACCGATGACATCCGGAGACATGGAAAGAGAGAGCGCAGCAGCAGTGCAAGAAGTGCGAGAATCCTGGAGCAGAGAATCCGATCGGCTAATAGAATGCCATTTTGGCGATTTAATAGCGCGATCCAAAAGTGAGTGAGTGAGAGGGGAGCGGATGAATTAATTCACACCCAGCACAAACTGGCGTCAGGCATCGACAGGCGACAGTGTTGCGACAGTGCTCCCGACTATCTCTCTCTGACAGTGTCAGTGGCCTGTCACTGTTGGCCTTGGTCACCACCACCACCACCACCAAACGGCTGCACTCCTGCAAAGGATCTCCTCTAAAGAAGAAAAAAGAAGGAATCCAGAGACGTGGTGGTCCCTTTATTCTCCCTCCACAGCACTGCTGCTGATCACTTGCGACCGACGATTGAGCTCTCATTATAAATTCAGGAAACGAATCGCAATATCCGAAGCAAGAGAAAGAGAGAGAGATAGAGGTCCAGAGCGATCACTGGAAACTGGAAAACGCACACAACCAATCGAAAAAAAGTTGGCTAGGGAAAGAGAAAGACCCTGCGAGAGATTCTGCAACGAGAGCACGGAAGAAAACTAGCTGGCAATGAGAGAGGGAAAGAAAAGCAAAGAGGGATTGAGAGAGGGAAAATGGGAAAAGAAAGAAGAAGAAAAAGAAAAAGCCAAACGGGACTTGCTGGGCGAGAAAAGCCAAAAAGGCACCCAAAAGTGCTTTTTCTTTTTCTTCCTTTGGCAATAAATATCACTCCGCAGAAACGAGCAACAATGGAATTCAATAAGTTTCAAATCGACTCTGCAGCGCAGTGCTGCGACTCGATGTACTGTTTCTGGTACTGTCTAAAAGGATAAATCGAATTCCAGCAAAAGTAAAATTGAGAGAAAATGAGCAAAAAGAAAGGCAGGCAGGCAGACAAACAGAGAGAAAGAGGAAACAGAAACAGACAGACACGCAGGATAGAAAAAGAGAGTTGTCGCCAGAGTTGGCAGAGAACAGAGCGGCAGGCGCATTAATATTTAATGCCATTCGTCGAGTTGCTGCTGCTGCTGCTGCTGCTGCTGGTGTCCTCGGTGTCGTCGGTACTGGCGAGTAGTCACCAAAGAGCACCAGTGAGTTTGTCAGTGTGCCTGTTTCTGTCTGTCTGTCTGTCTGTATGTGCCTGGCTCGATCATCTTGGTGGATCACCCCACTGGTGGAAGAAGACCAGAGACCGAGACAGTCAAAGAGAGAAACTGACAAACGGACGACGACGACGAAAGCACGATTCTCTTCCCAGCTCCTCAGACCAGGATCTCTCTCCGTCCATTGGGGAATTTTAAAGTTTGCATTATTAATTGGGGAGCGATTGCCGCTCGGATCTAGCTGCTGCAGTTTTGCAAGAGCCAAAAGAGTAGAGCTAGCACAGTTTTACCCTGCTGCTGCAGTGGTGCAATTAAGTAATTACTGACTGCACAGGCTCACTAACGATTCAGAGAACATGAAGCTAAGGGGAGTCAGCCAAATCGGTGGCAGTAGTAGCTGTAGTAAAAAGTTAGCCGTACAGCAACAACTAGACTGGAAGTGAAAAGTGCAAAAGGGGCATCTTCCGGTAACTAGGGCCCAGTTAGGCGCAATGAGGGCAGTTCGCTGGGGCGGCAACAGCACCAGCAATGGAAAAAAAGAGACCCAAAAAAGAAGGAGAAGGAATAGGAAAAGGAGAGCTGGCCTGTATTTATGCAAATGGCGCCCAGTGATCGGTGACAGCATGATGGACGAGCATGAGGGTCTGCTGCAGCAAAACAACAGCCAAAAACAGACGACCAGCTCGAGCTAGCCTCGGACTGCTCACTTCAGCTGAGCATTTGACCAGACTGGTCGCATCGGCCACTGCCACCACCACCACCACCACCACCGGCATGTTGATGTCCCCTCAATGCTGCTGCTGGTCATCGATCACGGCATTGGGTCCACACTGCCGCCGCCACTGCTGCCGTTGCTGCTAATCAATCAAGACAGCTGCACTTTTCGCCGGAGATGTCCATTCAGATCCCAGGCCCCCTCCTCTGCCATCACACTGCTGTTGCTCTGGGGTGCAAGGTGACATTTGCAACTTTGAAGATTGTGACTGACTGACTGGTGGTGGTGACCAGCAGTGACAATGGCCGTAGACGCAGTGCTCTGCCACTGATTGCAGCTGCAGACGCTTTTGCTGCTGCTGCTGATGCTGATGCCGTAAACAAAAGTCAGTTTGATTCAAAAAGAAAGGAAGAGAGAGAATCACAATTGAGTGGCTATCTCTGGCCAGTGCTCGCTTATCGGGTGCAACGGCAGCAGAAGAAAAAGAAGAAAAAGGGGCAAATGGGGCATCAAAAGCAACCAAACAATGCCCAAGCAAACGAGTTTGACAAGTGGTGTCGTCTCTTGCCGTAGTGCCAAAAGGAAGACGCTTAAAGCAATAAAGAAAGAGAAGCACCTCACAGTCCAAGCTAAAGCTGCACCTCAACAACCTCTGCGTCCGCACTTTTACTTTTCTAGCTCCTGGTGTCATCCCTCCAGAATTTCTAGTGACAAAATAGCAAATGACAGAGAACCTCTCCTCTAGCTGGGAGACAAAAGAAAAATCGAAAGAATCTAAGAAAGTGATGTTCTCAGAGAGGCAAAGGCGAATAATTAAGCAGCACCCGCCAAAAGTAGCCTCAGAAGTGAGAGAGAGAGTGCTCAGAATCAGTCGGCAGGGTGCGGGGGAGACAGAAAGAAGGAACGAGAGAAAGAGGAAAAAAGCAAGTGTGTGCACACTCTAAAACCGCACCGAGACGCGCCCATCTGCACGCAGGCCGAGCATGAAAGAATGGACTGACAGAAAAAGAAAGAAAGAAAAAGAAAAAGAGAGGCAAACTGGACAGAAGTGGACACCAGGCACCAAAACTCACTCACTCACTCGCTGGTAACGTCTTCATTCCTTCCGTTGTGACCTGGCACTGACACTAGTGGTGGTGGTAGTGGTATCTGGCAGCCAGACAGTTCAGTCCACTCAGCTCGGTGATCTCCACTGCTCTGATCAATCTGCCAGCAAACAATGCCACTGAAATTCTGCGCCCCAAAAGATTCAAAAGAATGGCCACCGCTGCTGCCGTAGCCGCCGTCGCCATTGCTACGTTTGACACGGACAAATTAATTGCCCAGTGCACGCATCCGAAGCGGAATCTGATTTATTTGTTTCACTCTTCTCTTCAGACTGGAGATTTAATTAGAGTTCAATCAAGCAGAGCAATGCTGCCTAGCTAGCTGCTAGCTGGCACTGGAAGCTCCTCGAGTGTCCACTGATAAGAGCTGCTGCAGTGAAAGTGAAAAAGGAGGAAGGAAAAGGGAAGAGAAGTAGAGACATTCATCGAGAGTCAAAGAAGACAATCGCTTTTGTCGCTGACACTTTGCTCGACCTAAACTCTCTCACTACTCCGTTCTCAGTGCTTAGTGATCGGGGCCATCACCATCGACTTCAATCTTCCGTTGAAGAGCTTCACTTCCACTGCCACATCGTCCCAGTAAGCTAATGCAGTGGAGCATTAAGTGAGAGATTAAGAGAAAAAATGCCAGTGTCGAGCACTGGAAGGCCAACGGAAGATCCTCTGACAAACAGACAGACAGACAGGCAGTGCAAGCAAAAAGAAAGGAGAGAGAAAGTGCAAACAAATGAGAATCCAAGCGCCCAGTGGCGAATCGGGTGAGAAGGGGCAATTCAAATGGGCAGACTAATTGAGAAGTGCGTGGCTGATCATGAGTTCGCTTCTGCCTCTTCACTTCACTTTTCCTTCCTTCTCCTTATCCTTCTCCTTCTTCTTTCGTGCCGTAAGTGGCCAACAGAAGAAGATGGTAGTAATTAGCTATCACAAGGCAACCCTTTGCATGCCCAAACTACGTGATGCGGCAATACTACTGAAGTGCAAGTGCAAGTGTGTGTGTGTGTGCCTGTGCATCAGTAAATCTGCTTGAGATGAGAAAGGCTAAGGCAGTGAGAAACAGCAGCAGAGCCTGCTGCTTCGCGCCGTTATCTGAGCCACTTGAGCACAGCAACAGCAGCAGCAGCAGTAAGAAAAAAATGAAGACGAAAACGAAGAGGCTGAAAAGGAGAAGACGATGAAGAAGAAGAAAAAACTGAGCATCAAGAACACGATTTGCCGAACAACAGTGCATAGTGAAGTACTGAACAGCACATCTACACAGTGGCATTGAGTGGTGCACCACTGCCAAGGAAAAGAAAAAGGGATGCTGCTGCTTAGCATGCAATCACAAGTGGCTAATCGATTTAGTCGACGGTGAAGTGAAATGATGATGATGGTGCCGGTGATGGTGCTGTTGCATGAGCAAGAAGGAGGTGGGGGATGAACAGACTACGACTACCACCACCACTACTACTACAAGACAACTTCTGCTAGTTGGCTACTACACTACGAGTAGTACTACTTACTCAAATGGATGCGTCTCCGCGGCGCAATATTCTCCTGCCAGTGCGCCTCCGCTTGCAGGAGAAGAAGTGAAAAGGCGAAGAAGAAGAGGAAGCAGAAGTTGGCGATGCCAGTCAGAGATAGCGGTGATGGCCACCGAATGACACTGTCACTGTCACTGCTGCAGCTTTGTTTGATTGCAGCTCCACAAGAAGAGGAGGAGAAGATGTCAGTAGAGGTGTTGGAAGGTGTTGGTGGTGAAGAGTATTGTGACCAGAAGTGGTTGGGTGGTGAAAGATTGTGGTACTGTTGCGCTGCTGCTGAAGAGGAAGAAGATGAAGGAGGAGCTGATGCAGCTTTGGGTGATGAGCATTGTGGACTAGGCCTCGAGTCAGGCTCGGAGGAGGAAAAGGTTGATAATGATGGTGAACTCTGCTTATGAATTCCCCAGTTCCGAGCACTCCTTCTTGAGGAAGTGGTCGCTTGTGAAGTAGCCGTCGTAGATGAGAATGATGATGATGATGACTGGTGAGATCGATGGCAGAGTGAAGAAGATGGTGCAAAAGTGGTTGAAAAGGTTGAGAGGTGGAAAGAAGAGGAGGAGGAGGTATCACCGGAGAGTGGTGGGTGGTAGGGTTCACTCAAAAGACCAATAGGCCTGAAGCCGCTGCATTTGCAACGACTGTGATGGCCTCTGCAGCCACCGTCGCCGACGATGTCCTCCAAAGGAGGCGCCGCCGCCGGCGAATCACTGCTGGTGTCAACGGTCATGTTGCTGTTGTCGAATGTGACTGAGCTGATGTTCGTTGGCAGTTGTTGCACTTCAAGTCGATCACGCCGACCATGATGTTAGTGGTGGCAACGGCAGTAGCGAAGTGCAGCACTTCATCAAGCTGATTTGAGAGGACCAACAGCAGCAGCCTGCAGGCAGGAAAAAGTTGAAAAAAAGAGAAAAAGAAAAACGGGTGATTAGTGAGAGGTGCTGGTAGTGGTGGTGCTGGTGGTAGATAATGTTCCCAAAGAGAGAAAGAAGGAAAGAAAGAAGAGAGTTCATTTGTGGGTCATTCGGCCTTGCAAACAAGATGAAGAGTCATAGACAACCGAAACTACACTACACGGTCCTCTACGCTAGCTCTAGCTGTGAGTGTCTCGCCTTCATCAAAGTGGCATCAGCTGCATCATCATCATCATCCTCTGAGCTGCTTTCCCGGACTGCCGACAAACAGCGCGCGAGCGAGAAAACGGGAGAACAACACATCACACAGACAGACATAGTCAGTACAACACACAGGCAGGCAGACAGAGTACACCAGCGAGGCACGCCAAATCCGCGACAATCCGATTAGCACTTTTGCTGCACTGAGCAGGCAGGCAGACAGGCACACACTCACTCATAAACACACAGCTCAAAGTTGACTTGCAATTGCTCGAATTAAACTGCTGCTTCCATTTAGGAAAGGGGGAGGATGGAAAGCGAGGATGGTGTTGGTAGAAAACAAGAGAGGGGGGCAGACAATTTGGGGAGGTCAGGAGAGTGCAAATTCGACAAAGAGAACAGGAGACAGAAGAACAAAAGTCAGCGGGCACAGACGGGCTGCAAGTCTGCAGCTCAGCAGTGTGGCAACTCTCGGTACTACTCTCGATACTCTCTGCCCAGTGAATGTGTCGCTAATCGGCGGATCGCGTGTGCCGCATGTTGCAAACAATCGCCCAGATATCTTCTGCTGGTTGGCCTCACTACTATCTCTGCCCGCCATTCCCCTTTCTACTTTGCTTACATTCCCCAGTTAGCCAGTCAGCCAGCCAGTACTCCTTCTGCAGGGATCCATCGATCGACGATCAGGCGCGAGTATGTCTGTCTGTCTGTCTTTTCACTAGCCTCTATGTCTCCCCCACGGCGCCAAGCACTACTACTACTACGACGACGATCTGCATCTAATCGATTGTACTGCCACTTCTCCTTCTCCTCCTTATGAGAGAGTCCTGAACGGCAAAGTGTTTCAATTAACCGTGTGAGTGTGTGTGTGCAAATTAAACGGAAACGGCTAATTAGTGCAAGTATTTGAGTAGTGCACTCCCTGCCTTCTCCTCCTCCTCCTCCTCCTCCTTCTTTGTTGAGCAAAGAAGCCTCTTTCTTTCTTTGCCACTTACACTCGCACTAGCAATAGGAGCACTTTACTTCTTCGGAGACACTCGGAGGAGGAGGAGGAGGTCACGCCGAGTGATCGGTAAAGAAGTGACTACTACCACCGCTGCTGCTGCTGCTTCGGAAACCGAGACGGTAGCTCACCCGCAGGGACAAGTTAAGGGGAAGCAGGAGAGCAGAGAACTGCACCAAGATCACTACATTGTGTCAAGCTTGCACGAGCAGCAGCAACAACAGCACTTTTTAGCTTTGTCTTCGAATGGCTTTTATCTCAATCGGCACTGCCACTGGCCACTGCTCCTCTTTCCTCATTCACCGACCTTACTTACTACCCCACCCACTCATTAGAGGGCAATTGAAAGCGAGGGAGAGAGAGAGAGAGAGAGAAGCCAAGGGGCACCTCCATCAAGGGCAACCTTTGACCTCTCAGGTCCACCACCACCACCACCAGGTGCAGAGCGACAACTGACGAGAGAGGTACTGCCGCTGTTGCCATAAATCTCGCAGCTGTTCGTCGGCTATTGGAAAGAGAGATAAAGAAAGAAGGTGCTCGAGCGAGCAGACGACGACTACTCACTGAGCACTGGTCGAACAGGAACAGGAGCAGGAGCAGCGAAGCGACCAATGAAAAAGTTAGCTCATGAGCGAACTCGAGTGATCGAGTGAGTGCATGTTGTTGTCCCCTCTCTTCCACTCGTTGTCGCCGCGGTCGTCGTGGCCGTCGCCGTCTTCCTCGGACAGTGATGACCAACAAGAGTTGAAACAAAAGAAGAAAAGGTTTTGGTGGTGCTGGTAGAGGAAGGGCTACCGAGAAGAGAGGAAAGGGCAAAGAAAACAAAAGATGCGTCGGGAAAATTGAGGACAACAGCAGCAACAGCAGAGACTGCGAAGTGTGAGGGGGCACAAGTGGTGTGCTGGACAGATGGCAAGAAGTGTCTTTCCAGCCGTCTAAACGAAGCTCCTGCTGTTGCTGCCTCCGTTGCTGTCGTCGTTGTCCGGGCGAGCACTACCAAGTGCTGCTCATCTAACCAGGACGCCACGGCATCGTGGTCATGGGAGAAGTTGTTGCACTGCTGTGACTGTCAACGTCGCTGTTTTTTGCCAACTCGATGACTCCTCGATGGTGCCGCCGTCGGCAAGAGGACAGAAGTCTGCCCGCCAACGACGACGATGACAAAGACGTCGAGGAAAGGAAGAAAGGAAGGTCACTCAAGAGAACTCGAGTGAGCCAGACTGAGCCTGACTGAGTGACAGGTGCGAGGTGCTGCTGCTGCTGGTACTGTCTGCTGCTGGGCTGCTGTTGGGCTGTGCTCTCAAGTGTAGGTTGTTGTATCCCGGTGAAGGCAGCAGCAGCCTAGACGACGAAAACAACAACAACAACATCACCGTAACCACCACCACCACCACCATCAGCAAGCACTACCTGCCAGGGATGGAAGAGGATCACCTGGTCATGCTTCAGAGAGCACACTGAATATTATTGCAGGGAAAAGGACAACAAACTGAACAGGAGAGATCAGCACTGGAAACAGCAGCAGCAGCAGTCATCATCAGCGAAGCGTCCAGTCAGACCAATGAGTGCCAGGTCGTGTGCCACTGGTCTTCATTATTATCCTGGTCGGCTAGAACACAGAAGAGCAAAGTGCACTGCTGCTATCTGCCAAAAACTACCATTGCTATCACCGCCAAAGACAGGACACGCCACGTGCACTGACCACCACCTCGTCAATGTCTCTCTTTCTCATTGGCAACCTCTCCTAAACAGAACCGCCTGATTGCGCCATTAGCGTGATTTGCTAGTGCCGCTGCTGTTTTGTCCTGATGATGATTGGGCTGCTGCTGGTGCTGGTAGCGGAGGGTACCCAACAACAAAATGGGGCGGCATAGACAAGCCGACAAGTTTGAAGTGGACAATGAAGACCAGGAAGAGAGCACCCAAAAACTGAATGAGGAGATATAGAGGACACACACACACACGAAGAGAGACTGCAAATGGATTAATAGATTTAAATGAATCCAATTGGCCGTGTGGTCTGCTGGCTATGTGCACAGGAGAGGGGAAAGAATAGGCAGCAAAAGCACCAAAAGCAGATTCTCCCTATCCTCTCCTTTTCTCTGCCTGAATGCTATCACAGACACCCGGACGCACTTCGAATACTAACGACCTTTTGACCTGTGTGTGTGTGAGTACCCATCAGCCATCTCCCCACCATCACCACCGCCTAATGATGATCCCCTTGCGCTGGAAAGGCGTCATCGACGCGTTGGCACCCTTGCGCCAGCCAGGCAAACAGGCAAACACTCACCCAGAGAAAATTAGAATCTCGGGTGAATGGGGGAAAGTGAGTGAGTTAGGATAGGATAGGAAGATGGGGGCATCAGCAGTATCCTGACTCTCCTTCCTCGATATAGCAATAAATCATAATGAGTTTGCCACACTGACGTCGGCGGTGGTGGTGTCCATTCTGGTGGCCAGTAGTAGTGACCAGTGGCGAACAATTTGGCAGGCGATAGGATTGTCTGCCTGAATGCCTGCTTGCCTGCCATTGGGAGCCTTCATTGAATGAGTTCCTGCTCAGCAGCAGTCAGTAGACAGAGTTGGCCGCAACTCTAAAGACGCTTCTCATTCTCTCCCTTCTCCCTTCTGCCGCCGTTCAGTTCGGCGGCATCAGCTTCAGCTTCTTCCTCTCGGACACAGGGCTCATTAGTGGCAATGACAAAAGAAGTCATTAAGTCAAAGAATTGGAATTCAGGCTGGTGCTGAAACTGCCGTTGAGGCTGCTGCCGTTGCCGCCGTTTTCGTAGTTGGTGCAGTGAATGCTGGCCACCACCAGCACCACGACCATCACCGACAATGAAGCAGCATCAGCAGCAGCAGCAGCAGGCACCGACCAGACGTTGTAGCCAGAGTTGCCTGTCTCTCTCTGCTGTACAGAATGGCATGAGAGAGAAAGAGAGAGAGAGAGAGAGAGAGAGAGAGAGAGAGAGAGAGAGAG
>JAALOO010001692.1_pt1 | contig 13992 bp, 10 predicted proteins | sample 7257641 | NCBI WGS metagenome assembly JAALOO01 (sample SAMN14085613, study PRJNA598686) | mite metagenome | biome: ENVO:01001000; feature: ENVO:01001002; material: ENVO:01001226; isolation source: single female mite from University of Michigan culture on fish food culture... ... | reverse complement strand
CGACAAGCTTCTTCTCTTGCAGGTAGTCTCGAAGCTTAATCTCGACTAGGTCTGTTAAGGAGAGGGCTTTGATAGGTTTGAACCCCATTTCTGAATCTTTGTCTGCCATTTGTATTTTTATGTTGTTTCTAATTGTTTTTTGCGTCTTGGAATTCTGCAATAGGAATCTGCTGAAAAACCATGTCGGCCTGACTGCCTTCATAGATAACCCCAATTGTCTGCTCATCGATCGAGGTGATACAGGAATAGCCGCGGCCACTCCACTCATCTAGTAGAATAATATTTGCCTGCTTCCAGGAATTACCAAAGTCGAAGCTTGCTTGCAGAGAGATGTTATTCCTCTTGCTTGTGGAGTGGGGATTACAAAAGAATAAAATTTCTTTATTGTCTGCTCCCTGGTGTTTATAAAGGCTAGCCATGCAGGTCGGCTCTATCAGCGCATGAAGCGAGCTGGGATGGTTCTGCCAACTCACGCCAAGATCTTTGGTTGTAGCAATCGCCCGGCCGTTGTCTGGGCTGGGCAGTCCTTTATTTCTATTGGCCCGCATGTTGAGCATGAGCTCACCGCCCGGAAGCTCCACGACGGCGCATTCGGTGGTTCCTTGGTCAATTTGCACTGCTGGGTTTGAGGTATGCCACGATTTTCCATCATCTTTGCTGTAGGTGATGTTGGAAAAAGGTGTACCGTTTTTATCTCTTCCTTGGGAAGGAAAAACGAGCGTGCCATCCTCCATGGTGATCCCATTACCCGGTGCGGGTGCCCAGAGCCACCACTCTTTTTTCTTAGCCTGCTTGGTAATGTTAACAGGCTCGGACCAGGTTTTACCATCATCGGTACTTTTGGCTATCAAAAATTGTGAAGTCTGTTTTACCCCAAAACCAGGCTGCGAACCTTTAGTGCGCCACTGATGATTCCACACAGTGCTGGTATCGCTAAGACCCTCTTCCCAGACCCCCTGGGCATTTTTTACGCCATGCATCCAGAGCCCGGCAATATAGATAGTCCCGGAGTTCTTATCCACCAAGATTGCAGCATCCGATACGCCGTTGAATTTCTCTGGAAGACCGCCCCAATCCTTCATATCTAATGCTATTTGGATAGGCTCCCAGGACTGGCCCTTATCGAAGCTGCGCTGAACACCGATATCCATATGACCCTGCAAATCGCGGGCACTTTCATAGCGCGCGTCATAAATTGCTAGAAGTGTATTCTTGTTAGATGTCGCTAGTCCCGGTATGCGGGAGGTATGCACCTGGTCTTGCATATGTTGGCGAACAGGTACCGCTAGCCTGTACTGCTGCTTGTGGCTGTAGTCCCCTGGAATCTGCTTGCCGTCGAGTTCTACCGATTGCAGCTGCAGGGTGATCTTGTTTAATAGATCGGCGTTTTGCTTAACGCCAGGGGTAATCCAGAAGTTATGGATTCCGGCATTTTTTATCTTATAGTTTAATTTTACCTTGTTTCTAGCTCCCGCGGCATCCAGATCAGCGATTATTTGGCTGGGGCTTAATTTTGGCATTATCGAAGAGTCTCCTAAGCTGGTATATACCTTGATGCCGGTAATATCACCGATATCCGTGCTTCCATCAAAGGATAGTTCAAGAGCTGAAAGTTCTTTACCCACCTCGCCCGGTTCAGCGGTTACACTGAGCCGGATTACCGGCGTACTCTTTGACCCTAACAGCACAGGGAGCTTGTAATAGGTAACTATTATATCGGCTGAGAACCCCGAGCGGGTGAGCAAACATAAACTAACTGATAAGAGCATTAATCGCAAAAGACGCTTCATATTTATTTTTTTAGTTATACCCCTCTGTCTGGTGAATATTTGGATTGGTATTAATCGACTCATCGTGCACAGGCCACAATAGTATGTTGGTTTTATCTTTTTGATCAGCGAGAGATTCTACCTCATCAAAAACCACGCCCATACGGATAAAGTCCCACCATAGTTTCCCCTCGGCCACGAATTCCCGTTTGCGCTCCAGCAGGATGGCCTTATCGAGCTGCTGGCCAGAAAGTGCGGAATATTTATTATCTACTCCGTATGCTCTTTTAGCGATCGCGTTCAGGTAGGTCAGAGCCGCCGCGTTATTCCCCAAGGCATTTTCGATTTCTGCCCCCAGAAGTAACGCGTCGGCGTAGCGGTATGCGATGATGTCCGAATCAAATATCCGCGTGCCATTCTCCCAAGTACCTGAATACTTGTTTATCCATTGGAAGGTATCATTTTTCCCTTTATCAAAAAACGTTTCGAAACTCACTTTCGTGCGCTGATCATCACTGTCGGCAGCAAGCAGCTCCTTATACGCGGGGGTTAAAAACACCCACTGCTGGTGCGAGCCTACCTTTATTGGATTTTCTACTACTGATGCCGAAACGTATTGCAGAGGAACTAGATAATCACTCGGGTAGCCGCCCGTTGCCTCATCGGTTACCATACGCCAGCAGAAAATGATCTCCGGGTTAAGCTCGTTTTTGAATACATCATTAAAGTTTGGTAGTAGCGTATGTTTATTTGAAGCGATGAGTGCATCAATGGCAACCTTCGCTTTATTTAATGCCGTAGCGCCTGCACTGTTTACCTTAGCCATCCAAAGATAGTAATCTGCCTGAAGGATATGAACAGCCGAAGTGGTCGCAATTTGCGGCTGGTTAGCGGCCTCACGAAGAAGCGTGCCTGCCTGGTCTAAGTCTTTTTCTACCTGGGCAAATACGTCCGCTGCCGGCTGCCTTGAAGGGTATAAGTCGTCTTGCGAGCCGGATTCAAAGCCGCTGAGCACGATGGGAGCATCTCCCCAGATGCGCGCAATCCAGAAATAGCAGAAAGCGCGGATATAATAAGCTTGACCGAGCACATCATTTTTTTCCTCTTCGGAGGTAAAAGCAATTTCAGGGAGGTACTTCAAAATTAGATTACAGTCGTTGATCGTGGTATATAGCGTTTTCCAGTTGGCTTGTCCGTGACTGCTGTTAAGCTGATTGGTAAAAGCATTACTATACCCCGCATTTGTCGCTAGCCCACTACCCCATAAACCGGTACGATATTCCCCCCAGTAGATATAAGAGGTGGAGAATGCTTCACGCATCCTGGTATAAGCGCCAAATATGGCAGCTTTGGCATCACTTTCATCCTGCCACATTGCAGGAGCCGTGATGGCACTTTCTAGATCTACTTCCAGTTTGTCTGAGCAGCTGGGTAGTAATAGGCAGCTAGAAAGGAATATTATCGAATTAAAAAGAACTCTTTTCATAATCAAAATATTAAAGGGTTAATTTGATGCCAAGAGAAAATCTACGGATGGCAGGGTAATTAAAATAGGATCCGCTGTAAGTGGTGGCAGCGCCTACCTCAGGTGAGATCCCTGTTCCCGAGCCTGCCCAAAAATACATCAGGTTTTGACCCGATAGGGCGAGCTGGAGATTAGAGATTCCCATTTTCTCGGATAAATTAACCGGTAAGTTGTATAAGAAGGTAACCTCGCGCAGGGACAGGTAATCGCCTTTATAGTTGAACGCGTTGGATGTTCTAGAGAAATTAGAGTTCCCGGTATCCGGATCGTTTGCCGTAAAGCGCGCATATTTGGAGTTATCGCCAGGCTGCTGCCAGGTATCTTTTACGCCATTTACCAGTGTGAAATTATTGGCAAAGGTATTCATGAAGTAACGCATATAGGCATTATGGTTGATGCTATGGCCTAACGCCCAGTCGACAAAAACGTTCAAGCTAAATGCCTTGTAAGTAAAGGTGTTCTGCAAACCGCCTGTACTGTGCGGCACGGTTACCCCGAGCTCGAACTGGTCTTTGTTGCTAATTATCCCATCTCCATCACGGTCTACCCATTCATAATCCCCCGGCATCTTACGGCCTTTGATGCTCTTGCCGTCTGCTGGATCCCAGCCGCGCGCGGATTCATCGTATAGCGCTCCAGCGGCTTCTTCTGCGTTTTGAAGGATGTGATCTACCTGATAGCCGTAATAGCGGTACAAAGGTTCACCTTCAGCGGTTCCGCCGAACGATGTTCCGTCGGCAAGCTGGGTACCGCCAATGCGGTTATGATCTCTACCATTATTAGGAAGCTGTAAAACTTTGTTTTTCACGAAGCTATAAGTCAAGCTGGAGGTCCAGCTGAAATTATCATTTTTGATGTTTTGCGAGCCAATTTCAATATCAAAGCCGTGAAAACGGACTTTACCAACGTTGGTCTGCACCGAAGAGAATCCCGATGTGTTGGGCAGATCCATGCTAAAAAGGAGGTTTTCGGTTGTCTTGTTAAAGTAATCCACCTGGAAGCTAAGCCTATCGTTCCACATATTAAAATCCAGTCCCAGATCAAACTGAGTCGAAGTTTCCCATGTAAGATCGGGGTTAGACATGATCGAGGCGCGAATTCCGGCATTCCCGTCGTAGCGCGTGTCGGCTACGTAGCGACCGAGCGCGTCATAAAGTCCGATGGAGTTGTTACCTGTCTGCCCGAAGCTACTTCTTAATTTCATGTAGCTAAAGGCATTTTGGTTTTTAAAGAAGTCTTCCTGGGAGATTATCCATCCCGCGGATACTCCGGGGAAGAAACCCCAGCGGTTGTTTTTAGCAAAGAGGGAGGATCCGTCATAGCGGAAGGTACCCATCAATAGGTAACGATCTTTGTAGCTGTAGTTGGCCCGGCCGAAATAGCCGATCAGCACCTGTTGCCATTTATCGCTATCGGCATCGGTTTTATTTGGTCCGGCAGAAAGCGAAGGAACTTTATCCGAGCTTGCCCCGTTTACCGCGGCAGAGAATTCCGAGAAATCGGTCTGCTGGTAGGAGTAGCCGAGCATAGCGGTAAGATCGTGCTGCTCACCAAACGATTTTTGGTAGTCTAAAAGACCATCAAACTTCAGACGGTCGAGCTGCCCGTTACTCTGCTTGGTGGTACGAAGGCCACTAAATTCATGTGCCTTCTCAAAATAGCTGTAGTTGGTGGTGTGCGCGTAATTGGACACCACGGCCTGCGCTTTTAAGCCCTCCACTATTTTATAGTCCAGCCCTCCAGATAATGCTAGGCGCTTGTCTTTATTTTGAATGTCGCGCGTGTAATCCCACCAAATCGGGTTCGGCGATGTGGCATTGTATCCCGGCGTAGGTTTTCCATTCGGGTAATATACGAGCTGGGTTGGCGGGGTTGCAAGCCCGCGTGCAATGACGTTCATTTGATTTTCAAATTCCGAGGACACCGTGCCTGAGTAATCGAACATAGTGTTGAAGCTTAGTTTTTTATTGATGTTCATGTCCACTTTCCCTCTTGCGGTAAAGCGGCTGTAATCTGTTCCCAGGCCCACACCGTCATCTTTGGTGTACCCGGCGCTTCCTGCATAGCGAACAGCCTCGCTACCACCATCAAGTCCAATGTAATAATTCTGCCAACCGGCATTTCTAAATAACAGCGACTGATAATCGTTATCTTGAAAGATGATTGTTTTTGAAGGGTCTAGCGGATCGGGCATACTGGAATATCCAGCAGGAACGGCCTCTCCGTCCCCAAGATAGCGCGTGGAGTATATGGAGGTGGCATCATTTCCCGTGCTGGCGGAATATCCAGAATTAAAATTATAGTCCGGATGCGGGCTGACGGCCACTGCCGGGCGCACAATAGAGATGTAGTCTCTGGCATTCATGAAATCAATTTTCGATTCTGGACTTTGAAAGGCATAATTAGCATCAAAGGTTATTCTTGCCGAAGAGGTGTTTTTACCATTTTTTGTGGTGATCAGTACCACCCCGTTGGATGCCCGCGAACCATATATAGCAGTTGATGCAGCATCTTTTAGCACTTCAATTGACTCCACATCGTTGGGATTTACTCCTGAAAATGCCCGTTCAACCCCGTCTACTAGCACTAGCGGATCATTGGTTTTATTGATTGATGACCCGCCGCGGATCCGGAACACGGCATCAGCCCCAGGGGAGTTATTAGATTGATAGACTCTGGTGCCAGCGATTTTACCTTTCAGGCCTTCGCCAACCGTGCTGATAGGGATGTCTTGCAAGGCTTTGCCGTCCACTTTAGATATGGCGGTGGTCAGTGTGCGCCGGCTTTGGGTTCCGTAACCTACGACGACCACCTCATCAATATTAGCTGCGCTTGGGATAAGCTGAATCTTTAAGGGGCTGGCTGCAGAGCTTACCGGATAGGAGAGCGACTCGAAGCCGATATAGCTGAAGGTTAGGGTAACGGGCAGACGTTCTACCTCTACGGTAAACTCCCCCTGGTCGTTCGAGCTGGCCTGTTCTGCCGATCCCTGTATTCCGATTGTTGCCCCTTTAATAGGTTGGCTTTTTTCATCGGAAATTTGCCCGCTCAGGTTTATTTGAGCAAATATTGGCGTGGAAATAAGTAGCAGTAAGCAGCAGCTTAGCGAGCTGATTAACATGGCTTTCATAACAAATTTGTTTATATCGATTAGTATATATGTACTACAATACAACAAATATAACGGAAACTTTTAGAATTCAAAATACTGTTTACAAAAAGAGGTATATTTTTAGCGCAAGATTCTGAGTCTATTAACCTACCATGTTATATAATGTACAATCTTACTTTGGAGTTTGTTTAGCATTCTTGTTACAAAGACCATCGAAGAATCGCTACAAAATTTTTTATCAGAAGCCCCGTATGTGCCTTTGTTAATATTTTACGATGGTTTAGTTCGACTTAATGTAAATTTAACTTGCATTTGAAATAAGCTTCGAGTACTTTTGTTACTCAATCGAATATCCAACAAATGTTAGAAGCATTAATAACGTCGAAAACAAGGCTTAAGCTGCTGATCAAATTTTTTGTATCAGCGGAAAATACCGGGTATTTGCGCGGGATTGCAGAGGAATTTGATGAGTCGACCAATAGCATAAGAAAAGAATTAAATCAGTTAACTGAAGCGGGCTTCTTGGAAAGAAAGCAGGATCAAAAGAAAGTTCTTTATCGGGCAAATATCGAACACCCTCTTTTTTATCCAGTGCAAAAATTAATTCATTCGTTTTTGGGAATTGATAAAGTAGTTGAACAGGTGCTTGAGCGTGCAGGCGATGTGCGTGAGGTGATGTTAGTGGGCGCTTACGCTAAAGGTCATGAATCTGATCTTCTCGAAATCGTTGTTCTTGGAGAAGAGTTAAATTCGGCATATTTATTGCAACTAGCGGGCAAAACTTCGGCATTAATTAATAAAAGGGTTAACGTATCTTTTGAGAAGCCGACGAACACGGCACATATCATACTGTATCAAAAAGAACATAAATAGTTATGGAAAAAGAAGTAGTAAAAAAGAGAGAAGATTATAATCCCGGTCCTCGTGTGGGAATTACGTTTTCCACTTTTGATTTATTGCACGCGGGACATATCATGATGCTAGCTGAGGCTAAACGTCAATGTGATTACTTGATTTGCGGTCTGCAAATGGATCCGACTTTGGATCGACCGGAAAAAAACGCCCCAACTCAGACGGTGGTGGAGCGCTATATTCAACTACGAGGTTGTGAGTCTGTAGACGAGATTGTACCCTATTCCACCGAGCAAGATCTAGAGGATATTCTACGTTCTTTTAAGTTGGATGTACGTATCGTTGGGGATGAGTACAAAGACAGAGATTTTACTGGTAGATCATACTGTGAGGCAAAAGGTATAGAATTATATTTTAATAGTAGAGACCATAGGTTTTCAAGTTCCGGTTTGCGTAAGATCGTGTACGAAAAGGAGCATGAAAAAAATGGTAAAAGATAACGAAACAATGGTAAGTCAATCTGGAAATAAGAAGATTGCCGTTATCGGTCAGGGTTATGTAGGGCTACCGTTATCGATTGAATTAGCTCGACATTTTCCTGTCGTGGGGTTTGATGTTAACTCGGAGCGAATACAAGAGTTGACGGAGGGAATTGATCGTACCCAGGAAGCTGATATCGAAAATTTGAAGAAGGTATTGGTTAGAAATCAGAACGTAAAAGTTGGAAGGATTCATGAATGCTACAATTCTGCGGTATGTCTACAAAGAGGGTTGATATTTACAAATAAAGTCGAAGAAATAAAGAATGCACAGATTTATATTGTAACGGTTCCCACACCTATTGATCGATACAATGCTCCAGATTTGAAACCATTAAGAACAGCAACCCGTATGTTGGGAAGCCTGCTGAAACGTGGAGATATCGTAATATACGAATCGACTGTTTATCCAGGATGTACCGAAGAGGTCTGTGTACCTTTATTGGAAGAAAGTTCACGTTTAATTTTTAATCGCGACTTTTTTGTCGGATATTCACCTGAGCGGATCAATCCTGGAGACAAACTAAACACTTTAACATCGATCGTAAAGGTTACCTCGGGCTCTACTCCCGAAGTTGCAGAGCAAATAGATCAACTTTATAAAACCATAATATTAGCGGGAACGCATAAAGCGCCAAGTATTAAAGTGGCGGAAGCATCAAAGGCGATTGAAAATGCGCAGCGTGATATAAATATTTCCTTTGTTAATGAATTGTCTTTGATATTTGATCGAATGGGAATAGATACAAATGATGTGTTGGATGCCGCCGCAACGAAGTTTAACTTTTTAAAATTTAAACCGGGATTGGTAGGAGGGCATTGTATTTCTGTAGACCCTTTTTATTTGGCACATAAAGCAGCACAGTTAGGTTATCATCCCGATGTTATTCTTTCAGGTCGAAGGGTTAACGATCAGATGGGCAACTTTATTGCCTCTAAGGTGGTGAAGCTAATGACTGCCAAAAATATTCCTCTTAGAAGGGCCAAAGCTTTAATTTTAGGGATTACTTTTAAAGAAAATTGTTCCGATGTCAGAAATACGAAAGTGATCGATATCTATAACGAGCTAATTGAGTATGGCTTAGAAGTGGATGTATTTGATCCTATAGCAGAAAAGGAGAATGTTAGAAATAAATACGGCATTTCTGATATTAGTGGCGGTTTTAAAATAGATGAGAATGATTATTTAAGAAATCTCAAAGGAGAAGAATATGATGTAATTATCCTGGCTGTGGCGCATGAGGAATTCAAAAGTCTTAAACTTGAATTTGCATTAAAAAAATCACATATTTTGTTTGACGTTAAAGCTATTCTGCCTAGAGAAATCGTAGATGGTAGATTGTAATTGAAAAAGTATTAAAATATTATCCAATAAATAGTTCAGTGAAAAATGAGAACAATTAAAAAGATTGCTTGTATTGGAGCAGGTTACGTTGGGGGACCAACAATGTCAGTAGTGGCGCAAAAGAACCCCAATGTTGAGGTTACCGTAGTAGATTTAAATAAGGCTAGGATTAATGCTTGGAACGATGAGAATTTAGATAATTTACCGGTTTATGAGCCAGGCTTGGATAGCGTAGTGGCTGAGGCTAGAGGAAGAAATTTATTTTTTTCTACTGATGTAAATAAAGCTATCGCAGAGGCTGATATTATTTTTATCTCTGTAAATACACCTACTAAAACTTATGGTAAAGGAAAAGGCTTGGCGGCGGATTTAAAATTTATTGAATTATGTGCCAGACAAATTGCGGCAGTAGCAACAGAAGATAAAATTGTAGTTGAGAAATCTACCTTACCGGTACGCACGGCTGAAGCACTAAAAAGCATTTTAGACAATACAGGCAATGGCGTGAATTTCCATATACTTTCCAATCCCGAATTTTTGGCCGAGGGAACAGCAGTTGCAGATCTACATGACCCTGATCGTGTATTGATAGGTGGCGAAGATGAAGAAGCAATTGCAGCTTTGGTGGATCTGTATGCTGCCTGGGTTCCACGTGAACGAATTCTGACAACTAATCTTTGGTCTTCTGAATTATCGAAATTAGTTGCCAATGCTTTTTTGGCCCAACGTGTGTCTTCAATAAATTCTATTTCTGAATTATGTGAGGTCACTGGAGCAAATGTGGATGAGGTTGCCAATGCTATTGGCAAAGACTCAAGAATTGGGTCTAAATTTTTAAAAGCATCGGTCGGTTTCGGGGGTTCTTGTTTTCAGAAGGATATCTTAAATCTCGTTTATATTGCACGATCTTATAATTTAAATAAAGTAGCCGATTATTGGGAACAGATTATTATTATGAACGATCACCAAAAGTCTCGCTTTGCTCAGAAAATTATCCAGACTATGTACAATACTGTAAATGGCAAACACATAGCATTTTTAGGATGGGCATTTAAGAAAGATACAAATGATACAAGAGAGTCTGCTGCTATTTATGTTGCAGATCATTTATTAGATGAAGAGGCGAATATTGTAGTGTACGATCCCAAAGTTTCTTCTGAGCAAATTTACAAGGACTTGGACTATCTGGGTACTCGATCTCCGGAAGATAACAGAAGATTGGTGAAAGTGGTAAACGATCCTTATTTAGCTACACAAAATTCTCATGCCATAGCTGTTCTTACTGAATGGGATGAGTTTAAGGCTTATGATTGGCTCAAGATTAAAGAAAATATGAAAAAACCTTCTTTTGTTTTTGATGGCCGTATGTTATTGAATAAAAGAGAATTAAGTAATATTGGGTTTGCTTTTTATGGTATAGGAGAGTAGTATAATATTTAATGAGCACTACAACATCACTGTTAAAAAAAACAGGTATTTATGCCGCCGGAACTTTTGGATCCAAAATTCTTACATTTTTACTTATTCCCTTATATAGTTACTATCTTAATAAAGAGGAGTTTGGCTATTATGACCTAATTATTACGGCAGTAAATTTACTAGTTCCATTTGTAACATTGCAAATCTCTGATAGTACCTTTCGATGGTTAATAGGATCAGAAGAGGATGGAAAAAGAATAAATGCTATAACCAATGCTTTTATTGTTACATCTCTTAGCATCGTTGTTTGCGTAGTTTTATCATTGGTTACTTTTTTTATCCATCCTTTAGAAGGACATTTTTTAATTACTTTGCTTATAGTGTCTGCTATAGTTTATCCTTTTATCCAACAGATTGCCAGAGGATTGGGAAAAGCAAAAATGTTTGCACTGAATGGTGTTATTTTTACTTTTACTTATTTAATAGGAACTTTGATTTTCTTGATCTATCTTAATTTGGAAATAGAAGCATTATTTTATTCTTCGATTATTGCTTACCTTTTGGCGAGTTTTATATTAATAGTGCGGCTGAAATTATGGAAATACGTTGTAATGAATAGATTCAATTACAAGATTTCTAAAGAAATGTTAATTTATTCGCTGCCATTAGTTCCGAATACAATTAGTTGGTGGTTAATCAATTCAGCAAACAAATACATTATATTGTTTTTTATGGGGGTTAGTGCAAATGGCCTCTTCGCCATGTCAAATAGATTTCCGGTTATCCTTGTTATGGTTAATCAAGTGTTTACTCTAGCTTGGCAGGAAACAGCAATTGTAGGATTAAAAAAAGATCAAAAGCCAGAACAGTATACAAAGGTCTTGAACACATTAATTATAATTCAATTTTCGCTTGTTACTTTATTATCGTTATCATCGCAGTTATTGGTTGAAAAATTTTTAAGTTCTAATTTTTCTGATGCTTGGACTTACATGCCCACTCTTTATCTTGGAGCAGCATTTCTAACGCTTTCGAGTTTCTATGGTGCATTTTATTTGGGAGCAAAAAAAACGAAAGAGATTTTCACTACAACAATTTATGGCGGTGTAATAAATATTTTATTAGCGATAATATTAATTCCACATATTGGATTACATGGAGTTGCTGTCGGTACTGCTGTGGGTTATTTCTCTTTATTTGTTATAAGGCTTTATCTAACTAAATCCTTTTTGAAATTTAGAATTCCAGTGAAGACATTGCTAAAATACGGTATAATTTCAGTTTGTGCAGTTTTTTTAGCACTTCTAGGTAATACTTTTTATTCAAGTATAGGTGCGGTATTATTTTGTGCCTTCTTTTTGTGGGATAATAATAGAGACCTTTATAAAATAGGTAAAATTTTAAAACAAAAATTCTAATTAATAATGGATAAAAAAAATACAAATAAAGATCGTATTGAAGTTTTAAGGGAATTAGTTCGAAGTTCCTTATCAAAATATATCAACAATGATTTTGTACTTTTAGATGTGCCAAACCATAGGAATATTGGAGACTTATTAATATGGCAAGGAGAGCTGGAGTTTTTAAAGGGCCTGCCTTATAATCTAACCTATTCAAGTAATATTTTTACACATAAGGATTCGTGTATAAATGAAGATAGTGTTATTTTGCTTCATGGCGGAGGAAATTTTGGAGACGTGTGGAGGCTTAATCAAGAATTTCGTAATAATATTATACGTAAATATAAGAATAATAGAATAATAATATTTCCTCAAACTATTCACTACAATGAGCAACATTTTATTGAAGAAGATGCCAAATTGTATGAATCACATCCCGATCTAATAATTTGCGCTAGAGATAATGTTTCTTATGGTTTTGCAAAGAAATATTTTAAAAATTGTAATGTTTTAAATCTACCAGATATGGCTTTTTTTCTTGAGTATGAAAAGTTTTATTCTGATAAAGAAACGGGTAAAACATTGATTCTAAAGAGAATTGATAAAGAGCTAGGAGATACTGATTTAATAGAGAATAAGTTTAAGGAAATTACAGAAGGGAGCAATTTAGAGATGAAAGATTGGCCCGGATTTTATGAAGACGGAACGGTCAAAAGAAGATTACAATATTATTTAATTAAAGCTGAAACGATTATTTCTAATCGAATAAAGAATACTCCAATTTTAAATCGTTTAGTTCATGACGAACATGGTCTTAAGGGTAAAAACTATAAGAAAAAGTTAATAAAGAAAGGTGTTGATTTTATTAATGAATATGATGTTGTATATTCTACAAGACTACACGGATTTATTCTTTCTGTATTGTTAGATAAGCAGGTGAATATTTTTGATAATAGTTATGGAAAGAATAAGAATTTTTTTGAAACATGGCTTCAAGATTTTGAAAATGTTAAATTAATTACCAAATGATATTGAGTGTAATTTTACCCGTTTATAATGCCGAAGACTTTCTTCATGATTCTATCCAAAGCATCTTGAATCAAACGTTTGTTGATTTTGAATTAATAATTATTAATGATGGGTCAAAAGATAAATCGCTAGAAATTATTAATTCATTTCGGGATCCAAGGATAGTAGTCGTGAATCAACTTAATAAAGGACTTGCTAAATCATTAAATGTAGGTCTTGAATTGTCGAAAGGACGGTATATTGCTAGAATGGATGCCGATGATATTGCTTTACCCAGCAAATTTGAAAAGCAAATAAAATATTTGAAACATCATCCTCATGTTAAATTGCTAGGTACTGCAGTTGAATTAATTGATGAAAAAGGGCAGTCCTTGTGTATAGATACTCCCTTTGTTGGATCTGACTTTCTAAAAAAGTACATGCAAAAAATTGGAAACCCATTTAAACATCCGACTGTGATATTCGATAAGTCTATTGCATTAAAGTGTGGAGGATTTAACGAATTGATTGGAAAATATTTCGAAGATTATTTTTTGTGGAATAGAATTGCGAAAGAATATGATGTCGAAAATCTTGACGAAGCTTTGTTAAAGTATCGAATTACCCCTGGATCAATAATGGGTTCTATAAAAAGTAAAGAATTTTCAGAGTTTATCTTAAATATCCTGAGAAAGGACGAGTTTACTGAAGGTGATAGAGACAGAATGCTTGAAATCAAACAAAGGGAACATGGGAGCATGGGTGATGGAGATAATAAACTATTAAAGTATCAAGCGAGGATAAAGATTATAAAGAAGAAAAAAACTAATATACTTTTTAATTTTTTACTTGTTGTATTGGGAGAAAAGTGTGCTATGCAGATTATGATTAAAATTAATCAAATGAGATATTCTCGACTTCTAAATAGTAATTAGAAAGGACTATGAGACTACGCGATTATATAAATTTTCTTTTGGGATTCTTCTTTGTTTTTCCAATTTTCCCTTCCTTTTTACCAATTCC
>JAALOO010001196.1_pt1 | contig 14008 bp, 16 predicted proteins | sample 7257641 | NCBI WGS metagenome assembly JAALOO01 (sample SAMN14085613, study PRJNA598686) | mite metagenome | biome: ENVO:01001000; feature: ENVO:01001002; material: ENVO:01001226; isolation source: single female mite from University of Michigan culture on fish food culture... ... | reverse complement strand
TGCCGCTGCTGATGCGACTGCTGTTGCTGCAACTGATGCTGCAAGCTTAGCCGATCCCGCAGGAGAAAGTAAAGGCGCGGAATGAAAGAAGTGAAACTACTGCTTCATGTGCTTGTGCCAAACACACTGCCACACTGACTGGTGGCAACATTCAGTGACTATTTTTTGAGAGATGCCAAACGACAATTCGTTGACTCTTCCCATCTTCTCACTTAACTCCCACCTAGGCACACACATACTGTTCGTTGGCAATCGAATGCTCACTCTCATCTCATCGCCACCTTTTCACACCTTCTTCAAGCCTGTCTTTCCCCTTTGATGATCCACGCAAATTTCCTCATAAATCAGTTTGCCGTCTTTGACACTTGTCCGTTGTTGCTGCTACTACTGCCTCACATCACCAGCAAACTAACATAACAGCAAACAAAATCTCTTTGATGATAGTGTTATGGTGCGACATTGTGATTTGTTGATCTGTTCTCGCGCTGTCAATCAACAACACTTCGTGCCATCATGAGTGCCAGTTCAGTGTTTCGGTTTTAACCTCTCAGCTTTAGGTGCCATCGATTCCAATCACATTGCCTTCTGATGAAGATGATTTGTAGCCCCCTCAACTTAATGGCCAGTGCAACAAATCGACATTGTGACAAACATCCGTCTAAACGTCAACTCTTTTTTCAACACAACGCACCAACATGACAAAATTTCTTTTAAAACCGGCAAAGCCAGTAGTGCGACCAGTTACAACGTGGCCCAATCAACTACCTGTTGCTGTTTTCCTCTATTTATTATTACAAAGTAAGTCATGCATGGTCACTCTCTAGCATTATTTTTTCATAATCTAAGCATTCCACCTAGTAACAAGTGCAGCACCTGAACCAGGTGAACAGTTTAACCAGACTGAACCAAACAGCAGTACAACAGCAACGACCACATTAGCTCCGCTGACCAGCAAAGACTCGACTGTGATAAACAATGCCAGTACTGAGCAGCCGACCAGCAGTAGTGAATCACCGCCCACACGAATATACCTGCAAAAGGGCACTTTGGTGGTAAACAGTGAAAGAGAAAGAGAGCACAGTAGGGCACCAGTGGCCCCTCCTTCCACTGGAGTTCAGGTGCAGATTTACATCATCCTCTTTATTGGCATACTGCCCGCCGCTTTCGGAGGGTGTCTTTGGTGGATGAAGCACCTCCGGAGCAGCTGCTCACGTCCCGACACCAAAAGAGATGCCGGCGGAAGCAGTTCGGATGCGGACAAACTGTCACACAGTCTGGTGAAGGGGGACCTGATCAACGGTGTGCCCCTCGACAGCAGCTTGCTCCACCGGCAGATTGCCAAGCGCGCTGAGATGTCCACTAATGCTAACGCTCAACTGTACAACAGCTACCGCTCAAAACTGATCAAAAAGATTTACACGCTAGAGATGCCACGGTGCTTTGAGATGATTGAGGTCATTGGGCAAGGCAACTTTGGACAGGTAAATTGGTTCCTGATCAATATTGTTTACTTACTATTTTGTCTGTTTTCCCTAAAGGTCTGGAAGGCCAAAATGTACAGCAAAAGAAAGCCAACGCTGGTGGCAATAAAGACGAATAAAGTAAATGCCAATTACGAAGAACAGGAAGACCTGCTGAAGGAGCTCGACATTATGCTGCAGTTGGGCAGCCATCCCAATGTGGTTCGTCTGATTGGCTGCTGCACTGAAAATGGTAAGTTGCCGCTGTAAAAAAGTCAACACTGTTCCAACAACTGCTCCTCCCTCTTTCACTGCAGAGCCCTATTACCTGGTGCTAGAGTACATCTCCATGGGAAAACTGCTCTCCTTTTTGCGACACCACCGCAAAGACGGTGCCAACTACTTTGAGGCGGACAGTGATTTGCCGCCGCTGACTGCTGTGATTCACAACAACAACTACCTGACGTACTGCAACAACAACGCCTATGGGTACAGTGAAATCAATCACAACAGGACGCAGCCCACAGCTCTACAGGAGAACCTCGTACCCTTTGACCTCATTCAGTTTGCCTACCAAATATCCAAGGGCATGGAGTTCATCAGCAGTCATGGGGTAGGTTCTTTAAAGCAACGTTGTTCTTCTTTCATCCGCTTACAAGTTTCCCTCACATGCAGATTATTCACCGCGACCTGGCAGCGCGAAACGTCCTCATAGATGAAAATAAAGTCTGCAAGATTGCCGATTTTGGCTTGTCCCGGAGCATCCGCGACAAGGAAGGCGACACGTACGAAATGAAGCACGCCGGACAAATGCCCATTCGGTAAAACTTGACAATAGCTCATATCTTGACATAGCCTTCCTAATCACTTTCAAAATCGTCACTCCTCCTTCCCCTGTAGCTGGATGAGCCCAGAAGCCCTATCCATGGGCTTGTTCAGCACCAAAAGCGACGTTTGGGCGTTTGGCATTCTCATTTGGGAGATATGCACCCTCGGCTCGACACCGTACATTGGCATGAGTGCCCAGGAGGTAATCAGCTTCATCAGGCAGGGCAACATTGCCGAGCAGCCGGAGCACTGCAGCGATGAACTGTACGACCTGATGAAGAGCTGCTGGGCCTACAAGGCCGAGGATCGGTTCACCTTCACCGACGTGAAACACCACCTGGCAAAGATGCTGCTCGACATTAAAGAGGAAAAGAGCAACTATATTGATTTGGAGCACTTCAACGACTCGATCTATTACTTTAACGCTAGTGCCCCCGATGAAAAACTGTGATTCTCATTGATCTTTTTCTGGTTTTACTTGAATAACGCCCCATGTAAATAAATATGTACATAACATGAAATAAAAAGCCAGGTCTTTTACTTGAATATATCCGCCATTAGTTGATCATCCAAGCCGTCGTCTTCCTTTTCCGCCAGTATCTGTTCATCAGTGGCACGCTGTTTGTAGCTCCGGTCGGGGTCGGCAAAAATTTGCTTTTTCTTTCGACTTCTCTCAATCATTTGCGCCTGAAAGGTGGCCTCTTTCTTGGCAAGTCTCATTTCAATTCGCAACTTTTGATCCACTAAAGCCTTTTCGTAATTCATCTGCTCAGTCAAATGGCTCCACTTGAATCTAAATAAAAGTAACCTCGTGTTAAAATTTGAAATGTGATACATATAGTTTACCTCTTTAGGTATTTTAAATTCCACAATGCACCGTAAAATCTTGTTCTTCTTTTTCCTCCAATCGTCGTTCCATTCAGTGTAGCTGCAACCATCTTTGCAATACTCTTCTTTTTAAATTCAACCCAGCCCTCCACGTATCGAGACTTTTTTGACGACTTTGAGTTCTTTTTTAGCGATTTATCTCGCTCCAAATATATTCGATCAATTTCGCCAAACTTTCCAAGTAAAAGGCGAATACTCTTTGGATTCAATCCATCTGGAATGTGGCCGAGGTACACGATTCCTCGCTTACACGATTTTGACTTTTCAGTGTTTACAATTGGAGGTGCCCTTTGCGTAGAAGACTCGCTGGCTGACATGTCTGAAATGAAACAATTTAGTTATTGTGCATCAGGTTTACAACCCACAGTGTTACCTTGTTCATCATCTGAACTCATGATGAATAAAATAATGGAGAAAGCGCACCTTGGAGAAAACAATGTTGTTTTGCTGAAAACAAAATCGCACGTGTTTTGCTCCCCTGTTCAGGTAATCGAAAACACAAGTGTTGAAACGCGACAAAAGGGCGGTCCTTCTACGTTCGCAGACATGCTGTTTTGAAAAAATGTCTATATCTTAAAAAACTGGCGACACCAAGCGGAGAAACTGCACTGCAGGAGCAAAGACGATTACGCGTTTGTCTCATGAGTTGCCTTCAACTCTTGTTTCCAAAAAACAACGTTGGTTTTCACTTCAAAAGTAGTCAAATCTGCTCGCGAGTTCTTCTGTCAATGTAATTTGATATCCAAACATAACTTCAACTGCTTGCATTTTAAAATTCTTTTAACCTCAATCATTTTGCAAACTTTCTTTTTAGAAAATTTCATCACTAAACATGGACTCGAAAAATCTTTCGCAATTGCAAAGAAATGGACTTTATTCAAAAGAAAAAGAAAAGGAAAAGGCCATCTCCTATCTCAAGGAAAACTTTTGTAAATTTTTGTCATCTATGTTTAACTTCTATTTTTTAATAGCTTTCTTTTTTACAGTCAAGAACGAGATCAACATTAGCTCTTATGGAGAAATTCTCTGTGCTCTCCAAAGCATGCCTGATGATTTGAAATTGTCCTTAAAACTGTTTGTGCAATTGTATATTAAAACGTACATGAGTGTTTGCAGAAACACTACTCAAGATGACAGCGACACTCCAACAGTAACTGAACATCCATAAAAAGATTAAGACTGGGAGAACTGATTGACACACCTGCTCCAAGAATTGCTGCCCAAAGTCTCAACTCTTCAGACACTACAACGAAAGACCATTGAGATTAATCAAAATGACATCTGCAAATAGGGCGCCACCATTACTAATTAAACGTTTCATTACTCGTCAAGTTTCATCTTGTTTCTAATTTCTTTTGAAAACAAAATTCCAAAAACAGTTTCTATTGTGTGTAAACTGTTTTTGTAAACTGTAATCAAACTTTTTTTGTCTAAAAGTAGAGGATATTTCATCTGATTTAATTGTATTAAAACATCAATTTGCAATGTTCTATTTTATCACATAGTAATAATGATTCACAGCATAAATAGTCTTGAATGAATCACCCCTTCAAAGTTCCCACATAACAACTGTTTTGCTACATTACTTTTTTCATCGATGGGCAAAGACAAAGATAAGCACAAGTCAAAGAAGACAAAAGATGCCAACACGCATAAAAGTGGCAAGGACAAAAAGTCTGCCAAGGAAAAGTCAAAGGCAGTGGAAAAGAAATCAGCCAAGGCTAAGCCAAAGAGTAACAAGTCCAAAGTAGTTTCTTCAAAGAGCCCTAAAAACAAAGACAAATCTGCCAAGACGTCGCCCAAGTCAAAAGTTCAAGACAAATCTTCAGGGAAAAAAAGCGCACAGGCAAATTCAAACAAAGCAAAACCGCCACCAAAGGGTACTGTGGCCAAACCTAATACAAAGACAAAAACGCACGCAAAGCCGCCAAAATCTGAGATTCAAAAATCCAAATGCAAAAGTGAAAAGTCGCAAAATGATGTGCTTGATAGCGTCATCAGCTCAAATGCCTCTGCCAACAGTAATGAGGAAAACCAAGTGGTGAAGATGCTTAAAAAGGAAAAGCCCACTTTAGTCAAGAAGCCTCCAGTCAAGCCAAAGACAAAGGTGAATGTTTCAAAAGTGACTGAATCAGATAAAGAATCAAGCTACAAGGCAGCCCTGACTAAGAAAACAGTCCCAAAGAAAGTCAAGCAGATTGTCGACATTAAAGAGGCTATTAAAAAGGCTTGCAAAATTCACGTAAAGTCTGCAAAGAAAAAGTCTCCGCTAAAAAAGAACAAAGAAAAGATGCCTGCACCACCGCCGCCATCTTCAACAACCAAGAAAGCGATCGTCAAAGCGGTTCCTGCAAAAGTGCTCTCTGAATCCTCACTGGAAAGTGTTCAAAAGGCGGCCTCCAAGGCACCGGAGGAAAGCGGAAAACTTGAGAAGAGCGCATCCGTGGATCTTCCCGCGTCTTCTGCCACCGAGCCGGCCGAATCAGTGGAGGGAAAGTCGAGCAGTCAACAGACAGCAGAGGCAGAGAAGGCTAAAGAGGAGAAAGCCACCACCACCGCCGAAGAGGAGGAAGAAGAAGAACAGTCGGGGGAGGCAGAAGCGGAACAGGCAGTCTCGCTGCCGCTCCCGCCTCCGCCCCCGACCGAGTCAGTGGAGTTCACCAAGCCAACGGTGAATCAGCCAAAAGGGAGGAAGGAGGCGTCGCCGATGTGCTACTCGGCGGAGATTGGCACCAACGAGTTTGAGGCACTCTTCGATGAGGTAAGCAGTGTGCACTGTCTACTGCCAATGTGTCCTCATATGATTGACGGTTTGTAGATTGCCGAGCTGAACTCGGGGGCGACAACGCTGAAGCACTCTTACGGCAGGTAAGTGCTGCCTGAATCTGTAGTAAATCACTGTTCCATTTGCTACTCTCTTTCCACAGCATCGTCACCAGCCTAGTGCACATGCACAATCGACGACAGGCAAAGAACAAGATGGGCAAGGAGGGGCAGAAGAGCAGCAAGCAGCAGCCACCGCAGCAGTTCACCTTTATGAACACTCGCTCTGAGGTGAGCGCCGAAACGGCCTTGCAGATGGAGGAGTGTTTGGAAGGGGTGGAGAAGTACGACATGGAGCGATTCATCAATCCAATCACCAGAGAGAAGACCTTTAAAATGCTCTTTGACGAGGTACTCGAGTTTGTTTGGATCAGTCTGCTTTCTTTGTACTCAACAACTTTCTCGTTTGAAACTTTCACTAGATTGAAGATCTCAACAAGAAAACACATAAACTTCGCACTGAATTCTTCGATGATGCTGCAAACTTTTTGCGTGAAAAGTACAATAACCAAAAGGCATTCAAAGTGGAACGAAAGCGCTTTAATCAACTTAAGCTATGGGTAAGTTTTCTTTATATTTTCTAGATGAGCAAAAAGGTCATTTGTCTACTTTTTTTGGCAGACCAAAAAACTGTTGACTGTCGTTGATGACATTTCGCGGACTTATAATGACGACCTGCTCAATATGTTTCGAGTGGACGGAGTTTAGTTGTTTTGCCATTCTAACTGTGACAATGGTTCACTTTATAACTTAAATTTTTTGCTTTTTAATTAATAAACCACAACAGAATACAGTTTTAAGGATAAGGGCAAGTGTAGGTTTCCAGCGGCCCGGCAACATAGCGATCCCATTTTCGGACTTCCTGCAACAAAAATTAAATTTATTGAATGAAACAAAGAAAACAATTGGCGAACGTACCTGGGTGTAAAACAAATCTCCCGGACACTCAGTGCACACCTGATCTCGATGACCATGCAGCTGGTAGTCCTGGGCGATGACCTTCTTCTCAAGACCACACTGAATCAACTGCTTGGTAGCTTTGATCATCTTCTCATTTGGTAGTTTTTTGTTGTAATCACCACAGAGCGAGAACGCCACCGAGTGTTCATTCATTCCTTTGGTGTGTCTGCCATTTTTGCCCCAGTCCCGGCCGACGTAGACGTTGCCATCACCGCCGACGATAAAGTTGTATCTGCAAAAACAATTGACCAAGAGAGTAAGAACAATAAAGTTTCGATACTGTGAAAACTTACCCAATGTCTCCGAAGTTTCGAGTAACGTTGTGAAAAATCTGCATTGTTCTAGAAAGGTTGGGCATGCTGTTAAGGGAATGATGCAGTTTTTGTTACTTACTTGACTGTTTTGATGCACTCCTCTTTGGTGTGACATTCCTCCTGAAGAGTGTGGTGAATAAATACCTACAAATGTGTGTAAGTGTTGTTGAACCGGCAGAAATTGAAACTTCATAATATTTACATGATGAACTGGCAACTTCATATCGGTCAAGTTTGAAGGGTTTGCTTTCCATTCTTGACGAGAAACAAAGTGAATAGAATCGCAAGCACTGCCTGAAATATGACAAAGTTGAATTTAGCGTAAAATAAGCAAATGGCCAATTCTTGGAAACTCACCTAGCGTTTCAAAAGGGCAAAAGCTCAACAAAAGAACGGAGAGAAGAAAGAAAGCCATTATTCTAGCTAAAACTACTTGGTTTTTGAAAGAAACAAGAGCCTGGCAATTATAGCCTACTGGAGTTTACTTTTATATAATGCACCGCCATGGTAATAATCCGCGATTATCAGCAACAAAAGTAATACTGCTTAGAAATGGCGGCATTTGCAATAGCGACACTGCGCACACAGTCAATCTGATCTGAACAATTAAAGACAAGCGGTCTGTTGGTCTACTATCGATATGATTCCATACTTTGTTTGACGGGACAACCTCCCTATTTGTGATGGCCATGAGAGATTACTCGCTGTACCGATTACCTGTCATTTGTACATTTGTACATTTGTGAGTACAGTAGCAAATTAATCAACTGATTACGCTGATCATCTTGGAATGTTTGTATGAATTTTAATTGATTAAAAAAGTTACAATTTACTAAATTGATATATTAACTACAAATTCTAGTGAACAAATAAACATTGCATGCTGTTGGCTTTGGTAAATATTTCTAGGCGTATCACATTGCAAGTGAGTTGAGCCAAAATGTTATCACAAGTGGTACCCAGTTGAACAGTACTGTGATTTGAAAACGGGCCAAGTTGAGTGCCGGCAGAGGCGAACCAGTCCAGTGGAGCAACTCGCTCACTATTTGAAATATTTCATTGCTGTTGAGCATGACTACTGATGTGAAAGAATGGGTAATTGGAAAAAGGGTGCTATAAGAAAGGGTGTCTAGGGTGAAAAAGGGTGCAACAAGAACAATTAAAGAAGAAAAAATAGAGTGAAAATGACACGATGACATCACATTGTGCAAAACAAAATAGGGTAAGGAGGATGAGGTGAGTGGGACAGGGAGAAAGGGGAAAAAAACTTGAAAGATGACTGGATGCGAATAGTGCCTGGCAATGTGGTTCGGTAATAACAATGCTGGTATGCGTGAATGTAAAAACTGTTAAAGTGGCAATAAATAATATTGAGATGACTGAAAGATGGGTTGCGAGGTGCTTTGATCGGTGGGGTCGGTGGGTGAGATTAAGTGTAAAGTTTTCTAATCGGTGGGGGTGAGCTACGCAAATTGGCCTCTGCGTTGAAGTAGTAAAGAATATAGTTTGGTGCAAAATAAATTCAAAGGTGAGCTTTGTGGCATCTAGTGCCGTTCTATCGTCGCTTGAGGAGCAAGTCAATTGCCTTCTCAGGGGTCGTAATCATTCGCAGCTTAATATCCACTTCTTTATCGCTGGTGGGCAGAATGTAAAATTGCTGTATCATCTAGTGAGAGACGAAAGTGTCAATAGTACAGTGTGCCACCAGTTTGGAGCTCAGTTCAACTTACTCGAGAGATGAACAGCTGCATCTGCACGTCGGCCACTCGCCGGCCAATGCAGGAACGCACTCCGAGACCAAAGGGCAAACAGGCAAAGTTGTCCTTGACCTGATGTTTGCCAGTTTCCTGATCACGAATCCACCTTTCAGGTTGAAACTGTGCTGGCTTTTCAAAGTACTCTTCTTTTCGACCTGACGTGTACAGGGAGATGACCACGAGTTGCTGGGAAATGAAGAAAGAATGGTTAGTTGGTGTACGAGTTAATTTGTTGTTGCTTCAAAACACTTACTCCTTTGGGCACAGTGTAGCCGGCCAAGTTGAGGTCGTCTGTCAGGTACCGAGTGAGAAAGGGTGCAACTGGGTACAATCTGCAGCAAAAATTAAATTTAATGAATGAAACAAAGACAACATTTGGCGAACGTACCTGAGCGACTCTTTGATAACTCCCTTTACAAAAGAAAGCTGCGACAAGTGCTTCTCTTCAACTGGCTCTCCCTGAGTAACTTCTTCTATTTCACGAAATAGCTGATCTTGCACGTGTTTGTGCCTCGACAGCAGATAGAGCGCCCATTGAGTGGCGTGCGACGTCTGCAAAAATAGGATCAAGTTTGCGTTAACTCCTGCTTCGGTGTTGCAGCACTGACAAGTAACTTACCGTGTCGGCGGCAGCAATAAAGAGGTCGACAATGATGCGACTGATCTCGTCCAGGGCAATTTCACCGTCGGTCATCAGCTGGCGGATGATGCCGTTGCTCGAGTCAAAGTTGGACTGTCGAGCATTCTCAGTGACGTAAAGCGAGGCCAGATCGAGTGCTTTACTCGCCGCCTCCTCAAATCGCTTCCACACCGGCAGATTCAAGTAGTGGGCCACCTTGGGCGGAATCAGCGTCATGTTCGCCGACTGTACAAAGATTTGCTGTACACAGTGCACAAACTCGTGAATGTCGGGCAAGTTGGTTTTGTCCTGCGAAGAGGAAACACAGCCCAGTCGGCGGCCAAAGATCATTGTGCCTAGTGCTGGGAAGAGATAAACGATGATGACTTGGTTAGTTAAGTTTGACACCGACACACTGTCACAAGTTGTTTCTTTTCTTTTGGAGAAAGGCCAAGGCTAGGTCTACTTTGAAGTGCACCGACAGCGGCCAACAGTTCCATTCATCACTTTCAATCATTCACTTATCGTTCATTTCAAAGAGAAAGGTGCGATAAAAAAGAAGAAAACGCGTGTGTGTGTGATTGGAGAGATTCTCTCCAGTGCCTCTCAGCGGTAGTGAGGAGGCGAAGATAAAGGCAGGCAGTGTCCAATGAAACAAATCATATGACAGCAGTGTTCGGCTCTTGTCCTTAGAATCAGTCTAGTCTTACTTCTCTCTTTTCTTGGCGCCAGTAGACTCGTGTAAATATTTACTTTTAGTGACATATGGGATGATGTGAGGGAGGATGAGGAGGAGGAAGAGGATCGAGATGAGATAGTGAGGGGCTGCCTGAGGAAAGACTGTCACAGTGAGAGGAGTGCCCGAAGCCGCGGCAAACTGATGGATATGTAGCATATATTGATAAGCATCAGCAATGCACTCTGGACTGCGCTCTTAATACTAAAGTGGAGATGTGTATGTGTGGTTTGCCTGCCTGCCAGTGCACACTGACATTGACACTGACGATTAGCACCACAGGCTTCAGTATCGATTCGCCTGACCGAGTCTGATCGGAGGTGACCAAGGCGATCAGTGCCCCCTCACATTTTTTCCTCTCCCTCTCTCACTACCTCTCAAATTGTTCTTATCTAATCATTTGGCTCATTTGAAAAACGCCATTTAATAGCCCGTAAGTGATGCTCACTGACGGTTGATTGTGAAAAGTAATCACTGAAAATGTACAGCAACTTACATTCAATGGACCAATTGTACAGCTCTTTCTCCAGGTCATTGATAAGAATGCCATTGCCCTTGTCATCTTGGGCCAATTTGTCGCTCCACTTAGAGAGCATGTCGGTGATGACTTCATTGAAAACGGACGTGTATTCGCTGATCACCGACTGTTTGAGAAAGACCTTATTCAGCGTCCGCCGTCGGCTGCTCCACTCTTCTCCCTCCCTAAGATCAGTGCAGTAACAGTTAGTAATGTTTAACAGAAAGAGAGGAATTTTGCTCAATATTTGCACTTACATAAAAAAGAGACCACGTTGAATGCCTTTGCTTTGATTGTAGATAATCCACGGTTCTGGTACCATGTGTTGTGGATATTTGCCCTCATATTTGTACACCTAAAATAGAAAGTGGTCAGTGATGCAAAACAAAAAACAGCAAGCGCACCTTCTGAATAAGCTTAGCATCGGAGAGAAAAACTGCTTCGATGTTGCCCAGTTTTTCCCGGTAGATTGGTCCTAGCGTTTTGTGTCGCTTATCACAGTACTGGTGCACGTACTCGGCACCACCGGCAAGAATGAGATCAAATAGTGTTCCAACAATGGGTAAACTGGGAGGGGTGGGAATCTGATCAAAGGGCAGTCCAGTGCTCTCTTCCCTGGTCACGTCTAACTGTGGTGGGCTCCGTTTCCGGTCATGCTGCTGCTGCTTGAGAGCACCACTGAATGGACAGGCAGATGAATTGGCTGGCTGAAATGACTGGCTCTTCTCGGCAAAAGGACAGCTGGCAGTGTGGGTTTTGCCTGGTGGCAGAAGCTGAGCAGTGGCTGAGCTCAGTGACCGGAAGCAGGTCAGCTGAGGAAGAGTGGGGGCCACTTGATCGAGCAGCAGACTGGTGGCACGACGAAGAGGCTTACTGAAATGGTGCATCTTGAGGTAAATGCGGAAAGAGGTGACTCACAGAGAAAGAGACTCAAGAGTGGCAATCTTTGATTGATAAGACGACAGGCAACAGCAGAGAAGGAAAGAAAAGTGAAAAGTGCTAGTGAGAGTGCCTGTTCATTGGTCGTGTCCAGCAGTGACCTGTGCGGTGATTATTAGGGGACAGTGGCTATGTCTGACAACGATTACAGAACGATTGCTATTGCTATTGCAGTTGCAGCAGCGGCAGCGGCAGCAGCTAAGCCCAGCAGGCCTCGATGAAACGGTCTCGTCGGTGTGAAACAGACTCAGACTGGACGGCGGTAAAGCTGCTATGCTGGGGGCAAAAGACAATAGCGGTTTCTGTCTGCTTAACGTTTTACTTGCGATTCTCACAGAAACAAAGTTTATGTGTGTGCAGTGTGTCAAAAACAATTTTTAAAATGTCGTAATGTTAGAGTATTGAAAAAAATTATGCAAGTTTCATATAATCTCTTATCGTTTTGGTAAAGTGTCTAGCTTAGTATGGCTGACAAGTCGCAGGAAAGACCACCTGCTGTCGTACAGAGCAAAATCGATCAGAGGAAGTGATGATGCGTTGATTAGGTGCTGATGCTGTGAATGCTGAAGATGGTGGTGCTGTTGCTGTTGTCAGAAGAGTGTGAACATCAAGCATCAATTGCGCAGAATGGTAAATTGATTGGGGAAGTAAGGCCGCAAGTGAATGGCACTGGCTCTCTTGACTTGCTGCGGCCGTGTTGCGGTAGACTGAGGCGCGCTTTGCCGATTTCAAAATGGTATATATACAGCTCGGCAAACAGTGCAGACAGTCTGGACACACACACACACACATGACAGCCAGTGAGCGTAAGACTGTGAGTGAGTGAAAGAGGCAGTTCAGAAAGTTGCACCGCACCTTGGCAACCTTTTTCGGTAACACATATTTGCCTGACTTAATTCTATTCTGTTCAGCTGTGCTGGTAGCGTTAGTTAGTCTGCTGTAGCAGCAGCAACAACTCCAGTCAACAGCTGAGACATCAAGACGAACCATTTTTATTAGACCTGCTGTGGTCGTCCAGTACGCTGAAGCAGCAAAAGCAAAGGAAAAGTGGCCGAGTGCTCCAAAGTAGTGGCCAATCGGGGAGGAGAGAGCAGCCGGTGATAGAGGCACTCGACGATGGGCAAGATTGAGTTGATACTGCCGACACTGATACTGTCTCACTCTCCAGTGCTGCTGCTGCTGCTGCCTTTTCCCGTCAAACAGTCCCTGTGATTGGTACCTTTTTTAGGTAACACAAAATTGGTTAGCTCAATTATGCCGTTATAGTTGAGTAGGGTTTCTACAGTGCCACACAGCTATTCTGGACAACAGGTGAGCCAGCTCGTTGACAAGGGAAAAGGTAGGCCTTACCTGGTTTCTAGCCCTTTTTAGCTGAAGCAGTAGTTGTGATGCAGGCGCGACTGCAAGAACTATAAGCTGCCAGTTTAGGTGCACTGGTGCTGACAGCCAGCTACTCACTCTGCGCTTACCTGTTGCCTGTGAAAACATTGGGTTAACTAAATAATCGTTGGTCAATTTGCAACTCGACAATCACACGAAAAGTGCACTTAAATGGGCACTGAAGGATGTGCAGCCACACACTGGTGAGTTCGGGGACGCCAAGTGGCTTTATCAGCCAGTATTGCCTACTGGTCTATTCGACTACTTCTCTGTGCTCTGATCATTCGACGTTAAATAGCTAGTTTGTGTGTAAAGAAAGATGGAACATTGCTCTTTTCACCCCGAAACGAATTCGCACTTAATGCACTCTTTCGTAAAAACGGAAAAGGAAAAACATTGAATGCAGTTTTAGATTGAATGTAATGCATTGCCAAGTTGCTACATGGATAGCTACAGTAGCAGGTAGCTTAAGGTAATTAGTCTGACCAGATAAAGCATTAGAGTCGTTATTAAGTGCACTTAATTTGTCTTAAACGGTAACATTGTCGGTGAAACTTTATTAAAACAAGAATCTTTTCAATATGGAATAATTAAATTTACAATAGCACAATAAGACTTCTTGTTTAAAAAATTACTTTGTTTGACCAGTTAACTTCTACATTTGACCAACTAATTGTTTCCTATGAGATGAAGCTCACTGTATAGCTTTGGTGAAATGACACGCACTACAAAGTTTTAACACCTTCAGGGTCGCGGGTACCCACAGACCTCCAGCCTTTGTCTCTCA
>JAALOO010001691.1_pt1 | contig 14011 bp, 17 predicted proteins | sample 7257641 | NCBI WGS metagenome assembly JAALOO01 (sample SAMN14085613, study PRJNA598686) | mite metagenome | biome: ENVO:01001000; feature: ENVO:01001002; material: ENVO:01001226; isolation source: single female mite from University of Michigan culture on fish food culture... ... | reverse complement strand
TACAACTGTACAAATGGTATCTCTGCTACTGAAAAGATGGTTTGATCATTCCGTCTGACAATAAAACAAATAAATGATCTTTAAAATAAAACTGTTTGTCTGACTACAGTCAAAGCTTAAAGTTCTGGTTAAAACTCTCGATTAGTTCCTCTTTCTAAGTGAATGGGAAGAGTACTGAACGACTCATTTCTCAGTACTAATGGACTCTATGAAAACCTATGTAAAGCATCTCAAATGGAGTTTCCTAAAAAGAAAAAGCGTCTTTCGCCCCTTGTTAGCCTCCTTGGTACCCAGGTTGGCCAGGAATGCCCTCCCGACAGGCGGCCAAAGTGGCTGAATTTTGGCGGCACCAATTTTGCGTAACTTTCCGCGCCTTACAGTGAGCGTGCATTGCCGTTGGCCGTTAGCTCAGCTGCTTCACTACGCCAAGTCACCCGCCACAGAAGACAAGACAACAACACACCATAATTCTAATTTTACATCAGCACAACTGCTATGCGACGTGTTTCGTAAGACGATGTTACATATGTAGTGATGACTGTTGAGAATGTCCTAAGCTGTCCTGGTATCTGGTCGACCAGCTACTGACGCTGCTCTTCAGGTCGGACTGTTGTTCTAGGCCATGGATATGACAAGCGAAGAGAGCAGCATCAGCAGCAGTAGCAGCTTCTTTCCAGCTAGCTTTGTACTGTACTTTTTTATCGGTCTTCTGATATCACTCGTCTTCGCCTCACTCGGCATATCTGTGGGCATTCGCACACTCTACATCAATCTTCTACTGTACATTTTCGACGTAAGTGCTGCCCGCCTCCATGGTCGGCTTCAACCCCTGTCGCTGTTTGCCCGCGAACTAACCCATTCAAACAAATCTTTCCTCCACCACCAAGTTTGGCAAGCAACGTATTGAACTTTCGGAGTTGAAAAATAAACAAACCACTCAACATGACGCCGACAGCGAAGACGAACTTGACAATGGTGCTGAACTGTCTTTTGAGTACCATTGCAAGATAACAGAGTATGATAATTCACTAGATTCGCTGCGTGACTACGAGAAGAAAGACTTTCACCTCTCCGACATATGTGACTTTATCAAGGTGGGCGTGCAAGCCATCGTCGACGATGAGGTCACCAAAAGATTTGATGCTGAAGGTAAGTGGCTGTGGTGATTGGAGTATACAGAAAATGGGTACATTTGTTTATTTCTCTCCACTCTAGAGCTACCTTCCTGGAACTTGCTTACACGAACAAACAAAAAGTACACACACCTTTCACTCCGCCTCACCATTCTGTGGGGCATCGGATGTGTGATACGATACTTTATTTTATTTCCCACCCGCATCATCGTTACCATTATTTCCGTCTCATGGCTCATCATTTGCACTGCGGTCATCGGCTGCTTGCCCGATGGCGTCTTCAAGAGGACAATCTACTGGCACTCCAGTTTAGTTTGCTTCCGAGTCATGGCCAGGGCTTTCTCAGGCATAGTCACATTTCATGATCGCCATAATATGGCCAAACCAGGCGGCATTACTGTTGCCAATCACACTAGTCCAATAGTAAGTGGTTCTTTCTCCAACCAGAGATAAGTTTTCTCACATTATCCCTCTCTCCCTTAGGATGTCTCCATTTTAGCTTGCGACAACTGCTATGCTCTTGTCGGCCAGAGGCAAGGTGGATTCTTAGGCGTGCTGCAAAGTGCCCTTCAACGAGCGTCAAATCACATTTGGGCAAGTCATACTGCATTTTAACCTTAATCTGTTTCTTTCTAACCATATTATCCACAGTTTGAACGATTTGAAATTAAAGATCGTCAGTTAGTGACGCAGCGTTTGAAAGAGCATGTGAATCACATGAACAATCTTCCCATTCTCATCTTTCCCGAGGGAACTTGTATAAACAATTCTGCTGTGATGATGTTTAAAAAAGGTTCATTTGAAGTGAACGGAACTGTCTATCCAGTTGCCATTAAAGTAAGTTTCTATTTTTAATTGCCTCATCTTTGCTTATCGTTCTCTCCAACTAGTATGACCAACGATTTGGCGACCCATTCTGGAACAGTAGTAAACACGGTTATATGTACTACTTGATGCTAATGATGACAAGCTGGGCGATTGTTTGTGATGTCTGGTACTTGCCACCGATGACAAAAATGGTAAAATTAAAGTTGCTATCAAAGTGGAAAAATGTTAACTAATCCTTTTCACTTTGCTTGATAGGACGGTGAAAGTGCAATTGATTTTGCAAATCGAGTCAAGTCGGTCATTGCCAAGAAAGGCGGCTTAGTCGACCTGCAATGGGACGGCCAACTGAAGCGCATCAACGTCAAGGATGAATGGAAGGAGAAAAAGCAGGAAGAGTTTAGCAAGAAGATCAAATTTTCCTGAAGCCAAGACAAGAATGGAATAATATCAAAGTGTTGTCGTATTTATTTATTTATTTATTTTACAACAAATGTGTTACACTGAATGTGATTGCCACAAACAGACACAGAAACATTCCCTGACAAGTGTCCCTGCACACTTGAGTACAAAACGTTATTGCGGCTAGAAAAAGCAAGTTTTAGCCCGTCTTTAAAAAATATATATAAATTACTCGCTAAAATGTGTGGATATGTTTCAGATGTTCGACTCTTTCTCAAGGACTATTTGAAATGACGAGTTTTGTGGGTGTGTGGTGAGGTGTGTGAAGTATCAAGTTGGGGCTGTTGGCGACTGTGATCATCCTCAAGGGCTCTCCTCACCTCATTGACTGGTGCGTGACTAGCGGTGAGGGGCGATGAGTGCGATTGGTGGTGGTGGTGGTGGTGGTGGCCAGGTGTGATCAGCAGATGGCCAAGTCTGCAGTGTGGTTGGGCGGAGGGTGTCGGTGGCGTGGTTGCTGGTTGGCCTCTTGTCGTGCTTCCAGTCCTGCTTCAGTCGAGTCAATTCATTATTTGCTTGAATATCCTGTTTATTTTTCCCTTCAGACCTTTGCAGCCTTCCTCAGGCAGGGGCTCGCTCTCCACGGCGGCGAACGTGGGCAGGACCTTCTCCGGCGAGCTGGGCTCAATCATCGCCTGCTTGTCGCTCTCCTCCTCGGGGGCGCCCTTGTGGGTCAGGTCAATGTTGAGCCTCTTTCGGGCGGCGGTTCGCTTCTTCAGTGGCTTCTCGCTGTTCGACTTTTTGACGATTCCCTTGACCTTCTTGTTCACGGTGTGCTCGTGGATGGCCTTCTTCAGGCCGCAGATGACACGAACCACCGCCTTGGCGATCTCACTCGCCGTCGCATCCGTCTTCGAGAGCACCGACCAGTCACTCTCGCTGACACCGTTCGGACAGGTAAAGATCTTCGAGGGCACGCCCAGCTCGCCCGCTGCGGCGCCTCCTGTGGAGCACACCGGTACGACAAAGTGGTCGTTCCAGATGAACTCCTCGATCTCGTGCACAGTGTCTAGGGAGAATGAATACAAAAGTGAGTTAGTAGAAAGCAAAGCACATTTGTAACTGATGTTCAGTAAATACACCTACCTTTGTCGCCCTCAATGAGAATGCACGTGTCCATGAGACGCGCAATGACCGAGTCACGTTCCTTGATTGTTTCCCCAAAGAAGTACGTCTGTCCGTAGGTGACCTTTTCAAAGTTGCCGTCCTTTTCCTGGCGGCACTTTTTACTGTAGTCCTTGCTGTCCTTGAGGGGAACAATGTGAATGACCGAGTCATTCGATTCCTTCTGCAGCATTTTCCTCTGCTCGACAAAGGTGAGCGCAACAATGTCGCTGGTGCCGTAGAAGCCATTGGTGACGATGTTGATGTTCTGCACCTGTGCCAGCTCCTTGCCGATTTCATTGCAGATGTCAATAGTGCGCTGGCTCAGTGATTCCGCATTCAGTTTGCCACTGCTACTGCCCAAGACGTACACACACGTTTCTAGATTCGGAAGATTCCTCTTCATGCAGTCAGTCAGGTACTTGATCTTCACTTCATGCGGATCCTCAATGTACTTGCAAGAGGGGTCAAGGACGCGGGTAATCTTGTTCATCAGCTCATTTTTGAAATCTTTGCTTCCGTAAGTCTACAATGAAAAAAAAGTAAAAGATTAGCACAGTTCGGTCAGAAAGAAGAGGTGTGTCAGTTAAATTACCAGGGGAACGTCGTGAGACATGAGCTTGGAGAACCAGACTGGCGCCGGGCTCTTGTCGCACTGTACGAGAATGGTCTTCATTCGCTGGGCACAGTAGTAGACGTGTTGTTCAGAGGTGCGTGACGTGTAATACTGCTCCGAGGCAATGACAATCACCAGCGTACAATTGTGAACCTTATTCTGAAAACTCTTCAGGCGCTCCATCTTGTCCGGACTGATGGAGGAGAGGTAACACCCTTCGCCATTGTACGATACCACACGGGACAGGTCTTTCTTCTCCAGCTTGAACTCGTGATTGTGATTCGGCTCAGACTTGGGCCTCTGTTTGCTGTTCTCTGCAATCTTCCGGGCGTAGTCCTGTATTGCATGCGTCAGTGTGGAGTTCTCCTCGATGATCGGACTAAGGTTCGGGTCGTAGATTGAGTCACGCAAGTTGGCCACTTGTGGCACCTCCTCGTGCACCCTCCGCGTGGGCAGGTTGTCGGCAATGTCATTTGAACACCATACGTGGTATGTCGTGGAGAGCAGTTGCTTGATCTCCCTCGTAATGGAATTCTGCTCTGGATGAGCGCTGATCACAATCAACGGTTTGTCGTGCCAGTTGTTGTTCATCTCTGCACCTGCTCCAGCAACACCGCCAACAGCAGCAGCGGCGGCGGCAGTGCCCTCGATTGCCGCTTCAGGTAGATCGTTATTTAATGTCGGTGCACTGATTGGTTTGGGCTCTCTTGACAAGTCCTTTTTGGACATTTTGGTGATCTGAGTGCACAGCTGTTCAGTCACTTGCTTGATCGACTCAGGGTCCCATATCTTTTTGTCGAGATCTTTCAGTTCCTTCACATCCTCTGTTGTTGTGAGCAAGGAAGAAATCAGTCAGTCATGGCAATGAAACAAAAGCTTAAGACAAAAACCCGTACCTGTTCCTGAGCGCCACAGAATGTACTGTGTGGTGGCGAATTGAATGGCTAAACATTCTGGTGGCCAAAAGTCTAGAAAGTTGATTGGGATAATGTTTTTCCTCAAGACATCGGCCAATTTGACCTGAAAACAGAAACACGAAAGATGATGTGTAAGTTGGTAATCAATCTGAAAATGAACTTTCTCCATACTTCTCGATTCGTCCATTGCGTCCTACCGTACATCGGCGTAATGAGTGGCACAAAGAAGTTGCAGCTCTGAATGGCATTATTTAGTGAGTCTTGCCAGTCACTGCCCATCTCGATTTCATGCACGTCCTTCAAACAATAGTGAGAGTGGTTAGCAACCAGGTTATTTCATCAACCAGCACCAACGTACCAGGTACACACTAAAACCTCGCTTGATCAGTGACTCTTTTAGTTTAAGCGCATGATCTGCTGCTTCTTGACGAGCATAACTGATCATAATCTGTTTCATTCGCAGAGTGGGCGTCTTCTTTATGGTCTTGCGCCTCAACATGCTGCTGTTGGGGCAACAGTGGTAAATAAAGGTGTGACAGGTGCAGCACTAATCAGCACTACTTACAAGGAGGGCTTTTTTAGCACTTTCGGTTTTGTCGAGTCAATCTGATCTTCCGCCGGATTGCACGTTGCAATTACCAAGTCGTCATTGCTTCCCATTGGAAACATGGGATTCAACTCCAACTGCATTTGCATCGGCGAGTTATCAAACTGAATAAAGACGCACTTGCTTTGCATAATATCGAGAAGAAGAATATTGCTCTCATTGTGTCGATGAATTGAATAATGAAAACTGTGGATAAAGTGAAAGTTGGTGCACAACTTGTAGCCAGTCCCTGCAGTTGGCTCTCGTAATACTTCTTCAATTTTGACTCGTAATGTTTTGAGGTCAGTGTCGTAGGTGGAGAGGACGTATCCAATAAAAATACTCTGTCCATTGGGGTGCTTCCCAATGACTGGACATCGCAGATGAGCTGCAGTTAAAAATATGTTAATTATTAGTTAACAGCAAGTGCGAGTGCTTACAGTGGTCTCGTTTGAAGCGAACATTATTCTGAGCACTGATCAGGTGCTTCAACTCGACGGATATTTCCTGAGCCACTGATATCGGAGACCTGCAGATGGAATTGTTTAGCAAAGCAAGTTGCAGCCAAAATAAAGGATGATGACTTGCCCAAAGTTGGTGAGAAAGACGTAGTTGTTGTCCATGTTGAAAAGCGATTGCTGGACTATCATCTGACGCAGCTGGTGGGCGTACACCGTGCGGTGTGTCTCCGCCAAAATAAGCGTCCCAATGGAGATTTCATCTGAGCACTTGTGTTCGCCGGCATGAGGAAGACACTCCTGAATGTACACTACACCTAAAATATACTTTGATGAGCTAGATCTCGCCAGGTTGTTGTGAGAGCAGTTCATCAATGGTATGTGGTTGATGTTATTGCTGGCGGTACTGCTGCTGCTGCTGCTGTTGCTGCTGGTGGCGGCGATGCTGGCGGTGGCTGTGTTGTTGATGTTGCTTCTACTGGTGTTGTTGTTGTTATTGCTGGAGCTCAGCAAACTATCAGTGGACATTACGAGCAAACTCGAATCATCGGTGTCATTAGCCACTGAGATGATCATCTTTGAGTGCTAGCTGGCTATATGTTGCAGTCAGCGCAGATCCGTCCTTAATGGGCCAGAAGATAGCACCGGAACTAGGCACACCGAGCAATAGCGATTTCTCTCATATGCTCGGTGATATTGTAGCATTGTGTGTTGCGTCCAGCCGATAATCGTCTTGGTTTCGACGGTGATAAGGTCCCATTAAGCCAGTCTACTTAGCAATGTCAACTGCAATGAAACGGCACTTGTTGATGCTGCTCTGTCTGCACTGCAACTGTGTGTTTGTTGCAGCCACGGCTACTGCCAGTGACTGCAACTTTTCATAACTATAGAGCAGTGTGTCTATCTGCTGTGTGTCGCAGAGACTGCTCCCACGTTCTCACTACGTTGGTCACTGCGGTCTTCTCTTGTCGCCTCAGATCACTCAGATTGCCTTTAATATATCAACATTTTTTAATTCAACAGTTGTAGTCAGTGTGTGTGATTGTGTGTGACTGTGTGACTTTGTGATCAGTGCTATTTTTGGAAATTATCATTTATTAACAGAACAAAAATTGCCTATTCTTTCCAAAGTTGATAATTAATGTCAGCATACTGAATGCAGTTGGTCAGCTTGTTGTATCCTGAAGGCAGATAGAATGGTTTTGGTTGAACCTGGCCCAGATTGTAGGAAGTTCGACAGAGCACACGAGCCAAGGTGGCCGAATGACGAATGTTGTCCAATTGAGCTGAAATGAGACAAGTGTATAAGATTAAATTTGCACTTAAATGCCCACTTTTTAGCCGACTGCGCACGTAAAGTAGTAACCCAAGTTGTGCTAAATCTGTTCAACTGTGAAAGGTAGAACTTTACGTGCGCAGTCGAACTAAAATCGACGCTCGAATCAGCAATTGAACATACCTGGGGAAAAAGATCCCGCCTGTCCACCATGCTCGTAGAAGTAGCGATCTCCAAACTTTGAGTGGTAAAACTGCACACCCACCAGACACCCAAAGGTAGGTCCAATGGAGGCGTCAATGAAGTGGCGCTCAGAGACGCCGGCCACGTACAGATCGATGTCCTCGATGTCGCTATCGTTGAAATGATGGCGATGAGAAATGATGATACTATACAACTGCATCGCCGTCACCCGGCGACAGACAGACAGTGCACACTTACGTGTAGAGGTGCTGAAGTCGCGTCAGTGTTTCTCCTGGAATGAACTTCTCCAAGTCCTTCCACGATTTGGCCTACAAAATAATGGCAATAAACGTCACTACTGGCGAAACTGATAGACACACTCGATGGCAGAACTGTGCAGCGGCATTGCATCATTACCTCGTAATTGAAGCAGGCTTTCAAGAAGTGCGTATATCCCGGAAGGCCGTGATCACGGCCGCGGAGGATGTTCGTCGACACTAAATCGAGGCCATGAGGCTTGCCTTTCTCTCTCATCACAAAGTTCTTCGCTGTTAGACTGAAAGAAACATCGACCGTGTTCACTGGTTCACTGGAGCTGCCGCGAATCACATCTTCGAGCTGAGTGAATGAAATTCATTGTCAGTATGTCGCTATTCACACTAATTTGTTTACTACGTCGCTCTTTCACTCACCAGACCATCCCAGGCAAAACCCGGCTCAAAGAAGTTGTCTTTCAGCAGGAAGAAGGAGGAGTTCGTTCGAGCAATGTTCGCCAGTTTGTAGTAGTCGGAAATCTGCGAATGGCCAAAGCGGCAAGCCAGGCCAAATTCATTCCAGCTGGTTGGGTCAGTGTATGCTTCATAGTGCGTGTAGCCTCTGTACAGCGGCGTCAGACTGTAGTAGCTTGAGAGAATTGACCCCAAGATGACGGGCAAATACTCGGCGTAGGTTATGTGCTGAAGCTCTGCGACGGTCAGTCGACGGGCTTCTTGGAAGAGCTTCTCATCAGACCAACCGGGGTTGACCTGCTTCAACTTCAACGCATGTATGTTGTGGTTTCGCATCCACACAGTGTGCATCAACAGAAGAAGCGGGTGCTGGTTGACTCGATTGTCGCCAGCCTCGAAGCACTTCAGGTCCTTTTTGAGCGGGGAACAAGGTTGCGAGCTGTCGCTTACTGGCAGGACTGAATTTCCATGTCGAGTAGTACTCGCCTTCAGCAAACCTACCGATATCAAGTGATTAGTTGCCTGCTAGAATGAATGATCTTATTTGTATGATAAACGTACCACCTTGGAAGCTTCGCAGACGAACAGCATCTTCAGGTGTGCTTCCGTAGATTACCGATCCATCGAGGAAGGAAGTTTGACTGTTCATGTGCTGACGAGGTCCTGCGTAAGATGAATTTTGTTGTAAGTTTTAATAAGCACTCTACCCAAAAAAGATGCATTACCGAGTTTGCAGAGTGGACAAGCGTGGTCACGCATAAAGTTGATGCAGCGGCCCTTGTACTTGGCTGAAATGTAGTCATTTCGATCGTTGATGTGAATGGCAGCACACTTGCTGTCTGGTTTCTTGCAGCAGTCCACCTGTGGCTGGTTCGCCGGACTCTGCTTGTGCTTGCCAGTGTTCATAATGTCATGCGCCACAAACTGGCCCCAGCTGAGCATTAGACTGGTGTAGTAGGCTTTGTAGTCTTTGCTGTTCATGGCATGGTTGGACACCTCACGCGGACTCGGTAAGGGCTTGCCGTTTTTGGCCATTCGAAACGCCTGAATGCCATCGGAGTAGTCAGGCGGCAGGAGACGAATGTGACAGGTGTTGGAGCGACCCCAGTAAGGCCGATGGATGTTGTTGCAGGAGCCATCAATGGTACGGTACTTGCTGGCAAAGTGTTTCTCGCACTCGTAGCGCTTGTCGTAGTAGGGCGTGCAAGAGACGTCGCCTTCCTTGTTCAGAAACTGGTACTGTCGACTTACCGAGATCACCGGAAGGTAGGTGGCCAGCTGGTACTTGCTGAAGCACTTGCTGCAGCCATTTCAAAATCAACTGTCATTAGAACCCTGCTTTACCATGTAAAAGTTAAACATCATTTACTTACAACTTGGCAAAGTACTCGGAGACCAGCTCCATCATCTGTCCTTCCACTTCCTTCTGAGCATTGCGGCTGTAGTGAGTTTTGTTGCCGTACTCCGGGTATCGCTGTCGTAGCTGGTGATTAGCATAGCCAAAGGCATTATCCACGTCTGGCTGGGCAATGGCCGGCACCTGACCGTAGTGGTTCAGGCACTGTTTGCTGTGGTACTGATAGGCACCACTTGCCAGATATTTTCCATAAACGGTGGAAGCACTGTACTTGTTGTTTCCTTGGTAGTACCCTTGCTCGCGCGACTCATACGTTCCCGGAATGACTTGATAAGGTGAAGTCAGCTCGTAGTGAGCTGGCTCGGCGAAGCTTCGCACCAAACTGTCATGGGAGTCATCGGAAAGGTCGCGGAGAATTTTTTCAAAGTGATTTTCTTCCCAGTCAGAGCGGACACTGTGCTTCGACGCCTCCTCACAGGAAATGGGCCAAAGAAGGAAAAAGGTCACCACGTTAACCAGGAGCAAAATCCTTTAATTGTGAGTTGATTTAACGTTAAAATTAAAAAAGCTCGATGCTAAAATACATGTACCTCACGCTGAAAGCCATTTTCAGCACCGGTCGGTTCACTTGGAGAGAACCTGAAGAACACTGAAAAGTGGCACACTTGAAGATTGCTGTATATTTGGTGATGACTTGATGAAGAAAGAAGACCCAAGATTGTGAGGCTTCACTGGGTGGTAAGGCCAAATCTCGAAATGGCTGAGGCAATCAAGCTATATAGAGGAAAAGTGCTCAATAAGCAAATACGACATTTTCGATCACCGATAAGTGCTTTATTTTCACACATACAAGAAGATATGCGCATTTATTAGAAATAAAAACTACATCGTTCGTGGTCATGTACAAGTGAGTGAGTGGGGAGTGTGTCAATAAATAAAAAGCCCGCTATAAATAAAAATATACAAATTGTGTCAAACAGAGAAGAGGAAGAGGGTGTGGAGAACTGAGCTACTCTTTCCACGGTCTCAAGTCAATGTCGGCAATTTCTTCACAGGGCCGAAGCTCCAGCTCGGCATTTCTGCAAAGTAATGAAACAAATGAGATTACGATTGTGCTTACGTTGACACTATTTTTGTGCTTAGAGTAGAGAAAACAAGCAATCGCTTCTTTCTGGCATCAACGACAAAAGAAAGAAAAACTACTCACCTGTCACTGTTCAGAAGAAACACTTTTGAGTGAATCATTTTAAAGTCGTCGCCATTGACACAGATAATCTTCGAGAACAATGTCTTTCGCAGTGATTGCAATTGATCTGGAGAAACCCAACAAAGTGTCAGTCAGTGAGAGCTAAATAGCATCAAGCTTACCTTCAGTGAAGGAACCATCTTGGTTGCCATGCTCAAAGTAGTACCGATCGCCATACTTGAGGTGATTAAACTGAATGCCCATGATGCAGGCAAATGTAGGTCCGACAATGCCGTCAATCAGCGGCAACTCAGAGATGCCGCCGGAAAACAGATCAATGTCCTCTACGTGCTCATAGTGGTCCTGGAAGCGAGTACGCTGGGAGCGAGGCATGTACTGATCTAATTGCTCAAAAGTTGTTATTTCCTAAAATAAAAATTGTTAGCAAAAATGCACTTGAAACTTGAACATGACCAACTTACGTCATCAAAACACAGTTTGACGTAGTGAACATAGCCAGGAATGCCATGATCTCTGCCTCGCTGTATATTCATCGCTGGAAGGTCAGAACCTGTTGTTTCGCTTTTTGATTTGTACAAGTTATTTCGCAGATCAGCATGGCAAAACGGATCAAATCGCTGAGCACTTCGACCGACCAGACCACGCATAATTTGGTCCAATTGACCGTCTCGAAGTCGAAAAGGCGAGAAAAAGTTGTCTTTGAGCATAAAGGCACTTCGCTTGCTATCTGAACTGATCATGGTAAAACGACCATTAACAATTGTATGGCCAAAACGATATGCAGCACTGGAAAATTCGCTGATAATAGAGGGATTGACACTCGGATCGTAGTTTGAAAATCCACTTTTCTGGACGTTTAGCTTGTAGAAGTTCATTGCATTGTGGCCTAGCACTACAGGCAAAAATTCAGCATAGGTGATATGTTGCAGTTGAGCGCCAATGATTCTCCTAAAATGTGAAATAAGTAAGGCTAAATGTTAGTAAAACCAAGAGAACTAACCTAGCTTCTTGGAAAAGGCGTTCATCATTCCAGTGAGGATTAAGTTCTTGTAAAAGACTGGCAATGCGATTATGATGACGCAGCTATAATCAAAATGGGGAATAGTTTAGTATCAACAAATAAGCAATCAAAAGCATACCCAAACAATGTGAAGAGCAGTCAAACCAGGATGCTGATTCACTCGAGAGTTGTCGCCAGCACGAAAGCAAATTAATTTACGGCTTGGCTCTGAACACCTGTTGAAGGAAACAGTCAGTTAGTAGAAGAAAAACTTATTACAAACATATTACTGGTCGTTGAAAATGCTGTTTGACTGTGGAAGAATCATTTTCCCGTTTTTGTCTTCATCAAAGAGAAGCAGGCCTTCAAAGATAAACAAAACAATTGTTTAGAAAAAAGGTGCTGAAACTTACTGATCGGTTTCACAAACCAGAGCTAAATCTTCGCAAGTTGCGTGTTTCATCTTGTGTGTTGCCGTAGATGTTGGATCCATCAATGAAAGAAGTGAGTTCGTTTAGTTGTAATCGAGGTCCAAATCTACAAGTCTGACATGAAACAGAGCGCACAAAGTTTAAGCATCGCTTGTTTTCCCTTCCAAAAATGGGGTCGTTGGGTGCAATTTCAATGGAGAAACAATCAGGATGTGACGGACGTGGACAGCAGGAAATGCCACCCGTTCTAAGCTGAGTCACCGGAGAGAGCGATATATCGTGGTCCAGGTATTGCCCGTACTGCATCAACATGTGAGTAAAGTTGCCATTCACGTCTTCCTGCTGGTGAATTGTGCCCGAAAGCACACGCGCATTGGGAAGGCGGTTTCCCGACTTGGCCACACGAGGCTTAGAGACACCTGCAAACGAAGAGAAAGAGAGAAAGGGTAATTTAATTTGCAAAGCTCAGTCGTGCATTTAGCGAGCAGACATACCATCAGCATAGGCCGGATCAAGCAAACGAATGATGCACTCAAATGACTTGCCCCAACGTGGGTTGCGCAAGTTGTTGCAGCTGCCGTCGGCGGTGCGGAATCGAGAGCGGTTACAGAAGATGGGCGGTTTGCAGGACTGACGCTTTGAACGTTGATGAGGAAGGATGTGCTGCACTTGAATGTGACTCAAATCACGAATGTTGTCCAGCTTGAGGCTGAAACTAAACAAAAGTATTTACTTTTAGTAAAAAAAACTTCTGCTATCATAAACACTTTTGTTCAGTACGCACTTTTTAGCAAGAACCTTTGAAGCTTCTTCGAACGCTCTTTGCTCGTGATGCAGCAGACGAACTTGCTCTTTGCTGATGGAAGGAATGACGTGTCGTGCAGTGGAGGAGATGCGAGTAGTGTTGACTACATTCCGCGTCAAGTCCAGTTCATGTTCCAGACTGCGAATTTTGTCCTTTATCGAATGACCATGCGCCAGTGCTTTCTCAAGGTCTGCATCATCTATTTTATAGGTGGGACACTTTGGCTTGTGAGTATCTTCAAATGGATCATGCTTCACTGGCACGTGCCTGAACTGCACTTCTGCTGAGACGCTGTCAAGATAAAGGATAAGAAAACAAGTGATGGTGATTGTGGAAAAAAGATGACACTGTAGAGATATTGCGTACCGCAGGAGAAAAACCAGAACTGGCACGATGACCGACTGGTGAAGGTGCATTGTGCTGTGCCGACAACTCAATCAGCAGTGTCGGCAGTGCAGCAGGACCAGACGACGGAAGTGAGCGGACTAATCGGCAAAGATGACGAGCAAACACCTAAAACGGTCTGACCAATAGTCACAACGGACGATGGCAGGAGTGAGCGAGTGAATGAATGAAAGTGTCAGCGATGGTGTTGGTCTTTGTGACGGCGGTAAGCGAAATTAAAAATAACACTAAACACGACAATTAAAGAGATGATGATGATGATGTTGATGATGTTGTGGACGTGGATGAGGATGCGTGCGGTGCCTCTGACGGCGGCGGCGGTGGTTGCTGTGGACTGTCCATTAGTGTGTCATGACCATTTCACTCGACATCTCACTTGGAAGCATTATCTCCAACTGCCAGCGCACATTCGCTCGCACACGTTCCCCTTCCCCTTTGCCTTTCTCGAACACAGCACACTGCCATCTTTCTCTCTCTCTCTCTCTCTCTCTCTCTCTCTCTCTCTCTCTCTCTCTCTC